>Ga0209189_1000530_pt1 | contig 31758 bp, 27 predicted proteins | sample C_130820_EF_Meta_FD_187308 | JGI IMG/M metagenome (GOLD analysis project Ga0209189, IMG submission 187308) | Freshwater microbial communities from Lake Croche, Canada to study carbon cycling - C_130820_EF_MetaG (SPAdes) (version 3) | ecosystem: Environmental > Aquatic > Freshwater > Lake... | reverse complement strand
ATGCCAACGAGGGCGATATTTCCTTTGGGATGCCTCTCGGCAATTTCATGGGCGATGCGCCGGACAGCCCGGCGTACGGTTTCCCCATCCATTAACTGTGTTTCTGCCATCTTCGCCTCCTTGAGGAACTCTCTGGTTCCCGTTAAAGGACGCGTCCTGCGTCATTTCAATACTTACTGATTCTGTTTTTCCTTGGCGATCTCTTTTTCCCGATTGGCCCGCCACGCCGACCGATGTTTAACAATCCAATCCAAAAGCCCCTTTTCAAATCCCACGTCGTGGCCCGCCTCCTCGCTTAAGTGCCACTTGTGTTTTAAAATCTCCTCCCGCTCCAACAAAAATTCACGATACAGAGCCGAATTGCGAAAGAGCGCATTCGGATCGGTCACGGGCTTGGAAGAACCATTCCCATCCATATCTGTAATTTGACGCTTTTGTGACAATTCGCAAGGGGGAACCTTTTCCTAAAGCCAAACGGAAACTGCTTACTTTGAGATATTTGGAAATAGTATTTTTAGAACGGATTTACCGAGTTCTAAAAAAATCTTGGAAGACGATGCCTTCGGATTAACCAAAAGCACCGGTTTTCCTGCGTCTCCACATTTTCTCGCCTCAGGATCCAACGGGATCTCCCCCAAAAGAGGGACCTTCTGGCGCTCTGCTTCCCTTTTCCCGCCACCGGATCCAAAAATTTCGTGTTTTTCCGTTGTCCCCGGCACGAGAAAATAACTCATGTTCTCCACCAGTCCCAGAATCGTGACATTCACCTTTCGGAACATCGCAATCGCCTTCCTTGCATCCACCAACGCCACCTCCTGGGGAGTTGTCACAATCACAGCACCGTCCAACGCGACCGTCTGGACAATCGTCAACTGGATATCCCCGGTTCCGGGCGGCAGATCCAACACCAGAACATCCAAATCTCCCCATACGACCTGTCTCAAAAACTGTTGCGTAAATCGGGTCACCATCGGTCCCCGCAGGGCTGCCGGACTGTCATCCCCCAGCAACATCCCCATGCTCATCAACTTCACTCCGTGACATTCAGCAGGGACGATCCGCTCTGTCCCCTCTTCCACCCTCACCCCCTCGCGGCACCCCAACATCAGCGCCTGACTTGGTCCGTACAGGTCGCAATCACACAGCCCCACCTTCAGCCCGCTTTGGGCCAGCCCCACCGCCAAATTGGCTGCAACTGTCGACTTGCCCACCCCACCCTTCCCACTGGCCACAGCCACGATCTTCTTTACGCCCTCGATCCCCTGAGGCCCGGTGGTGGCGGTCGCTTGCGGAGGGGTCACTTCCGTCTCAATGGTCACGCTCTTTACAGGAGCGAAATTTTTCAACGCATCCCGGATCTCCTTACCGATCTTTTCGGGAACTGCCGGATCGGGAGTTGTGATCTTTAGCTTCAATTTCAAATCCGTCCCGTCCATGTCCATGTCCTGAACCAAACCAAATGAAACAATATCCCGGCTGAATCCCGGATACTTCACCCCGCGAAGACGCTGAACCACTTCCTCTCGCCAATCCTGCTTAACCTCGCTCATCCGCGCATCATGACACAAACCCTCTTGCGATCAAATTTGGGCAGCGAGCCCAAAAAGGATTTTCAATTAAACAGGCAGCACTGCGGTCAACCTCTTAACCCCTTCGAGCACGCGTTCAGCCGCCTCCTCCATTTTCCCGTGAGGCGTTCCCAAGCCAAGGGTGAAGAGAATCAAAGCCCTCGCCTCCTCAGGCATTGCGCCGATGGCCTTCATGGCAGGCGGAATCCGCATCTCCCGGGTCACGCAACCGCTCCCTCCTCTCACCGCCAAACCCACACGGTCCAACACCAACGCAAGACTCTCCGCCTCCAACCCTGCAAAACTAAAAGCCAGGTGAGCCGGATTCCTTTCCCCGCCCAGTTTCGGACCATGCAGTTTCGCCATGGGAATTTTTCTTCCGATCCTCTCAGCCAAGGCTTGTTGCGATTTCGCAACATCCCTTCTGAAATGCTCCCCACTCTTTGACCACTCCTCCGCCGCCACTCCGAATCCCACAATCGCAGGAAGATTCTCCGTTCCAGCACGCCGATCTCCCTCCTGCCTTCCTCCCTCCAACCAGGGGGACCAAACCGTGCCGGATCGGATCCACAAAGCTCCCGAGCCTTTCGGAGCTCCCAATCGATGCCCCGATACAGCGACCAGATCCGCTCCACTATCCTCCACAGAAAAGGAAACCCAGCCCGCCCCATGAGTCGCATCAATAAATAGTTTTGCCCCCACTTTTTCAGCAAACTTCCTGGCCTTAGATATTTTTTGTGCCATCCCAAGATCGTGATGGGCCAGATGAACGCAAACCAGTCCCTTTCCACTCCCAGCTTTCATCTCTCCCCACTTCAATCGGCCCTCCGCATCCACCGGCACTCTAGCCAAAGTGAATTCCTTCTTTCCCAATCCCCGCGCTGCACTCTCCACAGCAGGATGCTCCATCTCGCTCAGATAAATCGTTCCCTTGCCTGCAACCTCCCCCCAACCGCGTATCGCCGATTGAATCGCTTCGGTGCCTCCCGATAAAAAGACCACGCCCTCCGTATCTCTCACCCCAAGAAAAGTGGCTAACCGTTGCCGCGCCTTTTCCAACTCCTCCCGCGCCTCCCTGCCCTCCCGATGCCCGCCACCGGGGGAAGCCTGAGTTTCGACCAAAAACCTCAACATTTCCTTTTGCACAGACGGCAGAAGGATTCCGCCCGAGGCGTGGTCCAGGTAGATCCGTTCGACACTCATCAACCAGTCCGACCGAACTTCCGCTCCAGCTCCGCCTTGCTGAGTAAAATCATCGTCGGTCTTCCATGCGGACAGGTATAAGGCAGTTCACAGGCCAACAGATCCGCCAACAACCGGACTCCCTCCTGCTCGTTCAACCGATCGTTCGCCTTGATCGCGTGGCGACAAACCGTTTTGGCGATCACCTCCTCACTCAATTTTCTGTCTTGCCGGGTTCCTGCACCGCCCGTTTCCAGATCCGCCACCACTCCCCGGATAAAATCCTCCACCGCCAAGGTCTTGATCCGGGGAGGCAAAGCATCGATCAGGAACGAATTCCCGCCCATAGGGGAAATCCCAAGCCCCACCTTTCCCAAATCCTCCATCCGGTTTTTCAAGAACTGTGCCTGAACGGGAGGAAACTCGACGGTCACAGGATAAAGAAGTCGCTGACCCGAAACCTCTTCCCGGGCCACCTGTTTCAGCAACTGTTCGAACAGGATTCTTTCATGCGCCGCATGCTGATCGATCAATACGACTCCACCATCCTTCTCCACCACAAGGTAGAGATGATCCACCACACCTAAGTATCTCCAACCCGCTGGAATTCCCGGGGTCGTCTCTACCTCCAGCCCAAGGGATTTTTCCACCAGTGCCGGAGTTGCGAGAGTGGCGGAAATCAAAGGGGAGGGCTGGTTCGAGGTTGAATGGGTGGTGGAAACCCCGCCTACCCCGCTGTTGATCCCCACCGGCATGGGGAGCGGTCCCACCGCTCCACCCCGCAAAACTTCAGCCACCGCTCCGCTCACAAACCTCCGGACATCCCCGTCTTGCCGAAACCGCACCTCTCTCTTGGCCGGATGCACATTCACATCCACCCCCGCCGGATCCATCTCAAGAAAAAGAACAGCCACAGGGAAACGCCCCCGCATCAGCGCATTGTGGTACCCCTCCAACAATGCCGCATTCAAGCTCATGCTTTGGATGGGTCGGCAGTTCACAAAAAGAATCTGTTCAGCCCTCGTCGCCCGGCTGACCCCCGGACGTCCGATATATCCCTTCAGTCTCATCCCACCGTCCTCAACCTCCAGAGGGAGAACCGAAGCCTTCCATTCTTTCCCAAAGACCGCCGTCAGCCTCTCCTCCAGTCCCGATCGGGCAATGTCCTGCCAGAAAACGGCTCCATCCCGCCTCAGAACCCAACTCACATCGGGTCGGGCCAAAGCCGTGAGGCGAATTCCCTGCTCAATATGCCCCCACTCGGTTTCCTCCGTTCGCAGGAATTTTCGTCGGCCGGGGACATGGGCAAAAAGTTGTTTCACTTCAATGCTCGTTCCGTTCGGACAACCCGATTGGCCGGCCCGGATCACCTTTCCCCCATCGATCACCACTTCGGTTCCTTCCGAAGAGTCCACCTCCTTTGTCTTGAGCGTAAACCGGCTCACCGAGGCGATACTGGGCAACGCCTCCCCTCGAAAACCAAATGTGCGGATCCCCAACAGATCGGACGCATCCCGAATCTTGCTCGTTGCATGCCGCTCCAAGGCCAACAGTGCATCCTCCGGCCCCATTCCATGCCCGTCATCCGTGACGCGAATCAGGGATCGCCCCCCTCGTTCGATACTGACTTCGACCTTCTTGGCCCCGGCATCAAGGGAATTTTCCACCAACTCTTTCACAACCGAGGCAGGTCGTTCCACCACCTCCCCGGCGGCGATCCGGTTCGCCACCACTTCCGCCAGCAGGCGGATCCGCTGACTCATAGCACGTCCTAGATTCCCGGGCGGACCCCGAGATGGGCCGTCAACCGCTCCAACTCGTCTTGCGAGGTGTAAGGAAGTTCAATGTGCCCCCGCTCTGCCTTGCCAACAATCCGGACCCTTGTCCCCGTCGCCCTCTGTAAGCGCAGTTCCAAATCCCGCCAGTCGGCTGATTGGTTTCCTCTGCCTTTTTTTCGTCCCCTTGATCCATTGGTCTGACGACGCACCAAAGCCTCGGCTTGCCGCACACTTAACCCCCGTTTCACCACTTCCCGAGCTACCGCGTTTTGGGCCGGGGCTTCATTCAAACCGAGAATCGCCTTCGCATGCCCGACCGAAATTTGTTTTGAGCGCAAAAGATCCCTTACTTCACCCGGAAGAGACCGGAGACGGAGAGCATTGGCGACGGTCGTGCGATTTTTTCCCACCCGCTCTGCCACCTCGTCCTGCTTCAATCCAAAAGTTTCGATCAACGTGGCATAACCGTCCGCCTCTTCCACCGGATCCAGTTCGGCACGCTGCAGATTTTCGATCAGGGCCAACTCAAGAACCTGCTGATCGCTTGCCACACGGACGATCGCCGGGACCTTGTTGAGATTCAGCTTCCGGGCCGCCCGCCACCGACGCTCACCCGCGATCAGCTCATATCCAATTCCCTTGGGGGATTTCCGGACAATCAGAGGCTGAAAAATCCCGCGAGAGCGAATGGAATCCACTAGTTCGGTCAGATTCTCCTCCGCAAATACCCGGCGTGGCTGGAGCGGGCTTGGATTCACTTCCCCAATGGAAAGTTGAAGAATTTTCTCCCCCTCCTCTGCCCTGATTTCAGGGGAATTGATTGAGGTTGGGTTGGAAGGATGGATTTGGGTGCTCGCCAGAAGAGCCCCTAGCCCTCTTCCTAGTGGTGACTTGGCCATTCTTGAGACGCTAAGGTTTGGCAAAGAGTCGTCAACCAACCCGACCCTGTCTGGAGAATAACCTTCGAGTAGAAAAGGTTATTTCGAAGCCCGGTAGCCAAACAAACGACGGCGCCGAATCAGGCCGGCAACGGCAGACGGAACATTTTTCTCCCAACCTGCTTTTGCATTCCGGATGTTTCTGAGAATTTCCGAACTACCGCAGGGAGGCAGATCCTTTTCCGCTCCGGCCAAATCCACAATTCGCCCCTTGCTCACCAAATAGCGGTGCAGATCCTCCGCCGGTTTGCGGACTGTCAGGGTGTGACCCGACACATACATTCCGCTCAACGGATCATATCCTGGATGCACAAACAGCTTCACTCCCGGCAAGAAGAGCCTGCCCATTCCCTCCAGAATCCCTCCGGGAAGATCATTATAAAAATCTTCATCCAAAATTTTACTTAACAAAGGAACCCCGATGACAAACCCCACCGATCCCTTTGTTCTTTGTGTTAGATACTCGGCAAGGCGATGAAACCGGAAAATCCCCGTGACCAAAACGGTCTTTTTTAATGCGCCCAGGCAATCAACCCGGTCCAGAAAATCCTCCATCCCGGCCTTCCGGTGGCGAACCAGATTTCGCATGGTGATCTCATTCACCTCCACGATCTCCTTCCCTTTGTTGGCGGGATCGTTCCGAAACATTGCGGAAGCTTTCTCCATCATGGTCAGATGAAAGTTAGTGATTGGCCGATAATGCCCGCGAAGCAGGAGAATCGATTTTCCATAAAAACAGTCCTCCGCCTCAAGATTGACACCTGCGGCAGAAAACAAGGCCACGGGGGTAAGGTTGGAATGCACCATCTTTAAGCTCATCAACCGGTTGTCGACCCCCTTGAAAATCGTTCCACGGAAATCAACCATATCCACCTCGACCCGCCCGGGTCGGATTCCGTCCATCAGACGATTTAAAATTTCTGAGGGGTTTCTCCAATGGCAAAAGGCGGCATGAACCAGATTGACTCCAAGAATTCCAAGGACCTCCATCTGTTCCGCATTCGTATCATCCTTCAACCGGACGTGAATAACGAGATTCCCCGGGGCGGCACTGGGCTCGGTCTGAAACCGGATTCCCATCCACCCCTTCCCGTCCCCCGTGTACTTGTGGCTTCGGGCGGCGACAGTGTCGGCAAACACAAAGAAACGGGTTCGATCCCCCCGCTCCTGACCCAATCTCTCCAGCAACAACCGGTACTCATGATCCAGCATCTCCTTGAGGCGCTCCCGGGAAACAAACCGATGGGCCGTTCCGTAAATCGCATTACTGAAGGTCATGTCATAGGCCGACATGCTCTTTGCGACCGTCCCGGCAGCACCGCCGGCTTGAAAGAACCAGCGGGCAACTTCCTGTCCCGCGCCAATCTCTGCAAATGTTCCGTAATGTTTTCCGGAAAAATTAATCTCCTTGGCTTTTTCGTCCGTCGTCAAAAGATGGGTGATTTTTTTCATGACCTCGCCCGGCTGACCCATGGGTTTCCGCGAATCAAAAATCGCCAAGGGAACTTGGCCGCAGGGCCGGCATACCCCACCCCGATCCGCCGTCCCGCCTGAATTTCTGTATTCGAAAAACGCATACCGTCATCTTCGATGCGAATCGGTCCGCAAACAAGATCGCTTCTATCCCATTTCATTTGAATCCCCATGGCCTGAGACAATGCCCCCGGTCCGGCCGTGAGTCGAAAATGATGGGCCGGCAATTTTCTTCTCTTGGCCATCTTCTCCAAGCCCTCGATCGGCTCGACTCCCCGGATTAACACAGCCGCGGCGATTCCTTCCGGAGCCGTCACCACGTTGAACATCCGATGAATTCCGTAGCAGAGATAAATATACGCGGTTCCCGGTCGGCCGAACATCGATTCGTTCCGGGCCGTCTTCCCCTTCCAGGCATGAGATGCCCGGTCCAGTGGCCCCCCATACGCCTCGGTTTCAACAATTCTTCCCGCACACATCTCCATCTTTCCGACCTGTACCCTGACAATCTTCCCGAGAAGATCCCGGGCGACCACCACAGGATCTTTTCGAATGTAAAACGATCGTGTAAGGATACGACTCACACACTCCGAGGCCCAAATAGGGCGGTGCCGATCCTGACCAGAGTAGCTCCCTCAGCGATCGCCACAGGAAAGTCATGGCTCATCCCCATGGAAAGCTCGGGCAAATCAACCCCGTGAGAGTCCTGAAGCCGATCCCGGATTTCCCGCAGTTTCAAAAAGAACGGGCGCGCCATTTCAGGATCCTCCCGGAACGGGGGAATCGCCATGAGACCCACAATTTCAAGACGGGCCAGAGGCATGACCGCCTGAAGGAGGTCCCCCGCTTTTTGGGGATCACACCCGTGTTTTGCCGCCTCCCCCCCCACATTCACTTCCAACATGATTTTTATTTTTTTCCCAAACGCCGCAGCACGCTTATCCAACTCGGTTGCCAAATCAGTCCGATCCACAGATTCAATCACATCAAAATACTCCACTGCATCCTTCGCCTTGTTGGTTTGCAGACCCCCGATGAAGTGCCACTCCCCTCCCACTGGCATCTCGGGAATCTTAACCCTCGCTTCTTGCACACGGTTCTCCCCAAAGAGGCGCTGCCCCAACTGCCAGAGCACCCGAAGTTTCTCTGAATCCATCTTCTTGCTCACTGCCAGAAGCCGAACCGAATCCGGATCCCGACCTGCCTTTTGCGCGGATAACCGAATCTGCTCCTGGAGCGAGCAATAGTTTTTCTCAAGATCAGGCGTCATGATTAGGCGAGCTTGGGTTGCATTGGGGATAAGAACGGATAATAATGCTCTCCTTATGCAAGTGGAGTCTTTTCGGGTGTTCCGGGATCTCGTCGAGACCCGCTCCTTTAGTCGTTCTGCATCCCTGAATGGCATTACCCAGTCAGCGGTCAGCCAGCAACTCCGCTCCATCGAACAGCGCCTCCGTGTCCCGCTTCTCGAACGCACCAGCAAACAATTTGCCCTGACCCGCGAAGGCCAGCTCCTTTACGAGGCCAGCAGGGAAATTATTGGCTACTACCAACGCTTTCAGCATCAGTTGGAAGAAATGCGAAATATTATTTCTGGAACGATCCGTCTGGTGGCCGTCCCCAGCCTCGGTCTCCACGAACTCCCCCCCTATATCAAAGAGTTTCTGAGGGCGTTCCCGCAGGTCAAAATTCAAGTGGATTACCGCCGTTCAAACGAAGTGTATGAATCGATCGCCGCAGGCGAAGCCGATGTTGGTTTCGTCGCCTTCCCCTCACCCCGAAAAGGCCTCAAGGTCGAAACCTTCAAAAAAGACACCCTGCACGTGATCTGCGCACCGGGTCACCCGTTGCTCAAAAAAGCCCCCGTACATCTTCCTGATCTCCCTCAACACAAAATCATCTCCCTTGCCCCGGAAATGCCAACCCGGCAGGGGCTGGATAAAATCCTGGCCGCACGCGGGCTCAGATTTTCGCCCATGATGGAGTTCGATAATGTAGAAACCCTCAAACAAGCCGTCGAAATCAATGCTGGAATTGCCTTCCTCCCGCAATCCGCTGTGGCCAGTGAACTCGCCAAGGGATCCCTCGCGATTCTCCCCCACCAGGGACCGGAAATCATTCGTCCTCTCGGGATTGTTTCTCGATCCAGCCGGATGATCTCGCCCGCCGTGAAACGCTTCCTCAAAGCGCTCAAAGTTCCGCGCGATTCCCTGAAAAAAGAAGAAATCCGAGACGGCACGGCCTAAATCCGACGACTTTCCCTTGGCCAGAACAGTAACTTTGCGTAGGGTTCAGTGCTCTTCATGAAAATATCCTTGGAAAATATGGGCGGTTGCCGGCGTCGCCTGAAGGGCGAAATCCCTTCGGATCATGTCCGCAAAACAGAAGAAAAGGTGACCCTCTCCTTCCAAAAGTCGGCCCGCCTTCCTGGCTTCCGGCCCGGCCACGCCCCGCTTGAAATGGTTCGCCGCCGTTACGCTCCGGATATCCAGTCCGAGCTCAAGGAAAACCTCCTTCGCGAAGGCCTTCGCCATGCCGTGGAAAAGGAAAAGCTCCATCTCGTCGACGACCCTTCGGTGGAGGAAGCCAATTTCGAAAAAGATCAGAAATTCAAATTCATCCTTCGGGTGGATCTTGCCCCCGAATTCAAGCTGCCCGCCACCAAAGGACTGAAAATTCCCACCAAGTCGGCGGAGCCCGTCACCGATGCCGACATTAAAAAGGCTCTCGACCGTTTGGCGGAACCGATGGCCCATTTCCACACCCTCGAACCCCGCCCGGCCAAGGAAGGCGATTTTGCCGTCATCGATTTCGAGGGGACCTGCGGCGGGAAGAAGATCATCGAACTAGCCCCCCAGGCCGGACAAGCGGCCGAAGCAAAAAAACTTTGGCTCTGGCTGAAGCCCGATGCATTTCTTCCAGGTTTCGTTCCCGCTCTTTTCGGAATGAATCCCGGAGAAACCCGTCAAGTGGAGGTGAAATTTCCGGCAGATTTTCCCCAGGCCCCTCTCCGCGGACAGACGGGCCGCTATGAAGTCACTCTCCAGGAACTCAAGGAACGGCATGTACCGGAAGTCGACGAAGCGTTTTGCCAGGAAAACTACAAAATGCCGAAAACCGAACTCGAATCCCGCATTCGCGAGGATCTCACGGCTTCCCGGGATTCGGCTGCTCGTTCGGAGGATGCCCACAACGTCACCCTCGCCCTCCTTAAGTCAACGAAGATGGATGTACCCGAACCCCTTCTGGAAGAGGAGCGCAGACGCCTCGTGGCCAGGCTGGTCGAGGAAAACCAACGCCGTGGCGTCTCGAACGAGGAACTAATCAAGCATAAGGATGAGATCCTCTCCACCGCCGGAAAGAACGCGGAAGAGAACGTGAAACTCAGCTTCCTTCTACGCCGGATTGCCGAAGAAGAAGGCCTGAAGGTCGAGGAACAGGAAGTGGTCCAGGAAGTCGCCATCTTGGCCGCCCAATCAGGCCAGGACGCTCGCCTGTTCGCCAAGCGCCTCCAGAAATCCAATGTTTTACCCTCACTTGCTGACACTCTTTTGCGCAGAAAAACCGTCGATTTTCTTTTGCAGCATGCGGTCCGCGGGTAATTTTAAGGTATGAGCATCGACCCCAAGGCTGACTATTTTGTCCCGAGCGTGATCGAACAGACCGGTCGGGGGGAACGCGCATACGACATCTACTCCCGCCTCCTGAAAGACCGGATCATTTTTATCGGCACAGCCATCGACGACACCATGGCCAATTCAATCATCGCCCAGCTTCTTTTCCTTCAGATGGAAGACCCAAAAAAGGATGTCAGCATTTATGTCCATTCTCCCGGGGGCTACGTCACAGCAGGATTGGCGATTTATGACACGATGCAGTACATCAGCTGCGAAGTGGCGACCTACTGCATCGGTCAGGCCGCGAGCATGGGCGCCGTTCTCCTCGCTGCCGGCACAAAAGGAAAACGCTACTGCTTGCCGAACGCCCGGATTATGATTCATCAGCCTCTTGGAGGGGCACAGGGTCAGGCCACCGATATCAGCATCCAAGCGCAGGAAATTCTCCGGGCCAAAAAACGCCTCAACGAAATTCTCGCACACCACACCGGACAAAAGTTCGACACGGTCGAAAAGGATACCGACCGCGACCGATTCATGTCGGCCGAAGACGCCAAAACTTATGGCCTAGTGGATCACGTGGTCAGTTTCCGCAAGGAAGAGCCCTCGAAAAAGTAAGCCGGAGCCGCCATGGCCCGCCCCACCCATCTCACGCTTTGCTCGTTCTGCGGCAAAAGCCATGCGGAGGTCAAAAAACTGATCGCCGGTCCGGGCGTCTATATCTGTGACAACTGCATCACCCTTTGCACCGGAATTCTTCATCGGGAAAAGGCCGAACCCGGAACCGCCCAAGGACCGCTCAAAAGCCTGCCGAAACCCCGCGAAATCCGGGCGGAATTGGATCGCCATGTGGTGGGCCAGGATCGGGCCAAACGCACCCTCGCCGTTGCGGTGCACAACCACTACAAACGCATCCGCCCCCCTCAAACCGACACTCTTCCTACCGACCATGCCGACGTGGAATTGGAGAAAAGTAACATTCTTCTGATCGGTCCGACGGGATCCGGAAAAACCCTCCTCGCCCGAACCCTCGCCCGCATTCTGGATGTGCCCTTCGCCATCGCCGACGCCACTTCCCTGACGGAAGCCGGCTACGTCGGCGAGGATGTCGAAACCATCATCCTCCGTCTGCTTCAAAACGCTGATTATGATGTGAAACGGGCTGAACTTGGAATCGTCTACATCGACGAAATCGACAAGATCGGACGCAAGTCCGACAGCGCCTCCATTACCCGGGACGTCTCCGGAGAAGGGGTTCAGCAAGGCCTTTTAAAAATTCTCGAAGGAACCATCTGCCACGTCCCTCCACAGGGCGGCCGGAAACACCCTCAGGCCGAACATATCCAGGTCAACACACAGAACATTCTCTTTATCTGTGGCGGGGGATTCGTCGGCTTGGAAGAAATCGTCAACAAACGTCTGGGAGGTCGTTCTCTCGGATTTGGAGCGGGTAAAAATTCTTCCCAATCCGTTCCCGAGGATGGGCTCGGCCTTCTCCGTTACACCGAACCGGACGACTTGCTCCGATTTGGCATGATTCCAGAATTCATTGGTCGCCTTCCCGTTCTCACCCACCTCAGCCCCCTGACGGCCGACGAACTCATTTCCGTACTGACCGACCCGAAAAACTCGTTGACCCGCCAGTACGCCAAGTTGCTCGGCATGGAAGGGGTGAAATTGAACTTCACCCGCGACGCCCTCCGCTGCTTGGCCGAAACAGCCCTCAAAAAAGGCACCGGAGCCCGCGCCCTACGCAGTTTATTGGAGGGAATGATGCTGGATCTGATGTACGAGATCCCGTCTCGTGACGATATCGAGGAAGTCATCATCAATCAGGCCGTGGCCGAAGGGCAAAAGCCCCCCATCCTCAAGCGTAAGGTATCCCGCAAAGCCGCTTAATGGCTTTAGCTGATTTTCTTTAATCCCTCCGCCAGTCGGCCCCAGAGCTCTTCCATTCCCTTCTCCGTCTCATCCCCCATGTGGGAAACGCGGAAATTCAAACCCTTCATCTTTCCGTATCCACCGTCGAAGATCGCCCCGTGGGTATCTTTCAGCCAGGCGATCCACTTGGCCACATCCACCCCACGCGTGTTTTTGCCGCAGGTCAGACTGAGCGATTCATAGCCTTTTTCCGGAAACACCTCGAAACCGTTCGCCGCCAACCAAGACCGCCCCCGCTCAGCATTCTTCCGATGCCGCTCGTGTCTTTGGGCGATCCCCTCTTTTTCGATTTCAGCCAGTTTGACCTCCAACGCATAGAGATGGGAGATCGAGGGCGTGCAGGGAGTCATATTGCTTTCCGCCTGCTTCCTGAACTCGTGGAAGTCGTAATAGTACCCGCGATCTTTCACCTTCTCCGCCCTTTGATAGGCCCGCTCACTGACGGAAAAAAGTGCCGCTCCGGGAGGCAAGGCCAGGGCTTTCTGGGTACCGCACAACATCACATCCAACCCCAACTCATCGAAGGGAATCGGCATCACGCTGAACGAGGAAACGGTATCCGTAATGAGCATCACTTCCGGGAACTTGCTCCGGACCAACTTGGCAATCTCTGCCAGCGGACTTAACACTCCGGTCGAAGTCTCATGGTGAATAAGGGTCAGGGCATCGTATCCCCCCTTGGAAAGTTCTTTTTCCACCATCTCCGGTTTGATCGCCTGCCCCCACTCCACCTGCACCTTGCCGGCCTCCTTGCCGCACTTCTGAGCTACGTCGAACCACTTGTCGGAAAAAGCTCCATTCATGCAAACGAGGACCTTCTTTTGTACCAAATTGCGAAGAGAGGCTTCCATTACTGACCAAGCTGACCCTGTCCCAAGAAAAACCGGTTGGGTGGTCTGGAAAAGCTTCCGCAAGCCGGGCTGTACCCGCGAATAGAGGTCCTGAAAGCCTTTCCCACGATGTCCAATCATCGGATGGGCAAAGGCTTGCAGAACCGATGGGGAGATTTCGACGGGTCCTGGGATAAACAGTTTGATGTGAGGCATGATTAGGGTAGATAGATGAACTATGTCTTTACGCAAACTTATCCTTTGTTCAGCTCTGGGCCTTGTCTCAGGATTAAGCCTGTTTGCACAGGTCAACGCCCGGGATCCAAAATTAAGTCCCACCTTCCAGACGACCTGTGATAATGAGATCAATAACGAGCCCGTAGCCAAAGCTGTGCCGGTCAACCAAGATAAGGTCCAGCCCCAGACGACCGCGCCCATCGCCCCCTCACCGGCTGCGACAAACACCAGCATCACAGTCGATCAGATCATTAAGAACGCGATCCGTCGCGACGAAGAGTTGCGGGAACTGCGGGAAGGATTCACCTACCAACTGAAGCTTGTGACCCAACGTTTGGACGACGACAACAAAGTCATTCCCGACAAGACCAAGACCGTGACGGCCAAAATCAAACCCGGCAAAGACATCACCTTCAGCGCAGACTTCAATGATGACTCCAAGGGGGATGACAACTCCTCCAATAACAAAACCTATGCCGGTGCGACCGGAGGTCGCGGTTTGCAGTCTTCCCAGAAAAAATCAGACGATGATGATGACGATTCATCCAAAAAGGACGTGGAAGACGCCAAGAAGGTCAATGCGATGCTGGATATGGGGAAAATTGCCCCCCGCTTTCAGTACAAGCGAATACAGGATGAGACGATCCGTAACCGCCCTTGTTTTGTGATTAAATTCTCGCCGAAAGACGACCAACCCTATGCCACCCGTGAGGAAAAAGTCATCAACAAGGTAGGAGGCACGATCTGGATCGACCAAAACGACTTCAGCATCATCCAGACAAAAGGAAAGTTAACAGAGGATGTCGATGTCGCATGGTTCCTCGCGACCATGAAAGGAATGGATTTTTCTTACGAAACTTCCGAACTCCCCTCCATGAATATCCCGGTCCCTTCAAATTTCTATATGACCTTCGATCTGAATATCATGGGATACCGCATGGCCCAAAAACAGGTCAGCAACATGACCGACTATCTACCTGCTTCCGCCACGCCTCCCGCCCCCAATACCCCGCCTAGCAACTGATTCGGGCTAGGACTAGTTGGAGCGTTCGATCGGGGCCCGAACCCGATTTCCCCACTCCGTCCAGGATCCGTCGTAATTCCGGACATTTTTGAGCCCCAGAAGATACGTCAGAACAAACCACGTGTGACTGGACCGTTCACCGATCCGGCAATATGCGACCACTTCCTTCTCGGGGGAAAGGGTACATCCTTCCAGATAGATTTTTGCCAGTTCATCAGCCGACTTGAAGGTGCCATCGTCCTTTACGGCCGTTTTCCAGGGGACACTTTTTGCCCCCGGGATGTGACCTCCGCGCAACACCCCTTCCTGCGGGTATTCGGGCATATGAGTCACCTCACCTTTGAATTCCCCCGGAGAACGAACGTCGATCAAGGGTAGTTTTTTCTGGCTGAAGGCCAATGCGTCCTCGTAAAACGCCCGGATTTCGCTGTCCCGCCTTTTGGCAGGGACGGGATATTGTACCGGAGTCACCTTCGTTTTCTCCCGGGTCAAAGACCGTTTTTCGGCCACCCACTTGTCTCGACCACCGTTGAGGATCTTGACTTTCTCGTGTCCAAATAAACGGAAAGCCCACAAGGCGTAACAGGCCCACCAGTTCGACTTGTCCCCGTAAAAAACAACGGTGGTTTCGGGAGTGATCCCATTCTGACCACAGAGCTCGGCAAAGGCCTGGGGGGTGATGTAGTCACGAACCAAAGCATCCTGCAGATCCCGACGCCAGTCGATGTGCACTCCCCCGGGGATGTGTCCTGTCTCGTAGAGGAGCACGTCTTCGTTGCTTTCAACGATACGGATGGCGGGATCGTTCAGATGTTGGGCCAGCCAATCGGTTTCCACTAAAGATTCAGGGTGTGTGTACTGTTTTGTGCTCATAATTCAGGCTCCTTTTGAATCAATAAAATGCCCGAGCATCCCCCCGCATGCAACTGCACCCCGTGTCATGAAACCTTGGGCTTTTCCTCATCCAACAAAGGAAAGAGTGGATCGATCTTGCCGAGAACACGACCCGCTTGATGAGCAGGCCATTCAGGCCAGTCTTTGGGACGACTTCCCACCTTCCCCGTCAACCCCAACTGGATCAACCCTGCAGAGGCTGTACTGGGAATCACACATTCCACTTCCTCAAAAACAAGTTCTAGCACCGCCATGGCATCGGCCAAAGTAGCATCCAATTCAGCGGTCTTGGCGGGATCCTTCGCCAACTTCCAAGGGGCCCTGGCCTCGATCATTTGATTCCCGGCCTGTACTGCTTTCCAAAGCTCCCCCAAAGCGAGGTGAATTTGATGGTTCTGCATGAGTTCGTCCCACTTCTTCAAGGCTCCGAGTACGGTAGCCCGAAAAGCCTCGGAAACCGCATCGGGATTCATCGCAGAAGGAATCTTTCCCTCCCGATAACGTCCGATCATGGAACCGGCCCGCTGCAGAAGATTACCAAGTTCATGGGCCAACTCCCCTTTGCGTCGAGCCGCCAAGGATTCCTCATCGAAATCCGCATCATGCCCCAACGCCATTTCGCGCAAAACATAGTAGCGAAAAGAGTCGGCCCCGTATTTTTCCGCCAGTTCCTTGGGGTCAACCACATTGCCGGTGGACTTGCTCAGTTTTTCGCTCTTTCGGGTCCAGAACCCATGCACCAGAAGTTCCCTAAAAACAGGGAGGCCAAGCGCCTTCAGCATGCACGGCCAATAAATTCCGTGGGCAGGAACCAGAATATCTTTTCCAATGACATGCACAGCCGGGCTCCAATCCTCGAGTCTGCCTTTCCCGCTTCCTGCCCCTGTCACGTAATTCAGAAGGGCATCAAACCAAACATAGGTCACTTGATTTTCATCAAAGGGCAATGGGATGCCCCAAGCCAAACGGGTTTTGGGCCGGGAAATACAAAGATCTGGCAGAGGTTTTTCCAAGGCTCCCAATACCTCCTTGGCTCGGAATTCCGGAAAAATCAGGCTCGGTTGTTTTTGCAAAAGCTCCTTCAACCAGTCCTGATATTTTGACAGTTTAAAAAAGTAGTTCTCTTCTGTCAGTTCGACCACTTCCCCAAAGATTTCCGGCCATGAACCATCGGGGAGTCTTTCTTTTTCCGTCAGAAACTGTTCGGCTCGAATACTGTAAAATCCCCGGAAAGTTCCCTTCACGATATCTCCCTGGGTATGAAGTTTAGTCAGCACCTCCTGCACTAACTTGCGGTGACGAATTTCCGTGGTGCGGAGAAAATCATCCGGTTCAACGCGTAAATCCTTCCACAACCCAAGAAAATGGGTACTGATCCCGTCCACGAATTCTTGGGGACTTTGACCCGCCTTGGCCGCGCTTTGCTGGACTTTTTGCCCGTGCTCGTCCAAGCCGCTCAAAAACCGAACACCTTCCCCTCTTCGACGGGCAAAACGGGCCAAGGTATCCGTCAGAACCTTTTCATATGCGTGCCCAAGGTGGGGCTTCGCGTTTGCGTAATCAATCGCAGTGGTGAGGAACAGGCTATCCATGGCTCTTCACCCTATCAGACTGGGAGAAAGGATTCGATCTAAAGAAGGTCTTGGGGATCAACATCGACCGCTGTTTTTAATCCACTCGGCCACTTGGGCGCCAAAACCTCCCTCTTCAAATCGGAAATCACCTCACCCACTTTTTCCACAAGAAGGAATATGTGAAACCGGAATTTGCCCTCCACGCGGGCAATCGGGGCCGGCACCGGATCCGGGACCTCGACTCGGCTCCCCCAAAGTACACGGAGTCTTTTGGTGACATGCTCGGCCGAAGCCTGGGTTTGCGCTTCACTGGGTCCAGAGAAGGAAATCAGGATGGCTCGACGAAAGGGCGGGTAGCCGTGCGTTTTTCGATATTCGAGTTCCTGCTCCCGAAACCCATCGACATCATGATGTCGCGCAAATTGAACGGCCGGATGGAATGGCGTGTAGGTTTGAACAAAAACCTCTCCGGCCACATCCCCCCGCCCCGCCCGACCGGCGACCTGCACCAAAAGCTGAAACACCCTTTCGGAAGCGCGAAAGTCCGGTAGGTTCAGCGCCCCATCAATCCCCACAACGCCTACACAGGTCACCTTCGGAAAATGCAGCCCTTTGGCAATCATCTGGGTTCCCAGCAGAATGTCGGTACGGCCCTCGCGAAAAGCGGCTAGGGCTTTTGCATGAGCGCCTCGGACCTTCATGCTATCCGAATCCATCCTCGTCAATCGCACTCCGGGCATCTTTTCGGATACCGACTCCTCCAACCGCTCCGTCCCCGCCCCGGTATATTTCAGCACAGGGGAACCGCACTCCCTACATTTCCCTGAAGAAGGTCTCTCCGCGTCGCAGAAATGGCATCGCAACCGCCCTTCCCCCCGATGGTAGGTCATCGGAACTGCGCACCTTTCGCATTCCTCCACTTTCCCACAATGCGGACACTGCACGCTCGGTGCATACCCACGCCGATTCAATAAAACCAGACTCTGCTCCCCCTTCTTCCTGCGGTCTTCCAAGGTCTTTGCTAAATCCGCCGATAAAAGAATCGGACCCCCATGAACCGGTTTATCTTCTTTCCGGAGATCCACGATATGGACTTTGGGCAGCTTGGCCCCGTCCACCCGGTGGGTGAGTCGCACCCGTCGGTACTTCCCCCGATCCGCATTATAGCCACTTTCCAAAGAGGGAGTCGCACTCCCCAGAACCACAGGGGCTCCCTCAATTCTTCCCCTCACCACGGCCAGATCCCGAGCATGGTAGCGGGGGGCTTCCGCTTGTTTGTAACCGCTGTCATGTTCCTCATCGACGACGATCAGTCCCACGTTCTCAAGTGGCGCAAAAAGAGCGGAACGGGCTCCAATCACAACTCGGGCTCTCCCCTCACGGATTTCGTGCCAGGATTCCCTCCTTTCCGCCACGGTCTGGCCACTGTGCAAAACGGAAAGCCGGATCCTTTGCCCGAGCAATCTACCGCGAAAACGGGCTACGGTTTGCGGGGTCAGGGAGATTTCCGGAACGAGGATGATGGCATTTTTTCCTTCGGCTAAAACCTCCTCCATCGCCCTCAAATAAATCTCCGTCTTGCCACTTCCCGTCACTCCCTCCAACAGAATGGGTATCCCCCCAAATCCTTTTTGCCGTTCCTCCCGCCAAGCCTCCATGGCCTGGACTTGCTCTTTTCCCATTTCAGGTTTCTTCTCAGCGTCCGCCCATCCCGGCTCCGGGGCTTCTTCATTTTGAACGAACCGTTTTTCACTTCGTTCCGCCAAGCCCCGATCCACCAAAGCCCTCCAAACCGCTGTTCCCAGCCCTGTTTCCTTTACCAAATGAGTCAGCCAGCTACCCCCACGGGTCTGGAGATGAATCCATGCTTTATGCTGAGATTTTGCATTCTTTAAAATTTGATCGGCCAAATCCTGACGCCCCGGAATCGGCTCGATCCACCAAGCCATTTTACCCCCTCCTTCATGCGAACGGACCGGCCCGGGTAAAATCGTCCGAAGGGCCGCCCCCAAATCACAGGCATAATAGTCCGCCATCCATCGGGCCAGTTGGCATAATCCGGAAGGAATCAAGGGACGTTCCCCGGCCACCTCCTCAACTTCCCGCACGGTTTCCACCTCCGGTTCTTTCGGAAATTCCACTGCGTAGGCCATAATACTCCTCCTCCCCCAAGGCACCCGCAAACGCTGTCCCAGTGCGATCCTACCGCGCAAACGCTCGGGAATCCCGTAGTCGAATAGCCGATCCAAGCCCAATTCGGGCGCCACTCTGACAAATTCAGGGAAATTCACCCCTTGGCTCTGCGCTCTTTTTGTTCCGGATGCAAGTTTCCACCGCTTTCCCTTCCTGCTCATTCCCTTTATCATCCTTGTACATGCTTCTTAAACGACCCCGTCTCCTGGCGGTTTTGGCGGTCATTTTGACCCCAGCCCTGCTGATTGCCATCTCCTGGATGGGTGAACTCCACCGTTCGCAAGAGATTGGCCCATTGATTGAAGAGGCTTCCGCTCGTTCCGGTATCTCTTCCGCCCTCTTGCGGGCGGTCGTCTGGCGAGAAAGTGATTTTGAGCCTCGTGCCACCGGAAGTGCGGGCGAACGGGGTTTGATGCAGGTCACCACGGGGGCCGGTCACGATTGGGCTCAGGCCAACCGTGTCCGCTCGTTCCATGAAACCGATCTTTTTGACCCCCGCACCAACCTCTCGGCGGGTTCTTGGTACCTCGCCAGAGCGATGAAACGCTGGTCAAACGCCGATCGCCCGGAAGTTTTTGCTTTGGCCGAGTACAATGCGGGAATCACCCATGCCAGGCGCTGGGCTCATGATAATCCAACCCTTCGCGCGGAAGACTTCCTCTTGGTGATGGATTTCCCCACCACCAAGGCGTACATCCTTTCAATTCTCCAGCGCGCCGATCTTTACGCCGCCGGGAAGGATCCAGGGCCGTTTGAGGCAATCCAAAGGAAGATGGCACTAAAAAAAGAAAAGTGGCTCAAGAAATAAGCCGGGCTCAATCCAGAACCACGCCCGGAACCAATCCAGCCCCTCGGGCATACTCCGTCGCCGTCATCCGTTTCCGCCCTTCCAACTGAACATCTCGAAGAAGAACTCCACCCTTTTTGGCGGCAACCAGAATTCCATGAGGATTCACTTCCACAATCTCCCCGGGCTTTCCTTTCGCCCTTCTTGATAATATGACGGAAAAGATCTTCAACATCTTTTGATCCTGCCCGTCCGGAATCCAAGTATAGGCGCCCGGCCACGGCTGCATCGCCCGGATATGCGCATCAATCTCTTCCGGGCTCTTGTTCCAATCAATCTTTCCATCCTCTTTTTTCATCCTCGGGGCAACGCTGGCTTCCACCTGATTCTGGCGGGCACTCCGAATCTTTCCTTTTTCCGCTTTCCTCAATAGCTCAAGAAGCAAAGGGGATGCTTTTCCCGCCAGTCGATCATGCAACATTCCCGTCGTTTCCCCCGGACGGATCCGTGTGGCGATTTTTCCTAAAATATCCCCGGTATCCAGGCCTTCATTCATCTGCATAATCGTGACTCCGGTCCGCTTTTGCCGATCCCGAATAGCCGCCGCAATGGGGGAAGCTCCCCGGTATTTCGGGAGAAGCGAACCATGAACATTCCAGCAACCCTTGTCAGGGAGTTCCAAAAGGGGCTTCTTTAAAATCTGACCATACGCCACCACGACCATCAGATCTGGTTTCTGGTATCGGATCTGACTCAAGGCAGTCGGGGTATTCACATCTTCGGGCTGAAACACCGTCAACTGATGCCGTAGGGCACACTCTTTGATCGGCGAGGGCAGCAGCTTTTGCTGGCGGCCGGCCGGTCGATCCGGCTGGGTAATGACCGAAAGGACAAAATGCTCATCCGAGGCAACCAACGCCTCTAAGCAGGGAACCCCAAACTCCCCCGTACCTGCAAAAACGATTCGCACGCCCTAGACACCAACCCCGGCCGACGCCTTCCTGGCACGCCCGGTCTTGCTGGATTCGATCTGGTTCAAAATATCGCGCGTCACTTCAAAGGGAAACTGCTCGGCATCAACTTCCTTCACTTTTTTCGAGCCGTAAAACTCGAGAACGGGCTTCGTCTCTCGTTCGTAGGTCAGGAGTCGGTCATGAATGACGGCGTCACTCGCATCATCCAGACGGTTGTCCCTGAGAGCCCTCCGTCGCAGTCTTTCCTCGAGCTTGGCGCGGTCATGACAAACGAGATGAAAGAGAGCTTCCACCTTGAGATCCGTTTCCAAAAGTTTTGCCTGTTCCACGTTTCGGGGAATGCCATCCAAAACAAGATGGTCAATATCCGGCTTAAATTTCCCAAGGGTCACAAGATGTTCCATGTGTTGCCGCCATAGATCCACGGTGACCTGATCCGGAACAAGTTGCCCCGCACTAGAGTACTTCAGAAAGGCCTGTCCGACCTGCGTGCGCAGATCCATCCCGCGGAAGACATCACCGCACGATATGTGGCAAAAGGCGGGAATCGTTCCAAGAATCTTCCCTTGAGTTCCTTTTCCGGAACCGGGTGCTCCAAACAGGAGGATCGCTCGCCAAAGCATGGCTTCTTTCCTACACCCTCCCCCCCAACCCGCGCAACTCGGCAAATCCACGCCGGGGTGCCAGCAGACGAAGACTGTTTAGAACGACAATCACAGTGCTCCCCTCATGACCCGCCACTCCAAGAGTCAGCGGAATCATCGCTCCCATGGCCGCCACCACCAGAACCAGGATCGTTCCCAAAGAAATCACGAGATTCTGCAGGATGATCCTTCGGGTTCTCCGGCTTAGATCATAGGCTTCCGCAAAGCTCTCCAAGCGGTCCCGCATCAGGATGATGTCCGACTCCGCCAAAGCCGCCCCGGTTCCTCGGGCACCCATGGCAACGCCAATTTCCGCCGCCGCAAGGCTCGGCGCATCATTCACCCCGTCTCCCACCATCGCCACCTTTTCCCCCTGAGCGTTCCACTCCCGGATCGCTGCCACTTTATCCTCCGGATGAAGCCCAAAACGATAGTCCTTCAGCCCGACCTGCTCTGCCACCAGTCGGGCTGCAGCCTCCCGATCCCCCGTGAGCATGGTCACCTTCAATCCCTGTCTAGACATCCATTCCAGCAGCGGACGGCTGCTTTTTCTAATCTCATCCTCCAAAAGAATCCTTCCCCGCATTTTTCCTGCCTCATAAAACACCTCGGAAACTCCTGGAGCTGGAGCTGCTTTTGCTTTCACCCAAGCGGGTTCCCCCAGAAAACTTCTTCTTCCAAGCCGGCATTCGAGCCCCTCCTCTGTCTTACCCATCAGCCCGCCCCCGCTCGCAGAAGAAAACTCCTTTAGGCTGGGTATACTCAATCCCCTTTTCTTACTTTCGCGGACGACAGCCACCGAAACCGGATGAAGGGACTGCAGCGCGAGGGCGGCGGCACCCTGCAAAATCTGGTCCTCGGCGTTGCCACCCTCGACCTCCACTCCCCGGATCTTCATCTCACCGGTGGTCAGGGTTCCTGTCTTATCCAAAGCGACCCGCCGGATGGACCCCAACCTTTCAATCGGACTGCCCCCCCGGAAAAGAATTCCCCGCCGTGCACCCGAGGCAATTCCTGCCAAAATAGCCGACGGAATCGAAAGTACCAACGCACACGGCGAGGCCACCACCAGCAAAGTCATGGTTTTGTAAAAAGCGGAACCCATTTGGGGTCGACCCCATCCTGCCAGCCCCCACCAGACCAAAAACATCACGAGACTCAGGGTTAAGATGGCCTGCGTATATCTTGTCCCAAATCGATCGGTAAACCGCTGGGCTGGCGCCTTCTGCTCTTGAGCATCCCGAATCAACCGCAAGATTCCCTCCAAGGCACTCTCCTTAGCTCGGCGTACCACACGCAGATCCACCCGCCCCCACAAATTTAGGGTTCCCGCAAGAACAACAGATCCAACCTCCTTATCCACAGGCGCCGCCTCACCTGTCAGACTGGATTCATCTGCGCTCGTCTTGCCATCCACCACCTCCGCATCGACTGGAAAACCATCCCCTGGCCGAACGCGCACCATCATTCCCGGCTCCAAAAGCTCCACGGCAACTCGTTCTTCCGAACCATCCTCCAGAATTTTTACCGCTTCCCTCGGAGCCGTCTTAAACAGCCCTGCCAACTCCCGCTCCGTCCGATAGGCGGCCAGCTCTTCAAGCGCCCCGCTGAAGGAAAACAAAAACAACAGTAAAGCCCCTTCATCCCAATGCCCTACCGCCGCAGCCCCCGCCGCCACCGCCAACATCAGAAAATGAATATCCAGAACTCCCGTACGTATTCGGTGGATGACCTCCTCTCCCGTCTTCCACCCGCCTGCGAAATAGGCAAATAGAAAAAAGAATTTCTCCATCCATCCTTCCGTCCACCACCCCATGATTCCCGCGGCACCACAAAGAAGCGCTAAAACCAGCGGGACCTTCCATTTCTTTCCGGCTCCTACCACCGAAGGCAGCTGCCTTACCTCAAGCTTGACCCCACTCAACATCTTCCAAAGCCAGAATTTGGGAGCTGTCGGACAACTCTCTCTTTCCAAAATAATCTTTTCTCCCTCCCTTCGGAGAAAAACACCTTCTTCCCACTTCCCCTCTAAAAGCCGGCCACACTTCCCACAACGGGAATCCGGCGGGGTCCATCGGCAGACACTCTCTCCCCCCAAACTCCGCACAGCTTCCGCCAAACCAACCGCGCTCCTCTCCCCTTGGCCCTGCCCGGTCGTTGCATAATCAATCCGCCCCTCATGAAAGGAGATCGACACTCCTCTTAAATCGGATGATTCGGCCAGTTCATGAGCCAGAACATCCAGCCCACAGTTTTTGACCACATGCTGATGCATATCTTTAGACTAACTATTCCCATCCCCCTTTGACCAACTTTCCCCACCCCCTTGCCAACCTCCTTCCACCAATTATTTTCAATAGGTGCCTGTAACTGCTCCTCAACGTACAAAATCCTCCGCTCCCACGCCTCCCCCAAGCTCCTCCAGCACTTCCCCCTCGACCGACGATCTTTCCTTTCTCTCTCGCCATCTAGGACCGAACAAGGCGACCGAGAAAGAGATGCTTCAAACCCTCGGCCTCTCCTCCCTTGAAGAACTCGTGCAGGCTACCCTTCCGCAAGGCTTAGCCTCCGCTCACCCCCCCCTTCTACCCCCTGCCCGATCCGAAACTCGTGCCTTGGCCGATCTGGAGAAGATTTTAGCCACAAATCAGCCCTCCCGCTCTCTTATCGGACTAGGCTATCACGGCACCATCACCCCCCCCGTCCTTCGCCGAGCGATCGTCGAAGATCCCGGTTGGTACAGCTCTTATACGCCCTACCAACCCGAAATCTCGCAAGGTCGCTTGGAAGCCCTGCTGAACTACCAAACCATGGTGCTCGAACTGACCGGCATGGAGATTGCCAATGCCTCTCTTTTGGATGAGGGCACATCCGCCGCCGAAGCCGCTTCCCTCGCCCAAGCCGCCATGACCGATAAAAATCGCCGGACCCTATGGTTGACCCCCGGCCTACACCCCTCGACGACCTCCGTCATATCCACCCGTGCAACCGCCTTAGGTTGGAAGATCCTCATCTCAGAAACTTTCCCAGAAAAAGATGCCTCCAATCTTTTTGCAGGAATCCTCGCGTACCCCGAAAGCGATGGTCGCCTGGCCGATCCCCGTCCTGCTATCGATCATTTAAAAAAAACTGGTGCCCTCTCGATCCTCGTGGCCGACCCCCTTTCCCTTTTCCTCTTCACCCCCCCGGGTGAACTAGGCGCCGATGTCGCCGTCGGCAGCACCCAGCGATTTGGTGTCCCTGTCGGTTTTGGTGGACCCCACGCCGCCTACTTTGCCACCCGTGTCGCCTACCAAAGACTTCTTCCCGGTCGCCTCATCGGTGTCTCGAAAGATTCCGCAGGTCGTACCGCATATCGCCTGTCCCTACAAACTCGCGAACAACATATCCGAAGGGACCGTGCCACCAGCAACATCTGCACCGCCCAAGCCCTCCTCGCCACTCTCGCCTCGATGTACGCCATCCATCACGGCCCCAAAGGGCTTCACCAAATCGCCCTCCGTGTTCATCAACACACCCAACGGCTCGCCGCCGGACTCAAAACCCTCGGCCTTACGATTGCTCACTCCACCTATTTCGACACCCTCCACATTCAGGGCTCCCCCGCGACGCTGAAGGCCGCATTCACTAAAGCCGCCCAAGCCCACACAAACTTCCGCCAATTCCCCAGTGGGAATCTGGGCATCACTTTGGACGAGCGGACGGACGATGCCGAAGTCGATCGCCTTCTCTCCTTTTTTGGAGCAACCAAACTTCCGCCCCCCCCGTCGGAGTTTCCGCCGATCTCCACCCCTCTATCCCGGAAGACGCCCGCCCTTCGCCATCCGATCTTCACCTCTCACGCCAACGAAAATGAACTTCTCCGTTATATCCGACGCCTCGCCGCCAAAGACCTCACTCCCGCCCAGTCGATGGTTCCCCTCGGCTCCTGCACGATGAAACTAAACGCGGCCTCCGAACTCACCCCTCTCGGTTGGTCAACCGTGGCTGAGCCTCATCCCTACGCACCTACCGAACAAAACCCCGGCTATCTCAAGATGATCCACGACCTGGAAACATGGCTGGGGGAGATCACCGGCCTGCCCCATGTGTCCCTCCAGCCAAATGCCGGTTCCCAAGGCGAATACGCCGGTCTTCTCTCAATCCGTGCTTGGCATCAATCCCGAGGAGACACCCAGCGGGATATCTGTCTGATTCCCGTTTCCGCACACGGAACCAACCCTGCCAGCGCCGTCCTTGTTGGTTTTCGTGTCATCCCGGTGGCATGTGATTCACAAGGAAACGTCGATCTCACCGACCTCGACGCCAAACTCAAAGAGCACGGACCGCAAGTCGCGGCTGCCATGGTCACCTACCCATCGACTCATGGAGTATACGAAACTGCAATCCGGGACCTCTGTAAGAAAGTCCACCAAGCGGGCGGCCAAGTTTATATGGATGGAGCCAACCTGAACGCACTAGTCGGCATCTGTCGCCCCGGTGAATTTGGAGTCGATGCCTGCCACCTCAATCTTCATAAGACGTTCTGCATCCCTCATGGAGGAGGCGGCCCGGGAGTTGGCCCTATCGCTGTAGCAGACCATCTCGCCCCCTTCCTCCCTTCTCATCCTCACCAGGCTCTGAAAAAAGATCAGGTCGGAGCTGTCGCCTCCGCTCCTTACGGCAGCGCCAGCATTCTGGTCATTCCTTGGATGTTCCTCGCCATGGTTGGAGGCAAGGGACTCGCACGTTGTACCGAAGTCGCCATTCTAAATGCCAACTACCTTGCCAAACGCCTCTCCGCCCATTACCCAATTCTTTACCGGGGTGCGGGAGGCTGGGTTGCCCACGAGTTCATCCTCGATTTCCGACCATTCAAAGCCTCAGCAGGGATCGAGGTTGAAGACGTCGCCAAGCGGTTGATGGATTACGGATTTCATGCCCCGACCATGTCCTGGCCCGTGGGCGGGACCCTGATGATCGAACCCACTGAATCCGAATCCCGCGAAGAACTGGACCGCTTTGCCGATGCACTCATCTCAATCCGTAAGGAGATCGCTGAAATCGAATCAGGCAAAATGGATCGTGCACGCAACCCGTTAAAACTCGCCCCCCATCCCGCAGCCGATGTCGTCTCGGATACCTGGGATCGTCCTTACTCACGCGACAAAGCCGCCTATCCAGCGCCTTGGACTCGGGTCTGGAAATATTGGCCCATCGTCTCCCGAATCGACGCCGTTCATGGCGACCGGAATCTCATCTGCTCTTGCCCAACGGTCGAAGAGTTGGCCTCCTAAAAAACCTTAAAAAACAAAAACCCCGGGAAGCCGAAGCCCCCCGGGGTTTCGAGAACTATGTTTCCTTAGAAGCTGTAGACCACTTCTGCCCCTGCGTAATGGGCTGGGCCGTTCTGACCCTCTGGTTGGGCTGCTCCACTTTGCACCTGATAAAGATTAGACCCCCAATCCAATCGGTATTCCGCACGAATGAGGAGATTGTCGATCACATTAAACCCCGCTGTGAGGGTGTACTCCCAAAGGTTCACTCCCGTGACATGTCGTGTAGGATTATTCGCCTCGGGGGTGTTGGTTGTCGTACTCGCTCCGACATAACCAATAACTGCATCATTGTTACTCCCTAGATATTCTCCCCGGCTGGAAAGACTAAACCAGTCGTTGAATTGATACTTTGCGTAGGCTCCTGCTCCGTACCAATGAGTATTAATGTTCGACGTCTGACTTTCGGCCGATCCGCTGAGATTTCCGAACACGGCGTTAAATGCAAGCAGCAGTTTGTCTTCAGCGAATTTGGGCGACCAGTTTCCCCAAGAATTATAAAGAAGCATGTAGGCTGAAATATCGCCGTTGTTAGCCCGGGCCGGCTGACTCGTAGAGGTCAGACTGCTATTGGTCGACCCCGTGGACGTGTTGTTGTCATATCCGCTGCTGTACTGGAAGTTGTTGCTCCAGTTGGCATTCCCTCCAGGAGCCGTAACGTTCAGCGAGGCCAACAAAGCTACACCGTCGCCCGCATTCGGATTCAATGTGGTGTTATTGTCACTGTTTGATCCGTTCACCACCCCAAGTTTTCCGTCGAGATAGTCATCAAACCTGTAGGACGACAAAACCCCCGTGTAATACAAAGGCATCACATTAAAGAGGATTCCGTAGGTGGTATTCATGTTGGCAGGCCGCTCGATCACCTCGTAACCCATGGTGGAAACAAACTTGCCCACCTTGAAATCCCATCCGTTCCCCACTGGGGCACGAATCGCTACGTAGGCCTGTTCTAAGAACAGGGAGTTGGAGTTATTGTTGGTGTTGTAACCAGCATTCGGGGTTCGGTTGATAAAATAAGAGGCATCTTCCCCGATCATCACATCGGTCCGGAACCCAGCCTGAGCCTTGTTTTCCGAAGTCAGCGCCTTTTCTAACGCCAACTTAACTGCATAGAGGTTGAAATCACCGCGCTGAGCCGTATCTGTTGCGTAGCGGGTCGAAACCATCGAATTATTTCCTGATCCGGTGAAGTTGTAGCTATATCCGGCGTCGACATAACCACTGAGTTTGATCCCCTTTTGAGCTGTTTCGACGAAGTTATTTTGCACCATTTTCTTGGTGTCTTGTGCGGAAGCCTCTGGAGCACTATCCGCAAAAGAGATCGATGCCAAAGCCGAAAACATTAGTACTGAAATATGTTTTTTCATCTGCACAAAAAAGCAGGACAAAACTCCTGAAACAATAAAACTCGGTTTCGCGTGTCAATAAGTGCCAATTTTTTCAGCGATCTCCTCCGCGGGATAGGTCCATATCTCGGAAAGGGTCGGATGATAGTGTGGCATCTCCGCCATCTCTTTGGCCGTCCCGCGATACCGTATCACTGCCATCGGTTCATGAATCAAATCCGAGGCATGTGGACCCACTGCCTCTGCCCCCACGATTTCTCCTCTTTGCTTTAAAGCGATCAGTTTCACGAAACCATTCAGCTCCCCCATTACAATCGACTTACCATGGTCGGCAAAAGGATAACTCGCTGTCACAATATCCCACCCCTTCTCACGACACTCCCGTTCCGAATACCCCACCCCAGCCGCCTCGGGAGACGTAAAGATCACTTCCAGCTTCATCCGATAATCCATTTTCTCCCGCAGATTCCCACCCTTGAGAAGTTGAGCCGCGTTTTTGGCGGCCACCTCCCCTTGCTGAATCGCCAAATGCACCACCTCGTACGGGCCACATACATCCCCTGCAGCAAAGATATGCGGAACAGCGCTTTGCTGGGTTTCGGATACCACAATTTTACCCTTCGTGATTTCAAGACCCGCTTCCTTACAATCCAAACCCGCTAAATCCGGTACCCGACCAAGGGCCTGAAGAATCTGCTCCGCCTCGACCGTTTTTTTCTTCCCTCCTTGCAAAAACTCCACCCTTTTCTTTTTTCCTTTTTGCATCACCTCCACAATCTCGGTTCCGCAGAAAACATCCGTACCATCCTGCCGAAAGACTTTCTCAACAACCTGTCCCACTTCGGGGTCCGATTCGGGCAACAGTTGGGAACTCCGCTGAATGACACTTACCTTGACTCCCAAATGGGCGTAATATTGGGCAAATTCCAACCCCACAGCCCGCCCCCCCAGCACGATTAGACTTTTGATGGGCTGACTCACCCGCAAACAATCGTCACTTGTCCAGTATCCCGCCTTTTCTAATCCGGGGATTCCACGCATCGCTATCCTTGATCCCGTGGCCACAACAAAAGTCTTCGCCTCAATTTCGGCTGGCACCATGTCTTTCCCCACCGCCTCCAACACAAGCCGATGCGGTCCAGAAAATTTTGCGCATGCCCGATAAAAGGTAAAATCTCCCATCTCCAACTGTTCTTTCCGGTAGTCGGCAAACTCCCGGATCAGACGATCTTTCCTTCTTAGAATCGCCTTCCAGTCGGGCTTCGGTTTCCCAACTCGAATTCCGAACTCCGCCGCCCGTGCAATCTCATGATTCCGATGCGCACTTTCCAAAAAAGTTTTGGTCGGCATACAACCCCGTAAAATACAAAGTCCACCGACCTGCTTCCCCCCTTCGATAACAGCCACCTTCAGACCCAGCCCCTGCGCCGTTCGCGCCGCAGCATAACCCGCACTTCCCCCGCCGATGACGGCTAGGTCGAAAGAAGGGATCATGGTTAGACCCCGGTCGGAATCTTGGAATCAATCACGGAACTTTGTCCGCCAAACTTTGGATAAAGGTAACGGGCGGCAGGAATTCCTTCCCTTGTGATCACCGAAGCCGCATCCAACCCTTTTTCCGCCAGATGCCGCAATGAGGCCTGCAGTAGAGCCACCCCGAGACCGCGTCGCTGATACTCATAATCTAAAATAATTCCCGAAAGCAGTTGAGGTTCGTCCCCGGCCTTGGGTTGCAGGGCGCTAACGCCAATCACCCGGGACCCATGGGTCAAAACCAGCACTTCCATGCCCGCCACAGGCTTTCCGTCGGGAAAAGTTTTTTTTCTCAACTCATCCAAATGGGCTTCCAGCCCGACAATCCATGACTTTTCGTTCAAAAAGGAGCGTTGAATCCCCTCCCATAGGGCCTCCACATCAGGATTCGGTTGAAGCTTGATTTCGTGCTTGGCAGGAAGGGGAACCAAATCGGTCGGGACTTTTCGAAGGTCCCATGTGAAACGGATCTGCTGAATCGCACGTCGCATAAGACAATTGGAACGCAGATGCGCCCAAAGGCCAAGCCGGAAACCTCCTAGCGGCTTCCCGGTTTCACCGCAGGAATATTTTTGAGGTCGGCAGGAATTGCAATGGGGGAAAATGTCTCCACCGGAAGGGACAAAAGGGAGCACATCGGGGCGCCCAGTTCGGGCTTGGTCTCACTCCGATTCACCAAACAGGCCACTCCGATCACTTCCCCACCCGCTTCTTTCACCCGCTCAATCACCTCCCGGACGGCGCTCCCTGTGGTGATGACATCCTCTGCCACCAGAAATCTTTCTCCGGGTTTGACTTCGAATCGACGGATCTTCAACTGCCCCTCCACCTTTTCCGCAAAAATATGTCGTCGCCCCAGATGACGGGCCACCTCATGCCCCACCAAAATCCCCCCCATCGCGGGCGAAATCACAGAATGAAAAACCCATTTTTCGATCTTCAGTTTTTCAACCAACGCTCCACACAACTCCGACGTTGCCACCGGATCCTGCAAAACAAGGGCACACTGGAAAAAAGTCCGGCTGTGCAGACCCGATCGAAGGATGAAATGCCCATGAAGGAGGGCCCCGCAACGGCGAAAAACCTCAAGAACCTGATCCGAAGTCATGAACCAGGGCGTCGTGCCAGTAACTCAATCTCCACAGCTCCACCTTTGGGTAGCGCCGCGACCTGAATCGTGGAACGACTGGGTGGATCTTGGGGAAAGAATTCTGCATAAACCCCGTTCATTTCAGGAAAAGTTTTTAAGTCGGTCAAAAACACGGTTGCCTTCACCACATCCCCCAGACTCAACCCCCCCTCCTTCAACAGGCTCTGGGCCCGCTCCAACGCCTTACGGGTCTGCTCAGCCACGGATCCATTCAGCAAATTCCCAGCCTCATCCAAAGCCAGTTGACCGGAAAGATAAACAAAACCCCCCGCCTCGGTGGCCTGCCGGTAGGGTCCGATCGCCGGACCCGCCAGTTTCGATGTCCAACCCTTGTGTCCCATAACCTGCATCTTTTCCGAATCTGCGTCCCGCGTCAACGCCCGCCTATCACCCTTTCCCCTTTAAATCCGTCAGACTCTTCCTCAACAAGGCCAGGCACTCTTTCCAGAAGTCTTTGGGCAAAGCCTCGTATTTCATCGTCTTGGCATCGATCTGGGTTGTGTAAAAAATGTTGCTCGGCTCCGCTACCAACTCGTCAAAAAGATTCCTCCGCACATAGGCCGAAATTTCATCCTCCCCATCAAGATAAGCATTCACCTCCCGCCCGTCCGCATCCGCCTCCAGGGCAAGGAGAACCTGCTGCATCTCTGCCCAGCTGATGCTGAGTTCGCTTTTCGCCAACGAAGCCACATGAGCGTCAATCCGCTCCAACAGCCGACGGACGATTCGGGCGCATTCTTGAGGTCGGTTTTCAATG
>Ga0209189_1000529_pt1 | contig 31764 bp, 29 predicted proteins | sample C_130820_EF_Meta_FD_187308 | JGI IMG/M metagenome (GOLD analysis project Ga0209189, IMG submission 187308) | Freshwater microbial communities from Lake Croche, Canada to study carbon cycling - C_130820_EF_MetaG (SPAdes) (version 3) | ecosystem: Environmental > Aquatic > Freshwater > Lake... | reverse complement strand
AACTGGGCAGCAACAGCCAACACAGCTATCTATTCACAAACTACTGCGTATACAACACAAACCTTCTATCCTACTTTCAGTAACATAGCTGGTGGTAATACAGCTCTTGGTGTAAACTCAGGCTTGACATTCAATGCTACCACGGGTAACTTGACTTCACCTGCAGGTCTAGTAAGCACGACTATTTGGGGCGCTGTTGCTGCGACCACAGCAAATGTCAGTTCAGGTGCAGCCAGCAGCAGTACAACCTCAGGTGCTTTACAGGTAACAGGTGGTGTAGGTGTCGGTGGCAACATTTACATGGGTGGCACTGGTTTGTTTTGGTCAAATGGTGTAAGCTATGCAGCTAGTACAAATCCAAATTGGGCAGCAACAGCTAACGCAGCTATCTATGCACAAACTACTGCGTATACCACGCAAACTTTCTATCCCACATTCAGTAATATAGCAGGTGGTAATACAGCTCTTGGTGTGAACTCAGGGCTTACTTTCAATGCTACCACTGGTAATTTAACTTCACCTGCAGGTCTAGTAAGCACAACTCACTGGGGTGCGGTGGCTGCTACAACAGCCAATGTCAGTTCAGGTGCAGCTAGCACCAGCACAACAACTGGTGCTCTAGTAGTCATAGGTGGTGTAGGCATAGGTAGTGGATTAGGCTCAGGTAACTCTATTGTTATAAATAGTGCTACAAATATAGTTGATAGTTTAAATAATCTTTATATAAAAGATTCGGCGATAATTGATGGTGGAACCTATTAGGCTCAGATAAATATAGTGGCAGATTATCTGCCACTATATCAGTTTTTACTGAATTATTTTTTTCCTTGTTAGGAGTAGCTTATGTCTAATACAATATTGTTAAAAAAATCATCGGTCGCAGCAAAAGTGCCTGCACCTTCTAGTTTATCTTTTGGCGAGCTTTCAATAAATTACACCGATGGTATCATATACTATAAAAATAGCAACGGGTTTGTATTCCCAGCAAATGCGACTATCGCTAATGGTACTGTCAATGGCATACCTTATCTAACAAGTTCAAACACATTAGCTACCAGTAGTAGTCTTAAATATGATAATACTTCTGGTAACGTAGTGGTAGCCAGTACTACAACTAGTACCAGCACAACAACTGGCGCACTTGTAGTCTCTGGTGGTCTAGGTGTAGGCGGTAATATATATGTTGGCACAGGTGGCAACTCAGGTAATATTTACATAGGTGGCCAAGGTATATTCTGGGCAAGCAATAACAATGTATACAGTACAGGCGGAGGCTCAGGTTCACCCGGAGGCTCTCAAAATCAAGTTCAGTATAACAACGGCGGCACTTTTGCGGGTGCAGCTAGTTTAATATATGATAATACTTCTAGTAACGTAGTAGCAGCTGGCACTACAGTCAGTGTCAGTACAACCACTGGTGCTCTGGTAGTCACAGGTGGTGTAGGCATTGGTGGCAACATTTACATGGGCGGCACTGGCTTGTTTTGGAGCAATGGTGTAAGCTATGCAGCCAGTACAAATCCTAACTGGGCAGCAACAGCTAACGCAGCTATCTATGCACAAACAACAGCCTATACCACGCAAACTTTCTATCCCACATTCAGTAATATAGCAGGTGGTAATACAGCTCTTGGCGTAAACTCAGGTTTAACATTTAATGCTACATCAGGTAATTTAACTTCACCTGCAGGTCTAGTAAGCACAACTCACTGGGGTGCTGTGGCAGCTACCACTGCCAATGTCAGTTCAGGTGCTGCTAGTACCAGCACAACCACTGGTGCATTGCAGGTAACAGGTGGTGTAGGCGTAGGCGGCAACGTTTATATTGGGGGAAATATCTTTCAGGATGCTGCTAACTCGTTTGTAACTTTTTCAGATACAGTTGGTGCAACTGCTCTGGGCACTACACAAGCTACAGCATATCTATTAACCACTACCAGTACACAGTTTACAACTTCTACTGCAACTAATTACGCTGCAAGATTACCGAGTGTTTCACCGGGAACAATGATTTTTATTGCCAATGATAGCAATAACGTAATAAGTCTATTCCCACCTGGCGGTGGTGTAATTGACCAATTGCCAATTAATAATGCTGCTAACATAGTAGCACTGGGTACGTGGACTGGCGTATCATTGACTTCAGTTAATTGGACTACATTAAATCCGGATAGTGTGGGAACACCTAACCAAATAACAGTGACTCAAAACAGCGGTAACGTGAATTTTGCATTAACAAATGATGTTTCTATTGTTTCTAATATAACAGTAGGCGGCAATATAATACAAACTGCAAGTAATGCATTCGCTGCACTTTCTACAACATCGTCAGTAACTGCTACAGGAACAACTCAGGCAACTGCTTATTTAATCAGAACAACAAATACTCAGTTTACAACTGTAGCAGCAGGCAGTGGTGCAACATTGCCTTTGGCGCCACCAGGAACAACAATTTTCATAGCCAACGATGGCGCAAATGCTTTAAATTTATATCCACCGGTTGGTGGATTGATTGATCAACTTCCAGTTAATAACCCAGCGACCATCACAGCTGGTGGCATGTGGTCAGGTGTTTCTCTAAGCGCAGTGAACTGGACTACTATCAGTCCTGACACTGTAGGCACAGCTAACCAAATCACAGTGACTCAAAACAGCGGCAACGTAACACTAGCATTGGCAAATCCTTTGAGCGGCGTGAATACTACTAACGCAGCTATCAACGATAACTCTGGTACATTGGCATCAACTGCATACACTCGTAGATATGGTGGATTTGCAAATGCTCAAGTTTTTACAACAGCCACTGCTGCAAACGTAGCATGGACAATTCCTGCAGGTGTTACTAAACTTGAAGTAACCGTTATCGGAGGTGGTGGCGGTGGTGGCGGTGGCCCGGGCGGCGCTGCGGGTGCAGCTGGAGGTGGTGGCGGCAGCGGCGCAGTTGGAAAATATTATTTTACAGACGTAACGCCGGGCGGTACATTATATTATTCGGTTGGTGCGGGTGGAGGAGCAGCAGTTAACGCAGCCGGCGGTGGCGGCGGTACTAGCAACGTCGCTGTCACAAGGGCAGGCTTTGGTGCTAACATAGTAATAAGCTCACCTGGTGGTTCTGGTGGTGCTGTAGGCACTGCAGTCTCTACTAGTAAGGCAGGTGGAGCAGGCGGCACTATTTCTACTATCTCAGGCTCTGGTATAATAACAGGTCAGTTTATAGCATTTGCTGGTTCTTATGGCGGCCCATCATCATCTACTGCTGCTGCTACGTCAGCACACGGAGGAATGGGAGCACCGGGTTATTTAGGAATGGGTGCTGGTGCTGGTAACGTAGCACTCACTGGTGCTTTTGCAGGTTCAGCTGGCACAGGTGCTGGCGGCGGCGGAGCAGTTTCAGGGGCTGCTGCTGCCATCACTGTCGCTGGCGCCGTCGGCGGAACTGGTGCAGTTATTATTGAGTTCTAAAACGTTTTCGATGACTTTGATTTTTTCTTTCACGGACTCAAAGTTAAATGTTCGCCATACACCTGGGTGTAAAGGCTTAGGATGGTCCTCTAGACGAACCCAGCAATATCTGTTGTGTTCAGCATTTAACTTTGGGGCAAACTCATGATCTACAATAATCACATATGTGTGATAGAAAAATTTTCCTGAATCACTGGTGAACTTTTCTACTGGAATAATCTTTTTTCCAGATAAGTCTTGACCTATTTCTTCTTGTATTTCTCTGTATAGACCCTGAATGATTGACTCACCATCTTCTATTTTACCCCCTACCAGCCCCCAGTTGCCGTGATAACGACATCCAGAACGTAGCAGGAACAAATATCGGTAAGTTGAGCGACAGAATATTAAAGCACCAGCAGCAGTTAGATCGCTATGCTCCACTGTCCGCCTGGGTATCTGCCTTCGTAGCTCTTGATCCATTGAAAATCTATCCATTTGTATTGTATATGTGTGGTAAGGTTGGTAACATAAGCTAGTTCGTCATTGCTTTGACTGTCAAACATAACACTCCAATGCGAGCCATTATACTCTATAATATCATATTTGTGAGCAACTAAATCTTGGCCATCAGTGCCTCTCCAAGCAAGAGCACCGTTTAAATTAGAATAACTGCCGATGTCATCTAACAACAAATAACGAGTTCCCACAGCTGGAGAAGTTAGCATGCTGCCAACATTAACATTCAATGGATCAATTATTGCATTTATAGGATTTAAAGTATTTGAAGGCAAAGTATCAATAAACGGAGTAAAGATCATTTGATAGCTATCAGTAGGATCAATTGCAATTGTGCCAATGATTTCACTACCATTGTCTTGACGGAGTCTGATTTGAGTTATACCAGAACGATATCTGCCGTATTGATCTAACAAATCAGCCCACGAAACTCTATATGGATCTGACAAACTAGTAGTAGGTCTAAAAGGATCATCTGTGACTGGTTCATATGCTTGTAGAACTGTCAAAATAATTGTGCTGTTAACATTGTTTACCAGCAATGCATAATTCAATAAAGTATATATTTTCAAATCGAACTGTTGTAAATCATAGATAGTAAAATAATCTGGTCCCAACTGTTCTACCGCAGCACCCTCATTGGCAGTACCGCCTGTTCTGCCTTCATACTCACCAGTGCTTATGAACTTGGTAGAAGGTACAGTGAGTTCATCTAGCTTGGAGTAGATAGCTTGTATCACACCCATTTTCTTGAGCTTGATGCTGGTACTTACCCAGATAGGTATTTCAAAAGTCAAAGTAGCAATACTAATTGGATCTTCTTGGCCAGTAGGAACACTGCGACTGTCCCAGTTACTATCTGTCAGTAATACATAAGTCAAACTAGTCCAATCGATATAGCTGTCATTGCTCTGTATTTCCATTGCTGGGTTAAACATTGCAGCCAGTTGTTCCCATAACTGAAGTTTTTGTTCTGTATTACTAGTCCAAATATCCAGCTTCATTGTTAGTTTATATGGCACTGGCATCAATCTTTCTACAGTGAAAGCATCACCTTGTCTATCTAAAAATGTGCCAGTCACTGGATCAAATTCACGCTGACGTAGCTGCATTTTGCTGACAAATGTGGGATTTTGAACTCTGTCTCTGTCGTAAGATAATCCACTTACATAAGCAGCCATGATAGGCACGCTGTTTAATGTATTTTCACTGTTGCTTTTTACAATTTGTGCAGCTTGGCGATTTTGATCACCATATATTACTGGCACGCGCTGTAGCGAAACGATTCCATTACGATCTTTGCCAAATTCTACTTCTAGATTTGACACCATGCGTATAAATTGTCCAATAAACTTTCGGATTTGCCCAGAATAAAAAAAGTTAGATTCAACTGTCATTGGTATAGATCTCAATTATCTGCTTTAGGTTTAAGAGCGTCAGCCAACGATTGTTTTTCATGCCGGGTGTTGCCTTGGCTGTCAACCCATGTAGTACTGTTATGAGTAAATCCTGAGAACAATGTCTTGTTCTGATCACTATTTGGCGTTAAATTAGTTCTCTGTACGTCCTCTATACGTATCCACCGGGTACCATCAAATCTAAACAAACGATTAGGTATGTAATCCGTGCGAAGAGCAAATTCTCCGGCTTTGGCATAATCAGGAAATGATATACCTTGCACAACAGGAAATCCATTGGGTGCTAATCCATCACCTGTGAGGTATCCTTCTATCTTGCTAGTAGGTGATATAAATGCCTCGTCAGCATGTTCAGTAATATTACTAGCATCACGCAGGTTATTATCAGCAGTGGTAGCGTTGTTATTTGGTATAGTGCCGTCAATGTTCAATGGCTTGACATATAATGGACTTGTGTCAAATCCACTTTGCGGAAGATTTTGCTCAGCTTCTTTGATAATAGCATCATTTATAGCTATATTTGTATTATAAACACTCAAAATTTGACTCAACGGGGTATTGTTTGTGCCAGCAGTTATGTTGTTTAAAATGTCTTTGTATTCTTGACTGTCAACTAATGGATTTAATTTGCAACGCCACAGATGAGGCCACCAGGTTGGACTATAACCTTCACTGGCACGAGTGCAATCTCCAACTACAAAAAATCGCTTAAGTGCTGCTGGCAAATCTTGATTTATAGGATCATAATCTACCAAATGTTGAAGTTCTAGAACATCGCCGTTCATGATACGACGACCTAAGATATCAATCATGTCATTTAAATGAAAAACCATGAATAATGTACCTGTAGCCAAGAATAATCCAAATTGACTCAAATCAAAGTCCTGGTCTGCAACCTGATAAATTCCACGCATCTTGTAGATACTAGTGTCATATTTTCTATCGCGGTTTTCCATGAATAATAAATCTTGAATGTTTAATGCACTTTGATTTGCATAAGCTGGTTTAGCTGCTTGCCCGGTAAATCCTATGCTAGTGCCAGTGGGCACTGCTGTGACTGTGCTTTGACTTAGTGTTATTGTGGCAGCATCTTTGGCAACCACTGTAGTTCCAGCTACAACACCTGTGCCGCTTACTGCATCACCAATATTAACACTCAGTGTGTTGGCAAAGTTTAGCACTGTTCCGACACTGGCCTGAGTAGCATTGGTCGATAATAATAGACCCCCGGCGTTTGTGCCTAGATACTTGTGAACTAGAATGCCAGTTCCTCCCACCGTAAACATTTCGCTGATTCGGCGATCAAAGAACTTGTAGTCATTGCTATGACGACCATCTTTCCATAAACTTAAGCGAGCCAATGTAATACTCTCCGATAATCTTGTATTTATGCGATAAATACAGCTAAAGGATATACCAATGCCATCATTGCCAGCACAACAGCCTGTTATCGAAGGTAACTTATCAGCTTACAACAGTTTACCTACTACCAGTTTATATAATCCAACTACTGGCACTGGTGCAGGGCCGATCAAATATGATCCAACCGTACTGCCAACATCAGACTTGAAACGTGCGCAAATAACTGATTATATTCGCATGAGATTGGCAGATGGCATCGTAGATGTAGAACTTGAAAAAGAACATTATGAGATGGCAATCAATCAGGCATTGGTCAAATATCGTCAGCGTGCCCAGAACTCAGTAGAAGAATCATTTGCATTTTTAGATTTATTGCCAGAAACACAAGAATATATTTTGCCTCCAGAAATACAAACAGTGCGAGCAATATATCGCAGAGGCATTGGTTCAGTCACTGGAACAACAGCTAGCCAGTTTGAACCATTTGCTTCAGGCTATTTGAACACTTACATGTTGGTAGCAGGTCGCGTGGGCGGTCTGACAAACTATGAACTGTTTGTAGATTATCAGAAACTAGCCATGCGCATGTTTGGTGGGTTTATGAACTTCTCATGGAATCCAACAACTAAAAAGTTGACTATTGTGCGTAAAATGCCGTTTGCGTATGGCGGCTCCACCGGCGGCAGTCAGCCGGGTAGTCAGTTTGAAAGCGTGTTACTGCATATCTACAATGTCAAGCCAGATCAAATGATTCTCAACGATACGTATACATATCCTTGGATTCAAGATTATGCTTACAGTTTTTGTAAGCTTATTGTAGGCGAAGCTCGTAGTAAATTTAGCACAATAGCAGGACCTCAGAGCGGAACCAGTCTCAATGGCGACGCATTAAAGAACGAAGCTAATGCTGAGATGGAAAAATTAGTAGAAGATTTGAAAACTTATGTTGATGGTTCAACACCAATAACTTGGGTCACTGGTTAAACCTATTATATTGATTGACAGGAAATAATAGAGTACAGTGATAGCTCACATCGAGGAGCACTGTATGCTTGTTGGAATCGTTGGTTGGATTGGCAGTGGCAAAGACACTATTGCAGATTATTTGGTTAATTTTCATGGATTTCGTAGAGACAGTTTTGCAGCCAGTCTAAAAGATGCGGTGGCTTCTGTATTCGGCTGGGATCGAGAACTGCTTGAAGGCAGGACTGCATATAGTCGAGAATGGCGAGAAACTGTTGATATTTGGTGGGCAAATCGTCTAAATATGCCTAATCTCACTCCTCGCTTAGTTTTGCAGTTATGGGGCACTGAAGTATGTCGTGAAGGATTTCACAATGATATTTGGATAGCCAGTGTAGAAAATAGGCTTAGAACTTATCAAGATAATATTGTTATCAGTGACTGCAGATTTGTGAATGAGATTCAATCTATTCAAAAAGCAGGAGGAAAAGTATGTTGGGTGCGTAGAGGACCATTACCCGTCTGGTACGACTCTGCACTGTTAGCTAATAAAGGTCTTGGAAATGCATCTTTTTTGAATGGAATTCATCTTAGTGAATGGAACTGGGTAGGCACTAAATTTGACGCAATTATAGAAAATAATGGTTCAATTGATGAACTTTATGCCCAAGTTAAAAATCTGGTCGTATCGAATCCTGACGCCACCCAAGATTGAGTCTGTATATTTCTTGTTGACAGTTTAGGCACACAGTTTTAAGATTGTTCCAATCAGAATTCTTGAGATTGCCATCAACATAAAACACTCCAAGCTGTGTAGGCAGCTTAGCTTTAAAGCCACATTTTTCACAATGTGGCTTTTTTTTGTATCCAGATTTAGCCCAACTAGGATTCAATGGCTTGATCTTTCTACCTAGTCGGTGACACACATCACAAACCTTTCGATAATAAGTAACTTCACCACGATGGTAGTTGATGGCTACTGGTCGTTGATTGCATGTAGGACATAATCCGCGAGTCTTCATACAGATATTTATCCTTAAAACCCCCGAAAATAGGTTAATCTTTATAAAGAGCAGGCTAGACACCAAAAAATCCATTCAATGGCTAAATATCTTCAACAGCATTAGTAAAGGAATAATACTATGGCACTAGTCTCTCCAGGTTTGCAGATAACAGTAACAGATGAAACACAATATATTTCTACAGCTCTTGGCACAGTACCTCTAATTGTACTAGCTACCGCACAAGACAAAACAGCCAATGGTACTTATGCCACTGGCACGAGTAAAGCCAACGCAGGCATATTACAAGTTTTTGGTAGTCAACGAGAACTAGTAGCTAGTTTAGGGTACCCAATATTTCAGCAAAGTGCAGCTGGTACCCCATTACATGGTAATGAATTAAACGAATATGGTTTAATGGCAGCTTATAGCTCATTAGGGCTAGGAAATCGTGCTTACGTCATTCGTGCTGATGTTGACCTAAATCAACTGCAACCAACAACTGTTCGCCCCAGTGGCAAAGTTGCTGACGGTACATATTGGTTTGATTTAGCTGATACTTCATGGGGCATCTATGAATGGAGTGCAAGTGCAATTAATAACAATGGAGTAGCAGGCACGCTTACGAACGTGTTGCCAATTATTGTGACATCTTCATTGGATGTTACAACTGCTACATTTAACGCGGTTGATGGTTCTACAAGATTATCAGATGAACCTACTCCGAGAGCAAGCATCGGTCAGATTAATTCTTATGCAGTGGTTGCTACCACCAACAATAATCGAATTTTCTTCAAAAATCACGATAATGTTTGGACATTAGTTGGCAGTCAAGAATGGCAGCTTTCATGGCCTGTGGTAACCAGTGGTGTCTGGACAGCGACAGGCGGTTCATTGAATATTGCACCTGATGGCAATCAGATTGCTTCTGATACTTTATTGATTAATGGTCAATCTATTAGCGGATTAACTAGTACAACTTTATCAGCCTTAGTTTCAAAAATTAATATCGCCGGTGTTCATGCGTGGGCTACACCAGATAATAGATTGGCAATCAGTTGCAGTGCTATTGCCAAAAGCGATGGTACCAATATAGACGGTAAACTGGCTATTTCAGGCTCCTCTATTTGCGCTCAATTACAAATTACAGTTGGCTCATATACTTCTCCAACAGTTTTATGGGGAGCTGGAACGAATGCTGACCCAAGCAGTACTTGGAGAGCTACAGCAGTAGGCAACGGCACAGGCAGACCTGGTGGGAGTGTGTGGTTTAAAACTGGGGCCACTGGCAATGGTGCAAATTTTGTATTCAAAGAATATGGTTCTTTGACTGATACATGGACTACTCAATCTAGTTCATTTTATTTAAATGAAACTAGTGCTTTGGCAGGATTAAGCACTACTGGTGGTTCTAATATCGGATTAGGTACATTATGGTTAGACCAGGATCCTGAATCGTCTTCTGCTACAAGTAGCACTGGTTTGAGCGGTTATAAACCAATGGTAAGAACAGTTTTTGGTGCAGTCAAAGCAATAGGCAGCACTACATTTGATCCAGACAACCCTATAACTAGCGGCAGTACATTTATTCTGAGTGCAACTCAACCAGGAACTACTTCAAGAACTACAGTTACTGTAACTGTAAATGGCACAAATTTCAACGATTTTGTTGCTGCAATATTAGCAGCTAACGTTCCGTATGTTTCTGCTACAGTTGAAGATAGTGGAGCGATCAGTATTTCACACACAGCTGGCGGTACTATATATTTGTACGATGAAACCCACACTGTTTTAACAAACAAAGCAGGATTTCCAGCAACAGCAGGATTAATCACTAATATGAGAGTAGTTGGTACTACTAGAATCATTTCAGGATTCAGCGAACTTTCATATACATATAGCTTTACAACACCTACTGCTGATCCAGAAGATGGCACATTGTGGTTTAATAGTGATGCAACTGCAGTTGATATAATGATTAACAACGGAACTGCGTGGAAAGGATATAAAAATGTCAGTTCAGACGCTAGACTGTTTAATCTAACATATACAGATCCAAATGGACCAATAGTTGCTGCTATAACTCCAACTAAGCAATCTGATGGTACTGCATTAGCAGCTGGTGATATATGGTTAGATACCAGTGATCTAGAAAATTGGCCAAAATTAAGTCGATATAACGGTTCAGTGTGGTACGCTATAGATAACACTGATCAAACTAGTGCAAATGGTATTTTATTTGCTGATGCTCGCTGGGATTCGTCTGGAACAGCTGAACCAGTGAGTGATAATGAAGTACCTATCGCCACTCTAGACGGTAGTGACTACCTAGATATAGACGCACCAAACCCATTGTTGTATCCAGCTGGTATGTTGTTGTTCAACACCCGTCGCAGTGGGTATAATGTCAAGCGTTATGTGAGTGATTACTTTAATAAGGATACATTTACTGTTAATGATTGGGTAAATCAGAATTACTCAGCTGGTTCAAAAGTTCTGTATGGAACCACGATATATGTGGCAAAAACATCTATTACATCAAGTAGCGGAACTCCTCCAAATAACGCAGGTTGGGCTTCGCTTCAAACTGGAACATGGGTAACAGCCAGTGGATTGAAAACTGACGGTAGTATGTATGCAGGGCATAATGCACAAAGAAAGATAGTTGTCTCTGCTATGCAATCAGCTATTTCTGCTAATACTCAGGTTCGTGAAGATCAGTTCAAATTTAATCTGATTACAGCACCTGGTTATCCAGAACTAATTGATGAAATGGTATCATTGGGTAATGATAGAGCCAACACAGCGTTTATCATCGGTGATACCCCAATGACATTGAGTACAAATTCAGTTGAACTCAGTAACTGGAGTAATAACACTAATGGTGACGGCCTAGCTACTAGCAGTCCATATCTTGCAGTATATTATCCAAGTGGTTTGAGCAGTGATGTTCAAGGCAATGAAATAATGGTTCCTCCAAGTCACATGGCACTCAGAGCTTATCTTTATAATGATAATGTAAGTTATCCTTGGTTCGCGCCGGCTGGCACTCGTCGAGGTCTAGTAGATAATGCTGCAGATTTAGGATATCTCAGTACTGTTACTGGAGAATTTGTGCGCACTGGTGTGAGTCATTCTTTAAGAGATACTTTGTATGAACTAAACATTAATCCTTTGACAATTATGCCAGGAATAGGATTAGTTGTTTGGGGCCAAAAAACACGTAATCCAACGACCAGCGCAATGGATCGTGTGAACGTTGCTCGATTGGTGAATTATATCCGTACGATTTTAGCAACCAGTGGCAATGCATTCTTGTTCGAGCCAAACGACAAGATTACTCGTGACCAAATCAAGCAAGTTATTGAAGGTGCGATGAACGATTTGGTGAGCAAGCGTGGTATCTATGACTATATTGTAGTCTGCGACACTAGTAATAATACGCCAGATCGTATCGCCCGAATGGAACTATATGTTGATATTGCGGTTAGCCCAATGCGTGACGTAGAGTTTATTTACGTCCCAATCAGATTGGTTAACCCAGGTGTCATTAGTGGGCTCGGAAAGTGATTTGGAAAAATAGGTAAATAAGATTAACAGGAGAATAAAATGGCAGTCGCATCCTTAACTAAATTCACAGTACCATTGGCAACCGATCAATCGGCGTCGGCCCAAGGTCTGTTAATGCCTAAGCTGAAGTTTCGCTTTCGTGCGAGCTTTGAAAACTTTGGTGTTAGCTCGAACAAAGTCGATCTCACCAAGCAAGTGGTAGATATCAAACGTCCTAGTGTGAACTTTAATCCAATCACATTGGATGTTTATAACAGTAAAGTGTATATTCAGGGAAAACCTGAATGGCAAGAAACCAATATTAACTTGCGTGATGATGCTACTGGAGCTGTTAGCAAACTTGTTGGTGAACAAATCCAGAAGCAATTTGATTTTGCTGAACAAGCGTCGGCTGCATCAGGTATTGATTATAAGTTTGTTCTTCGTTTTGAAGTTCTTGACGGTGGAAACGGTGTTAATCAACCTAATGTATTAGAAACTTGGGAGTTATATGGATGTCAGCTAACAAGTGTTGATTACGGTGACATGAACTATGGCAGCAATGATCCAGTTCAAATTGCGCTGAATGTAAGATTTGATAATGCTCTTCAAACACCGTCTGGGACAGGAATTGGTACAGCAGTAGCTAGAACCATTGGCACGTTGACGACTGGTTAATAGCATTTAAAGCTATTCCTGAGAAAACCCGACTTAGTCGGGTTTTTTCTTGGATAAATACAAGTAAATCATGGAATATTCTTGTGAGTTTTAATCAGTTTCTTAAAGAATTAGGCACTGGCACTAGTTTAAAAGACTTTCGTCATGCTGCTAGACTTTTTATAGACGACAACTATCGTCTTAGCCCTAAGTATTCCTGGTTATTTCACGTATCATTTGATTTAAATCTTAATACACAACTTGATAGAGATCGCATACTTGAAATAGGTATGTTAGTTAAATCAGTAAGCTTGCCTAGATTTTCTATTGATAATAAAGTTATGAACGCTTACAACAGACCTAATATCGTTCAAACCAAGATAAAATACGATCCAGTCACTATTACTTTTCACGATGACTCAGCAGATGTTGTTCGGAGCTTCTGGTACGATTATATGAGTCTTTATTACCGTGATTCAGATTATACTTTGGCAGCGTATAAAGCACCATATAAGTATGAAATTCCACAGCAAGCCAATGATTGGGGATATCAGGTAGCACCAGATCGGTACAGCACTTATGGACAGCCAGAGCGCATGATCAATGCAATACGTTTATACAGCTTGCATCAGAAGAAGTTTACTGAATATATTTTAATTAATCCGACTATTACTTCGTTCCAGCACGGACAGCATGCTGCCAGTGATCAAGGAACGCTTGAGCATCAAATGACTTTATCATACGAGACAGTTCTATATAGTTACGGTTATGTTCAGGCAGGCGGCAATACAGATTTTGCTACACTTCATTATGATCGTTCACCTAGTCCATTAACACCGGAAGGCGGGGGTACACAAAGTATCCTTGGGCCTGGTGGGTTAGTTGATTCAATAGATAGTGTAGAACACCAACTTGGGCAAGGTAATTTACTGGGTGCAGGACTAACAGCATTTAGAGCTTTTAGTAATTTCAAAGGTGCAAGTCTAGGGGCAATGGCCGGCGCCGAACTAAAACAGATAGGCACAGATATTTTCATGAATGGGTATAATCCACTGAATAGACTCCAAATACCAACATTGTCAGGGGCACTAGGGGTAGGAGCAATAGGAGCAGCAGCCACTGGCGGAGGTGTTTATGGGCAGCAGTCTTATGGCGCATACGGCCCAGTGGGCGCTAGCGCAATTGCAGCAGTAGCAGCTACTGCTGCCAGTAAAGTTGCATCTGTTACAGGGTCAGTGGTTAATAGATTGACCGGCAGAACGTCAGAATCTACTGTAATGTCAAGTAATGGAGAATATATAGCAGGTTCATATTCTACAAATAATACAGGATCTGCCCCAGTTACACCTACTACTGTATATTCTGACGGATCATACTCATCTACTAATTTAGGAACAGGATACACTACAACAACCGATCAGTATGGTATTAGAAATGTAACAGACAGCAGTGGAGCATTAGTTACTCAGTATGCAAGTAATGGCACAGTATACATACAAAAAGATAATGCAACTGGAACATATTTAAATTCTCCGACGACACCTCCGACAATTAGTCAAGAACAAGCAGTATTTGGCAGTGCTACAAATATGAATAACAGTAGTGGTCTGTTTATACCCACAAATCAATCAGTTTCATAAAAATTATAATAATATGAGCGCATAACCATGACAGCACAAAATACAAGTATTGTAAATGCAGCTAGTGACACAACACAACAATATTTCAACAACATATTCCTCAGACCAGCAACTGTCACTAATAACCAGGATGCAGCAATAATTGGTTTTTTTGAAAAACAAACTAACGGCAATAAATTAGCTGCACGAGTATTGGCTAGTGCTGTTATATACACCGCGTTAGCCCAAAATACAGATCCAATGGATATTATAAGTCAGCTTGCAAATCTTCCTGACGGACAGTTAAATTCTTATTTGACTATGTTTTTGAATCTTAATAGAGTAGGTACCTCATATCTGGGTATAAATAACCAGCCTATAACCAATAAGTATATAAAACGCGCAATAATGGTGTGATATGAGCAAATATGCGAATGGTTTCTATCAACTACTACACCCTGAGAAATATGTAGGAAAAAAAGCACCACATTATAGATCATCGTGGGAACATTCAGTGATGAGAATGTGTGACAACAACCCTGCTATTTTACAATGGGCAAATGAAGCTATTCATATCAACTATCGCAATCCATTTACAAACAAAAACACAATCTATGTGCCTGATTTTTTTGTTACATATATTGATGCTAACAGCACCACTCATGCTGAAATATGGGAAATAAAACCCAAAAAAGAAACCAGTCTCGCAGAAGCAAAAAACAGTAAACATGCACAAGCAGCAGCTATTCTAAATATGGCTAAATGGGCAGCAGCCCAAGCATTTTGTAAAGCTAATAATATTAGTTTTAGAGTGATTACAGAACACGACTTGTTCGCTCAAGGAAAATCAAAGTAAATATCTCATGACACAAAAACTACAATCCTTACTAAATCTACCCACAATACCCGACACAAGTCCTGAACAAAGTGCAGAATTTATTGAAGAAAATCAGCAAATTATTCAAGAAGTTGATTATGCACTAGACAAAATTGATGCAGCACTGCCTGGCGTCAGAGATCTAGATGTAGGCGACGCAGAACTAGATGAACTAGCAGACTTTGCCAAAGAAAAAGCTCAAGATTTAATAGATTTGGGCATGAACGTAGATCCGCGATTTGCTGGTGTGATTTTGCAAACTGCTGGCACTATGCTAGGCCATAGTATTACAGCTAAAACAGCTAAAATGGACAAGAAGCTCAAGATGATTCAATTGCAATTGCAAAAAGCCAAGTTGGATCATCAGGTAGTCAAAGACAACAAAACACAGGATAACAATGCTGTTGAGTCTGTTGAAGGCCAAGGGATTGTGTTAGATAGAAATACACTATTGCAACAGATATTGTCTCGCGGAGACAATGAAAACTCGCAACACTGAATAAATAGAGTAATAACAAGGCATTAAACCATGAAAAGTTTCCAAGCATATTACTACGAATCTAAAAAGATCTTTGAATTTCGCATCAAGATTGCCACCAATGATCTAGATGACAAGTGTCAGAAGCAGATCCGTGAATCACTCGAAGCATTTAAGCTAGAGACCATCACTGCTCCTAAACGTTTACCTATCCAAGAACATCGCGATTTTCCTAAGGTAGGCCCGTGTGAATGCTTTATTATAGACGTAGGATTAGCATATCCAACAGTTCCAGCTCAAGTTCGTCAATTAGTGATAGAGCGTTGCAGCTTAAAAGCTGATTGCGTATGTGTATTTCCTTTAGATCAATATTTGTTTAATGAAGAATTTGAAGCACATGGCAAAGATCATGAAGGTGCCTTGTTAAACGAACCAGAATTAGCTTTTGATAAAGAAGCACAGAGCTTTGCTGGCCAGCAACGTATTGATGGTCTGATCAAAGAATTAAGTAAAATATCACGAAAATATGATATTGCAGGCAAAGACAAAACAGACGGAAAAACAGTAGTTACTACAGGAAAGACTACAAATGATTTCACAATAGGAACTAAAGCACCTGTTGGCAGTAAACAACAAAATAAAATTCCTAGCCCAGTAAAAGGACGCTAAAATGAGTAAGAAAAACCTAAACGATATGTACAGTATTCTAAGCACTATTAACAGCTTGGATTCTAAAGCAAAAAAAACACAAAAACTAAATGAAAGTATGGCAGAAAGCGATTCTAAAGTTAGAATCGAAGTGGTGGGCGCACCTAAATTCTCAGAACCACATCTAGGTGGATATGGTGTTGCAAGTGCTTCAGAATACGAAGCAGAAACTACTGTTAAAGCAGGTGATAAAAATTATACTGTGCTGACTCGACAAGACAACGACGGCGAATTTTACTTTGAAATATACGATAACAAGCAAAGGGTCTATCTCAAATTCACAGCCAGTGATGGTTATCAGGTATACGGTAAAGTAGATGACCTAATAGGCAAACCATTAAGCACTAAAATTATTAAGGCTCACCGTAAAGTAACTGATCATTTTTTTGAAGAGCTTTCTGACGAACCCTACTACGAGGATGCTTATGTAAAAGAATCAGCAGTTGAAGAAGGCAAATGTTCAAGTTGTGGTTGTGAAGATTGTGAATGTAACGAAATGGAAGAAGGTAATGCTTTCACTGGCAAACTAGCTCATACCAAGCATGGCGAGAAGTTTGAACTAGGCGGTCGCTCTTACAAAGACACCAGCAGCCTAGAAGAAGGCAAAGAATTTTGTGAAGGATACTATAAACTCATCGACGCCTTAGTTATTAAAGTTGCAAATTTTTACAAGATACCTCGGAAGCAGTTTAATAAGTTTATTGACAGGACTATTCGCAAAACTGCTGAGGAAATAGTGATGGATTATTGTTCAAATTTAGATTTTGACTTCAATAATGACGCTGACTGGGTAAACACGATACAAGACGTAAAGAAACCTACAGGTTTTGGTGCTGAGTTAGTAGATGGAGTTATGAATAGAATGGAGGTAACTGGCGCGTTTGATAAAATTGAAAAATTTTCCCGTGGTAATAAATTATATTCATACACCAATGAAAGCAAAGAATTTTGTGAAGGATACCATCAACTCGTCAACATCTTAGTCACTCGTGTTGCTGATTCCTTGGGCGCGTCCTTGAGCAACAAACGGGTTGACAAGCTAATTCGCCAAGCCACTGAGCTTGTGGTGTACGACTGGTGCGAGTTCGACTACGACAAGGACCGTGAATGGTTAGAACTAATTGCTGATATTAAGGCTGGCTCAAAGAATGGTCAAGACCTGGTGGATGCAGTCGAGAGCCAAATGAACTTCATGGGTACTCTGGACAAAGTAGAACAAATTTCCCGTCGCAATCACAAAGACACCAGCAAACTAGAAGAAGGTACTTGCACAGAATGCGGCATGTACGAAGACATGTGTGAATGTGGCACTGGTATGTATGAAGATAACATTTATGAAAATTGCAGTGTAGGTTCATATTCCAACACAGAACAAGACAATCTTTCCATTAATACATCCTACAGTACCCGAGATAATCGTAAATATGTGACTATCTCTGCTGAAGGTGAACAGGCAGAAGCATTGCTACAAATGCTGAAGCTAGCTGGTTTAACTCATACAGATCACGCACAACGTGCACAAGCACTAGTAATAGCACAAGAAGCCAAAGATTATGGAAACACTGAAGTTGATGAACCTGAAGAACACAGTAATACTCCTCGTCCTAAGCACGCTGATGTAGACATGATTAAAAAAATGGGTGCAGATTTAAACAGACCCAAAAAGCAGTTTGCAGATAAACCAAAAGCTGGTGATAATCCAATGGCTACTAACGAAAACATTGACCCATTGAAAACTCTAGGTCGTGATTTGATGAAGATGTACAAAGGAATTCAAAAATGAAGAGTTTTCGAGAATATATTGCTGAAGCTGAGGTTACACTAGAAACACCGCAGGCTGGTGATGTGTTCATGTTGGAGTTTCTACCAGACCAGATAATTGAAACTATAGTTTCTGAAATCACAGATGATGCTATCATACTTGAAATGGATGCTGTCGGCATGAAGATACTGGCAGAATCCAATTTGTTATTAGAGGATGGAAACTCTCCGGGGCAGATGGCGCCTACTGACAGTACTAGCCCAATAAACGGCAAGACCAGCAGCAAGCAAGCTAAGCTACCTAAAACTAAAAAACCATCTGGACATGATGCTTATCATGATGTAAATCGTGAAACAAGTGAAGATCCAGATCAGTGCAACGAAGCCAAATATCATGGTCGTACAGTGAAACTTGGCAAGCCTTTTCTTACTCCAGACGGTCCTAAGAAACGTTCAGTATATGTGAAAAACGCCAAAGGTAATGTAGTCAAAGTAAATTTTGGTAGCAAAGAGATGCGTATTAAAAAGAGTATCCCTGCTCGTCGTAAAAATTTTCGCGCTCGTCATAATTGCAGCAATCCAGGACCAAGATGGAAGGCCCGTTATTGGTCCTGTAGAGCCTGGTAGGGATAAATTATGAAAATAAATGAAATCATACGGGAAGCTAGCATGAACAAAAATTCTCGTGGGGCTATTCCAGATATGGAAACTTGGCCGCAGCTAGATAATAACAATAGTCCATACGCTGCCTATAGATTTGGTGTAGCAATGGCAGGCGCGCCTGATATGAAAACAGATAAGCGAGGCCCAATAGGAGGTAAGCTTATTACCATTGGTTATACAGAAGCTGATGATGAAATATTAAAAGCAGCAGCTAAAGAAATGGGTGTGGCTCCTCAAAGAGAAACTGAACGGGGGTCAACAGAACGTGAGTTTGTAAACACTACAAGTCCAGTTCGTGCTAAGAAAAAGAATCGTTACGGCGTATGAAACAATACAGATTCACCAGTGAAAACTGGATTCTTCCGGGTGAATCTGGCCATGATGATGCAGTGATGGATGCAGCAGATTTAGCAAGAATTAAGAAATTAGCCGGAATTCCTATTACAGAAGATTATTATGAAGCAGGAGGACATGATCCTGCACTTGGCACTCCGAATGACAGCAATGTAGGTAGGATGAGTCCAGTTGGTTCAAATATCAGTTATACAGGCATGGAAAAGCGTAGATTGGAACGCGAAAATAACATCAAACCTGGTTCTCCCGAGTGGTTTAAATTATGGTTTAGCCGACCCTATTTAACTGGCGAGAAGCCCGTGGGCGATGCACCTGCCAGGAAAACATCTAAAAAATGAAATCACGAGAAATTATAGTCGAATATAAACGCGAAGAAACCAAACAACGTCTTGGGGACAAGCTATGGTCCAATGCCACACAGAGAAGAGATGATCGCCAAGTTAAAAATGTTGACGATTTACTTGCTGCATTTGAAAATTCAGATCCAACCAATAATAAACAATATGTAGTATGGATTGCTAACCGTTACAATAAACAAGAATTTCGTTACGAAGATTTGTCTCGGGTCGCTGCAGCGTTAACCAAATTTCAAACATACCAACGCAATCTATCAGAACGAGATATCAACAAATATACACTGTTGCAATTGGAAAACGCAATAGAAAAAATTGAGAGCGGCAAGAGTCAGGAAACTTCAAAATTCACTGATGAACTGCCCGAACAAACCAAAACAGTCAAATATGATGTGTTATATCAAGGTCCACTGGGTTGGCTTGTAAGACCAGAAACCCAAGAAGCCAGTCAAATACTAGGACGCCAAACAAAATGGTGTACAGCTTATACAACTGCGCAGTGTGCATTTGACGATTACAATCAAGAAGGCAACCTATACATTTGGCGTGGTTCTGATGGAAAAAAATATCAGTTCTTTTTTCCAACAAAATGGGGTTATGATACAGACGGTTATGAAGAACCTGAACTTGGTTGGCAATTTATGGATGCCAGTGACAGACCAATTGACACTGACACGCTGACACAATTCAGAACTCAACATCCAGTTTTAAAACGTTTGTTTGCTAAACAAGAACAAAATATTGCCAAATATGCTAATCTAGCATATACATATGCTAGAGATATTATTGGGGGACGTTGGCCTCCTGCAGAATCTGCTATTCTGAAAGCTAAAAGTTTTGAAATTGCAATTTATTATGCAAAAGAAGTTATTGGAGGTCGTTGGCCTGAGGCTGAAAACTTTATTATGACGAGTAGAGTAGGATTACTAACGTATCTGAAAGAAATAATAAAAGGCGATAGATGGCCAGAAGCTGAATCACGTTTTGCCTCTGAGAGCAGCCGTCTTGCAGTACTATATGCGCGAAATAATGTGAAAAAAAGATGGCCTGAAGGCGAAGACAGCATCATCAAAGATCCAATGTCTGCTGCAGAATACGCCGTTAGCGTACTAAAAAAGCCATGGCCAGAAGCTGAAAAAACAATAATTAGTTCGCTGTCAGCAATGGAACAATATCTAGAAAAATTTGGAAAATTAGAAACAGGTGACCAATGGAAAACATTATCGCCGCAACATGCGCTGCTGTATGCTGAGTATGTCAAGAAAGGAAAATGTCCAGATCTTGAGCCTATTATTAAACAAGATCGCCACTCCCTGAAGGTCTATAAACATCTATTTAAATAAACTATAAGCCTGCCACTTTCTTATCAGTTCCTAAAAATTTGTTCCAGCTTTCTTGTCGCACAGTGAATTCAGTGTTTTTCCATTTTTTCACTAGTTCAAAGTAATCAGGCTTGTATGGCAAAGTTTTAGGTTTCATAAGTTTACTGCCCTTGCGGTGATTGCAATCAGCACAGCTGGTTACAACATTTGTCCATTCGCTTTTGCCTCCTGCTGATACAGGCACAACATGATCTATAGTTAAATCTTGAAAATCAAAAATGTCCAAGCAGTATTGGCATTGGAATAGATCTCTCAAATACAGATTGTATCTGCTGAACTTGACATTCTTGTTGTAGTGAAAATAATCTTTGGTCACACAAACACTGGGCACGTTCAATGTCAGCTTCTCTGAATGAATCAGCCAGTCTGAATATGTTTCTAAAATATGAATGCGACCTAGAAACATCAGTTTGATAGCATGCTGCCAATGGATAACGCTTAACGGCAATACTGAGATCGGTTTGTAATCTGCGTTTAGTAATAGTGTGTCAGACATTTGATAATCTACTAGTTGAAAATTGGTTAAATATAGATATAACTACACTATAAAATATTTATGCCTAAAGATCAAGCAATCGTGCTGGTAAAACCAGCACATAAACAAGAAACTTATACCGAAAAACATATTCAAGAGATTGCTCGTTGCGCTGATCCTATTTCGGGGCCTCAATATTTCATGTATAATTTTTTCTATATACAGCATCCGACTAAAGGCAAGATGGTGTATCATCCGTTCGACTATCAAAAACAGTTAATTGATACATATCATAATTTTCGTTTTAGTATAAGTCTTATGCCCCGACAAAGCGGCAAGTCAACTTCGGCAGCAGGTTATTTATTATGGTATGCTATGTTTGTGCCAGATTCAACTATATTGATCGCTGCTCACAAATACACAGGCGCACAAGAAATTATGCAACGTGTAAGATATGCATATGAATGGTGTCCAGATCATATTCGCGCTGGTGCTACTAGTTATAACAAAGGCAGTATTGAATTTGACAATGGCAGCAGAATAGTCAGTCAGACTACCACGGAAACAACTGGTCGTGGTATGAGTATTTCTCTGTTATATTCCGACGAATTTGCCTACGTAAGACCTAGTATAGCAAAAGAATTTTGGACATCGATTTCGCCTACACTGAGCACAGGTGGTAAAGCTATCATAACCAGCACACCCAACAGTGATGAAGATCAGTTTGCATTGATTTGGAAAGGCGCAAACAAGTGTATTGATGAATACGGAAATGAAACAGAATTGGGTACAAATGGATTTCGAGCGTATCGAGCATATTGGCATCAGCATCCAGATCGAGATGAAAAATGGAAGCAAGAAGAACTAGGACGAATCGGCGAAGAAAGATTTCGCAGAGAACATGGCTGTTTAGAGGGCGCAGCGACTGTACAAATTAAATTTCCTGACGGAAGAATAGAGAATTTAACATTAGATCAACTAAAAGATATTTTAAATTCGTAATTTTTGACGAACGGCATAATCAATCGACAATTTAAAGAAAATCAACAAGAAGAAGGATTTATTCGTGGAAGAATTATTAAAAAATAATTTAGGTCTACAAGTTTTAACAGATCAAGGATGGTCTAAATTTGATGGTTTATTAATCAGAGGTAATAAACAAACCGTTAAGGTTAACACCAAAAATAGAACTATAAGATGCACGCAAGATCATAAATTTTTTTTACCAGATTTAACATTCATTGAGGCTGACAAATTGCTTCCAGGAATGGAAATATTGTCAGACACCGGCATAGATATAATAACCTGCGTAGTATTAGATGATCAATTACCAGTCTACGATTTATTTGAAGTAGAGAAAAATCATAGATTTTATGCCAATGGTTTCCTCGTTAAAAATTGCGAGTTTTTGATATATGATGAAACGTTGATCAACAGTTCTACTCTTATAGAAATGTCAGGAATAGATCCTATTGAACGTCAGGGTAATGTGCGATGGTATAAAAAACCAGAAAAAGGCAATACGTATCTGGTAGCTCTAGATCCTAGTCTTGGAACAGGCGGAGATCCATCTGCTATACAAGTGTTTGAATTACCTAATTTCAAACAAGTAGCAGAATGGCAGCATAATAAGACATCAATACAACGTCAAATCTTGATTTTAAAAGAAATCTGTCAATATTTGTATGATAGCATCGGAAGAGAATCAGATATATATTACAGCATTGAAAATAACTCACTAGGCGAAGCAGGTCTAGTCAGTATAGCTGAAATAGGCGAAGAAAATATACGCGGCATGTTCATGAGTGAACCAGTAAAAGTTGGGCAAACTCGCAGATATCGAAAAGGATTCACTACAACACATAAGAGTAAGTTGGCTGCCTGTGCCAAGCTCAAATCATTTATAGAAAATAAGAAAATGATTGTATCTAGTAAGAATCTTATTAGCGAACTCAAGAGTTTTGTTAGTAACGGAGGAACATCTTTTGCAGCAAAACCAGGAGAAACAGATGATTTAGTTATGGCAACACTGTTAATCGTGAGAATGGTTCAGTTTCTGCAGAATTATGATGAAAGCCTTGACAATATATTACGAGATAAGTCAGATGACTTTATTGAGCCGATGCCCTTCATATTGATGTAAGATAAATACTAGACTATGAGAGACATATCCAACATCGCAGAAGAACTATTTAATAAGATTCGTAGTCGGTTTGATCGAGTCAAAATTAAAGATAAAACTGATAGCAGCACTCAGATTCCTGAGGATGCTCGCTTCTTCAATTTTGATTACATGAGTCAAGATGGAACTAAGTTCGGTAATATCACCATCAGTTTGATTGATGAAAAAGGATTGAAAATATCCTACAGTAAAAACATTACGGATTACCTGGACGATGCTCATCAAAAAGAATGGTATGATTATCTGAGAAATCTTCGACAATTTGCCAAACGAAATATGCTTACTTTTGACGTTCGGGACATTAATAGATCTCATCTAAAATCTAAAGACCTAAAACAACAAGCTAAATCAGCTGGTACTTTAGATACTGACGATATAGGAACAATGAATGAAAACAGATTATTTGGTACAAGTCGCAGTTCCTATCAAGAATGTGGACCTGTGCGTATTATTATTAGACATAATAAAAATGTAGATGAAGCAAAACGCGGTGACCGAAGTCGTAATGTAGAATCATTGTTTTTAGAAACTCAACAAGGTGAACGTCGGTTACTCCCATTTAAAAATATACACGGCGCTCGCGCAATGGCCCGGCATTGTAGCGAAGGCGGCGAAATAGAAGATCAGATAGGCGAGAGCATTTGCAGCATGTGCAAAGAAATGAATAGCATGGCTCATTTTGTTCGATCTACCAAAAAAAGAAATTTTGAAGATCGTGAGACTGCTGAAATGGCCAAGTCTGCCGTTGGGCGCTATGGCGAACTAAAAGATCGTCTAAGACGAATGAGTTCTAGCAATGGATATAAATCATTTGTAGAAAGTTTTTCGCCAGACACAGATGTTGAAGAAGAAATTGATGTCGATGTTCTCAAAGAAAGATTTGTTCGTAAACTATATGACGAAAGATTTACAGACGCTTTACCGTATGTATATCGTGCTCATAAAAAACAACGTGAGAATAACGATTCTAACTTATTGCGAGAATTTGAATCTTGGCTTAATGATGTTACTAATGAAGCATTAGACCCTAAAGATGCCACTGATCATGAAGAGCAAGATACAAAACAACATCAAGATAGAGATCAAGCAGAACTTGATTCTATGATGAAAAAACACATTGAAGTAGGGCATGATGCAATAGATACGACCGCTCTCAGGGATACTATTCGTGATAATACTGATGAGTCTGATTCGGCATATGAAGAACTTTATGATAAATTGAAAGCTATAGCTGACACAGAAGGTGATGAAACTGATGCTAGACCTACTGTTATTCAATGGCTGAGAGATCACAGCTATACAGAAATGGCTGACAAATACAGTGAACCTGAGTATACGCAAGATACTGAAAACACAGTATCTTCGCCCAATGCACCTGCTCCTGAATCACCTCCTGCAGCAGGCGAGCCAGATGCTCAAGCAATGGCTGGTGCTTCAACCGCATCAACAGGCGCAACTGGCATGGATCAAGGGGTGGTAGCAGAAGAAATAAGTTCTATGCTGAAACTAGCAGGATTAAAATAGTGAACATCGATCTCCGTCATTATCTTGGTATCTTAACAGAATCTATTGAGATTGATGAAGGCGTTCTGGATCCACATATATTCAAAGCTGTAATCATGATTGGTCCTCCTGGAGCAGGGAAAAGTACCACAGCCAACAAACTATTTGGTCACAGCGGGTTGAGAAAAATCAATATTGATGATTTTAGTGAAATGATGATCAGAAAAGGGCGATCTCAAGGAGGTGTTTTAACTCCAGATCAATGGGATATGGCATGGGATAAAGTTCAAAGTCGTAAAAGTTTAACCCTTGATGGGCGACTCGGAATGTATTTTGATAGTACAGGAAAAAGTCCTCAGCGTATTTTTGAAGTAACGAATCAATTATCTGCTTTAGGATATGACATTATGTTGATATTAGTCACAGCTAGTTTTGATACTACCCTTAACAGACAACAAAGTAGAGAACAAGAACAACGAGAAAAATGGGGAGTTGGTCGAGTAGTAGACCCATCTTATGCACAAGAGGTATATGATTTAGTAAAGAATAATATAAAAATTTACGAGTCATCGTTTGGTAAAATACAGTGGATAGGGAATGCACCTTCAGAATATGCAAATATATCTCCAGGGGAACGAGATTACTCTCGCTTAGGTCGCCGAGATTGGCCAGCTGCTGCTGAACGTGCCAACACTAGATTTATCGGCATAAATAATGATATCACGAGTCGTGATGAAAAATCTAGAAATATATCTCTTGCTGACGCAATCATCAATAAATTTCTTAATCAACCGCCTAGCAAACCAGAAGCTGTCGAATGGATAGCATCTCACAAAAGACAAAATATTGCACAACCAAAATCTATTGACAAACCAAAAGATTTTGTTCAAAATAATGACGAAACATTAAAGGAATATAAGATGGACTCTAAGTTTTTTCGCAGATATGCTGATCTAATAACAGAAGCAGAAGCACCAGCAACACAAGATCCAGCTGTGATAACACCCGAAGTGCCAGCTGCTGCTGCAGCTGAGCCAATTGCTCCTGAAGTTGAACAAGAAAAGCCTATCGAAGATATTCATCGTATAGCTTCTGAACTTAAGTTCTTGCCAACACACAAACAAGCTAAAAAATATAAGTTTGTTAAGGGAGGCACTCCTGGCACTATGCCAGCAATGTCATACACAGTGTCTGGAGAGCAAAGACAGGTTATTACTGTAACATCTGATGGAAAAGAAACGACAAATACAGCTGAACCCGGCGACATTATTATGAGTGGCCCCAGCAAAGAAAACTATGTAGTCAAGGCTGCTAAATTCCCCAAACTCTATTCAGGTGACATTGGCGGATTAGTAATTCCAGAACAATCTCCACGCATGGTAGCTGCATACAAAGGAACTAAAACAGTTACTTTTACTGCACCGTGGGGAGAGTCTATGATCCTTAAACCAGGCGATTATTTGGTAAAAGATGGCAGTCAAGGATATTACCGTATCGCTAGTGCTGAATACAAAGAAACGTACAACCCCCCTGGCAAGTAATCTTACCTTTCATCCTTGACAGGATAAATACTTCAGCACATACTATGCGTGTGTGCTGAGACAATCTCAAAAAAACACACTTAATCATGGCATACTTAATAAAGGAAATTAATCATGGCACTTACACTAGCAGAAATCAGAGCAAAACTTCAAGCACAAGAGAATCGCAGCAGCGGTTCTAACTCAAACAGTGGCGACAATGCAATTTATGCGCATTGGAATATCGCAGAAGGCACTACAGCACGTATTCGCTTCCTACCTGACGCTAACCCTAAGAACAACTTCTTTTGGGTAGAGCGTGCAATGATCCGTTTGCCTTTTGCAGGCATCAAAGGTCAGCCAGATAGCAAACCAGTGGTAGTACAGGTTCCTTGCGTAGAAATGTACAACGATGGCAGCGTTTGCCCAATTCTGGCCGAAGTTCGTCCTTGGTTTAAGGATAAGAACCTAGAAGACATGGGCAAGAAATATTGGAAAAAGCGTAGTTATTTGTTTCAAGGACTCGTTCGCGAAAACCCATGGAGCGATGACAAGACGCCAGAAAATCCAATTCGTCGTTTTGTGATCAGTGCTCAGATTTTCAATCTGGTAAAGAACGCTCTACTAGATCCAGAAATGGAAAATCTTCCAACTGATTACCAGAGCGGATTAGACTTCATTATCAAGAAGACTAGCAAAGGTGGATACGCCGACTATGGCACTAGCAGCTGGGCTCGCAAGGAATCAGCGTTGACTGCTGCAGAAGCAGCGGCACTTGAAACGTATGGTCTATATGACTTGGCTGACTTTCTACCCAAGAAGCCGGGAGATGTAGAACTCAAGGTGATCAAGGAAATGTTTGAAGCATCAGTTGATGGTGAATCATATGATCCTGCACGCTGGGAACAGTACTACAAGCCGTACGGCCTAAAGACTGGTGCTAAGTCTGATGACGCTGAACTAGAAATGGAGACTAAAGCAACTCCTAAACCTGTTACAGTATCAGTAGCTAAACCAGTGGTAGAAGAAACTCCACCGTGGGATGGCGATGAAGAAGTCGAAACCCCTACAGCACCTGTGCAAGCATCGAAACCTTCTAGTCAGAAGGCTGAAGATATTCTTGCAATGATTCGTAATCGTCAGAAGCAATAACAGAGAATGGCCCTTCGGGGCCATTCCTTTTTGACAGGCTAGATTTAAAAAAATAACAAATTTAATTAGGAGAGCAACGTGCCTAAACCTTTTGATGTATCAAAATTTCGCAAATCAATCACTAAATCGATTGATGGAATTTCAGTGGGGTTTAATGATCCCACAGATTGGATTTCTACAAACAATTATGCACTAAATTATTTGATCAGCGGTGATTTTAATCGCGGTATCCCACTGGGAAAAGTAACAGTATTCGCAGGTGAATCAGGCGCAGGTAAAAGTTTTATTTGCTCTGGTAACCTGGTACGCAATGCACAAAAACAAGGCATTTATGTGATTCTGATTGACACTGAAAATGCACTTGATGAATCATGGCTACGTGCGCTAGACGTAGACACCAGTGAAGACAAACTGCTGAAGCTGAACATGGCTATGATTGACGACGTTGCCAAGATGATCAGCGAATTTGTAAAAGAATACAAGACTCTACCTGAAGATCAACGACCTAAGGTGCTGTTTGTCCTAGACAGTTTAGGTATGTTACTTACACCAACTGATGTAAATCAATTTGAAGCAGGTGACTTAAAAGGTGATATGGGACGCAAGCCCAAGGCACTTACTGCACTTGTTCGTAATTGTGTAAACATGTTTGGTAGTTTAAACATTGGTTTGGTTGCAACTAACCACAGCTACCAATCGCAGGATATGTTTGATCCTGATGATAAAATTTCTGGAGGTCAAGGATTCATCTATGCCAGCTCTATCGTAGTAGCAATGCGTAAACTCAAGCTAAAAGAAGATGAAGATGGCAACAAGGTATCTGAAGTTCGCGGAATTCGTGCTGCCTGCAAGATCATGAAAACACGATATGCCAAACCATTTGAAGCAGTGCAGATCAAAATTCCTTACGAACAGGGTATGAATCCTTATTCTGGATTAGTGGACATGTTTGAAGGCAAAAGTTTATTGACAAAAGAAGGCAACAGGCTTAAATATGCACTAGCAGATGGTACTGAAATAAAGCTATTCCGCAAAGGGTGGGAGCGCAACGAAGATGGATGTCTAGATGCAGTGATGGCTGATTATTCTGCTAACCCGCATCGAGTTACAGAAGTATCAACTGCTACAACCAATGAGGAAACCCAAGAATGACAATAGACGTAGATACCTTAAGTGAATTGTATACAGTTATGAAGCAGTATATTCCCAAGAAGGACCAGCAAGAAGCAGCCGATGCACTGATATCTACCATGGTAGATATGCTAGAAGATCATGAACTCAGTGTATTTGGCGCTACTGATGGCATGCTTAAACGAGCAATAAGAGAATATATTGGAGAAGATGAACAGGAAGACGAAGAAGAAGACTACTGATGTGGTATAACAAGATAGTTGCAGACCTAGGAGAAATACCTGGGTTTATTAGCTACTACGAAGCAGAGTTACGGACAGCTAAATCTGAAATAGCAGTTCGTGGAAATTTAGAAAAAGCAGCAAGTAATCTTCCTGGCATCACCGAACACCGCTTTAATCAACTTCAGGAGATTGAAGCGGTGCTTGAATACCTTAACATTCAACTAAAAAAAATCAGACGCAAGCATTTTCAAAAATATCTTGAAGCGTATCAACGAGCATTAAGCAGTCGAGATGCAGAAAAGTATGTGGACGGAGAAGATGAAGTGATTGATTTTGAGACCATTATCAATGAGGTAGCCTTGCTGCGAAATAAGTGGCTTGGTGTGATGAAAGGGATTGAAAATAAACAATGGATGTTGGGACATATTGTTCGTCTGAGAACAGCTGGCATGGAAGATGTGACACTATAATTTCAATTACCACAGGAATTTCAACGATAACAATATCCGATAAATACCTATTATGAGACAGTTTATAAACATTTTAGAAAATATTTTATTGGATGAAAGCGTGGGATTAGCTCGTAGAAAATCAGGCGAAGTATTTAAAAATGCTGCAGGTAAAACTCTGACTTTTGGTAGTCTGACGTTTTATCCTAACTCAGGCAAGTTCACAGACCCACAAGAGATGGATGCAGCGTTGAAAAAAGCTCAAGCATCTTTGAATTTCCCGATTGATTGGACCAATCCACAAGCTAAAAATTTAGCATTTGCTATTGCACGTTTCATTGACGACGACGGCAGAGATGTTTACCTAGGAAGATATTTTAAAGATATTCATGCCAATAGAAACGAAAATAATTGGCCAAATACTGCTATACCCGGTGAATATAAATTTTCTAGCAAGACAAGTGAAAAAGAAAACGCAGGTTACAAACCGTCTGAAATTCTAGAAAGATTTGATAATTTAAGTCCGGGTAATATTCAAGATCAAGTCATGAAAAAGTTTGGCGAGCACAGCGATGAACTGCATGCAATGAGTGCGTTTTTAGCAGCCAAAGATTTTCCAGTTGTTATTCCTCGTGGAAATATGAATGCAGAAGCATTCAAACAGTATTTCTGTGAACTTCTTCAGCCCATTGCTTTTATCAAAGGCATGACCATCACTGGGTCAGCAGACAAAGGTATCGATGCTTATATTGGTAAAAATACCAGCTTAGCAAGTGCAACCATCAGCTTCAATCCGGGAGCTACTGGAGGATTAAGTGACAGTGTTTTAACAGCTGCCAACGGTAAAACAGTCAAGATCAGCACCAAAGAAGGGCTAGGTGCAATGGCCAGCGCCAAGAATTTGGTAGAATCTTTGCGAGAAATAGATGGTACGAAATACGGCAAGACTATACGTAAAAAATACACAGAAGAAGTCAGAATTTTAGAAATTCTAGATAAAGGCACACACTACACTGGTCCTCTAGAATTAGCCAAATACTTTGATTTAATGGACAGCGACGAAACTCAGCAAATTATGAATGTAAAAGCCAAGAAATTAGGCTTAGGTGAAGAAATATTAGGTCAGAATCTGCTTAGTGCTAAACTTGAAGGTTGGTACCAGGATTTGTTAACCAAGAGAAAAAACACAGCAGTAGTTCCTGTTCACGCACTGATGATGATCGTGGCTGACAAAGTGTGTGATTATGTGAATACCAAAACTAAATTTAGTGATGCTGCGTCGGATATTCTTAATCACAGTGCTGTATTACAGGTTTATACAGATGCTAGCTCGACACAAAGCACTATCACACTCAATGGATTTAGTGCAGATTATCCAGGCGATGCAGTCACTGGTGTGAAATTAACTTTTGACAAAAGCTATTGGTCCAAGGGTGAAAATGGCAAAATAACCTTCAAAATACTCAAGAACAATGAAAAATTTATTAAACCCCAAGCTGTAGACCCAGAAGCACCTAAATTAGATAGTGATAAACCTGTGCTGGTAATGCCTAAAAAGCGTGTGGATATTCGCCCACCAGGCGCAGTGTCTAAAAGAGGTAAAACAGAAAAAGGTTTAGGCAGAGAACGACGTTGACATTCTCGGGTGTTGCTGTATAATGCACAACATCAGTTAAACAACGCTCCGTTAGTTCAGTGGTCAGAACGTCGGACTTATATTCCGGTTGTCGGTGGTTCAAATCCATCACGGAGCACCAAATCTCGGGCCTTTAGCATAATGGTTAATGCAGCAGACTCATAATCTGTACGATCAGAGTTCAACTCTCTGGAGGCCCACCAAATCACCAAATAACAGTGCGCAGTTCAGGAAACGATTCTAACAATGTTAGTTTTCTGGCTGCTGCTCTGACGATGCCTCGATGCATGTGACGACCAGTTTCCAAAAACTCATTTGGTGTCATCCATCGTGTGCTGCCAGTTTCATAATCGGGCTGGTCAAAGTCTTTCATACTGTAAACCTCAC
>Ga0209189_1000528_pt1 | contig 31765 bp, 15 predicted proteins | sample C_130820_EF_Meta_FD_187308 | JGI IMG/M metagenome (GOLD analysis project Ga0209189, IMG submission 187308) | Freshwater microbial communities from Lake Croche, Canada to study carbon cycling - C_130820_EF_MetaG (SPAdes) (version 3) | ecosystem: Environmental > Aquatic > Freshwater > Lake... | reverse complement strand
TGTGAAGTAACTGTCACCGTTGGTGCTGATGGTGTTGCAGGTTGTGCATTCACCGTAACACTTGTTGCTGTACTGATACAACCCTCAGCGGTTTTTGCAGTTACACTATAAGTTCCTGCAGCTACTCCAGTGAAAATACCAGTTGTATTGGTATAATCTGTTCCATTAATGCTATAGCTCAGGCCAGTTCCTACTGATATTGTTCCCGTTGCTACCGTACATGTCGGTTGGGTAATATTTGCAACAGGTGCTGATGGTGCCAATGGATCGGTTAATGTAGCGGTCACGGCATTGCTTCCTGCTGGACAACCTGTACTGCTAATTTTTATATTGGTATAGCTGCCTGCCGTTAATCCTGTAATCGTGATACAACCCGAAGCGTCGGCTGTTTGATTCGTTAAGGCTGTCGCTGGAGTGCCGTTTTTATCATAATTTACTGTATATCCTGTGCCATTAGCCGTTAATCCGCATATCTTGATACTTCCTGTGGCACTAGCACATGAACTTGGATTTACATTGTCGCCTGCCGTATTCGTAATCGTTGGACAACAACTCACAACCGATGCTGTTACAGCACTTGATGCCAAACTGTAACATCCACTTGTCGATTTGCCGTATAGATAATACGTTCCTGGGGCTACTGCACTTGGTGTGGCTACCAACGTTGATGCCGATGGGTTGCTCGCCACCGTATGCCACTCAAACATTACACCCGAAACCGATGCTGGTTGCAAAGTGGTCAAATCAACCGTGGTGACTGGACATACATTACTCTTGGTTAATGCCGTTGGAACTAATGTAGTTGGAGTAGCATTAACAACTACTTGAACTTCAGCTCGATCTGATTCAACACCATCAACAGTTTGTGAAACATAATAAATAAATGTTCCTACGGTAGTCGTTGATGGAACCAATGACGTTGGAGCCGTAGGCCCCGTTGCATTTGCATACCAAGTTATTGTGCCTCCACCTGATGGCGTTGCAGATACAGCAGTTGCTGTAGCATTTTGACAATAAACATAATTAGTTATCTGTGGCGGAACTAATACGGCAGGTTTGATTGCTACTGTTAAGGTTACAGGAGCACTTTCACAACCAAAAGAATTAATTGCTTTAACAGAGACAATACCACTATTAGGGGTCAAGGCTGATGTTTTAGCGATGATTGTATTACTAATTGAAGTTCCTGTCCATCCATTAGGTAAAGTCCAAACGTAAGATACTGCACCTGGCACATCTGTTACTGAATAGCTTTCTGAAGTTGCCACATAAGGAGTTGCATTTCCTGAAATAGTTCCAGTGATGGTTGGAACCGTTGGAGCTGCCGGAATAGTTTCCGTCACAGCAGCACTTGCACAACCCTCTGGAGAAATAGCAATAACACTATGTGGTCCAGGAGCTAATCCACTAAATACTGGACTAGATTGTGCTGTACCACCATCAACAGTATAAGTATAATTTGAACCAATAGGTGAACTAATCGTGATAGAACCGGTAGCTACCGAACATGTTGGAGCCGTGATTACAGAAACTGGATTAGCGGCTAATGGGTTTACAACTACACTTTTTTGAGCCGTTGTAACTTGACAACCTTTTGAATCTGTGATAATTGCACTAAAGTTTCCTGAAAGCGAACTTGTATAAGTTGCTAAAGTAGCACCGCTAATTGGTGTTATACCATCCAACCATTGGTAGCTAGCTACTGTTGTTGGAGAAGTAACAATTCCAGTTGCAGTTAATAAAGTAGATTGACCTGCACATATTGCACCCGTTGGGTTAGCAACGATAGTTGAGGTTGGCAGTGGAGATACTATTAATTCAGATTCACAAGAAGTAACCGTTGGGGCGACTCCGTCTGAAACAGTTACTCTATAGAATCCAGCAACCGAAGCTACATAATCTAAAGCTGAATTAGTTCCTGAGGCAGCTACCCAACCTGTTGCTCCTCCAGTGGCACTATATTTCCATGCAAATGATGGACCAGTAAACCCAGTTGTAGTTGCCGTGAACCTGAATGTTTGACCGGCACAAACTGCACCTGAAGTAACATTTACTGAAGGTCCTGTTGAAACGATACTAGGAGATGATGTAAATGAACAACCATCTGTATTAGTGATTTTTACAGTATAACTTCCAGAGGCTGCTGCAGTATAGGTAGAAACAGTAGCTCCGCCAATTTCAACTCCATCTTTATACCAAATATAAGTTGGCGAAGTAGCATTTGTGCTAGCTGTCAATAATATTGGAGCAGAAGTTCCACAATTCGTACTACCTAAAGTAACCGACTGTGCGAGCGTTGCTGTTGGTGTTGGTGACACAGTTGTTACGATGGCCGTACTTGTAGCTGTACATCCCGAAGCAGCAGTTGCCATAACCTTATAAGATCCGGCTTCATCAACTACATAGGTAGTATTTGTCGCTCCAGTAATAGCTACATCGTTTCTGTACCATTGATTTCCCGAACTTGCACTTGAAGTTAAGGTAATTGAACTTCCAGAACAAATAGGTGTTAGTGGTGCACCAGTAATTGTAGGAACAGCGGCAGCAGCTGGCTGAGCGTTAATCACCGCAGTCGTAACTGCACTAGTACAACCACTGCTGTTTTTAGTCGTTACAGAATAAGTTCCTGCAGCAACTGCAGTAAAGATTCCCGTTGTATTTGTATAATCTGTTCCATTAATACTGTAACTATATACCGAGCCTAATGGAGCAGTAATAGTGATTGTACCCGTTGCAACGGAACAAGTTGGCTGAACCAGCGTAACCGTAGGTTGTACAGGAATCGCATCTATTACAACAACTTGAATGGCCGACTGGCTTTTGCAACCTGTTACAGGATCTGTGTATTCTACTTTATAATTTCCACTTGCATTAGCCGCATATGAAGCTGCTGTTGCACCAGAAATTGCTGAATTATTAAAATACCATTGATTACCAACACTATAACTACTCGTTAATGTTGCTGGGGTACCCAAACAAACGGTAGTTCCTGGAACAGCTGTTACTGTTGGATCAGCAGGTATTGGATTAGATGTTACATCTTGAATATCTGTTGTTAAGGTAGATCCGTCGCCATACGTTAATGTACAAGTAAAATCTCCTGTTTCAGTAGCCGTGTACGAAGCAGAATTAGCACCAGATATTGCTACATTATCTTTAAGCCATTGATAACCTGTTGGTGCAGAGCCACCATTTAAATTAACATTTAAAATAACTGAACCTGGACTACAAAAACCTACAGGACCTGCTGGTACAATATATGGAATAATACATGTCGTATTAATCGCTTCGTTTACATAATCTTTTTTAGGTGAGGTTGTCATTTTTGGCAACCAACCTGTATTTTTATAAGTTGCCGTAAACGTATCATTCGTCTCTAATAAAGTAGAGAAACCGTTGGCACCGTAAGTCCCTTTTACATAATTTTTATTCGTTGCATAAGCCTTACCATGAACTGCTTCTTTGGTATCTGGACAGCCATCATTATCAGAATCACTATCCAAATCATCATTGATGCCATCTTTGTCATAGTCACAAGTACCATCACTGGTAGAAGGATTAATATCCATTAACTGGAAACCAAAGTTTTCGTTGGCTACCGTTCCTGTTATAGTATTCCATGTGTAGGTTATTACTAATGGCTTTGCAGCAGTTGCAACTGCACCATATTGTACTTGAATAAACACTTTATTTGCGTCTGCACCCAAAGCTCCTTTAAATGCGGTGGACATCCACATACTAGGCGTTACTGTATCACCCACATTGTAAGGCTCTTTCAAATAGTAACGTTGCGGAATCGCTTTAATTACCCCATTTCCAGCAATACCACCATCGACTTTCCATTTTCTTGGATGGAACCACCATGGACTTCCGTTTCCACCTTCAGTAGCCAATACCTTCATAGAGACTGCTGTATAGGGTGCAACAGGTTCGAATTTTAAGTACATCTTACGATTAACCGGGTTAGAACTGGCCAAATCCAACCAATGTCCATTCACACTAAAATCATTACTATTAAAGACCAAACCATCAACCGTCATATTTTGAATACTAGCAACCGTTGCTTTAGCTATATGCTGACCAGTAGCTTTATCATTAATATAAAACTGATTGCTATTGATTGATGTAAATGTAAATGCAGTAATACCAGGCGTTGTAGGACACTCTGTTTGGTCTAAAATACCATCATTATCATCATCGATATCATCTACGTCTGGAACAACATCACCGTCTGTATCGGTACAACCTTTTATTTTATTGTCTAAAAAGTCAGATGATAGTGTATAGTTAGTTAATGCTTGCTTGCTATCGTTGGTTTCAACCAAACTAGATAAACCATTTGTACCATACGTACCACCAATAGTTACCTCCGTTAAGGTTGTATTTTTATGACTTTTTGATTCTACAAAGTCTGTACAACCGTCGCCATCTGAATCTGTATCTACTGCATTTCCTTTTTTGTCACCATCCAAATCGGTAGTTTTTTTACAGATATTTACGGCTAAGCCAAAAGATTCCTGAGCGAAAGATGCAGCCGTTGTACTAAAATTAGCTGTAAAAATGACATCTCTATTTAAATAAGGTAGCGGTAAAGTAATTTTCCATGTTGATGCACCTACCGTATAAGCAGCTCGTGTAACTATTATATCTCCTGGATTAATAGCTGCCCCATCGGCATGAGAACTTAATTGATCATCTGGATCTGACACAGTTGCACCAATTGGATAATTCCAAGTCAAAGTAATAGACTGTTGTTCATTTGAAACGGCTGCATTAGCTGTATTTCCTACCATATTTGGACCAAACACAACTTGCGACAAAATACCATTAGTTGGAGCAATTGTTGCCTTCATTGTATAGGCCCCATTTCCATCATTAACTTTAAAACTAGACGCATTTTGCAAGTCAGTAACTGAATTTAAAGCATTCAAATCACTAAAAGTTGTTGTTATTGAGCCTGAAGAATTTGGCGTATTAAAAGTACCTCCATAACTCATTCCTAATCCACTTGATATCATATAGGTGTTTACATATTTACCTACCGCACAAGCGTATTCATCAGCATCTAAAATGCCATCGTTATCGTCATCAATGTCATCTCTATCCATAATACCATCGCCATCTGTATCGGCACAAGCACTAACAACAGAGTAGGCCATGTAGGCTGTTGTTGAATAATTAATAGCGGCAGTTTGGGTATCGTTATTTTCTAAAGAATTAGCAAATCCATTAGCACCATAAGGCCCTGCCACTGTTTGGCTAGCACCACCAGGGGTAGTACTTGCACCAGATTCAAATGCATCACCACAACCATCTCCATCGCTATCTAAATCTAAATAATCGGGTTTCCCGTCTCCGTCAATATCGTCTGAAAAGCATAAATCAGCATTAATTCCAAAAGATTCAACCCCAACATTAGTTGAAGAAGTTGTCTTGTGCGTTGTTTGTAAATAGAACTGCTCTGATGAACCAGCTGTCATAAAGTCAATTCTCCAAGTAGCAACTGCACTGGTATAATTGGCTTTGGTAGTAATCGTTGTACCAGATAAAATTACATCTCCCGTAATATACGTAGCTAATTGATCATTCGGGTCATAAATAATACCTTTTACATCAGGATTCCATGTAAGCAAAATACTTTGTGCATCATTAGAATTCGTTGTAGGAACAAATGAATTTGCAGGCGTATTTACACCAAATTGAACTTTATTTAAAGACGTAGGATAAGAAGGCGTAATTCTAAATGTTTGAGAATACGTATTATCATTATCTGTTAAGAAATAATGCAAGCCTCCTTTTGAATTATCAAAAGATGTTTCTACCGTTCCAGGAGTTGTATATACTGTATTTACACCAACCAGATTGATTTCATAGGCCGCATACGCATTTCCTTTAAATAATTTCCCCGACATGGTTTGAAGATTTACAGTTGCGGCTGGGCTAGTAGTCAAGCTAGGTAATGAGAAATAAGCTGCACCGCAATCCATTTCTTCCGTATCTAAAATACCATCATTGTCATCGTCAATATCAGTGATATTGCTAATTCCATCACCGTCTGAATCCGAACATTTGTCTAGAATTTCTGAAAGTGCAATATTATAGGTTGGGGTATAATTGATAGCTGTTGTAATAGCATCAGAAACTTCAAGCGAACTTGTTAAACCGTTGGTTCCAACTGTATTATTAGCAAATGTGTAGTTTGCTGTAGTGTTAGTGGTAGCACCGCCTTCATAAGCATCCGAACAACCGTCGTCATCACTATCTTTATCTAGTTCATTTGGAAGGCCATCTGAATCTGTATCGACAGAAGTACAGGCATTTAAATTAAATCCATAAGATTGTACACCAATGGTTGGATCGCCATAGATATTTGCATTCACTTCATAATTATCAGAACTGGCGTGCATATACATACGCACTTTCCAAGTTTTCTGAGCAGTTACATCGGCTGCTGTAATATTGACATTTTGTTCTATTAACTCACCATTTTCAATAATATCACCTGTATTGTGTGAACTTAATTGATTGTATGGATCATACACCACACCATAGGCACCCGGCCAGGTTAACGTAATATTTTGTGCCTCGCTTATTGGTTGATTTGGCACTGTATTAATTGGCACATTCGGCCCAAAATCTACATACTTTACTTTTGGCGCATTGGGTGTTGGGCTATTTTCAAAAGCAGTAGCAGTTAATTTTAAATTTAAATTGATATTCAATCCACCACCATCTCCAACTAGGAAATGTAATCCGTTTCCACCATCATAACTAGCTGGATTGAAGGCCAATGCAGGACCAGTCATGTTCAACACATAATCAATATTTCCTGTTTCTTTCAAAACAGTACCAGTCATCAAACCGGTTTTAGTTGCAGTGGTATAAGTAGAAGTTTTATTTACAAACAAAGGAGAAGTACAAGCTTGCTCCATATCATCTGTAATGCCATCATTGTCGTCATCAATATCCATGATATCGCCAATACCATCTCCGTCAGTATCCGAACAAGCATTAAAATTGGCATTCATGCCATAGCTTTCGTAGGTAGAGGTATAATTAATATCACCACCATCTGCAATTACCTCTTTGCTGTCTATTAAACCATTGGTTCCAACGGTTCCCACAAATGGAATAGCTACTGAAGACAATGCCGCACCTGCTTCAACAGCATCATTACAACCATCACCATCAGAGTCAGTATCTAATCTATTTACTTTACCATCACCATCTGTATCTACATCGGTACATACCATGTCAATAGGTGAATACGCTGTTAATTTAATGTTTGAAATAACCTTTGCATTATAAGAACTGAATGCAAAATTATAATCGCTCTTAGTGCCTTTGAATGATTTAATTACCCAACCATTTTGACGAATAGTTACTACACCAGCAGTGTTAATATCCATTTCCATCAAATCACCAGCTGCATAAGTTTTGTTAAATGACCATCCAGCTATTGGAGGTGTATATCCATAAATATTACTACCATTATGATATACTTTATAAGCATTATCATTGTAATTCGATGGTGTTTTGGTTGCTGCAACTGGCAACAAACCAATCATTGTATGATTAGTAGCGGTTGTCGTCCATTCTAAATGGATAGGTAATTTTAATTTTTGATCAGAATATTTAGATAGCCAAGCAGTTGTTCCAGTCATGGTTAAGGTATTGGCCGTAAATACTCCATTGGCACTACCATTAAAGGTTAAAGTCGTTAAATCTTTTTGAGGATAAGCACAATTAATTTGCTCATCGGCATCTAAAACGCCATCATTGTCATCATCTATGTCTATACTATCAGGGATACCATCGTTATCAGTATCCAAACATGAATCAATCGTTTTTACGATTGCATAGTTAGAATAGGTAGAGAAATACGTAGTAGTTCCCGCTGTGGTTCCTTCATAAGAATCTAGCAAACCATTGGCGTTAGCATCGGTACCGGTTGGATAAACCGTAATGCTTGTAGCAGCTCTATTAGCAGAAGCTTCCACTGCATCGGCACAACCATCCCCATCTGAATCTAAATCTAAGGTATTGATGATGCCATCAAGGTCTGTATCGGTTGTACAGGTTGATTTAGGGAATGAAGAAGCACTATAGTTTGCTACGTTTACATCAAAATAAAATTCAGATGCAATACCGGCAAGAATATCCACATCGGTAACACCCAAAATTCTATAGTATTTGTATTTGCCAGCATTGGTCCCAATGGTAAATTTATTTGAATTGGTTAAGGAAACGTTTCCATTAACAGTAACATTGGTTGCATCTAAAGGAGAAGCAATAGCTGCCGTTAATAAATTAGTCCAAGCGCCATTGTTTGGATCGTTAGAGCCTTGTACCATCAAACTAGCTGCCCCTGAATTAAATATTTGAGTAGACGTAGTTTTCTTTATGTAAATGGCGTCTAATTGTAAAGGTTGGGAGAATGTAGCCCTAAATAATTCTCTATTGTATTGCGTTTGTGCGGTAGCAGTAACAAACTGAACCGCTGCCGTAGTTGCATTATCCGTTAATGATGCAAAATTTATATTTGGACTAAGCGTGGTTAAATCTGAAGTAATGGTTACATAGCTTGCTTTATTGGCAGTGTTCCATTCTTGAGAAGTCACGTAACAAGTACTTGCCTCCTCTGAATCTAATACCCCGTCATTATCATCATCAATATCAATTAAATTTAAAATTCCGTCTCCGTCAGTATCGGTACAGTTGATGATTGCAGAATTAACGGCATAATCGTAATAATAGGTTTTTTTATAGGTTCCGCTTTCAGTGGCAGTTTCAAAAGCATCGGCAAAACCATTGTTTCCAAATGTAGTTCCTGGAGTAATACCCGTTGTATTGCTTGTTGGTAAAACACCCGCTTCTACACCATCAAAACAACCATCTCCATCTGAGTCTAGGTCTTGGTGGTTTAATTTTCCGTCAGCGTCTTTATCCTCCGTACAAGATTCTTTCGGGTAGGCGCTTGAATTAAAGCCCGTAGGAATATTGATACGTAAATCTGTTACACCTATATAACTGGACAATCCAACCACACCCACAATTCTTAAATACTTGAATTTGGTAGTAGTTACTAAGGTATTATTAATAGTAACGGTTCCCGTAGTTGCCTGAGAAGACATAGGTGCAGATAAATCCAACCATGTATAATTGTCTGTAGAACCTTGTAATTTGAAAGTATGACTACCATTAGCAGTAAATGCCCATGAATTCATGTCTAAACTAACACCGGATACCAAGGTATAACTAGCTGCGGTTAATTTAAAGATTTCCTTTCCTTCCCAATCTGAATTTTGAATGAATGCCGACTTGGAAGTTGGGTCATTATCTATCGCATAGTCAATTAAATTGGTAGAATATTGCGGAAGCTCAGAACTAATTGCTATTGGCTTAACAATGGCGGCACTACTAACAAAACAGCTTGGCGACTCAATATGGTCTAAAATACCGTCGTTGTCATCGTCTAAATCAATGATATCTTTTATTCCATCCCCGTCAAAGTCAGCACAGAGATTAACCTTATTATTTAATGCGTAGTTATACGAATAATATCCATTGTAGATACCAGATTCTGCAACCGTTTCTTTTGCATCCGCAAATCCATTAGCACCCCAAGGAGTAGGAAGTTTACCATCAGCTGAACTAGTTAAAACTCCTGCTTCAATAGCATCAAAACAACCATCACCATCTGAATCTAAATCTAAATAGTTGGAAGTTCCATCTGCATCCGTATCATCACCAATACAAGTTGTTTTAGGATAGGCACTTGGGTTATAAGTAGTAGCAACATTCAAGCTTGCATAGCTAACACCTCCATAATAAGAAACGCCAGCTACACCTATCAATCTAAAATATTTGAATTTACTAGCAGTTGCCAAGGTGTTACTTACAGTGAAACTTCCAGTATTAGCTGTAGAAGCCACTGCTGTAGAAAGATCTGTCCAAACCAAATCATCTGCAGAACCTTGTAACTTAAAGGTATTTGCGGCTGTAGATGATAAAGCCCAATTGGTCAAATTTAACGTTAAACCACTAATGGCAACGTATTTTGGGGATGTGAAATGGAAAATTTCTTTCCCTACCCAGTTTTGGCTTGGAGTAAAGGCTGCACCAGCAGAAGATGGTTCTATGGCATTGGTAATCACCCAGGTAGAATATTGTGCTAATTGAGAACTAACCGCTTCAAAAACACTTATTTCATCTGCTGTATAAAAACAAGATGGAGATTCTATTGCATTTAAAATTCCATCATTATCTGCATCTATATCTAAAAGATTATTTACGGTATCTCCGTCTGTATCTAGTATTGCTACCGCGAAACGTATATATGGAGATGCTGAGGTTAAATCAGTACTAGCTTCATAGGTTGCAGTTACGCCTGATCCTACTGCAGTCATTGCAACATAAGTAGTTCCTCCATTGGTAAAGTTGCCATCATTATCGATGGCCACATAAACAATTGATGAAGAAGGCAATGTTGGTAAGGTCGACGTTGCCGATGTATTACCATAAGCCGGTACAGAAATTTTCACCGAACCAATGGTTCCTGTTTCTTGTAATTTCCAAGTACGGTTAACAAAATACTTGCTGTCCACTAGTGTATTAGTATTCAAGTCAAGTGACGCTCCATTGTCGCCCAACATCAAATAAGAACTATTGGTAGCAATATTATTACCACCAACACTCGTATTACCGTTGGTGAAATCAATGATATTGTTATTACCAATCGTAATTAATCCAGCTGTATTCACTGATTTTGACTGGCGTTGGTGAAGGCCTTCACAATCCGCACGGCCAATACCAAAGATATTATTGGTATAACCCGCATTGGCAGTTAAGTCGAAAATCTTGGTAGTTCCATCTCCTGCCATATAATCTTGTGTTAACGTAATACCGTATTTTGTAGCTAAATAAGATTTAACCACATTTTCTTGAGCGGTAGTTAGCGTGTTACGGTACGCAAGATTTTCTGCTATAACTTGAGGTCCACCCATTGCCCCATATTGTATAATAGGCGAATTGGTTACTGATGCTATGGTAGGAACTGCTCCCACAGCAGAAGCTGTAACTAAATAACGCACTGCTACATTAAAATCAGGAATATCCAATTTGTTGGTAGCAGCAGGAAAATTAAGCGCAGGATTGAAATTGAATTGGTTGGTTAAAAATGTAGGTTGATTGGCTGTAGTGGTTGGTTGCGAAGCATCCCAACTATTCCCAGATAAATCTTCCCAAACAGAAACTTTGGTATTATTAGCAGGTAAGGCTGTAGCTGTTTTGGTATATACATCCAAACGCATAGCACGATATGTGGTAAATGCACCAGGATAAACTTTTACATAACGACAAGTTACTGGTGCATCAAAATCGGCATAATGTAGTTCTGTATTAATTTCATTTCCTTGGAACATACCCAAGTTTGTATACGTAACATTATCATTTGAAACATTAACAGTATAATCAGAAACAAAATAGTTAGCATTCCAAGCTCCTAGCGTCGCCACTCCATCTATCGTTTGGACCGAACCTAAGTCTAAAGTAATAGAACCCATATCGCCCGTAGGTGTAGAATTTGCACCTTCAGTTGTAAGAGCTGGAATCCATCCATTAGCACCTGGTAATATAGAGTTGACGGCTTTAAAATTTGGTGTTTGTGTATAGTAAGAAGTGGCCGTTCTATTTGCTGCCGGAACATTTAATAAAGTACGGGTATAATTAATTCCCTCATCTGCTTTTACCCACAAATTAGGTGCATCTGTTAAACAAGATGGACTTGTTGTTAATGCTGCTGTAGGCGTGAAGGTATATTTCATTCCAGTTCCACTACCTGGTATAACTGTATTTGTATTGAAATTTACGCCTGCAGTTATAATACCATTTTTAGTAAATACAGATAAATAATCATTGGCTCCATCTAGTCCACCAAGACCTACAGAAGCACTAGGAAGTGCAGGTGATGCGCCATAAAGGAATTCAATTTTATTGGAAGTTTCATATAAAAGTACCTGAAAATTTACCCCTGATGCAGTGGTTGCACTAGTCGAATTGACAACCCATTGTACCGTCAAAACACGGTTTGGTGCTGCACCAGTTAACTTGTAAGTAACCCCTCCACCAGAGGCTGCAGTACCCGTATAAAATGCATCCCAAAGGGCATATATTTTTGGCGTATTAGTCGTTGTGATAGCACTGTTAACACTTTCATTGGTTACCACAACCGAGCCTAATTTTAAGAGTCCAGCTGCATTTACAGAGAACTGTGTATAATCTATACCTTGAAACTTAAAGGTAAAACCGATGTTCGTTACAGGAGAAACAGCCCCAACAGTAGTCCCTGCTGCAACCAAACTAGTTCCACCTGTAATAGGAACATAAGTTGCAGCTGCATTCGTAAAACGAAGGTTGGTAATCTGTGCAAATGCAGTTGTGCTGCTGAACAGCATTGAAAACAAAAAGGAAATTAATACTGCAACAAAAGAGCAATACTTCCTAAATGAAGTATTAGAATAAAAATTCATAATAACAGCGATGTATTAAATAAAATAAGTCTTTTATGAAAAACAAAAATTGTGGAAAATAATACCGTTTACCGATATTACCGTCCGTTACTAATTTTCATTATGAAGGCTATTTCGCCTTCAAAGGCATTTGGGTGTATTTGCCTAAATTAGGTAAACACGAATAATAAATATATTAATTTAGCTAAAAATGTATTGAGCAATGTTAGCTTTTTAACGCTTTTTAAAATCTTCAAAATTGGTAATATTCCAATGTCTTGGATATCGATTTTGATTGTACTATTGACCCTTTTAAAATGAGCATTTTAGTAAACTTCGATGCAAATTCTGATCTTTATTTTCACTCTATTTAGTGATGCAAAATAATCATCAATTATTTAAAGTCTGCCCCTCATTCGAATGGTAAATTAGGTCAAAAAATATTTTTGTATGTATGCTAAAATTCTTTTTTAGTGCATAAAATTTAATTTTGACGCTACTTATACGACCATAATCATGCCAAAATAACAATTTTGATATAAACTAATTTCAAAACACGATTTATGGTTAAATAAAGATTAAAATTTTCTTAAAATAATACAAGACATTAAAAAGCGTATGAGACGGAATTTTGATGAAAATTTCAGTACGAAACAGGGCCTCAAGTGGGGTAATTTTAGAGGCTTTACATTAGCAAAAAAACATTAGTCCAGTTGAAAAATGACGTGGTCTACCGTGCAATATAAATTACTCACTTCTAAAATTAGCGACTCAAAAAAGCAAGTGATTATTGAAATAGAAAGTTTGCTTGGAGTTAAAAAAGCTTCGATTAGAGAAGACCAATAAGATGCATTAACTTCTCTACTTTATATGCTAATAAGCCAGTAAAAGTGGTCGGTCGATATGGCGAAAAATGATTTCGTAAAAAACTATGAATGAACCATTTAGCGACTTTAAAGGCAGATAATAAAAAATGTTTAGAACTAAATAATCCCTTTTTTACCAGCGAAAAACAATACAAATTTTATGTTTAAATAGGTCTATTTATAATGATAAACAGAGAAAAGAAAGTGCTAAAAATGTAGTACTAAAGCAAGTAATAGATAAACTTTACACAAAGTATTTTTTTTATCGAGCGAGACATTTGAGGGCAAATTTGACTTTCAAATTTCAACCAATAAATAAAAAAAGCTGAGAAGATTGATACTATTATTAATTATTGAGCGGTGCTTTCCGTAAAATTATTTACACATAATTTAATGAATTAAAACCTGATTTATAACATAAAAACTATCCTAATTTGTTGATTATGAGGGCTTATAAAAATAGCACGTGCATTTATATTTGGTCAACTGACATTAACCCTTGAACGACCCAATTATGTATCGATGGATAAAGGCTTTTTGTATCTAATTTGTAAAACGAATAATGCCGTTATGGATTAGTATTCTAGGTATATTTTATCATGGAAAATATGCCGTATTTTAACGACAAATTTTTATTTAAAAACAGCAGAATAATGTTCTGATAAATGGTTTAAAGCCAAAGGTTTTTAACACCGCAAAAGAAAGTAATCACGACAGCGAAACGCTTTAATAAATGACTATTTTAAAATACTAATCGGCAAAGATATTTTAGTTTAAACAGACCAAAAAGAACATGAATAAGACACTTTTTTTATCGAAAGATTTTGGAGAAACATTAGATATAAATCGGAGGGCAGATGCAGATAATTACTTGAAATAATATAAATATAGAAAGGTTATTTCGATGGACTTGTTGAAAATATCTGATTGTATAATTAGGAAAGAAAACATCAGACTTTATATTATTTAAAACCAAATCAAGATTTTAAGGAAAGATTATTATTAACTAAAAATAGTACAATTTTAGCCAAACTATAATTTATTTATGAAGAGTAAATGTGTTGTCAGAATATAATAATATACCATAAATCATGCCAATACATGAATATGTTTCACTATTTGTGAATATAAAATCTTTTGTCAAAATATCGGCTTTTACCATAAATCATGCCAATTTTTAACATGTTTCACTAATTATACAATAGTTAATTTGACTATTTATAATTAATACTAAGTTACAGGGCATTATTATAACAAGAGAAAACGAGCGATTTTTATAGTTTTTACGACCAAATAACTTGAGTTAAAGTTATTAAAATGTTAATCAATTATGGTCGTAGAAAAATCTTTATTAGAAGAAATTAAAAGTCCAACACTCTATGTGGAACTACGGTTCTCAAATATTCTTTTTTGCCATTTTTTCGGTGGGTTCAATCGCAACGGCGACCCGTCCCACAGCTACAAAATGAAACGAACCTACGGTTCTCAAATGTTCTTTTTTACCATTTTAGCGGTGTATTTAATCGCAACGATTGTTATGGTTATTGCAAATAAAACTTTACTTATTTTCCAAGAGTTTTTAAGCAACTTTTTTTATTGTTTCGTTGGATTTTACAAAGTTATCCACATACGGGGTTTGACTTTTTATTACCGCCACAGCTCTTAAAACTAACTTATTTTTTACAGCATTAATGACACTTAGAGCATGTTTGCCTTCTGCCATTTTTCTATCATAGTATGTTTTCATTTCAGGGTTGCAATGAATGACAGACATCGCCCCCATGTGTAATATTTTTTTAAGTTCTTTGTTTGCCATTTTATGAACTTTTTCGGGTTTCTTAATACTTGTTCCACTGGAATTCCCATAGGGAACTACACCAGCATAAGATGCCAATTGTTTGCCAGAAATATTGCCAGCAAAGTTATTAGTGCAAACTAATAAATAGATGGCTGTTATATTGCCAATACCTGGAACTGAAAGTAACAAATCATAGCTTTTTTGTAGGTTATCATCAGATTCTATTAGCTTTTTTATGAGTTTCTCTATGGAATCTATTGATTTTTTTAAGCCTTCAATAGCTGTTTTGTATACTTGCTCTAAGGCTTTTTGTGTTATTTTATCATTAATGTCGTTCAGTTCTTTCAAATAGGTCTCATTCGCATTTCTCTGACTTAATAGTCTTGTCCGAGATGTTTGAAGATCTTTCAACTGCATCAATTTTGGGTTTAATGGTTTGCTCATTTTAAGCTCATCAGACTCTTTGCAAGCATATTTACATAATCTGATGGCATCTATTTTATCGTTTTTGCCTCTGGCGATGCCAAAACTCCATTTAATGTGAGCAGCATTTCCGATATGGATTTGTAAATTGATTTTATTACAAAATGCCCAAAGCAAGCGATGATATATGCCAGTATTTTCGATGACAAGTACTGTATTTTGGTCAAAACTTACTTTATGCTTTTTGAGCCACTTTTCAAAAGCCTTTAGGCCAAGTTCGGTGTTGTCAAAGTGAGCTGATTCTATTGCTTGTTTTTGATAATCAACTACTGGCATCAAAGCCGCATCAAAAAAAGGTTTAGATACGTCAATTCCGATAAAATGTTTAACGTTGTTTTGCATAAGATTTATTGATAAATTTGTGAATAAAACTAACCAGTTTTAACCCATCGACCCAGTCCTTAATAATGGGTAATTAACCCCAATTGTTATATAGTCATTAAGGGAAAATAATCGGTGGCGGATTGAATCGCTGCATAGGTAATGAGCCTTGGCGTACGGTAAATGTGTCGCCACCGATTGGTTAGTTTTTACTGTAAATATCTTAACTTATCCACATTTCAACAAAAGGAAAAGTAGCAAAAAGAAAATACAACAGTAATAACAATTTTTATTATAAATAATCAAAGTACAAATCTAAAGGGCGACCCGTCCCACAGCTACAAAATGAAACGAGCCTACGGCTCTCAAAAAAGAAGAATTTAAAAGCTCCCCTCTCCTGTGGAGAGGGGCTGGGGGTGAGGTTTTTTCGGTATAGAAATGCTGTGATTTAACCTCATCCTAAATCCTTCTCCACAGGAGAAGGACTTTAAAAAAGGAGAATTTAGAAGCTCCCCTCTCCTGTGAAACTACGGTTTATACACAAGTACATTTTTTGAAAAAGCCGTAGGCTAGACCCATTTTGTAGCGGTGGGACGGGTCGCAACAGCGACCCGTCCCACCGATGTGAAGATGTTTCGTTTTTCAGAGTTCCAGAGGAACGAAACATATAAATGTGCCGAACCTACGGTTCTCAAATGTTCTTTTTTACCATTTTAGCGGTGGGTTTAATCGCAACGGCGACCCGTCTCCTACCGCTACAAAATGAAACGAGCCTACGGCTCTTAAAACACACACTTATATTATTCATCTCAGTATTAAAATAGGATTTGATGAGAAGATTAAATGAGATTCAGAAGTCAATTGAAAGCAATCATACTTTTCGATTAAAAAAAATAATCACTTCCAAAGGGTGTGATTATTTTGAATTATCCCTAAACTGACCGAAATTGATGATTTAAAATTTTAAATAATTAGACGTAATTCAAAATAAAAATACCTGTAACTGATGCTTTTATTAAGTACTATGACAAGCAATAAAAACACATTAATCAATTTACTGATAATCAAATTATTATTACTGAGGCGTTCAGTCTCTAATCCAGTATCTCGTTTCTTGTATCTCTTTACTTATTTAAAAAGAATATAATTTATTAAAAAAAATCACACCTAATAGATGTGAATTTTCTAACATTGCTGCGAGATTTAACATAAATCCTATAAATTAGACGAAATAAAAGAAAAAATAGTGCATGCAATTTGGACATTTATCCTATCCATTTGGCCATAAAATAACTTACAATACAGCTTTGAATGTTACAATATTATTTTCAAGAGATAATTCTAAGCTAAAATTGCATTTTTTAGCATATTCATGAATAAGAATAATTCCTAAACCTAAGCCATGATGCCCGACATTTGGCTTAGTTTTTCCTGACAAGATATTTTGAATATGTTCTAAAATATCCTTCTTAAACGCTGATACTGAATTAGTTACAATAAAAGCAATTTGATTTGCCGGCTGTTTTACTAAGCGTATACTTATGTTGCCTCCCTCTGGTGTATATTTTTTTGCATTGGCAATTATATTCCTCAAAACAACATCTATTGATTTTTCATCGGAATATATGTTAATCTCATTTTCAATTTCGATGCATAATTTAATATTTTTTGAGTCTATGCTAGATTGAAAGGTACTAATGATATCCCAAACTTTATTCGATAAGATAAAGTTTCTAATCAATGGTTTATAAGAATAGCCAGTCAAAGTTCCCAAATCAAGCAAATTATTGAGTACAAATAAAGCGTGGGATCCGTCACAATCTAATTGTCTTGATATTTCGACAATATCGCCAATACGTCTATTTTTGATTAAATAATTCAAAATATCTCCGCTATCTTTAAGATTTGTTATTACTCCACGTAAATCATGCGAAAACATTGCAAAGAACCTTTCTCTACTTTTGATAGCGTTTAATAAATCCAAATTAGTTTTATAAAATTTAAGTAAAAGGAACAACAATAAAGTTATTGTAAGCCCAATACCTAAAAGATTCAGATTTAGCTCATTTTTAAAATGAGCAGCTATTTCAAAAGTATTTTTAAAAAAGAAAAGCTGTTTTCCAACCAATTTATTTGGTATTCCTTTGGGGCTATAATTTATACAAGAACTAAAAGTAAAGATTGGAAATAATAAAAGAATAAAGTTCCATCTGGAAGACTTTTCTTTTATTAAAAGAGTACAATAATGCATAACATGCTATTTTAATGATTGAAGTACTACAAAGTTTTTAATGAAAATTGTTGATAAAACAAATAAAATAAAAAAAAGTCACTCCCAAAGGGTGTAACTTTTCCGACTTATTTCTAATTAAACCCGAAATAATGATTTAATATTTTAAATAATTAGATGCAATTCAGAATAAAAATACTTACGACTAATGCTTTTATTAAGTACTCAGATACAAGTTACGAGATTCGTGACGGTTCGCCGTTATGATAAATTTTTGTTTATATATAAATTAACTGTCATTTTACTCTCATTTTTTAAAACTTAAAAAGGTAAAAAAATCACCCCTAAAAGGTGCGATTTTTTTTTAACTATCCTAACCCATAATTATCTGATGTTCTTAATATTTAATCAGACGACAATTCTCCCTAGAAGATACATACTAATTAGGCTTTTTTGTTACCTAAAAAGACCAATAATGAATTAACAAAAAAAGTCACACCTAAAAAGGTGTGACTTTTTTAACATTACTGCGAAATTTTTACTAAATCTTTAAAATCAGACGGAATTTAGGAATTAATAAAACATATATTTTAGACATTTATTATATTCGTTTGGCCAAAAAGAGCTTTGAATGTAATAATGTTTTTTTCAAAAGAAAATTCTAAGTTAAGATCACAACTTTTAGCGTATTCATGAATAAGAACAACTCCTAAACCTAAGCCATGAAGCCCAGCCTTTGGCTTTGTTTTTCCTGCAAAAACATTTTGGATGTGTTCTAAATTATGCTTCTTAAATGCTGATAATGAATTAGTTACAATAAAAGAAATTTGATTTGTCTGCTGTTTTTCTAAGCGTATACTTATATTGCCTCCTTCTGGTGTATATGCTTTTGCGTTGGCAATGATATTCCGCAAAACAACATCTATTGATTTTTCATCTGAATATATGCTAAGGTCATTTTCAATTTCTGTGCTTATTTTGATACTTTTTGAGTCAACGACACATTCAAATATGCTTATAATATCCAAAATTTTATTTGATAACATAAAGTTTCCAAACGTTGGTTGGTAAGAATAACCAGTCAAGATTCCCCAATCGAGCATGTTATTGAGTAGCAATAAAGCATGGCAGCCGTCATAATCTAGCTGCTTTGATACTTCTTGTATTTCATCCAGACGATTATTTTTGATTAAATAATTCAAAACCTCCCCGCTATCTTTAAGATTTGTTATTACTCCTGGTAAATCATGTGAAAACAAAGCAAAGAACCGATCTTTAATAATTTGTTCCTTTTTAATAAATTTATTTAGTTTACGAAGTCTAAACAAAAAGTATGATAAGAATAATATTACAATCAAAGTAACAATTATGATACATTTTATTAGATAATTCTGGAGATTTAATCTTGTATTTTCACCTCTTTTATGAGCTACTTCTTTTAATGCCAAAAGCCTTTGTAGTCCACCATAAATCTCCAATTCGAAAGAACTTGCTACTACAAGATAATCTTCTTTTCGAAATTCATCCAATAAATTATATTGATTTTCATTTAACTCGATTTTAATGTAAAAAATAAACTTGACTTTGGGAAACTTGCCATCGGTCGTAGTCCGTTCAATATTAAAAGAATATAATAATTCGATTCCAATGCAAAATTTCTTTAATTCTAAATCTTCCGACTTTTCTTGGTATACATGTCCCAAACGCAAATTTTCCTTGGCATCATTTACAGATGTAAAAGCTAAAAAAAAGCTTTTATAAAATAATAATAAGTTAGTCCTACATTATTATTTAATTTATCTGAAAGCGTTTTAATTTCATTCAATTTTTCAAAAATGGCTTGTCTGAAAAGAAACGTACGATCTAATTTTATTAAATTTTTTAATCTATCAGCGTCTGAGCTTGTTTGATTATTATCTAATAATTTCTTTAAACTGTCCAAATTATTTTCGGCGTGGCAGTATTTAAATAAAAGTTTTTGAGCGTTATCATTAAAGGGAAAAAGAAAAGGAAATACACAACAAATAAGAAAGAAAAGTAGACATATTTTTCTTTCTTTCATATTAAAAAACCTCATAATTAAGCAATTTTATGGTTTCAATATTTAATATAATTTTGTGGAAAAAAAGTAGATTGGATAGAAAAAAGTATATGATATAAATAATCTTTGGAATACCGCCATACATATTAGGCAATTACCCAACAAAAAAAACATAAAAATAATTTCTTTTTTTTATATTGCGTGTTATTTATCTAATATGGTAAATGTAACTAACCAAAAGTTATCAATATGAAAAAAATAAGAGTAGTTTTACTTGAAGATGACGCCATTGATACCTTGAAGATTGAGATTATGCTTTCAAATACGGAATCTTCCAAATATGAGATAATCTTAATTGATACGTTTAAAACGCTCGAAACATTCTTGCTTTATTTGCAAAATCAGATTAAAGAAATTGATGTTATTATATCTGATATTTTTATCAATAATAAAGCAAAAGGCTTACAGTTATTGAAAGAGCTTTCAAATTCAGACATTCCAGTTATTCTTACTACTAGTTCTCATGATGCTGCTATTTATAATGAAGCAAAATCTATTCGAAAGGTACAATATCTTATAAAACCATTTCACAAATTAACATTACAATCAAGCATCATTTTAGTATATGAAGAAAATGAAAAAAGAAAAATTCATTTCGAAGATGATACAAAATTTTTATTTTTAAAATCAAAGCTCAATCATAATGAGCGGACAAACATTAATGATATTATATTTATAGAAGCCGAAGGCAACTATTGTTATATTCATACGCAAGAGAAAAAGTATGTTTTAAAAAAATCGCTTGCAAAATTAATTACTGAAGATCTCGACAAACTTTTCGTCCGTACTCATCATAAGTTTGCAGTAAATAGAAATTATATAAAGCTTTTAAGATCACGAACCATACTTCTAACCAATAATGTAGATTTACCGATTGGTATTTCGTTCAAACAAGCTATTAAAGAGTATGCTTTCAAACACAGTATTCCACAATAAATAAACCTTGAAACATTACCTTTTTATCCTTGTGATTAAATAATATTTATCTCTACTTTACGAGTCCTGATTTAACTTCAGCACATTTTACACTATCATCTTCGCAATAATTTCCTTTTGTATAGTACCCCTCCGCTTTTTGCAAAAACACTACTATTTTTCAATAAAATAAAAGGGTGTTTTTAAGTATTACCGATTCATTATTACTGTAATTGGCAACTCCTTTAAATTAACATTGGTGGTTTTATTATACAAATAAGGATTTTAGAAACGAAACAATTCAAATTCACGTTTTTGACCTACATATTTGGTTTTTACGTGCACTTTAGTAAATATATTACATACTTATCACCAAATAATTCATAGTTATCACCAAATCAGAAAGTGTAGATAAAAACTGTAGTGTAATTTAATATTTATTTGTAGCGTATATGTAAATAACTACACCAATCATGGACGGGAGTCTCAATATATCTTTTGATGTTGTTTTAGGAAATTCAGAAACAAAAAATCTTGATTTGAAAAACATCAATGTACGTAATGCTAAAATTGTAGATTATCGAAATAACTCTTCTTTTTTTTGTGCAGTTACTGAAAGTCGTGATAATTTAAAATCATTAAGTTATGAACTTGCAGAATTTCTAAACGACAAGTATCTTTTTATATATTTGCATACTGAATCTTCTGACTCAATACTTATAGGTATGAGTGAAAAATGGTTACAAAATTATTTACCAGAAAGTTTTAACCTGTTCGAAAAAGATTTCGTTGACTTAATAAATAATGTACTACTGAATTTTTCATTAAGCCATAGTGTGGTAACATCAAGGCATTTGCTTTTTCAAAAGCATTTCATTTCAACAGAGTTTACTTCCTTGTTATTAGAATCATATAGCACTCAATTTATTCATTATTTTTTAGTGTGTGTTGACTCAGAGTTAAAGAGTGAAAATCCTTTAAATTATAAATTTTCTGATTATAAAAAAATAAAGGAGATTGAACATGAAATAACTAAAAATCTTTCGAAATCAGCTCCGTCTATCAAAAAAATGGCCGAAATGGCTGGAATGAGTGTTACTAAATTTAAAGTTTTGTTTAAAGAAGCATTTGGAGAAAGTCCCCATCAATATATTCTAGACAAAAAACTGTTTTTAGCAAAAGAACTTCTTCAAACAGGCCAATATTCAATTACTGAGATTTCTTACAAAATAGGTTTTAATTATCCTTCTGGATTTACACGACTTTTTAAAAATAAATTTCAATATCCTCCGAGTGTTATTTACACTAATAAAAACGCCTTATTAAAACTAGTCGGTAATTAACAAGCAAATTTTAATATTAGGTAAATTAAATTTTCAAAAGCCCATTTTCGATTAGATTTAGGTGTGTTAGATTCATTTAAAACGGAAAGCTTCTAAACGATTAGATTTGATTGCATGCTTAAGATTAGAAATAACTTCTAATTTACCTGTCAAGGTATAGCTGAAAGATTTGAAATTTCCAGTTCTTCTAAAAAAACAAGTTTTTACAAATAAGGATGATTCAATAGATATCAGATTTTTGGTATCTATTGAATTTTTTTGCCCTTAAAACTGAGATTTATACTGTTGCTTTAACAGCGGCTTTCAAAAAACTACCTATTTTTAAAACTAACGCTTGTTCGTAAAATCGGTTATTTTGAGATTTTCTAAGGAATGTTTGCATATTGTCTGCAAATGAATTTTGAGTAAAAAAAAAGCATCTACGATTACTCATAAGTGCTTGATTATTGAAATTTTAAATCGTGGGCCCACTTGGAATCGAACCAAGCACCTACTGATTATGAGTCAGTTGCTCTAACCGAATGAGCTATAGGCCCTAAAACCATTTTATTGGTTTAATAGTGCAAAATTAGACAATTCTTGATTCACTACAAAATTTTATCCTCAATTTTCTCATCTTAATCAACTAAAATTTTCTTCTTTGTGTTGCTGTAAGAAAGCATAAAAAATAAAACTTAACCTTTGCACCTTCGCATAAGCTAATTGTAAGCATGACCAACAAACGCAAAATATTCAATGACCCCGTATATGGCTTCGTTAGTGTGCCTTCTGATTTAATTTACGATTTAATCGAGCATCCTTTTTTCCAGCGTTTACGCCGTATAAAGCAATTGGGTATGGCCGAATATGTCTATCCTGGAGCTTTGCATACTCGTTTCCATCATGCTTTGGGTGCCATGCACCTAATGGGACAAGCCTTGCAGGTTTTGCAGAACAAAGGTCATTATTTGCCTGATGCTGAAATCGAAGCGGCACAGATTGCCATTTTATTACACGATATTGGTCACGGTCCGTTTTCGCACGTACTCGAATATTCCATCTTAAATGATGTGCATCATGAGCATATTTCGGCATTGCTGATGAGAAAACTCAACCAAGAGTTTGGCGGAAAACTCGAATTAGCCATCGAAATGTTTAATGGCACTTACCACCGCGAGTTTTTTCATCAACTGATTTCAAGTCAACTTGATATGGATAGAATGGATTATCTCAACCGTGATTGCTTCTTTACAGGTGTGGCCGAAGGGACAATTGGCGTAGACCGCATTATTAAGATGCTCAACGTGGTTGATAATCAATTGGTTGTTGAAGAAAAAGGTTTACTAAGTGTCGAAAACTTTTTGAACGCACGACGGTTAATGTATTGGCAGGTGTATTTACACAAAACTTCGATTTGTACAGAAGCGATGCTGATTCAAATTATAAGTCGAGCCAGAGAATTAGTAAAATTAGGTGAGGATTTATTCGTCACGCCATCATTTTCGTTATTTCTGAAAGAAGATATTTCGCTTGAATCATTCAATAATAATGAAAAATATTTAAAGGCATTTACAGAAATCGATGATTATGACATTTGGGCATGTATAAAAACTTGGCAGCATCATTCAGACAAAATTTTATCGACAATCTGTAAAGATTTGCTGAATCGGAATTTGTACAAAGTCAAGATTTCTAATTTCCCGATTGAAGCATCTTTTATTGAGAATATTAAAGAATCATTAATCAAAAAAGGTTTTTCCGAAAACGAACTAAAATATTTTATTATAAAGGGCGATGTAAGCAATAAAGGCTATGTTTCGGGAGATGAAACCATCAATATCTTAACAAAAAACCAAAATGTTGTGGATATTGCCGATGCCTCAGATTTGCCAACTATCAAGGCTTTAAGCAACATCGTGAAAAAATACTATGTATGTTGGGGTAAAAACGTATCTTTGTAATGATTTTGCGACTATAATGCAGCTTTTTGTATTATTTAAAGATTATTTTTAAATTAAATTATTGAGCGAGAATACAAGTAAATAGTCTGTACAACTAAATGGAAAATTACTAATGCAAAATCTCCGCAGGAATATCAGCTTGCACAACACCAAACATGATGAAATTTACGGTTAAGCAAATAGCACATTTACTGAATGGTGAAGTAAGAGGAGACGAAAGCCTCACTATAAGCCAGTTAGCTAAAATTGAAGAAGGTACCAAGGGCGATATTTCTTTTCTCTCTAACGAAAAGTACGAACCTTTTCTCTACACAACCAATGCAACGGCCGTAATCGTTGGCCAAAATTTTGAACCTCGCAAAACCTATACCACAACACTTATACTTGTTGAAAATCCTTATACCGCCTTTACACAACTTTTAGAAGAATACCAGAAAATGATGGATTCTTCCAAAAGGGGTATCGAACAACCTTCATTCGTTGGCGAAGGCACATCGGTTGGCGAAAACATCTATCAAGGAGCTTTTTCGTACATTGGAAAAAGCTGTAAAATTGGCAAGAATGTAAAGATTTACCCACAAGCTTATATCAGTGATAATGTAAGCATTGGCAATAATACCATTATATACGCTGGTGTAAAAATATACGCAAATTGTGTAATCGGAAACGACTGCGTGGTTCATTCGGGAGCAGTAGTTGGCAGCGATGGCTTTGGTTTTGCTCCACAAACCGATGGAACATACAAGACCATTCCGCAGTTGGGAAATGTAATACTTGAAGATAACGTAAGTATTGGCTCAAACTCAACGATTGATTGTGCTACGATTGGTTCAACTATTATTCGTAAAGGAGCAAAAATTGATAATTTGGTGCAAATTGCCCATAATGTAGAAATCGGAGAAAACACCGTGATTGCTGCTCAAACTGGCATTGCAGGTTCTACCAAAGTTGGAAAAAATTGTGTTTTGGGCGGTCAAGTCGGTGTTAATGGTCATATTACTATTGCCGATGGTACAAAAGCAGGTGGAAAAGCTGGTATTACCAAGAGTGTTAAGAAAACAGGCACATCGCTTAATGGCAATCCAGCCTTCGATGCGACTGAATATTTGCGTTCTATGTCGGTTTTACGAAAGCTTCCTGCCATCGAAAAACAAGTAAAAATACTTGAAGAACAACTCTTAGAGCTGAATCCGCAGGGAGTTTTATCATAAAATTAAAAAAACATTAATTCCTCTATTCAATATATAACAATTACATTTGCCTTAGAAAATAAGTAGAATTCACAATGAATGTTAAACAACAAACCCTCAAAAAAGTAGTATCAATCACAGGTGTAGGATTACATACTGGTGAAAAAGTAACCATGCTCTTACAACCTGCGGCGGTCAATCATGGATATAAATTCCAAAGAATTGATTTGCCTAATAAGCCGATTGTCGAAGCCGATGTTGACTATGTTGTTGATACTTCGAGGGGTACTGTCTTAGAAAAAGAGGGTGTAAGAATACATACAACTGAGCATATTTTATCGGCATTGGTTGGTCTCCAGATTGATAATGTATTGATTCAACTTGATGGCTCAGAAATTCCGATAGTAGATGGAAGTGCCATACAATTTGTTGAACTAATCGAAGAATCGGGTATTGAGGAGCAACACGCTCTGCGTAATTATTATGAAATCGAAGAAGCGATTCATTTCCGCAACGACGACCAAAGCATCGAATTAGCTGCTTTGCCGCTAAATGATTACCGCCTAACTGTAATGGTTGATTATAATTCAACGGTTTTGCAAAGCCAACACGCACAATTGCACGACATTAGCCTTTTCAAGCAAGAAATCGCTCCTTGCCGAACATTTGTTTTCTTACATGAATTAGAAGCACTTTTCAAAGCAGGTCTAATAAAAGGCGGAAATGTTGATAATGCAGTTGTGATAGTTGACCGTGAAATTTCAGAAGAAGAAGTTGAAAAATTAGCAACATTACTCAATAGAGAAAAAATTAGTATCGGCAAAACCGGCATTTTGAATGATATGCCTTTGCGTTTTACTAATGAGCCAGCTCGCCATAAATTGCTTGATGTAATGGGAGATTTGGCCTTAATTGGTCGCCCACTAAAAGCACACATTTTGGCTGCACGCCCTGGACACACCCCAAACGTGGCTTTGGCTAAAAAAATTAAAAAAAAAATAACGGATTCGGCAAAAAGTACACCGCAATACGACCCAAATACTCCACCAGTATATAATGTAAGTGATATTGCTCGCCTCCTACCCCACCGTTATCCGTTTGCTCTCGTAGATAAGATTGTATATCTTGATGGAAATACGGTAGTTGGCGTAAAAAACATTACGATGAATGAACCTCAATTTACAGGTCACTTCCCTGACAATCCAGTGATGCCAGGCGTGCTACAAATTGAGGCGATTGCACAAACAGGGGGTGTTTTAGTACTTACTTCCACAGGCGATCCTGAGGCTTATTGGCCATATTTGGTTGGAATCGATAATTGTCGATTCTACCGCAATGTTTTACCAGGCGACACGTTAATCATCAGATGCTCACTTCTTGCTCCTATTAGACTTGGTGTAGCAAAAATGCACGGAGAAGCATGGGTTGGCAAAACCCTCGTATGTGATGTAAATATGACCGCCCGATTAGTAAAAAAAGCAAAATAATACACAATATAAAAGTGCTGAATTCTGAGTTCTGAGTTTTTTAAATACTCTCAACAAATAACTAAGAATTCAGCACTCACAACTCAGAACTCTATCAAATGAATCAACCGTTGGCGTATATACACCCCGATGCTAAAGTTGCACAAAACGTTGTCATAGAACCGTTTGCTGTAATTCACAAAGACGTAGAAATTGGCGAAGGAACTTGGATAGGTTCACACACCACCATTATGGAAGGTGCTAGAATTGGTAAAAACTGTAAGATTTTTCCTGGAGCTGTTATCTCGGCTGTTCCGCAGGATTTAAAGTTTAATGGCGAAAATACTGTCACTATCATCGGCGATAACACTACGATTCGTGAGTGTGTAACCGTAAATCGTGGAACAGTTGATAAGCACCGCACCGAAATTGGCTCAAATTGCCTAATCATGGCTTATACTCATATTGCCCATGATTGTATTATTGGCAACAACGTTATTTTGGCAAACTGTGTGCAACTCGCAGGACACATTACAGTCGGCGATTTTGCTAATATCGGTGGAATGTCGGCAGTTCAACAATTTGTTAATATTGGAAAGCATACATACATCGCAGGTTGCTCACAAATCCGAAAAGATGTACCTCCATTTATCAAAGCTGCTCGTGAACCACTTTCTTATGCAGGTATCAACTCCGTTGGATTGCGTAGAAGAGGCTATACTGATGATAGAATTGCCGAAATTCAAGGCATTTACCGCTATGTTTATCTTCGTGGCTTGAATAATACAGATGCTATCACGCAGGTTGAATTACAATTTCCAGCTACTCCAGAGCGTGATGATATTTTGAATTTTATATCAAATTCGGAGCGAGGAATCATAAAAAGCCCAGTTAAAAAAGGAGCGGAGGAATAACCCCCCAATCCCCGATTGGATGAATATACAATTAGAAAATCTTGGTAAGAAATTTCGTAAAGAATGGATTTTTCGAAATGTCAATTTGAGTTTCGTTGCAGGTAAAAATTATACCTTCGTCGGACCGAATGGCAGTGGAAAATCTACTCTTTTGCAGGTCTTGATTGGTGTTATGCCACAGACTGAAGGGAAGGTTTCGTACAGTAATATTAATCAAGAAATTTTGGTTGATGATATTTATAAGAAAATCGTAATCGCAGCACCCTATCTCGAATTAGTCGAAGAATTTACACTACTGGAATCGGTCGAATTTCACCAAAAATTTAAGCCTTTCAAAGACCAACTTTCTGCTAACGAACTCATTGATAAAATTCAGCTTGCTCCACACAAAGACAAAACTGTTAAGAATTTTTCTTCAGGAATGAAACAACGTCTTAAACTTGGCTTAGCGTTTTATTCGGAAGCACCCATTGTTTTGCTCGACGAGCCAACTTCAAATCTCGATTCACAAGGAATAGCTTGGTATATCGAACAAATCGAAAAACATACTACTGACCGACTGCTTATTATCTGCTCAAATCAGCCAAATGAGTATGCTTTCTGCAAAAACATTGTTGATATTAGAGATTATAAATAGTTTACTGTCAATTAATAACAGTCTATAGTTTTATTTCCTCAAACTCGGCCAACTTTCGTAAACAACGGAAATTTTACTCTCTCCTAACCTTTCCAATATTCTCCAAGTTTTTCAATCAATCCATATTTAGGGTTTTCACAATTTTTCTTGATATATTACTGATCTGAAGACTATAAGCAGTTGGGTATATTTAATCGACAAATTTGGATTTCATAAAAACTGATAGACAGTGTTTTATGTTAGTGTGGACTGTTGACCTTTGACCGTGGACTACTTAAATCGGAATATTCTACTTCCATTTCATTCAATACTTAATTAGAAAAATTGTCTTTTGGCACTGTCGTACTCTAAATTGTATTTCAATTTTTCAATAAAAAAGCCCCCAATTATCTGGAATATCATCAGATTTATCGAAACCGTTGACCCATTCTAAAAATAAAACTCTAAATTCTTCGATTTCATCACGAAGTAAATCTAAGTAATCATAACTGGATAAATTTTCAACCTTACAATACGAAATCTGCGTCAATAATTCACGAGCCTGTATTTTAATAATGACGGCATTTTCCATCCGAAGAGTATATAATTTTGCCATCTCAGCTCCACAAACTTTGACAAGGATTGTCATGGCATTGTCCAACATTAAATACCTGATTTCTAAAGCATCAGCTTCCACATCAATTATTTAGATTATTGCATTTGTAGTTTCATAAATTTCTTGGGCTTTCTTCATAATCGGCAAATTATTCACCCTTTCATTCTCTGCTTCCAACTCTTTTTTCATTTCTTCCGAATCATAATCTGAATCAAAGAAATCTTCAAACATATCATCATCCATAATTAGTAATTTTAAGGTTTAAGTTAATTTCACAAAGGCAATATTTCGCTTCAATCCTTCCAATTTAGTGCGTTTCACAGCACTTCTTCGAAAAATCTCTTGAAAAACTTCATACGAAATTTCCTCCCAATCATTTTTAGTAAATTGCTGTAAATCAACGTGTTGCTTAAAATCTGGAGTTTGAGTTGGTCGAGAGAAACGATTCCAAGGACAAACATCTTGACAAATATCACAACCAAAAATCCAATTTTCAAACTTCCCTTTTACTTCTTCGGGAATGGCTTCTTTGAGTTCAATCGTAAAATAAGAAATACACTTTGAACCATCCACTACATAAGGCTCCGTAATAGCATCGGTCGGACATGCATCTACGCATCGGGTGCAAGTGCCACAATAATCTTTCATTTCAACATCGGGTTCAAGCTCCAAATCGCAAATGATTTCACCAATAAAGAAAAAACTCCCGATTTCTCTCGTAATCAGATTTGTGTGCTTTCCGACCCAACCGATTCCACTTTTTTTTGCCCAAACTTTATCCATTACTGGGGCAGAATCTACGAAAACTCGCCCGTTTACCTCTCCAATTTCTTCTGAAATATAGGCCATCAAATCTTTAAGTTTATCTTTCAGTACAAAATGATAATCTGTTCCGTAGGCGTATTTTGAAATTTTATAATCATCGTCTTTTTCGGGTAAAGTTTGTTCAGGAAAGTAGTTCAGAATAACCGTAATGACTGATTTTGCACCGTCAATTAATTTGCGTGGGTCAAGCCGTTTATCGAAATGATTGGCCATATAGGCCATTTTTCCGTTATAATTTAGATTTAACCATTTTTCTAAACGCGGAGCTTCTTCTTCTAAAAAATCAGCTTTTGATATACCGCAAGCATCAAAGCCCAATTCGATCGCTTTAGATTTGATTAAGTCAGCTCTTTTTATTTGCAGGAAATCTATCAATTTTTTAGAAGGTTCGAACATAAGAGTTTTGAGCAATTTATCGGGCGGCGTTCCACTCAAAATCAGTATCATTATGAACGAGTAAAACATTATTTTCAATAGCTATTTGAGCTATCAAGCAATCAGTGCTTTTCCTGATATTAACACCTTTTTTCCTTAAATCGAAATAAAGTTTTGCCGCAGAAATTGAAGTTTTTTCCCAATCAGGTTTAAACAAATTTAAATAACTAAATTGAGTTTGATACTTAAAAAAATCTTACTCAGTTCTCAAACCCATCAAAAACTATTGAAGAATACTAGGAGTTATGAAAATCAATTTAGGTGAATTTATCAGATAATCTTCCAACATTAAAACTTGTGAGTTTCCTATACCTTTTGAAAAATTAACCCAAATAAAGGTATCAAAGATTGCTTTTTAAATTAGTCTAAACGCATTTGTTCTAAATCACCCTCCCAAACGTTAGAGCCTTTCATTTTTAGCAATTCTTGACTCATAATTATCCTTAAATACTCATTCAAAGCCTAATTTACAGTTTCTTTTTTGGTTTTAAACTGTTTCATTGACATCATCTGTGCCAATTTCTCTTGGTCAATATCAATATTTGTAGTCAAAAGTATAAATTTTATACACAAATATAATTAAATTTTTGTGCAGAAAATCATTTCTCTGCTCTTACTTTTTAATATTAGCTGGTGAAACCCATTCGTCCCATTCGCTGTCGTATTCAGTGTAATGAACATAATGCAAGCACGAAAACTTCTTCAAAACCTTTGCTGGATACCATTTTTCATAACTTGTAGAATAGACTTTTACGCTCGCACCAATAGGAAAATCATTGAAACATTTAAAAGGTTTCACTCTCGACGGTACTACACTATCTACTTCATTATTGGTATAACTATAAAACCTAACCTTTATATTTTTATCGGCTTCTACGCCTTCTATGAACCCAAGCCAATCAGTTCCGTTATAATCTACCATTACTCGTTCACCAATTCTATTGTTTTTCTTGGCTTTTACTCCGCTACTAATAGTCCAATTGTTCATATTTGCTGGTACAAAATATGATGCTTTTTGTCCTTCAACAACTGCCATTTCGGTATCAATATACTGAGATAATTCGCCGAGCTGAATTGTACCATTATTATCGGTATCAACAAAATTTCGGCCTTCGAGAGCGTAAAGTAGTGCATTTGAGAAAGTCCAGTTTCCAGTTGAAACATCGGTTGGTACGACCGAATTGAGAGCGGCATAAT
>Ga0209189_1000527_pt1 | contig 31801 bp, 21 predicted proteins | sample C_130820_EF_Meta_FD_187308 | JGI IMG/M metagenome (GOLD analysis project Ga0209189, IMG submission 187308) | Freshwater microbial communities from Lake Croche, Canada to study carbon cycling - C_130820_EF_MetaG (SPAdes) (version 3) | ecosystem: Environmental > Aquatic > Freshwater > Lake... | reverse complement strand
GAACCTGGAGAGGCGAGGCGAAGGGGGGTCGGCGAACGCTTCCCGAAGCGGAGGCCGCCGCGGCCGGAGCAAGGAGACTTTTGCCGCCCCCCGAGCCGGTGCTACACCAAAGTCGAATGCGCTCTAGTGTCCTGAACCAGAAGTTCATGCCACTCGACGTTGCTTGACTCCCGGCCTGAAAGGCCGGGAATGTCGTGTCGTGAATCGAAACGAACTTTCGACTCGCGACACGAGCAGCCCGCGGAAAAAGTCGTCCGGCCGTTTTCCACCCTTGATCAGCCGAGACGCGTCGCGCCCCCTCGGGAGGGGTGAGGCTCCGGTTGCGGCGGACGGCCGCGGCGGACTCAGTTGCCGGCAGACGCCTGCTTCTCCGACTCGGGCGTGGGATGCTCGACCTGCGGCCAGTAGGTGTCGAAATCGAACTGCGGACTGTTGTCGAGGTCGTGGCACTGCAGGCAGTTGTTCACCGCCTGCTGCTTTCCCTCGGGCGTCGCCAGCGACATCGCCAGTTCGGCCCGCAGACGGTCTCGCTCCTGCACGCTCGCCCGCACATCGCCCCGTTCGACCGCGGTGTGGGCGGCGGCCGGGCCGTGGCAGTTTTCGCAGCCTTGGTGGGCGAGGTGCGGCGTGGCCTTCATGCCCGCGAAGCCTCCCTCGAAGGGCTCGAAGCGTTGCGGCACCCAGCCCACCACGTGGCAGGACAGGCATTCCGGATCGCCGTCGCGCCGCGGCTTCTGCTCCTCGAGCGTGGCCAGCGCGGTGGCGTGGGGGGTGTCCTTCCAGACCTCGTAGGCGTGCGCGTGGCATTCGGCGCAGGCCGCGCTGCCCGCGAACCGCCGTCCGGAGGGGTGTCGGGCATGCGCGAGCCCCAGGCCCTCGAGGCCGAGCGACTCGAGCTGCCCCTGATACGTCCCCAGCAGTCTGATCATGTCCTCGGCCTCACCCCAGCGGGCGTCGAGCGGCACCCGTTGGCTTTGCACGGGACGGGCGGGATCGGCGAACAATCCCACCGCGACGGCGAACATCCCCTTGTGACCGAGTTCCACCAGCCGCGCCCCGCCCGACAGCCGGGGCAGTTCGGCGGGGGGTTCGTCGGCGCCCCCCGCGGTGACCACGACGTCGAACTGCGGGAACTTCGCCGCCAGGGCCCGCGATTCCTCGGGGGTGGCCCACGCGAGGAGCACCTGGTGCGAACAGCCGGCCTGCCGCAGTTCCGCGGCGACGCTCTGCAGCGCCCGCTCGGCCCCGGCCACTTCGATCGCGTCGTTGCGGACCTGGGCGGCCTCCGCGTCGCCGAGCACGCTGGCGATCCCCAGCCGCACTCCCCCCGCCTCGATGATGCGAAACCGCGGCGTGATGTTGGCGTCGAGCCCGAGCAGGCCGACGTTGGCGCTCACGAAGGGCGTGGGCTGGTCGCCCACCGGCGCCACGGCGGCGACGAGTTCCTCGGCGGGCAGCCTCAGGTCGCCGGGACCGAAGCCGACGGCGGCATAGCCCATCGTCCGCAGCCCGTCGGCGATCGACTGAAACTTCACCTCCGACTGCCGGCCGAACCGCTTCACCTGGCCGCCGAGATCGATCGACACGAGCGGCCATCCCGCCCCCTCGATCGCCTTGAGCAGGTTGCGACGCCGGCTCAGGCCCCCCTTTTGGTTTTCCTTGCCCGTGCAGCCGCAGGGCTCGATGTAGCCGTCCAGTTCACCGGTGATGACGACGACCGCTCGGGGCTTCCCCCAGCCCTCGAAGACGCCCCCGTTCCGGTCGCGGAACGTGGCGACGACCTCATCGGACACGCCCGGGCCGCGGTCGGGGATGCCCGTCGCACCGGCCGCAGCGCCGCCGGAGATCGCCGGAACGCCGCCGGGGGGTTGGGCCGCAGCCGTCCGGGGCCTCGCCATACCGGTGCAGACGACGCCGACCCAGACGACGAGCGCGGTGACGGCGGTCGCCATGATGAGACGGAAGGAGGCCGCGGGCGCATGCGTCATGGGTGGGTCACTGGCCGATGGCCACGCAGAGGGGGATGGTGAACGTGGGCGAGTCGGGATGGCCCGTTTCCAGCACGATGCGCCCGGCGGGGGCCTGCGGAGAGCAGATGTGGTTCGCCGGCGGGCTGCCGGGCGGAATCGTGAGCATGATCGGGATGCGGATCACCGCACCGTTGCCCACCGGACGCGCCTCCCCCACGGTGATCTGCAGCGACTCCGGGACCACCTCGCGGACCACCGGCTTCACCTCCGCGCGGTGGGGTCCCTTGGCCGTGATGAAAAGCTCTTCCTGAACGCCGACCCGCCCCGACACCGCCCCGAGCAGCACCGCCTGATTCGTGGAGTCCCACGCGCGACCGGTCACGGCCAGGTCGCCGAGCACCGAGCCCTCGAGCGGCAGGTCGATCGTGACCTCCTCAGGCGTCCGCAGCACGACCCGGATGGTCTGCCGCAGCGGGCCAATCGGCAGTCCGGGGAGCAATTCGACGTTGATCGCCACCCCGCCGGTCGCCCCCTGCCGTCCGGCGACCTCCGCCGCATCGAGCGGGGCCGACGTGAGCGTGATGCAGCGGCCGGCCTTGCTTTCCGCCGACTCGATGCCCACTGATTCCACCCGCGGGGGCTCATCACCGAACGTGAAGAGTTTCACGGTGGCCCGTTCGCCGCTGCCGGCGGAGAGCCGAGGAAACGCCAGCGACGGGGGCTCGGCGGCGACCGAGGGCACCACGGTGCCTTCGACGACGAACGCGACCCGCGGCCGCCGGGGATCGTTGGTGAGCACGGTGGCCTGCTGGCGGAAGGCGCCGCCCTCTCCCTTGCCCCGCCACTGCACCTTGAGCACGGTGCTCCCGCCGGGCGCGATCACCTTGGCGTTGCTCGAGCCCCCCTCGCTCTCCTCGAAGTCGCTGACCGTGCAGGAGCAGCTCGTCGCCCCTTTCGTGAGTTCGAGCGGGGCGTCGCCCGTGTTGCGGATGACGAACTCGTGGCTTCCCTTCCCCCCGACGGCCACCGTTCCGAAGGCGAAGAGTGTGTCGGGCACCTCGCAGACGGGGCGGGGGCCGACGGCATCGATCGCGTTCACCGCGAAGTCGCCGGCCCGCCAGGGGCGGACGGCCGCCTCCAGGGCCGCGATGCCTCCACCCACCGCCGCGCCCACCACCGCCGCGATCGCTGCCACCATTCCCGCCGCAGGCATCCTCATGGCCATAGGTCAGCAAGCCTCATTCGCGCTGTCGTCCGGGCGTCGCGGAGCCCGCCTCCGCACCTGCCCTGACGCCCATCCAGTGTAGCGGTCCGGGCCCACGCGGCAGGTCAGGCGGCCCGCCGGGGGGCGCGTCGGGCGGGAGGATGCCCGATCCCGGACGGTCCAGCCCTTCCCAGACGGGAAGCATGCTCCGGCGCGTGTGATGAACGTCCGCTTCAGAGCCTCAGTACGAGCGTGCCAGCACGCTGCGGCCGATCACGGGCTGCCCCGTCACGATGCAGGTGCCGGGGTCGTCGTTGTCGTCGAGCGGCACGCACCGCACCGTCACCTTGAGGGGATCGAAGGCCGCGGCGACCGCCGGGTCGTCAGCCACGTGGACGTGGGCGAAGCCCCCCTGTACCGGGCTCCCCTTCTCCGCCGGGCGTTCGAAGAAGTCGACCACGTCGGCACGGCTTCCCAGGCGGACCGAATGGCGGCTGCGGAACGCCGCCGCCCGCTCGAAGAGACCTGCCTGCATCTCGCCGAGCAGGCCGGCCGCCTCCGCGACGAACTGCCCCAGGGGCATCGACTGCCGCTCCCGCGGTCCGCGATCGCGGCGGCACACGCTCACCGCCCCGGCGGCGAGGTCGCGTGGGCCGATCTCCACCCGCAGCGGCACCCCCTGTTTCACGTGCTGCCAGACCTTGTCGCCGCCACGCATGTCGCGGGCGTCGACGCGGCTGCGGATCGGCTCGTCGGCGAAGCGGACGCCCGTCAGCTCGGTCCGCAGCCGCTGGCAGCACTCGAGCACGGCGGCCCGCTCCTCGTCGGTGCGGTGGATCGGCAGGATCACGACCTGCGTCGGGGCGATCCGCGGCGGCAGCACGAGCCCGTCGTCGTCGGAGTGCGTCATGATCACGGCGCCGATGAGCCGGGTGGAGACGCCCCACGACGTCGTCCAGCAAAACTCCTCCACGCCCGCCGCGTTGGCGAACTTGATGCCCTGGGCGCGGGCGAAGTTCTGGCCGAGGAAGTGCGAGGTGCCCGCCTGGAGCGCCTTGCCATCCTGCATCATCGCCTCGATGGAGAAGGTGTCGACGGCCCCGGGAAACCGCTCGGCGACGGTCTTCGGCCCGCGGAGCACCGGCATCGCCAGGTCGCGCTCGGCGAACGTCGCGTAGACGTCGAGCATCCGCCGCGTCTCCTCGACGGCCTCCGCGCTCGTGGCGTGGGCGGTGTGCCCCTCCTGCCAGAGAAACTCCGCGGTGCGCAGGAAGAGCCGCGGCCGCATCTCCCAGCGGACGACGTTGGCCCATTGGTTGATGAGCAGCGGCAGGTCCCGCCACGACTGCACCCACTTCGCGTAGGTGGCGCCGATGATCGTCTCGCTCGTCGGCCGCACCACCAGCGGCTCCTCGAGCCGGCCCGTGGGCACGAGCTTCCCTTCGGCGTTGAGCTCGAGCCGGTGGTGCGTGACCACGGCGCACTCCTTGGCGAAGCCCTCGACGTGCTTGGCCTCCTGCTCGAGGTATGACAGCGGGATGAACAGCGGGAAGTAGGCGTTCTCGTGGCCCGTCTCCTTGAACATCCGGTCGAGGATCCCCTGCATGCGCTCCCAGATGGCGTAGCCGTGCGGTTTGATGACCATGCACCCGCGAACCGGCGACTGCTCGGCGAGATCGGCGGCCCGCACCACCTGCTGATACCACTCCGGGTAGTCCTGGCCGCGGGTCGGGGAAATGGCGTGCTCGGGCATGGCGGTCTCCGGAACGGGCGGGGGCGGAAAGCCAGCGATTGTATCGCTGCTTGTAAACCGCGGTCACGGCCCCGTACACTCCGGGTTTTCCGCCGCTGTCCGCCGCGGCGTCGCCAGGCTCCCCCCCCAATGCCCTCCGCTCCCGATTCCTTCTCCCCGGGCGAGCCGTCCTCCGGCGGTCCGCGGCGGTCCGTGGGGCGTGCCGCCGGCGGCCGGAAGCGGATCGCGGAACTGGCCGCGCCCGCGCAGGTCGACCAGGTGTTCCTCGCGACCCGCAAGCAGCTCCGCCCCAACCGCAACGGGCAGCTTTTCCTCCAGGTCGAGCTGGCGGATCGCAGCGGCAGCATCACCGGCCGGATGTGGAACGCGTCCGACGACGACTTCAACGCCTTCGACGACGGGGATTTCGTTCGGGTCGAGGGGAACGTCCAGCTCTACTCGGGCGCCCTGCAGCTCATCGTCACCGGCATCGGCCGCGTCGATCCGCGGAGCGTGGACGAGTCGGAGTTCCACGTGCTTTCGGCCGCCGACATCGGGCGGCTCATGCGGGAGCTCACGGAGATCCTGGCCACGATCCGCTCCACGCCGTTGCGGCGGCTCGTCGCCGAGATCCTCGCCGACGACGACCTGGTGGCCGCGTTCAAGCGCAGTCCGGCCGGCGTCAAGCAGCACCATGCCCACGTCGGCGGCCTGCTCGATCACGTGGTGAACCTGCTCCACCTCGCCGACCGGATCGCGCCCCGCTACCCCGCCCTCGACCGCGACCTCCTGCTCGTGGGCGTGCTCGTGCACGACATCGGCAAGACGCTGGAGCTCGAGAGCGAGCAGGGATTCTCCTACACCGACGCCGGGCAGCTGCTCGGCCACGTGCTCCTGGGCCTCGAGCTGGTCGAGGAGAAGATCCGGGCCGTCGAGCAGCGTGACGGCGCCGCCTTCGACCCCGAGACGGAGATCCGCGTGAAGCACATGATCGCCAGCCACCACGGCGAGTACGCCTACGGCGCGCCGAAGCTGCCGATGACGCTCGAAGCCATCGCGTTGCACCACCTCGACCAGCTCGACGCCCGCATGGCGGCGACCGTACAGCTCATGCAGAACGAGGCGGCGCTCGACGGCGGCTGGACGCAGTACCACGCCAACCTCGGTCGCAAGTTCTTCCGGGGCCGCGGCGCGTCCGCCGGTTCCTGACGCCGGCGGCCGGCGCGCGGCCCGTCGCTCGCTCGCCCGGCCCTGCCGGTCACCCCTCCCCCGCCCATCCGTCGCGAGGATCCCCGATGCCCAGCCCCCGCGGTCAAGGCGACCATTCCCGGCGGCGCCGCGCCGCGCCGTCCGCCGCCGCCGACGCGCCCGCGGGCCACGCCGCCGGCGGGCCGCGCGGTCAGCCCGTGGGCATCTTCCGCCGCGCCGCGGGGGGCTTCGGCTTCGTGCGGCCTCTCGGCGCCGCGGCCGGCGACCGCAGCGGCGACATCCACATCGCCGCCTCCGCCGCGCTCGACGCCGTGTCCGGCGACACCGTCCGCGTGCGGCTCCACCGGGGCCGTGACGTCCGGCGTCCCGGTCTGGCCGGCGAGATCGTGGAGGTCGTGGCCCGGCGGACGACCCGGTTCGTCGGCGGCTACTTCGAGGCGGCGGGCGGAGCCTGGGTGCGGGTCGACGGCACCACCTTCGCGCAGCCCGTCTCGGTGGGCGACCCCGGGGCCAAGGGAGTGCGCGAGAACGACAAGGTGGTCGTCGAGATCGTGCGCTTTCCCACCCACGCCCGTGCCGGCGAGGGGGTGATCGTCGAGGTGCTCGGGGCCGCCGGCGCCCCGGGCGTCGACACGCTCACGGTGATCCACGAGTTCGGCCTGCCCGGTCCCTTTCCCGAAGCCGCGCTCGCGGAAGCCCGTCGGCAGGCGGAGCGATTCGGCGAGGAGGTGCCCGCGGGCCGCCGCGACCTGACCGGCAGCGTGGTGGTGACCATCGACCCGGTCGACGCACGGGATTTCGACGACGCCATCTCGCTCGAGCGGATCGAACGCGACCACTGGCTGCTCGGCGTGCACATCGCCGACGTCTCCCACTTCGTGCAGGAGGGGTCGCCGCTCGATCAGGAGGCGCGGGCCCGCGGCACGAGCGTCTACCTGCCGGACCGGGTCATCCCGATGCTGCCGGAGATCGTGTCCAACAACCTCGCGAGCCTGCAGCCCGGCCGGCTGCGCTACGCCCGCACCTGCTGGATCGAGTTCGCGCCCGACGGGGTGCCGGTGCACGTCGCCGAGGAACGGACCGCGATCCGCAGTGCCCGCCGGTTCACCTACGAGGAGGTCGACGTGTTCATCGCCGACCCCGCCACCGCCGCGGTGCCGATGCCCGACGCCGTGCGGGCGCTCCTCGGCCGGATGCGCGACCTCGCGCGGATCCTGCGCAGCCGCAGGATGAACCGCGGGTCGCTCGAGCTGTCGATGCCGGAGGTGAAGATCGACCTCGACCGCGACGGCCGCGTCCGCGGGGCCCACGTCGTGGAGAACACCGAGAGCCACCAGATCATCGAGGAGTTCATGCTGGCCGCCAACGAGGCGGTGGCGGGGATGCTCGCCGCGGCGGGGGCGGGATTCCTGCGACGGATCCACCCCGCCCCCGATCTGCGGAAGCTCCGGCAGCTGACGGAGTTCGTCTCGGAGCTGGGCTTCGAGGTGGACACGCTCGAGAGCCGCTTCGAACTGCAGCGGCTCCTCGACATGGCGCGGGGCCGGCCGGAGGAGCACGCCGTGCACTACGCCGTGCTCCGCAGCCTCGCGCGGGCCGCCTACGGCCCGCAGGAGGACGGCCACTACGCCCTCGCGAGCGGCTGCTACTGCCACTACACCTCCCCCATCCGCCGGTATCCCGACCTCACGGTGCACCGGGCGCTCGATCTCTTGGCCCGCGGCCGGCGGCCGCCGGCGGACGGGCTCGTCGCGCTCGGTGACGAGTGCTCGCAGCTCGAGCGTCGGGCCGAGTCCGCCGAGCGGGAACTCGTCAAACTCAAGCTGCTCCTGTTCATGGCCGGCCGCGGCGGCATGGAGATGGCGGCGGTCGTCACCGGCGTCGAGCCGTTCGGCCTGTTCGTGCAGGGCCTCGAACTTCCGGCCGAGGGCCTGGTGGCGATCGACTCGCTTCCCCAGGACACGTATCGCTTCGAGCGGGCGAACCACACGCTCGTCGGTCGCCGCCCGGGCAACTCCTTCCGGCTCGGCGATCCCGTGCGGGTGAGCGTGTTCCGCGTCGATCTCGACAAACGGTCGCTCGACTTCCGCCTCGTGACCGCCGGTGGCCGGGAAGGTGGCCGGCGCGCCGGCCGGAGCGACGGTGCCCGTGACCGGGACCGCCCGGGGCGGCCCGCCGCGAAGAAGCCGGCCGGGCCCGAGCCCGGCCGCGGGGGCGGCCGGAAACCGGGCCGCGGCAAGGCGAAAAAACGTCGCCGCTGATCGCCCGGCCGCCACGCGGGGGGCGGAACGCAGACGGCGGCCGCCACCGAGCCCGCGATCCGCGGCGTCCGAAACCCGCGTCGGCCCGGCCGCGGGCAGCGGCGCGTCGATGGCGTCCGGCGGAACGGCTTCCCCGTCGAGCCGCTTTTCCGTCCGTGGGGAATCCCTACAATCGCCGCTCCGCGTCGTCCCGTCCGCGTTGCATGCTTCCCCGCTCCGGTGATCCCGTGTCGCAGCCGCTCCTGGAAACGCCGCTGTGCGGCTGGCACGTCGCCCACGGCGGCCGCATGGTCGATTTCGCGGGCTGGCGCATGCCGGTGCAGTATCGCTCGATCGTCGACGAGCATCTGGCCACGCGGCGTGCCGTCGGCATCTTCGACGTTTCCCACATGGGACGGCTGTCGGTCTGCGGAGCGGACGCCATCGCGTGGCTCGAGTCGCTCCTGACCCGCCGTGTCGCCGGCATCGACGTGGGCCGCGTCCGCTACACGCTCGTCACCGCTCCGGGCGGGGGCGGTGCAGCGGCCGGCGGCGGGGCGGGGGGCGAGGCCGCGGCGCCCGTGATCCTCGACGACGCCCTCGTCGGCCGCGATGCCGACGCGGCCGACGGCACGCCCCGGCTCTCGCTCGTGGTCAACGCCGGCAACCGCAACCGAGTGGTGGCCTGGCTGCAGAGCCAACTGCCCGCCGCGGGCGTGACGCTCGTCGACCGCACCCGCGACACCGCGATGATCGCCGTGCAGGGGCCGCGGGCGGTCGAACTCGTCTGCGGGCTCTGCGACGCGAACGACGCCGTGCGGATCGGTGGCCTGGCGAACTACCGGGCCACCACGGCGACCGTCGCCGGCCGGCCGGCCGGCGTCAGCCGCACCGGCTACACCGGCGAGGATGGCGTCGAGCTGGTCGTCGACGCGGCGGCGGCGGAACCGGTCTGGGAGGCGATCCATGCGGCCGGCACGGGCGTGGGCCTTTCGGCCTGCGGCCTCGGCGCCCGCGACACGCTGCGGCTCGAGGCGGGCATGCCGCTCTACGGCCACGAGCTCCGCGCGGACACCGACCCCTTCGCCACGGGCCTCGGGCTCGCCTTCGACATCGACGGCCGCCGGTTTCCCGGCGTCGAGCACTACGCCCGGCTGCGGGAGGCCGCCCCGGCCGGCGAACTGCCGCGGCGGCGGGTCGGACTCGTCTTCGAGTCGAAGCGGAGCGCCCGCGAGGGCGACAAGGTGCTCCGCGGCGGCCGGGAGATCGGCGTCGTGACGAGCGGCAGCTTCGCCCCGACGCTCGGCACCGCGGTGGCCATGGCGCTCGTGGACGCCGACGCGGCGGCCGTCGGCACGAGCCTCGAGGCCGTCATCCGGGAGACGCGGGCGCCCGCCCGCGTGGCCCCCCTGCCCTTCTACCGGCGCGACCGGCCAGGGGCCGCCTCCGGCGCCGGCGCAGCGTAGCGCGGCTTGATCGAAACGCCGCGGCCGTGTTTGATGGTCGGTGCCGCAGCCGCCGTTCCACCTCCAGACCTCCAGACGCACGACACCATCTCCCCGGGGAGTTCAGCCATGTCCGCCGACGTGAAGTTCGCGAAGACGCACGAGTGGATCCGCCCCGAGACGGGCGGGGCGGCGACGGTCGGTATCTCCGCCTATGCGGTTGCAGCGCTCACCGACCTCGTCTTCATGCAGCTGCCGGCCGTCGGCCGGCGGGTGAAGGCCGGCGAGTCGATCGGCGAGATCGAGAGCGTGAAGGCGGTGAGCGACATCTATGCGCCGGTGTCCGGCGAGATCGTCGCCGTGAACACCGCGTTGCCGGGCAGCCTCGAGACGCTCGGCAAGGACCCCTTCGGCGAGGGCTGGCTGGTGCAGATCCGGCCCGACGACCCGCGCGAACTCGACGGCCTTCTCGACCGTTCGGCGTATGATGCGCTGGTTTCAAGCCAGCCGCACTGATCCGGCTCGCGCGTGTGCCGCCGATGTCACGTGCCGCAGTTCTGACCGTGCGACCGTGACACGTGCCGGTGCGGCCACTGTCGCATCGGCGGCCGCGAACCCGATGGCGAACCGGGGATCAGACCGACGAGCGGACCGGGGAAAACGAGGGCTCTGACCACCGTGGACACGCTGACGGTCTGGTGGGACGACGGCGCCGACGGCGCGACGAACATGGCGGCCGACGAGTGCCTCGCCGCCGAGGCCGAGCGTCGTGGGGGGCTGCTCGTGCGGTTCTACGGCTGGACGCGGACGACCGTCTCGCTCGGGGCCTTCCAGCGGCTCGACGACGCCCGGCGGATTCCCGCGATCGCCGGCGTTCCGCTCGTGCGGCGGCCGAGCGGCGGAGGCGCCATCGTCCACGGGAGCGACCTGACCTACGCCGCGGCGGTGCCCAAGACGCACGCCTTCGGGGCGTCGCCGCAGGCGTTCTACGACGCGCTGCACGGCGCGATGGCGGAGGTGGTGACGGGCTACGGGCTCGCACTGCGGCCGCATGCCGCCGCTGACGACACCTCTCCGACCGTGTCCGCCCGCGAGGCGGAATCCTTCTTCTGCTTCGACCGGCGCTCGACCGGTGATCTGGTGGCCCCGGCCCATGCGGCTGCGGGAGGCCGGCCGCCGAAGCTGATGGGGAGCGCCCAGCGGAGGCTGGCGGCCGTGGTGTTGCAGCACGGCAGTTTTCTCGGGCGGACCAACGCCGACGTGGCCGGGCCCGCCCGCCATCCGTCGGCGGCCGACCTGTGCGCCGTGCCCCTGCCGTCGCCGTACGACCTCTCCCAAGCCTGGGTGGGGCGGATCGCCCACCTGCTCGGTGTCGACGTCGCCGTCGAGCACGGGGGCTTCATGCGGGGCCGCGAGGCCGACATCGCCCACCGCGCCGCCCACTTCCGCGACGACCGCTGGACCGGTCGCCGGTAACCCCGCCATGTGCAGCGTGCGCGTTTTCGGCCGCACGCCGGCATATTCCATTGGCACCCGCGTGGGGGACGGGTAAGATCGAGGTTGGAAACAGCGGGCTGCTGGCCATGAGGCCGGGGTTGGGGCGACGCCGGAGTGTCTCGGGCATGGGTGTGAAGCTGATCGTCGTTTCAGGCAAGAGTGCCGGGAAGGGGATCGGCCTCAAGCAGGGCAAACTGCTCATCGGCCGCGCGGACGAGTGTGACGTGCGGCCTCTCGGCGAGGAGGTCAGTCGGCGGCACTGCCTGCTCGAGGCGGAGGGGGATTCCCTGGCCGTCAAGGATCTCGACAGCCGCAACGGCACGTTCGTCAACGGCAGCCGGATAGCCGAACGGCTCACCCTCGCCGACGGCGACATCGTGCGGGTGGGGCCGCTCGAACTGCGGGTGTCGTGCGACCGTCCCGTGGCCGCCCGGCCGTCCGTCGATGGCGACGATGTCTCCCGTTGGCTCATGGCCGACGACGATCCGGCCGGGATCAGTGACACCACGCGGACGATTCGCGTGGTGGGGGCGAACGAGGAGGTTCCCGGAACGGAAGAACCGACGGACGAATCGGGCGGATCCGCGCCGGCTCCCGCGGCGGATCCCGTGGTCGCGGAAGCAGCCGACAAATCGTCGAGCGGCGCCGTGTCGGCGATCGAGTCGCTCCTGGCCTCGAAGTCGAAGCCGGGCGCGCTGCCGGCGGGAGCGAAGAGCGAGAAGTCGGAGACGTCCCGCGAGGCGGCGGCCGAGGCCCTGAAGAAGTTCTTCGGGAAGAAGTAGCGGCGCTCTCCGCCGCCGAGCGCGCTCCGCAGGCCCGTGCGCCTGGGCCGAAGCAGGCCTGTGACGGTGGCCTGTGACGGTGGCCTGTGACGGTGGCCTGTGACGGTGGCCTGTGACGGTGGCCTGTGACGGTGGCCTGTAACGGTCGTAGCGATCGACGGGGCGGCGGATTTTTCCCACGCCGTGCAGCCTGCGCAGTCTTCGTGGCGCATGCTTCTGTCAGAACCCATCCGGACCCTGTCCTCGATACCGACGGCAGGGTCACCCGGTAGGTGGCGGCGGGGCGTTCGTCCCACCCCGGCCACCGGCCGACCCGTTCCCTGACCCCGGAGAAGCATCCATCATGGCGACCACCCTCCCCGGCAAGGCAGTTCGTTCGGCCCGGCTTCGCGGCCAATCCCAGGGACCGCACGCCCGGCGGCGGCTCATCGACCCCACCACCTGCGAACGCGACTACCGGCCGGACGAGATCGAGTTCATGCAGGCGGTCGAGGCCTACAAACGCCGCAGCGGCCGCATGTTCCCCACCTGCAGCGAACTGCTCGAGGTGGTGCGGTCGCTGGGGTACGTCCGGGCCGCCAACTGAGCCGCTGGCGGCGGGACTGTGTGGGAAAAACGCCCTTCACGAACGGCGTGCGGGGGGAGACGGCCCAGCGGTCGCTGCCCGGCCTGCCGGCGGCCGCTGGCCTTGCCGGAGGGGGCTGCCGCAGCTAATTTTCGCCCTCCTCCGCCGCAGGCGAACGCCCGGCGCGTGCCGCCGGGCGTGGGATGGGAGAGATCCGTGCACCATCCCGACAGCCATCCCCAGCCGCAGTCTCCGGCCGCCGCGGTGGGCCGTGCGACGCTGGTCCTCGCCGTCGCCTGCCTCGCCGCCTCCGGCGGGTGCGGCGGACTGTCGCGAAGCGACAACGCCGCGGGGGTGCAGCTCTACCAGCAGGGCAACTACCTCGGCGCCGTCAACCACTTCCAGCAGGCGCTGGCCAAACAGCCCGGCAACGCCGACTGCTTCTACAATCTCGGCGCCACCTACCACCAGCAGGCCAAGCTCCTCGGTCGCCCCGCCGACCTGCAGACCGCGGAGCAGTATTACCATCTCTGTCTGGCCCGGAATCCCAACCACGAGGCCTGCCAGCGGGGCCTCGCCGTGCTCCTCGTCGAGGAGAATCGTCGCGACGAGGCGCTCGCGCAGCTGCAGCAGTGGGGGGCTCGTCAGCCGGGCAATCCCAACCCGCAGATCGAGATCGCCAGGCTCTGCGAGGAGCACGGCGACGTGCGCGAGGCGGAAAACCACCTCATCGACGCCCTCGCGATCGACCCCAACAACCCCCGTGTGCTCGTGGCCCTCGGGCAGCTTCGCGAGGCGTCGGGGCAATCATCGCAGGCTCTCGCCAACTACACCCGGGCGCTCGCCGTCGACCCCGGCCAGTCGGCCGTGGCGGCCAGGGCGGCGACGCTCTCGGCCGCCCAGCCGACCGCCGCCCGCATGGCGGCGCTGCCCGCGCTCCCCCCTCCCCCGCCCGTGATCGTTCCGCCATCCGCCGCGACCGGAAACGCATACCGTTGAAAATGCCCTCGCGGGCTTCTATCCTCCGGACTCGGCGTTCGGCGATCCGGCCCCTGGACGGCCGACCCGCCACCCGCACGAGCGAAGGACGGGCCGCGGTGGACGCGAACCCAGGCCGGCCGGGATGGAGATCGCCCCTGTGACAGACAGGACTGCCGGGACAGCCGCATCGGCCGCCGACCGCGTCTACAACTTCTCGCCCGGGCCCGCGGTGCTCCCGCTCTCGGTGCTCGAGCGGGCCCGCGACGAGATGCTCTCGCTGCCCGGTGTCGGCATCTCGGTGCTGGAGATCAGCCACCGCAGCCCGGCGTTCGACCGCATTCTCGAGGAGACGATCCGCGACCTGCGGTTGCTCCTGGGCATCGGCGACGACCACGACATCCTGCTCATGCAGGGGGGCGCGAGCCTGCAGTTCTCGATGGTGCCGATGAACCTGCTCCGGGCCCGGCCGAACGCCGCCGATTACATCCTCACCGGTACCTGGGGCGTGACCGGGGCCAAGGAAGCCCGCCGCGAGGGCAAGGTGCATGCGGCCTGGGACGGCGGGCCGGCCTACGACCGGCTGCCCGAGGCCGCCGAGATCCGGCTGTCGGATCGCCCTGAGTACGTGCACATCACGAGCAACGAGACGATCCAGGGCGTGCAGTGGAAGGATCTGCCCGACGTCGGCGGTGCGCCGCTCGTGTGCGACTGCTCGAGCGATTTCCTGTCGCGGCCGATCGACGTCGCCCGTCACGGGCTGATCTACGCCTGCGCCCAGAAGAACGCCGGCATCGCGGGCGTGACCGCCGTGATCATCCGCAAGGACCTGCTCGAACGGTCCCGCGACGACCTGCCGACGATGCTCGACTATCGCACCTACGCCAAGAACGGCTCGCGGCCCAACACGCCGCCGGTGTTCGCCGTCTACGTGCTGGGGCTCGTCTGCCGGTGGCTCCTCGACGACGTCGGCGGCCTGGCGGCCATGCAGCGGGCCAACACCGCCAAGGCGAAACTCCTCTACGACGTTCTCGACGCGTCCGGAGGGTTCTACGCGGGTCACGCCCACCCCGCGTGCCGCTCCGACATGAACGTCACCTTCCGCCTGCCCGACGAGCCGCTCGAGAAGGCCTTCCTCAAGGGGGCCACGGCCCGCGGGCTCATCGATCTCAAGGGCCATCGGTCGGTCGGCGGCATCCGCGCGAGCATCTACAACGCCATGCCGGTGGCCGGCGTGACGGCCCTCCGCGACTACATGCTGGAGTTTCAGCGCGGCCAGCGGGCGTGAGCGCGGCCGGTTCCACGGCCCCGGTGTCGCGGGGACTCCCGGGGGAGCGGGGCGATCCGGCCGCGTGCCGGTGATCGTTCCGGCGAACAGCGGCGACCGATTACACTGTGGCATTCCCGACCGAGTCACTCCGCGGAACCCGGAACCCATGCCCTCGATCATCGTTCTCGACACGCTCAGTCCCGACGGCCTCGCCCTGCTCGACGAGGCTGCCTCCGTGGGGATCACCTACGAAGTGGTGACGGGACTCGCCGGCGAGGCCCTGCGGGAGGCGCTCGCGCGGCATGACGGCGCCATCTGCCGCAGCGGCGTGAAGATCACCGCCGACTCGCTCGCCGGCAACCATCGGCTGCGGGCGATCGTGCGGGCCGGCGTCGGCACCGACAACATCGACAAGGATGCGGCCACCCGGCAGGGCATCGTGGTGATGAACACGCCGGCCGGCAACACGGTGAGCACCGCCGAGCACACGTTCGCGCTGTTGCTGGGGCTCGCCCGCAACGTCGCGTCCGCCGACGCGAGCCTCCGTGACCATCGCTGGGATCGCAACAAGTTCATGGGGGTGCAGCTGGCGGGCAAGACGCTGGGGATCGTCGGGCTCGGCCGGATCGGCCTGGCGGTGGCGAAGCGGGCGCGGGCGTTCGAGATGCGGGTGGTGGGCTACGACCCGTTCCTTTCGCAGGATCGGGCCGCCGAACTGGGCATCGAACTGGTCGACACCGTCCGTGGCATGCTGCCGAAGGTCGACTTCCTCACCGTCCACACGCCGCTCACCGAGGAGACGCGGCACCTGGTGGGCATGCCGGAGCTGGCGATCCTCAAGCCGGGCGTGCGGCTCGTCAACTGCGCCCGCGGCGGCATCTACGACGAGAAGGCGCTCGTCGAGGGGCTCAAGCAGGGCGTCATCGGCGGCGTCGCGCTCGACGTCTACGAGAAGGAGCCGTGCACCGAAAGCCCGCTCTTCGGCATGCCGGGCGTGCTCGTCACACCCCACCTGGGCGCGAGCACCGAGGAGGCGCAGTCGCAGGTGGCGGTCGAGGGGGTGGGCCTGCTGGTCGACTTTCTCTCCACCGGTGCCATCCGCCACTCCGTCAACTCGAGCGCCATCGATCCGGCGTCGCTGGAGGGGGTGCGCGGGTTCCTCGACCTCGCGTGGCGGCTCGGCGTGCTGCTCTCGCAGCTCGAGGACGGCCCGCCGCGATCCTGCTCGATCGCCTACCGCGGCGAGATCGCCTCGCGGAACACGCGGCTGGTGACGGCGGCGTTCGCCGCCGGCCTGCTCGAATCGGCGATCGAGGACGTCAACATCGTCAACGCGGAGATGCTGCTGCGCGACCGCGGGATCGAGCTCGTCGAGCAGAGCCGCACCGATCCGGGCGCGTTCAGCTCGGTCGTGGCGGTCGATCTCGTCGCGGGCGACCGCGTGCATCGGGCGGCGGGCACCCTCTTCGGCCATTCCATGCCGAGGCTCGTGCAGCTCGAGGGGCACCGGCTCGAGGCCTACCTCGACGGCATCCTGCTCGTGTTCACGCACCAGGACGTGCCCGGCATCATCGGCCGCGTGGGCACGACGTTCGGCGGCCTGGGGGTGAACATCGCCCAGATGACCGTCGGCCGCTCGACCCCGGGGGGCGACGCGATCGGTGTGCTGAACCTCGATCAGGAGCCCTCCCGCGAGGCGATGGCGGCGGTGCTCGCCTGCCCGGGCATCCGCTCGGCCCGTGTCGTGCGGCTCCCGGCGGCGGGGCAGCTTCCCTTCTGGCTGGCTCCCTCCACGGCCGCGGCCCGGGGCACCAAAAAGGCGCTCACCGGCCTCGGATCGTGAGTGCCGCGGCCGGATCACGCTGAACGCCCGCAGGGCGTCGGCACCGCCGGGGGGCGGGAATAGTCGTCGGCCTTTCGGGCGAATACCGTCGCGGAGGCCGGTGCGGGCTCGAAGCGGCGAGGATTCGTCATCCCCATGTCGACCATGCCCGAAGCCCCCGTTTCGAGCGACCTGTTCGACCGCTGGGTGACCGATCATGTGGACGTCCTCTACCGGGTCGCCTATCGCCTGCTCGGCGACGCCCACCATGCCGAGGATGTGGTGCAGGACACCTTCCGCTCCGCCTGGACGAGCCGCCATCTCTTCGACGCCGGGCGGGGTGAGCGGGCCTGGCTGCTCTCGATTCTCAGGCGGCGGGCGGCCGACCACTGGCGGCGGGGCGAGGTGCGCGAGCAGTCCGCCGCCGGATCGTCGCCCGAACCCGTCGCCCCCCGCCAGCCCGACCCGTTCGACGACGAATTGTCGGCCGCGATGCAGCGGGCGCTCGGACGGCTGCCGCTGGAGTTGCGGGAGACGCTGCTGCTCGTGGTCGTCGGCGGACTCACGCACCAGGAGGCCGCCGACCTGCAGGGAATCCCCCTCGGGACGGTGCTCTCGCGGGTCAGCCGGGCCCGCGTGCGCCTGCGGGAGTATCTGCTCGATCCGGCCACCGAATCATCGGGAGGCTGACCGTGACGCGGTGCTCCTGCCTGGCTTCCTTTTCTCCCACCCCGTGAGCGGCCACGCGCCATGAGCGACGAACGAGACGCCGCCATCGACGCCCGTCTGGACGCCCGTCTGCGGGACGTGCCGCTGCCTCCGGGGCTGGCCGGCCGCGTCGTGGCGGCGGCGGCGTTCGACGACGCCGTGATCGACCGGCTGCTCGCGCGGGTGAGTCCACCCGCCGGCCTCGGCGACCGGGTGCGGCAGGCCTGCGTGGCGACGCGACGCGGGCTGCTCGACACACCCCCGCCGCACGCGGTTCCCGCCGCCACGCGCTCACCGTGGCCTACGGCCGCGCTCATCGTCGGCATGCGGTGGCTTTCCTCCGCGGCGGCCGATCTGGGGGCGGTGGCCGCGGCGCTCGCGATCGTGGCGGCCATGTTCTTCGCCGGCACCGAGCTTTCGCGGCGCATGGCGGCTCCCCCCCCCGCGACGGCGCGCAGCGCGCCGGACGACGTTCCCGCCGCACCGCAGGACCGCCGCGGTGCGCCCCGGTCGGGGGCGCCGGGCGGCCCGGGCGGCGCCGCGCCGTCGTCGTCCGGCACGCCGGCGGAGCTTGCGGACGACCGGACCGTGATCGCCGCGACCGGGCCGCGTCGTCCCGCGATCGCAGCGACGGCCGGTGCGCCGGAGCCGGCCGCGTCCGCTGGCGCTCCCGCGGTGCCGCTTGCCGCGTCCGCTCACGCTCCCGCGGTGCCGCTTGCCGCGTCCGCTCACGCTCCCGCGGTGCCGCTTGCCGCGTCCGCTGGCGCTCCCGCGGTGCCGCTTGCCGCGTCCGCTCACGCTCCCGCGGTCGCGGTGCCCGAGGTCGCGGTGCGGGCGTCGCCTGCCATCGCCGACTGGTCGGCGTCGGGCCGCGCGGTCGGCGCGAAGGGGATGCGGCTCGTGACGCTGCCGACCGTGTCGCGGGCCGTGCCGCGGGCCAAGGGGTTCGACACGGTCTTCGAGATGACGCACGGCGAGTCGCCGTTCGTCGATCCCGCCGCGAATCCCGTGCTGGCCGAGGATCGCCCGCCGCTGTCGCTGCGCACCGACGCGTTCGATGCGCTCCGCGAGTCGGCGGTCCGCGAGGCATCGGCGACGTCCCGACGTTCCCGCGGACCTTCCCGCCGTGGCCCCGTGGCCGGCGGCCCGGCCGGCGGCCTGGCCGTGGAGGAGTTGCTCGCCGCGCTCCCGCCGCCGTGGAGCGCCGCCGGCGGGGCGGCCGGGCAGCAGCGGTCGGCTGCAGCGCGGGATTCCGCCCGGCTGATGGTCTCGGGCGTGCGTTCACTGCGACCGGAGCCGGGAAGCACGCTCGTCGAGATCTGCGCGGCGCCGCCGCCGCCGGTCGGATATCCCGCGGGGGGCGGGGAGGATGGCCGGCCGATCGACGCGCTGCTCGTCCTCGATCACTCCGCCTCCGGATCCGCACCTCTGTCGTGGTCGTGGCAGTGTCGCGGGCTCGGACGGATCGCGGCCGCGATGGGGGGCGACGACCGGCTGTCGGTGATCGTCTGCGGGGAGCGTCCGCGGCTCGCCGCCCTGCGGGCCGACGCGGCGGCGGTGCGAGCGCTGCTCGCGGAACTCGAGGCGGAGCCGGCGGCCGAGTCGGCCGACGTCGATGCCGCATTGCGGCTGGCAGCCACCGTGGCGCGGCGCGAGGGGCCGCCGCGGAGGATCGTCGTGGCCGCCCGGATGGAGAGCCTCGACCGCTGCCGTGGCGAGGGACGGGCCGCGCTCGTGGCGTGGCGTGCCGGGGCGGACCCGTCCCCGGCGGCGCCCGCGGTGCAGTTCATCATCGTTGATCCGCAGGAATCCCCTCCCGATCCCGCGCTGCGCACCGATGCATCGGGCGGCTCCGGCCGCGTCGCCGCCGATGCCGTCGCCGTGGGCAGGGCGATGCTGGCCGGAGTGACGGGCCGAGCGACGCTCGCGGCGACCGGCTGCCGGCTCGCGGTCGCGTTCGATCCGCGCGTTGTCGGGGCCTATCGCGTCGTGGGCTACCGCCAGACGGCGGCCGACGCCGTGTCCCCGGGCGGGCCGGCGGGGGTCGATCTGCATGCCGGTGAAGCGGTGCGGGTGGTCTACGAGATCGTGCCCCGTCAGGGCAGCGGGGGCGGCACGCGGGATGCGGTCACCGCGACGTTCACATGGACGCCGCCGGGCACCGACGCCGCGGAACGTCGGCAGGCGGGCTGGGCCTTCGACACGCGGGGGAGCGGCGGTCGCGGATCCGCGGGCCGGCGTGATCTTCCGCCCCCCTCAGGCTGCGAGCTCGTGCTGGCCGTCGCCTGTGGCGAACTGGCCTCGGGTTCGCCCCACATCGAACCCCGGCGACAGTCGCTGGCGTCGCTCGCGTCGTTCGTCGCCCGGTGGAAAGCCCGGGGCGACGTGACGCCCGCCGGGACGATCCTCATCGACGCCTTGCAGCGGCTGGGTGTCGCGCCGGAGCAGGCCGGGCCGTAGCAGCCCGTGGCAGGCCGTCGGGGGAACGCTCGCGACGGCCGTCCGCCGGGGGCAGCCCGTTTGACGCACCGCGGGCCGGTTCACACAATACTCGTGCGGGTGGCATGGTGTTTCGGATGGTGCCGGAAGGGTCGCGGCGGGCATCCTGCGCGCCGGTGTCGCGCGGTTCGCCGTGAGCGTCCCGGCGGTCCTGCCACCCGACAGCCCGAGATCCGGCGGCAGCCGTGGCCGGCATGTTCCTCCCCGACCGTTTTTTCTCCCCGACCTTTCCCGACGCAGCCATGCTCACGAACACTCAACGCCCGTCGTCCCCCGGTGTGGAGGGGTGGCCTGCCGCGGCGGCTCGCGTGCCGTCCGCCGTCCTGTGGCTCCGCCGCCCGGCCCGTTCCGCGGTCGCGATGGTCTGCGGCCTCGTCGCGATGGTGATCGCGCCGGCCGCCGTCGCGGCGGCGGCTGATGAGCGGAGCGTCAAGGACATCGGCACGATCAAGCTGCTCGAGGCGCTCGAGGAGCGGCAGATGTCCGACGTGGCGCTCTGGGTGCTCAAACGGATCGAGGGCGATCCCGACGCGTCGGCCGACCTCAAGCGCGAGGTGCCGTTCCGGCGGGCCGCCGCGCTCGTGGGCACCAACCGCACCGAAACCAATCCCGTCCGTCGCGCCGAGGTCTACGACCAGGCGACGAAGGAGATCGACGCGTTTCTCGCCGCGACCTCCGAGGGCGAGCGGGCGCTGCAGGCCTACCTGCAGAAGGGCAACCTGCTCATCGAGCGGGGCCGCAGCAAGCTCGACCAGGCGAAGCGGCCCGGCGAGGACGCCGCCAAGCTGCGGGGCGAGGCCCTGCCCTTCTTCGAGTCGGCGATCAAGGTGCTCGAGGGGCCCGACCGCAAGCCCACCGACGAGATCGGCGCGGTCGCCAACGCGGAGGATGCCGTCCTCAAGCTGCTCCGGGGCATCGACACCTCGCTCAAGGAACTGCGCGGCGAGGCGCCCGCGGAGAAGGCGGAGGGCGACAAGGACGACAAGAAAGACGACAAGAAGCCGGCGCCGAAGGCCAAGAAGCCGGTCCGCAAGGCCGGCTCCGCGAAGCAGATGGCCGACCTCGAGGAGCGGCAGGACGATCTGCGGGGACAGCTGCTCAAGACCCGGCTCCTGATCGCCGCCGCCTATTACGAGAAGTCGCGGGCGCTCGAGCCGAAGTCGGAGCCCTGGAAGAAGGCGCTCGGCGATTCGGCGGCCCGCTACAAGGAGCTGTACGAGAAATACCGGGCGCGGGGCGCGGGTCTCTTCGCCCGCTACTACGAGGGGCGGAACTACGCCGCGCTCGGCGACCGGGCGAAGGCGCTGACGACGCTCGCCGACATCCGCGGCCTCGAGGGGGAAGGGGGCATCGTGCCCGGGCTGCGGGCCAAGGCGATCAATTCGTCGCTCGAATGCTGGCTCGAGGACAAAAAATACGACGACTTTGACGAGCGGCTCTTGAAGCTCTCGCTCGCGCCCCTGTCGGCCGACCGGATCGACGCCGACTGGCTCGGCATGAAGATCCGCGCCGCGCAGCTCCTCGAGCGGCGGGCGGCGGCGATTCCGGAGAAGGAGAAGGCCAAGAAGGCGCCGCTCCTGCGAGACGCGAAGCGGCTGGCGATGGAGGTGGCGAAGGTCAACAAGGATTTCGCGTCGGAGGCGCGGACGCTCCTGGCCGATCTCGGCAAGCAGCTGCCCGACGACGGCGAGGCGGCGGCCGCCACGTTCGAGGCGGCGATGGATGCGGCCCGCGGGTCGCTCGCGTCGATGCAGGCCAGGCAGGCCGCGCAGAAGCAGGCCGAGGCCGCCAAGGATGCCGCCGCCATCGAGGCGGCGAAGAAGGACGTCGCCGCCGAGCGCGGCAAGGCCGCCGTCTCGCTGCGGCGGGCGCTGGCCCTCGCGGGGCCGGACGATCTCGACGGAGCCAACAATGCCCGCTACCTGCTCGCCTACCTGCTCTACGAGGAGCAGCGGCTCCACGACGCCGCCGCACTCGGCGAGTTCCTCGTCGACCGGTATCCCAACGCCCGGGGCAGCCGGTCGGCCGGCCGCATCGCGATGGCGAGCTGGCAATTGCTGCAGAAGCAGCAACTGGCCGGCTGGGCGGATGACGCCAAGGGCCGCTGCGTGGACATCGCCCGGCGGATCATGCGGACCTGGCCCGACAGCGTCGAGGGCGCCGACGCCGCGGTGGTGGCGATCGCGGCGGCGACCGAGGCCCGCGATCCCGACGGTATCGTCGCGATCCTCGCGCAGCTGCCGGAGAGCTCGCCGCGGCGGTCGGAGGTGATGCTCCGCGCCGGCAGCGCGCTGTGGCGCGAGGTGCTGGAAAAAACTCGGCTCGAGGAGTCGCTGCGACCGAAGCCCGAGGCGCTCGCCGGCTGGCGGAAGCTGGCGGCGAAGGCCATCGACGACGGTCTGGCGGCGCCTGGCGCCGGGCAGCCGACGGCCGGGGCCGCGTCCCGCACGGTCGAAGTGGCCGCCGCCCTCGCCCGCTGCCAGATGGCGATGGACGAGGGGGACACGGCCCGCGTGGCCGCGCTGCTCGAGCATCCCGTCTACGGTCCGTGGACGGTGCTCAACGGACCCGACAAGACCTTCAACCAGGGGCCGCTCGCCACGGCGACGGCGACGGCGTCGCTGCGGCACTTCATCGAGAAGCAGCAGAACGACAAGGCCGTGTCGGCGATGAAGAAGCTCGAGGAGTTGGCGGGGGCCGCCGGTGCCGAGGCGTCGGCGCGGCTCACGGGCATGTATCAGTCGATGGGCCGCGATCTGCAGGAGCAGCTGACGAATCTCGGCTCGGGGCCGGCCGCCGGCACGCCGGAGACGAAGGCCCGGGCGGCGGCGATCCTCACCGGATTCGAGAAGTTTCTCGAGGGCGTCGCGAAGGATCCGAAGCCCTCGTCGCAGATGTGGGTGGCGACGACGTACCTCAGCCTCGGTTCGGGCGAGGGCACGGGGGCGGTCGTGCCCAAGGCACAGGCCAACGGTTACCTCGACCGCGCGGCGGACATCTACGAGAAGCTGCTGGAGAAGGGTGGGGCCGACATCGCCAAGTTCGAGCCCTCGATCCGGCTGAAGATGGCCAACGTCTACCGGGAGCGGGAGAAGTGGGAGGAGGCGCAGAAGCAGTTCGACTGGATCCTCTCCGACCCGCGGCGCCAAAACACGCTCGACTTCCAGATCCAGGCCGCCGAGATGCTGCAGGCCGCCGCGGCCGCCGCGGCCGACAAGGCGCAGAAGGCGACCTACCTCGGGCAGGCGATCAACGGGTACAAGCGGCCCGCGAAGCCGAAGGAGGCCTGGGCGTGGGGCTGGGCCGTGCTCTCGAACCGGCTCGAGTCCCAGGCGTTCGCCGGGGCCGACGAGAAGGCGATGGAGGCCCGCGACCGGTTCTACCAGGCGCGTCTCAACGTGCTGAAGTGCCGGCTGGAGCGGGCCGAGGCGCTGCCGCAGGATCGGGAGAAGGAGCTGCAAAAGGCCTACGACTACGTCGATTTCACGTTCAAGACGCACCCGGACCTCGGCGGCCCGGCGATGCGGAAGCAGTTCGACAAGCTGCTCAAGGAGATCGAGAAGCGGCAGAACAAGCCCGTGCAGAAGGGCGTCGACGGGCTCAAGGAGGCCGCGGAGGCGCTCTCCGCAGCCGGCTGACCGGCCTTCGCCGACCCGGCGTGGCCGGGCGTGTCCAGGTATCCGTCCCACACTTTTCCAGTCGCGGCACTTTCCGAGGCGAGCAACGACCATGACGATGCGAACGACCGTTTTTAGTCCGCTGTCCTTCCCCAGGCCACGCATGTTCTTGCCAGGAGTTCGCTCGTCACGAGTTCGCTCTGCGATGGTCGACTGCCGGCAGGCTTCCGTTCCGGGCGGCGGCATGACACGCGGCCTCGTGGGCACGGCGGTCATGGCCGCCGCGCTCGTCGTCGCCGCGTCGCCGGGATCCGCCCGCGGTCAGGCGGCCGACCGGGTGATCCTCGCCGGCGGCCAGACCGCATCGGGCAAGGTGCTCGCCGTCTCGCCGACGGTCGTCGATCTCGAGGGTGCCAACGGTGATACCCAGAAGATCCAGGTCGAGACGGTGCGCGAGGTGCAATTCGGTGCCGAGCCGCAGTCGCTGCGGAACGCCCGGAGCATGCTCTTGCGCGGCCGCGGCGCCGACGCGCTCGAAGAGGTGGGCAAGATCGAGGCCGGCGACCTCGACGGAGCGGAGCCGCTCGTGCTCGCGGAGGTGGATTTCGTGAAGGCGGCGTCGGCGGGGCGCGCGGTGCTCGAAACCGGCGGCGATCTCGCGGCGGCGATCAAGGGCGTGGCGACCTACCTCGGCAAGAACGCCAAGAGCCACCACCTGTTCCAGATGCAGGAACTGCAGGGGGATCTCCTCTCCCGGGCGGGCAAGGCCGACGAGGCCATGGCGGCCTATTCGCAGCTCGGCGCCGGGCCGGGGCCGGTGAAGGTGCGGGCCGCCTCGGCGAAGGCGGCGCTCCTGCTCGCCCAGGGCAAGACGGATGCGGCGCTCGCGGAGTACGAGGCGGCGATCAAGCTGGCCGGCGCCGACAAGGCCAGCGAGAGCCAGAAGCGGGCCGCGGACCTCGGCAAGGCGAAATGCCTCTCGCTCCAGGGCAAGCAGGAGCCGGCGATCCAGCTGGTCAACCAGGTGATCAAGGATTCGAGCCCCGAGGACAAGGAACTGCTCGCCCGCGCGTACAACGTGCTCGGCGGCATCCATCGTGCGACCGAAGGCAAGGATCAGGACGCCCTGATCTCGTTTCTCACCGTGGACCTGGTCTACAACTCGGTGCCCGACAGCCACGCCGAGGCCCTGTTCAACCTCGGCGAACTCTGGGAGCGGGGCAGCAATCCGGAGCGGGCCCGGGAGGCCCGGCAAAACCTCAAGGCGTCCTACCCGGTCAGCCCGTGGGCCAAGAAGCTCGACGCGGCCAAGTCGTGAGCCGGCTTTGCAGGCGGTGGGGGGTGGAGGCTAACCTTGGGCGCCCGAACGATTCTTTTTCGAGGAGACGACTCATCATGCAGTGCGGCACGATTGGCCAGGGGCACGACGTTGGCCAGGGGCACGATGTTGGCCAGGGGCACGATGTGACCCCGACGCGGACGGGCTTGGCGACGGGGGCTGCCGTGATGCCGGCGGCCGCGCGGGGGGCGTGGCGGGCGATCCTCCACGGACTGCTCGTGGCGGCGTCGTTCGTGACCGCCGGCCCCTCCCTCCCGGCATGGCGGGCCGCCCCGGCCGGCGCCGTCGCGCTCGCGTCGGCGATGGCGTGGTCGGACACGGCACTGGCGCAGGACGAGGAGGCCGCCGAGCCCGAAGGCGAGAACATGCTCGTCTTCTACTACAAGGCGCTCGGCCTGCGGTACGTGATCGTGTTCCTCGCGCTGTCGTTCGGTCTCGTCGCGCTGCTCGTGATGTGCTTCATGCAGATCCGCCGCCGGGTGCTCATGCCGCCGGGGCTGAGCCAGGCGTTCGAGGCGCACCTCGAGAACAAGGAATACCAGCAGGCCTACGAGCTGGCGAAGACCGACGACTCCTACCTCGGCCACGTGCTCGCCGCTGGCATGGGCAAGCTGCAGTCCGGCTACGGCCCCGCCGTGGAGGCCATGCAGGAGGCGGAAGGCGAGCAGGCGATGAAACTCGAGCACAAGATCAGCTACGTGTCGCTCGTCGGGGCGCTCGCGCCGATGTTCGGCCTGCTCGGGACGGTGGACGGGATGGTGGGCGCGTTCATGGTGATCGCCAAGTCGGCGACGGCCCCGAAGCCGTCGGAACTCGCGATCGGTATCTCGCAGGCCCTCATCACGACGCTCATCGGGCTCTGGCTGGCCATCCCCGCCATCGGCTGCTTCGCAATGTTCAAGAACTGGCTGCAGAAGCTCAACGCCGACGTCGACGGCGAGGCCATGCGGCTCATGTCCCGATTCCAGACGATGGGCAAGAAGTGATCCGGCCGCGTGGCCGCACCGTCGCCTAGGAGTTGCCCGAGTCCATGGGAAAGCCCACGAGCGAGCCGTCGAGCACCGACATCGACATGACGCCGATGATCGACATGACGTTCCAGCTGATCACGTTCTTCATGTTCGTAATGAACTTCTCCGAGGCCGAGCAGGACGACCGCATCCAGCTGCCGCTGAGCCAGCTGGCCAAGCCGGTGGACGGCCCGGTGGAGAAGCCGATCACGCTGCAGCTCACGAACGCCGGGTCGGTGATCTACGCGGGCGAGCTGATCGGCCTGCAGGACATCTCCGGGTATCTCGAGCGGGAGAAGTCGGTGCTGACGGAGGCGGGGCGGGATCCGACGACGGCCACGGTGATCGTGCGGGCCGACGGCGCCGCGAAGACCGGGCAGGTGCAGGAGATCATCAAGATCTGCCAGGAGAAGGGCTTCGAGAAGTTCGCCCTGCGGGCGAAATACGACGAGGGGCGGTGAGAGTATGGCCCGCAAGAAGTCACAACTCGCCGACAAGATCGACATCAACATGACGCCGATGATCGACGTCGTGTTCCAGCTGATGTCGTTCTTCATGTGCTCCCTGAAGATCGTCGCCCCCGAAGGCGACTTCGACATCCGCATGCCGCTGGGGCGTTCCGCCTCGAACGTGGTCGACGACCAGCAGGTGCCCCCGATCAAGGTCAAGCTTTCGGCCGGCCCGGACGGCTCGCTCGGCGGCATCCTGATGAACGGCAACGCCGTCGCCGATTTCAACGACCTGCAGCGCAAGGTCGTCGGCCTCGTCGGCAAGGGCCGCGGCCCCGATTCACTCGCCGAGCGGACGGAGGTGGAGTTCGACTGCGACTACGCGCTCAAGTACGTGAACGTGGTGCGGGCGATCACCGCCGTGTCGGGCACCGTGCAGGACGGGCAGATCGTCGAACTGATCAAGAAGATCAAGTTCACGCCGCCGAAAGCGGCCAAATAACGCCGGCCCAGTGAAGCCCGCGGGGGTCGGCCGGTCGCCGGTGGCCGGTGGCCGTCCGTCCGGCCCGCTCCGGTCAGCGTCGTGGATGGAAGCGGGCGTGGACGGCCCGCAGCCGGCCGCCGTCGACGTGCGTGTAGCGCTGCGTCGTGGCGATGCTCGAATGGCCGAGCATCTCCTGGACGTGCCGCAGGTCGACACCGCCGGCGACGAGGTGCGTGGCGAAGCTGTGCCGCAGCGTGTGGGGGCCGATGTCGGGCGGAATGCCGGCGGCGTCGGCGTGCAGCCGCACGATCTCCCAGATCCGCATGCGGGAGAGCCGGTTGCCGCGGGCCGAGAGAATGACCCACGACGGCCCTCCGCCCATCCGCGAGGCGAACGCCCGCCGGGGGCCGTCGAGCCAGGTTCGCAGGGCCGCGATGGCGCGGCGGCCGAGCGGCACGACCCGCTCCTTCGAGCCCTTGCCGCGGCAGGTGCAGAAGCTCTCCTCGAGATGCAGATCGGTCAGCCGCATCGCCGACACCTCGGAGGCGCGGCAGCCGGTGGCGTAGAGCAGTTCGAGCAGGGCCCGGTCGCGCTGCCCGGCGGGGCTGGCCGCATCCGGGTGCTCGAGCAACCGGTCGACCTGGGCCGGCGAGAGCGTGCCGGGGATGACGTCGGCGCGGCGGCCGGCCGTGAGCAGCTCCGCAGGGCTCTCCCGCACGACGCCCTCGAGCTGCAGGAAGGCGTAGAACGTCCGCAGCGTCGCGGCATGGCGGGCGACGCTGGCCCGGGCGAGGCCGCGGGCGGCCAGCCAGCGCAGGTAGTCTCCGAGATCCCGCACCGTCAGCGACGCAGGCGGGCGGGCGGCCAGCCAGTCGGAAAAGTCGCGCAGGTCGCGGCGGTAGGCCTGCTGGGTGTTGTCCGCGAGCGCCCGCTCGTGGCGGACGTAGTCGAGGAACCGGCGGACGAGCGCCCTCTGCCCGTCGAGCGCGGCCTGCGGCACGGCCCCGCCGTCGAGAATCACCCGGGGCCCCCGGCGGCCCGGGGATCGCGCCGCCGGCGTCGCGTCGGTCGGCGGGCTGGGCGGAAGCGTTGCGGGCTCCGGCTCCGGCAGGCGTCGTCGCATGGTCCGAGCGTCCTCTGCGCCGCGAGCGGCCGCGTCGCCCCCGCCACCGGGCCCCGGCGGCTCACGGGTCGTAGCCGAGGTTGGGCGCGAGCCATTTCTCGACGTCGGCGACCGCCATTCCCTTGCGGGCCGCGTACGACTCCACCTGATCCCGCGTGATCCTGTCCACCGCGAAGTATCGGCTTTCCGGATGGGCGAAGTAGAGTCCGCTGACGCTGGCGGCGGGATACATGGCAAAGCTTTCCGTGAGCGTCATCCCCGCGGCCTCACCCGCGCCGAGCCAGTCGAAGATGGCCCGCTTCTCGGTGTGGTCGGGGCAGGCCGGATAGCCGGGCGCCGGGCGGATGCCGCGATAACGCTCCTCGATCAGGTCGTCGGTGGAGAGGCTCTCGTGACGGCCATAGCCCCACTCCCGGCGCACCTTCGCGTGGAGCCACTCGGCGAACGCCTCGGCGAGCCGGTCGGCCAGCGCCTTGACCATGATCGAGGAGTAGTCGTCGTGCTCGCGGTCGTACCGCCGGGCGAGCTCGTCGCAGCCGTGCCCCGCGGTGCAGGCGAACATGCCGATGTAGTCGGGCCGGCCGCTCCCGACCGGGGCCACGAAGTCGGCCAGCGCGTGAAACGCGTCCTGTCCGCGGCGCTCCCACTGCTGCCGCAGCGTGTGCACGCGGCCGAGTTCCGCGGAGCGCGACTCGTCGGTGAAGATGACGACGTCGTCGCCGGCCGCGTTCGCCGGGAAGAAGCCGTAGACGCCTCGGGCCGTGATCGCGCCGTCGCTGACGATCTCGTCGAGGAGCCGCAGGGCGTCGGCGTGGAGCTTGCGGGCCTCCTCGCCGACCACCGGGTCGGAAAAGATCGCCGGATGCTTGCCCTTGAGCTCCCATGACATGAAGAACGGCGACCAGTCGATGTAGGGCACGAGGTCGGCCAGCGGCACGGGGTCGAGGCGGCGGACGCCGAGGAACTCCGGCACGTCGATGGGGGTGGTCGCCCAGTCGGTGGTCCAACGCCTGGCGCAGGCCGTCTCGTAGGGGAGGAGTTTCGTCTGCTGCCGCTGGCGGAAGTTCTCGACGTCGCGCTTCTGCGCCTCGCGGTTGGCCGCCGCGAACGCCGTCCGCGAGGCGGGGTTGAGCAGCTTCTCCACCACGCCGGCCGCCCGGGACGCGTCGGAGACGTGCACCACCTCGCCGCCGTACTGCGGCGCGATCTTCACGGCCGTATGCCGGGCCGACGTGGTGGCGCCGCCGATGAGCAGCGGCATCGCCAGCCCCTCGTGCTGGAACTCCTGCGCCACCTGCACCATCTCGTCGAGGCTCGGCGTGATCAGCCCGCTCAAGCCCACGATGTCGGCCTGCTGGTTCCGCGCCTCGTCGATGATCTTCGTGCAGGGCACCATCACCCCGAGGTCGATCACCTCGTAGCCGTTGCAGCCGAGCACCACCCCGACGATGTTCTTGCCGATGTCGTGCACGTCGCCCTTGACGGTGGCGAGCAGGACGCGGCCCCGCTTCATCTGCGCCGCGCCCTGCGCCTTCCGCTCGGCCTCCATGTGGGGGAGCAGATGGTTGACCGCCCGCTTCATCACGCGGGCGCTCTTCACCACCTGGGGCAGAAACATCTTCCCCTCGCCGAACAGGTCGCCCACCTTCTGCATGCCCCGCATCAGCGGCCCCTCGATGATCTCGAGGCTCGTCGCGTAGTGCTGCCGGGCGTCGTCCACGTCCTCCTCGACGTGGTCGGCGAGGCCCTTGACGAGCGCGTGCGTGAGCCGCCCCTCGACGTCGAGGGTCCGCCAGGCGTCGGCTTCCCGGGCGATGTCGCCCGTGTCCCGCTTCTTCACCGTCTCGGCGTACTCGATGAGCCGGTCGGTGGCGTCGGGGCGGCGGTCGAAGAGCACGTCCTCGATCCGCTCGAGCAGGTTCGGCTCGATCTCCTGGTAGACGGCCAACTGCCCCGCGTTGACGATGCCCATGTCCATGCCCGCCTGGATGGCGTGGTAGAGGAACGCGGAGTGCATCGCCTCGCGGACCGGGTCGTTGCCGCGGAACGAGAAGGAGATGTTGCTCACGCCCCCCGACACCTTGACGAGCGGCATTTCCTGCTTGATGCGGCGGGTGGCCTCGATGAAGTTGAGCGCGTAGCGGTTGTGCTCCTCCATCCCGGTGGCGACCGTGAGGATGTTGGGGTCGAAGATGATGTCTTCCGGCGGGAAGCCGGCCTGCTCGGTGAGCAGCCGGTAGGCGCGGTGGCAGATCGCCACCCGCCGTTCGACATCGGTCGCCTGCCCCTCCTCGTCGAAGGCCATCACGACCACCGCGGCGCCGTGCCGGCGGACGACGGCCGCGTGCCGCAGGAACGTCTCCTCCCCCTCCTTGAGGCTGATCGAATTGACGATGCCCTTGCCCTGCAGGCACTTCAGCCCGGCCTCGAGCACCTCGAACCGCGAGCTGTCGACCATCACCGGCACCCGCGCCACGTCGGGCTCGCTCGACATCAGGGTGAGGAACTTCGTCATCACCGCCGGGCCGTCGAGCATGCCCTCGTCGACATTCACGTCGATGATGTTGGCGCCGTTCTCGACCTGCTGCCGGGCGACGCTGAGGGCCTCTTCGTACCGCTCCTCCTTGATGAGCCTGGCGAAGGCGCGGGAGCCGGTGACGTTGGTCCGCTCGCCGACGATGGTGAAGCTCGTCTCCGGGCGGATTTCCAGCATCTCGAGGCCGGAATAGCGGGAGCGTCGCGGCGGCGCCGCCGGCTTCCGCGGCGGATGCTGCCCGACGGCGGCGGCGATCGCCCGGATGTGGGCGGGCGTGGTGCCGCAGCAGCCCCCGACGATGTTGAGCCAGCCCTCGCGGGCGAACTCCCCGAGCAGCTTGGCCATCGACTCGGGCGTCTCGTCGAAGCCCCCGAGGGCGTTGGGCAGCCCGGCATTCGGGTAGCAGCTGACCATGCGCGGCGTGATGCGCGACAGGTCGGCGACATGGGTCCGCAGTTTCTCGGCGCCGAGCGCGCAGTTGATCCCGACGCTCATCAGGTCGACGTGGGACAGGCTCGTCCAGCAGGCCTCGACCGTCTGCGCGGAGAGCGTGCGGCCTCCCTCGAAGACGGTGAACGACGCCATCACCGGCAGCCGTGTTCCGGAGTCGATGAACACCTGTTCGATCGCGTGCAGGCAGGCCTTGAGCACGAGCGTGTCGAAGGCCGTCTCCGCGAGGAGGAGGTCGACGCCCCCCTCGATCAAGGCCTCGATCTGCTCGCGGTAGGTGGCCACCATCTGGTCGAAGGTGACGTCGCGGTGTCCAGGGTCGGCGACGTTGCCGGCGATCGAGAGTTGCTTGTTGGTGGGCCCGATCGAGCCGGCGACGAACCGCGGGCGATCCGGGGTGCGGGCGGTGGCCTCGTCGGCCGCGGTGCGGGCCAGCCGGGCCGCCGCCAGGTTGAGCTCGCGGGCCCGGTCGGCGAGCCCGAAGTCGGCCAGCGCGATGGAGGTCGCGCCGAACGTGTTGGTCTCGACGATGTCGGCACCGGCCTCGAGGTAGGCCGCGTGAATGCCCTGGATCGCCGGTCCCTGCGACAGCACCAGCACGTCGATGCAGTTTTTCAGGTCGCGCGGATGCTCCCGGAAGGGGGTGCCTCGGAAGCCCTGCTCATCGAGCCCGAGGGCGTGCACCATCGTGCCCATGGCCCCGTCGAGGATGGCGATGCGGTCGTTCAGCAGGGTGTGAAGGGCGTCGGAGCGGGAGGCTGGGAGGCGCGTCATCGGTGCAAAAACATCCGCGAAAGTGGGGGGAAACCGGCGAAACCTGGGCAAGGCCGGGCGGCCGTGCGGGCTGCCGATCAGGGATATCGGAGGCCGTC
>Ga0209189_1000521_pt1 | contig 31974 bp, 31 predicted proteins | sample C_130820_EF_Meta_FD_187308 | JGI IMG/M metagenome (GOLD analysis project Ga0209189, IMG submission 187308) | Freshwater microbial communities from Lake Croche, Canada to study carbon cycling - C_130820_EF_MetaG (SPAdes) (version 3) | ecosystem: Environmental > Aquatic > Freshwater > Lake... | reverse complement strand
CGCACGATGCCACCAGGAGTGTGAATATGATGCACACCATCAATTGTTTCCCAGGATTCCACGGGACTACTTGTATGAATCTTCACCCCTAGGCTTTGTGCTTTTTTGAGTAAACCAAAGGTAAATTTAAGTGGATGAATACCAACGCCTTCACGCTCTAAAAGTGCTCCAGCAGCATCACGATCATCGCAGTATTGCGCTCTTAATTCTTGCGCGCTCATTAACACAGGATCGTACCCAAAAATATCTTTACGGACTCTAGCTTCATTTTGCAGGTAAGCCATTTTTTCTGGGCGATGCGCAACATAGAGATGACCGCCATCAGTAGCATCACAGTCAATTTGACTAACGAGATCTTTAAAGTTCTCAAAACCGGTGTAGATTTCTCGATCTAACTTTTTAGCGGCATCTAAACCCCAGCGTTCAATCCATTGAGAGCGAGACAGACGACCGCTGGCATTTTGACCTTGCCCGCCACTTCTACTGGAGCAACCCCAAGCAGTTTGGTTAGCTTCTAAAATCACCGCCTGAATGCCATGCTCTTGGGCTAGGTAGAGTGCAGTCGATACACCCGTGGACCCAGACCCAATCACAACAACATCAGTATCGATATCTTGGGTAATAGGCCCATCCGTCTTTGGAGGTATTCCAGCACTGGCAACCCAATAGCTGGGGGCGTAGTCACGACCCGCCCCTGGATGAGAGGAGGTGAGCGGGTCATAAAGTGGGTCATACAGTAAATCCGATTTCATGGGGATTGAGTCTAGGGCATTCCCACTTATTTTGCAGGTAAGTTGGGGCGATTCTTGCGAAAAGCATTTTTCAATTGAATCTTACCGTCCTTGAAGGTAAAGATATCTACACCGTCAGCCTCTACTCGAGTGCCATCAGCCGCAGTCCCAGTAAAAGTCCATTCTGATACGCCAAAGTTTCCATCCACAAAATGTCGATCATTGATCCATTGAGCATCCGGAAAATGGATCCAAGCACTCTCAAAGGCTGCCCTGACTGCGGTCATACCAATATGACGTGAGCCGCATGCATCTGGACCGGCTGCAGTCTGAAACACACAGTCATCACTCATAAAGCTCATGAGGGCATCAATATCGTGCTGATTCCAGGCTGCAGAAAACGCGGCCAGCTTAGTGGGGGTCATGATATTTTCTTTATTTTGCATAGCAATATGGGGCCCTAATGAAGTTAGAGGTGAGTAAAAGGTAGGTTGAAGTAGATTTGAGCCGGATACTATAGTATCGAATGATTACTATAAAAACTTGAGACAAAAAAATGCAAAGTCATTTGAAGTTTTTGGAAATACCAGAACATGGAGGAGCCCAATGACGCCTTATCACTTATGGCCCTCATTGCAAGATATCGTAGCGGATATTAAGTCAGGTAAAAGTTCAGCACGCTCACAGGTAGAGCTTGCATTGCAACTTGCTAGTAGGGAGTTGCTAGATTCCACGGTTTCACCGAGCTTTATTAGCCTCCAATCGGAGTGTGCATTAGCGCTCGCGGATGCACTGGATGCCAAACTCAGTCGGGGCGAGGACTGCGGAGATCTTTGCGGTATTCCATTTGCGGTCAAGGACAATATTGATTGGGTGGGGTTCAACACTACGGCGGGCAGTCCCAAAGCATATTCTCGGAAGGCTGAAAAAACTGCCTCGGTCTTACAGGGTTTGATAGATCGGGGCGCTATTCCGATTGGTAAAACCAATATGAATGAGTGGGCAGTAGGTTTAACTGGTGAAAACGCTCAATTTGGCAATGTTCAAAATCCGCACTTATCTGGCTGCCTTTCTGGCGGGTCATCTAGTGGAAGTGCAAGAGCGGTCGCTATGGGCATTGTGCCGATGGCCCTGGGATCAGACACCGGAGGCTCCATCCGCATGCCTGCTGCTTGGTGCGGCATCGTAGGCTTGCGGCCTTCCAGCGAGTCGTTTGCGCTGGATGGTGTAGTTCCGCGCTCACGTGCTTTAGATGTAGTTGGCCCGATTGTGCGCACTGTAGATGATTGCGATTATTTCTTGGGTAGCTCTTTCTTGCCTAAATCCTCTGCTTTTGTGCCAAACGAGAAGCAGGTCCCCATCACAATTGGTTGGGATCCCAGCTTGCTAGCGGGAGTTGAGGAGAATGTAGCTAGGGCGTTTCACCAGTTCATGAATGAAGCTCAGAAAAATACAAGTGTTTCATTTGTGGAGCAGTCTTGGCCAAGCTTTCCTGCTGCAACCCACTGCGCCTTAACGGTCTTGCAAATGGAGTTTTTGCAAGATTTTAGAAAGATGTGTGGCGAAGTAGAGGCCTATGCCGATAAGCTAGGCAAACCCGTCATCAACGAGCTTCGTCATTCAGCTGCGCTTGATCCTGACGTGCTTCGTGTAGCCTATATTGAGTTGGCAGCGTTCCGGCAGACTATGTCCAAAATAATAGAGTCTGTAGATTTGCTGGCCTTACCCTTAACGCCTTGTGGGCCCGTTCAGGAGAGTGGTTTGCCAGAAGCAGCCAAGCCGCTAAGGGAACTCAGTCTTCCCATGGGGGCTGCGGGCTTACCCATATTAGGGATGCCCCTAGTATATGTAAAAGATCGCTTTGACCTTACCCCATCCAGCTTGGCTGGGGTCCAATTGGTGGGTAAGCAGTATCAAGAACACAAACTTCTATATATGGTAAAAACTTACTTAGGTGCACCAAACTGAAGCGTAAAAGTTTCTTGTCGGTGGATTAGTTAGATAGAGTTGAAACAGTCGTATTTATAAAAATAAAGTTGGTTTTGCAGTGCGTTTAATTACGGAGACAATATGATTAATACATTAAGACGTTCGGTAATGTTGGCAGTGATTCCTTTTGCGGTTGCTTTTGGAACTGTCGGAATTTCAATGCCAGCACAAGCACAGCAGCAAAAAACCCTGAGATTTATTGCTCAGGCTGATCTCAAGATCTTAGATCCCATCACCACGACGGCTTATATCACTCGTAACCATGGTTATATGGTGTATGACACCCTGTTCGCGATGGATAGCAAGTTTGAAATCAAGCCACAGATGGTGGATAAGTTCACTGTCAGCCCGGACAAGAAAACCTATACCTTTACTTTGCGTGATGGCCTCAAGTTTCATGATGGCACACCGGTTCGATCAGCTGACGTGATTGCATCCCTTGAGCGTTGGTCCAAGCGTGATGGACTTGGTCAAAAACTAGCGGAGTCTACCGACTCTTGGAGCGCAACAAACGATAAAACCTTTGTACTGAAGCTGAAGAAACCTTTTGCTTTCGTATTGGATGCCTTAGGAAAGCCTTCGTCTAACGTGCCATTCATCATGCCTGAGCGCATTGCTAAGACGGATGCGTTTACCAACATCACAGATCCTACTGGTTCTGGTCCATTCAAGATGGTGAAAGACGAATGGGTTCCTGGCAGCAAAGTGATTTATGTCAAAAACGCAGATTACGTTCCTCGTAAGGAAGCACCATCTTGGGCTTCAGGCGGTAAGGTGGTTAAGGTTGATCGCGTTGAGTGGCTTTACATTCCTGACGCAGCAACTGCGGCCAATGCCTTGGGCAATGGCGAAGCTGACTGGTGGGAGCAAATGCCTCCTGACCTCATCCCAGTCCTTGCTAAAAACAGTAGCGTGAAGGTGCAGAATATTGATCCTTTGGGCTCAATGGGTTTGATTCGCTTTAATTTCTTAAATCCTCCATTTAATAACGAGAAGTTACGCCGTGCAGTTGCCATGGTTGTGAATCAACAAGATTACGTTTTAGGTATTGCTGGTAGTGCAGACAATGGTAAGCCTTGCGCTTCCTACTTCACTTGCGGTACACCTTTGGCAAGTAATGTTGGCTCAACACTGTTGACAGGTAAGCGTGATTTTGAAGCAGCCAAAGCATTGATTAAGGAATCTGGTTATAAGGGCGAGAAGATTGTGATTATTTCTGCTGCGGATCAGCCGATTGTCCAGTCACAATCCCTGTTGACCACAGAACTATTGCGTAAATTGGGCTTGAATGTGGAATTGCAAGCGGGCGATTGGGGTAGCTTAATTACTCGCCGTACTTCAAAAGAGCCGGTTGATAAAGGCGGTTGGTCTATTTTCCATACTTGGTTAGTTGGACCCGACTTGCTCAATCCTGGTGTGAACTTTGCATTGCGTGGCAATGGTGAAAAGGCTTGGTTTGGCTGGCCTACAGATCCAAAGTTAGAGTCCTTACGTGAAGCGTATTTTGAGGCACCGAATGCAGCGGGTGCTAAGAAAGCGGCTGATGCAGTGCAGGCTCGCGCATTTGAGTTCCTGCCTTATATTCCAACAGCTCAGTTCATTTTGCCAACGGCTTACCGTACAAATCTCTCCGGGATTATTGTGGCCCCAATGGCATTCCTTTGGAACGTGGAGAAAAAATAATTTCCTTCATTACTAAGTTTTTAGGAGTTATTTTTTGCTTTCTTATATCGTAAGACGCTTGGGCGCAACGGTGGTCGTGATGGCCGTCGTTGCGTTTGTTGTTTTCTCTCTCTTGTATCTCACGCCAGGTGATCCTGCTGCCGTTATTGCAGGAGATGTGGCTACGTCTGAGGATATCGCCCGAATTCGTCAATCTCTCGGTCTAGATCAGCCATTCTTGGTGCGCTTTGGAAGCTGGGTATGGGCATTGCTGCATGGTGACTTGGGAACTTCCATCTTTAATAGCCTGCCTGTTTCTAAGCTCATTGGTCAAAGGGTGGAGCCCACTTTATCTCTGACGATTTGTACTCTAATTGTGGCCATTTTGACTTCTGTCCCTCTGGGTGCAATCGCAGCAGCCCGCGCTGAGAGTAAGTTAGATCACGCCATTATGGGATTTTCTGTTCTAGGATTTTCGATCCCCGTCTTTGTTTTGGCGTACTTATTAATACTGCTCTTTTCCTTGCAATTCAATTGGTTGCCAGTGCAGGGCTATCGCCCCATTAGCGAGGGTATTTGGCCTTGGTTGAAGCATTTGATTCTTCCCAGCATCGCATTGGGTACGGTATATGCAGCCTTAATTGCCCGTATTACGCGCGCCAGCGTATTAGATGTTTTATCCCAAGACTACATTCGGACAGCGCAGGCTAAGGGCTTAACAGAACGCAACATCATGATTCACCATGCACTGAAAAATGCGGCTGTTCCCATCATTACGATTATCGGTATTGGTATCGGCCTACTCATTTCCGGGGCAGTAGTAACGGAAACTGTTTTTGCTATTCCCGGAATAGGGCGCTTGACTGTCGATGCCATTTTGCGGCGTGACTATCCCATTATTCAAGGGGTGATTTTGATTTTTTCAGCGACCTACGTCTTGATTAATCTATTCATTGATTTGTCGTATGTCTTTTTTGATCCTCGCATTCGTTACTAGGTCCTATGATTAATAACAATGCTATGGGCGCGGTAAGTGAGCCAGTGCAGATCTCAAAAGTGCGTTTGTTTTTGAGTGTGCAGCTACCCGCTATGTATAAGCGCTATCCTTTTGCAGTCATTGGTGCAGCAACATTGTTGCTCATGACCTTTATCGCTATTTTTGCGCCGTTCTTGGGAACCATCGATCCACAGTCAGTTGCGCCTTTGAATCGTCTCAAGCCTCCTAGCTGGGCTAATTGGTTTGGAACAGATGCTTTAGGAAGAGATGTCTACAGTCGCGTCATGTATGGCGCACGAGTTTCTCTAGTGGTGGGCATTGCTGTGGCATTGTTGAGTACGGTGATTGGCTTATCGATTGGTTTGGTGACGGGCTTTATCCGCTGGTTAGATGCGATTGTGATGCGCATTATGGATGGCTTGATGTCTATCCCATCCATTTTGTTGGCAATTGCCTTAATGGCGTTAACAAAAGCCAGTATCGAAAACGTCATCATTGCCATCACGCTGGCAGAGGTTCCTCGAGTTGTGCGCTTAGTGCGTAGTTTGGTTTTAGGTTTACGTGAGCAACCGTATGTAGAGGCAGCAGCGGCATCTGGCACACCTTTGCTAAAAACCTTAGTACGCCACATATTGCCCAACATTGCTGCGCCACTTCTGGTGCAGGCTACTTATATTTGTGCGTCTGCAATGATTACAGAAGCGATTCTCTCGTTCATTGGTGCTGGAACGCCTCCCAATATTCCTAGCTGGGGAAATATCATGGCCGAATCGAGAAGCTTGTTTCAGATTGCCGGCTACCTCATCTTGTTCCCATCTATTTTTCTATCAGCAACTGTTTTGGCAGTGAACTATTTGGGTGATGGCTTGCGCGATGCCTTAGATCCTCGTCTTTCCAGGAGAATGTAAGCGATGAGTCAAAGCACTGGAAAATCAATTTTAGAAGTGAAGGATCTGCGCACGTATTTTTATACGCGTGATGGCGTAGTGCGTTCAGTTGATGGCGTTTCTTTTTCAATCTCTGAAGGCGAAACACTGGCGATTGTTGGAGAGTCAGGTTGCGGTAAAAGCGTGACATCCTTATCTTTGCTGCGTTTGATTCCTTCGCCCCCTGGAAAAATAGTTTCTGGCTCCATTCTGTTTCATGGGAAAGATCTTTTATCTCTATCAGATGAGGAAATGCGCGATATACGGGGTGACAAGATCTCCATGATCTTTCAGGAGCCGATGACCTCGCTTAATCCGGTGCTGACAATTGGTAGGCAAATCAGCGAAGTTTTGGAGTTGCACCGGCATTGCACCAAAGATGAGGCGCGTACTCGGATCTTAGAGTTACTGAAGTTGGTGAATATTTCTGAACCAGAAAGACGAATTGATGAGTATCCGCATCAACTTTCAGGTGGCATGCGTCAGCGCATCATGATTGCAATGGCATTGGCTTGTGATCCAGAGATTTTGATTGCAGATGAGCCAACAACGGCTTTAGATGTGACGATTCAGGCACAAATTTTGAATCTGATGCGTGAGTTACGAGATCGTACTCGTGCAGCCATTATTTTGATTACCCATGACCTCGGTGTCGTCGCTGAAATGGCCCAAAGGGTAGTCGTAATGTATGCCGGCCGTAAGGTAGAAGAGGCTAGTGTCTTTGATCTATTTGCTAAACCAATGCATCCCTATACATTGGGTTTATTAAATTCAATGCCGCGCTTAGATGATGCTAGTACCAAGAGATTGGTTGAAATTCCGGGCATGGTTCCTTCTATGAAAACTGAAATTATTGGATGTGCGTTTGCACCACGTTGCTCTGTAGCAAGTGAAAAATGTACTCAAGAGTCTCCTGTTTTGAAAAATCATGGCAACGGTCATTGGGTCTCTTGCTGGCATCCAATCTCTGCGGCTGGAGTAATGCATGAGTAAGAATAAAAAGGTGCTCTTAGAGCTCAATAATTTATGTAAGCACTATCCCATTCGCAAGGGCTTGCTGAGCAAAATTGCAGGTTATGTATATGCAGTCGATGGCGTGAGCTTTTCTATTTATGAAGGCGAAACTTTAGGCTTGGTAGGGGAGAGTGGATGCGGTAAATCGACTGTCGGTAGGACCATTCTGCGCCTATTAGACCCTACTGCCGGTGAAATTCTGTGGCGCGGTGAGCGTATCGATGAACTTTCACGCGCAGAGATGCGACCCTTCAGAAAAGAAATACAGGCTGTCTTTCAGGACCCTTACTCTTCCTTAAATCCACGCATGCGAGCCGCTGATATTGTGTCGGAGCCTTTGCGTAATTTTGAGAATCTGACGCAGGCTGAAGGTCGTGAGCGAGTCAAAGAGTTATTTGCCTTGGTGGGATTAAGGCCTGACCAAATGCTACGCTATCCCCATGAGTTCTCAGGCGGCCAGCGACAACGCTTAGGAATTGCACGGGCATTATCAGTGAAGCCAAAGCTCATCATGTGTGATGAGCCTGTATCTGCACTGGACGTTTCCGTGCAGGCCCAGGTTATTAACTTATTGGGCGACCTGCAAAAAGAATTTGGTGTGTCCTATTTGTTTATTGCGCACGACTTGGCGGTAGTGAAGCATATTAGTCACCGTATTGCCGTGATGTATTTAGGGCGCGTTGTGGAGTTAGCAGAAACCGCCGAGTTATTCGCTTGCCCATCCCATCCCTATACTGAAGCCTTATTGTCGGCAGTACCTATTCCAGACCCGACAAGGCAACGTCAACAAATTGTTTTGGGTGGAGATGTACCGAGCCCGATTAATCGTCCTAGTGGTTGCCATTTCCATACACGCTGTATTTACGCTCAAGAGCGTTGTAAACGAGAAGAGCCAACATTAGAAGAGGTTTCTCCCGGGCACTTTGTGGCTTGCCACTTCAAGCTCAATACCTAAGAAATGCCTAGTTAAATACCTAATGAAACACCTACTCAGTTAAATGCTGAGGGTCCAAAGAGCGGTCAGCATTAATACGAGCGCTAGAAAGTAATTAAAGATCGTCAGGCGATTTCCAGAGCCCAGCCAAGTTCTGAACAGGGCACCAGCCATTGCATAGGTCATATTGCTGGTAAATGCAAAAAACATGACTACTGCGCAAGCTAGCGCAAGTCGCTCATTTGGATTGGTACTGGGCTGGCCATTGGTATCAATAATCCAGGTACCCGTGATGGTGATTGCCAAAAGCCAGACCTTGATATTTAAAAACTGCAGTAATACGCCTTTAGGGAAATTCACATTGAGTTTTGAGGTATGCACTTCAAGCAGTTGTTTGCTTTTGCACAACTTATAAGAAAGCCACAATAAGTAAGCGCATCCCAGCAGCTTAATGCCCAGTCTCAGGCTGGGTATTTCAATAATGATAGTGCCTATGCCTAGGCCGCAACTGAGCATGATCACTAGCCAACCCACTGGGACTGCTAAGGCAAATGGGATGGTTTTGCGTATGCCTTCGTTTGTAGCAATTGCCGTGGTGAGCATGGTATTGGGACCCGGAGAGAAGGACATTGCCGCAGTAAAGATCACCAGTGAAATAAGCTCAGGAAGGCTAAAGATGGACAGCATCGTAGTGCCCCCGCTTATTGGGAGTTAGACCCCACATCCAGCGGATAGATGGGACGTCGAATATGCTCAATATCAAACCAATCATAATTTGAGCTGGTAGGGCCGCCTTGATCGGAGTCGCACTCAACAAAGCCTTTACTAATTGGGAAGAAAACAGGCCTGCAGTACATGCGTGATTTGAGCAAAACGTATGATTTATTTTCCAGCTCAATACCTAGCTCAGTCATCACAGCAATGTCATAAGGCTCAACCCGCACAGAGCTAATCACAATCTCTACATCATGAGTTTTAAACAATACGCTTCGACCCATATTGAGAATTGAGCCAGTAAAGATAGGACCTGTTACGGTAATCTTGCCATCACTAATGGCTTTGACTATTCCAGTCAGCTTTAACGGGGGTTTTACTTTGCCGCGATAGGTCCAGCCTGATTTATTGCCCAGCTCGATAGTGATCTCCTGATCTAAGCCTACGGCGATTAATTGTTGAACCGTTTCTGGGTCGGCTATTGGTCCTGCGGCAATATTGCTCAGTCCAAATTGCAGCGCAGCTTCTAGAATGTCGGTGGTGTCGCAAGTGCCTCCTGACATGACGTTATCACTATGATCTAGCAATAAAACAGGACCGTCTCCCTTGGTGCTGGCCATTGCAATGGCTTTCTGGAGCGAAAGCCCAATTGGGGTGCTTTCATAAACAAAGCCATCTGCCTGAGCAAGAATCTGATTTTGCAAGTCATCTGCTAAAGCATTTGCAATGGCATTGGATGGGTCCGCATTGTGATCTGCAACCACAATCACTGACATCCCAGCATCCTCAAAATCTGCAAGACTAAAACCGGCCATGATGGAGATGCCCAATATTCCTGGCCTAGATTCCATTTCAATGGCTGCATCCACCACTGCTTTCATGGCACCTTCGTTAGTGTTGCTTCTTAGGGTATGGGAAAGGAGGGGGATTTGGCGGTAAACGATCAATGGACTTACTTCTCCTCTGAGCATTTTTTGGAGCAATCTGCCAGCATGTAAACCAGTTTCATACATATCAATATGCGGATATGTTTTAAAGCTCACCATGATGTCGCTATGCTGAACCATCGCAGGTGTGACGTTACCGTGTAGGTCAAGCGCAACGGCTATCGGAGTATTGGGTGCAATGGCCTTAATTCGCTGAAGTAGCGTACCTTCTCCATCAACAGCCAATTCAGAAACCATGGCCCCATGGAGATCGAGGAGGACAGCATCGCATCCTGCCGCAACTGCGGCCACAATACTGTCGGATATATGTTGATAAGCTTTGGCGCAAACAGTGCCGCTTGGATTGGCGTAGCCACTTACTGGGGTGATGATCTCTACATTTTCTTCTTGGGCGATTTGTATAAATGCACCCATGGCTGTTCTGGCGTTCTGTTGATCTTGATAAGCATCTACACCCCAGTGTGGATTGAATGCTTCTAGGGGTGTCGAAACCGGTGAGAAGGTATTGGTTTCATGTTGAAAGCGTGCAATGACCCATTTGCCACCTATTGTTTTCTCAGTCATCATCTTTACTAATTTAATTCATTCAGCTGTTTGGCGTAAGCCAAGATGGAGTGGAGGAGGACATTAGCGCCAGCCTCTAAATGATCTGCTTTGGCATCCTCGATTTCATTGTGGCTGACACCATCTTTACAGGGGATGAAGATCATCCCGGTAGGCGCAAGGCGATTCATATAAATGGCATCATGACCAGCCCCTGAGACAACATCCATATGGGAGTAACCCAGCTTAACTGTTGCTTGACGGATTGCATCAATGCATCCTGCATCAAAATTACAAGGTGGAAAATACGATACCTCTTTGAGATCGATAGTGATCGATTTGTCAGCAGCGACTGTGTGGATACATTCTTTCAACTCAAGAGTCATCTGATCCAATGTGGCAGCGTCAGTGTGGCGAATATCTACAGAAAATTGCACTCGTCCTGGAATCACGTTTCTGCTATTGGGAAAAACTTGTACCATGCCAACGGTGCCTCTGCCGTGGGGAGCGTATTGATTGGCAAGGTCAACTACTTTTTGCATGATGCTCAGAGACTTCTGCAGGGCATCATTGCGAATATCCATGGGCGTTGGTCCGGCATGGGCTTCAAAACCTTGAACGGTGCAATCAAACCAACGTAGACCCATCACTGCTGGAACAACACCAATAATCTTGTCTTGATGTTCAAGTACAGGGCCTTGTTCGATATGGGCTTCAAAATAAGCACCACAAGGGTGGTCACCAGGCTTTTGCGTACCCAAGAAGCCAATGCGAGTTAACTCATCTCGAACATTATTGCCTTGAGTATCTTTGGCTGCATAAGCGAGTTCTTGGCTGATGGCTCCAGCAAAAACACCCGAGCCCATCATGACGGGTGTAAAACGTGAGCCTTCTTCATTGGTCCAGAAAACAACTTCTATAGGGGCTTCAGTCTCGATACCATGATCATTGAGGGTTTCGAGTACCTCAAGACCTGCGAGCACCCCATAATTACCATCATATTTGCCGCCAGTCGGTTGGGTGTCAATATGACTACCTGTCATGATGGGGGCGAGATCAGGGTTCTTGCCCGCGCGCCGCATAAAGGTATTACCAATTTGATCGGTCACTATGCTTAGACCTAAGCCCAAAGCCTTATCAATAACCCATTGACGGCCTTGCTTATCCAAATCGGTCAGCGCTAGGCGACAAACACCACCTTTTTGGGTGGCGCCAATCTTCGCTAATTCTAGGAGAGAGCGGTAGAGCCGATCTCCACGAATGCGAAGCATCATTAGAACGCCTGCTTGAGAACTTTGCCAAAAGTCTCAATAAAGGATTCAAGTTCAGATGGAGTAGCTACAAAGGGTGGCCCTAGTGCAATCGTATCTCCAGTAATACGAACCAATATCCCATTCTCAATACAACTTTCTAAGACTTGCATGCCCCGTAAGCCTGGCTTACCAGCGATGGGTTCCAAATCAATGCCTGCGGCTACTCCACAGTTACGAATATCTAGAATGCCATTCACACCCTTGTAAGAATGAACGCCGTCCTCAAGGACTTTCTCCAAAACCTTGGTCTTTTCGAGAATCCCATCAGATTCAAAAATATCCAAGGATGCATGGGCCGCTGCGGTCGCAATAGGGTGGCCAGAGTAGGTGAAGCCATGGAAAAATTCAATCACTTGTTCTTGGCCGCCAGCACCCATAATGGTGTTGTAGATATCTTCACGCACAATGACACCACCCATGGGGATCACGCCATTGGTAATGGCCTTGGCAAAGGTAATCATGTCGGGTTTAACACCAAAGCGATCAGCACCAAAGTTGGAAGCTAAGCGTCCGAAGCCAGTAATCACCTCATCGAAAATGAGCAGGATGCCATGCTTGTCACAGATTTTTCGAATTTTTTGTAAGTAGCCTACTGGTGGGACGATCACGCCAGTTGAGCCTTGAACTGGTTCCAGAATCACTGCAGCAATATTGCTTGCATCATGCAATAAAACAATCCGCTCTAACTCATCGGCTAAATGTGCGCCCCAAGTAGGCATTCCTTTAGAGAACGCCATCTGAGATAAATTCAGTGTGTGTGGAAGATGATCCACTCCTGGCATCATGACTGAACCAAATGATTTACGGTTGGTTGGTATTCCGCCGACTGAGATTCCGCCAATGCAGCCGCCGTGATATGCGCGCTCTCTACCAATAAAACGCGTGCGACTAGCTTCGCCTTTTGCGCGGTGATAGGCAAGCGCGATTTTCAAAGAAGTATCGACCGCTTCCGAACCCGAGTTCACAAAAAATACTTTGTTTAATCCAGCTGGCGCGTAACTGACAATTCTTTCAGCCAAACGAAATGTTTCCGGTCCTGCCATCTGGAAGGCGGGGACATAATCCATTTTTTGGTATTGTTTTTGAATCGCTTCAATAATGCGAGGATCACCATGACCTAATGGTGATGTCCATAAACCGGATGCGCCATCAAATAATTTTCGACCATGGTCATCGGTGTAGTAAACCCCTTTTGCTGCAACCATGATTTTGGGCTTGCTCTTGAAGTAGCGATTGGGTGTATAGGGAAGCCAGTAAGCATCCATATTTGCCACGCCAGTATTTGCATCTACTTCTTTAAATGGGGAGCTCTCAATTTTCATTTGGCCTGCGCCTCTTTATGTGATTCGTTATTTTGCCAATCTATGATAAGCCTTTCAAAAAGGGTTGTAGATTGGGTGATTTTTTCGGTATAACAAAATTCATTGGTCTGATGTGCCATCTCAGGCTGACCAGGTCCTAGGACGACAGTGGGCGGGTCGCCAATCAGTCCTTTTAATGCGGAAGCATCAGTAAAGTAAGAGATGGATTTTGGGACCGGTTGTACGCCATTAATGGCTTCGCAATGGGTATAGACAGTCTGTATCCAAGGGTGATCTGGTGGGGTGTAAATTCCCTCTACATCCATGATGGTTTCCAGCTTGATATTGGGCCCCAGTGTTTTGCACAGACAGCCGTAGATATGGCGGTGGCTTTGTCCTGGAACAGAACGAATATCTAAGGTCATTTCCGCAGCATCAGGCACTGAATTAATATTCAAACCTGCTTTAGCAGTACCTACATTGAGAGTGCCTTGTCCCATCAACTCGTGGGGTGGTGTATCAAACGCATATTGTTCCAGTAAGAGCGCACCCTTTGCTATTTTGTAAAAGGCGTTATCACCTCGCTCGGGCATGGAGCCATGAGCTGTAATTCCCTCTGCTTTTGCCCGTAGCCAATACGCTCCTTTATGACCAATAATCGGTTCATTCGCCGTTGGCTCGGCAACAACAAAACATCCCACATTACCTATAAAGTCGATGACTTGCTTTTGCGCAGCAATATAAAAGGCGCCTTCGCAACCCGTTTCTTCTCCCGCAGTAATGATGAGACTAATGCCCCCTTGATTTCTGGCGATCTCCGCAGTTCGCATTGCAGCGACCACAAAAGCACCAATGCCACTTTTCATATCACTTGAGCCGCGACCAAACAATTTGCCATCGACGATATCAGCGCCGAAAGGGGGATGATCCCATTGGCGATCGCCCAGAGGCACTACATCCACATGTCCAGTAAAACAAATATTCGATCGATTGGCCGCTCCGGGAATGCGCGCCACAATACTGCGGCGGCGGGGAGCAAAGTCAACATTCATACATTCAAAATTAGCAGACTTCAGTAATTCAGTTAAATAATTGCAAAGCTCGTCTTCATTACCTGGGGGGTTGATGGTATTGAAGCGGATTAAATCTTGCGTTAGCTTGATTGGGTCTGGAATATTCATCGAGGTTTTCACGTAGTCTCTGATTCACTTATATTAAGTTACTTGTTTAATAGATGGTAAATGATGGGGACGGCTACGGCACTGATCACACCGTTCATTCCCATTGCTAGACTTGCATATGTGCCTGCTTCTGGGTGAATGCTAAATGCGCGAGAAGTACCGATACCATGTGCACCGATACCAATCGCAAACCCTCTTTGCCACCAGGCCTTCATTCCCAATGCATTGAGAACAAAAGGCGCCAATATGGCTCCGAGAATTCCGGTGCTAACTGCAAAGATCGCAGTCAGGGTAGGTGAGACCCCAATGCGTTCCGCAATACCCATGGCGATCGGTGCTGTAACGGATTTCGGGTACATGGCGCCAGTGATGCTGGAGTCTGCTCCAAGCAAGGTGGCAATTCCTACTGCGCTAATAATGGAGACCAATCCGCCAACGCAGAGGGAGGTCATTAAAGGGATGGCTCGACCTTTAATGCTACTTAAGCCACGATAGATAGGTATGGCTAAAGATACCGTAGCCGACCCCAACAAGAAGTGAATGAATTGAGCGCCCTCAAAATAGGTCGAATACGGCATCTCAATCAATTGAATCGTAGTGGCCACAATGAGAATAGCAATCGCCACTGGGTTAGCAAGCGGATTCTGACGGGTTGCTTTATAAATACTCAAGCCAATTTGATAAGCCGCAAGCGTTATAAATAAAGCAAACAGCGGACTACCGGATAAATAGACCCATATCTCAACAATCGAGTGCTTTTCACTCATGAGATGCTTTCTTGCTTAAAAAGCGTGCGATCAGTGCGCTAGAGGCAATGGTGAGGATGACACTACCAATCAAAGCGCTAATAATGGCCAAGGCATTTGCCTGGAGTTGAGGCAAGAAAAGCACCACCCCAACGGCGGCCGGAACAAAGAGTAGGCCAAGGTACTGGCTAAAGCCGTCGGCCACCATTGCCAATTCGGTGTTAATACCCTTACGCAGAACAAGGCATAGCACCAAGAGAACCAACCCAATGACAGGGCCCGGCAGGGTAGGAAGCAGGAATTTAGAGACAAGCTCGCCAAGACTTTGAAAGAGGAGAATTTGAACGAGGCCAAAAATCATGTATTGATCTTACAGGGCATTAATTTATGTTGCATCGCAATAATTTAATTCTTCGTTAATATAAACACACCAAAAGCAGGGGTAATTGATACCTCAAAAACTATAGAAGAATTTACAGGAGAGAACTCATGGTTGCATTGAATGTCAATGGCAAAAAGTACAAGGTGGATGTAGATCCAGATACCCCATTGCTTTGGGTAATTCGCGAACAGGTTGGCTTGACTGGTACTAAATATGGTTGCGGTATCGGCGCATGTGGCGCTTGCACCATCTTGTTTGAAGGCCAAGCGATGCGTAGCTGTTCCCTTCCAGTATCAGCTGCAGAAGGCAAAAAGATTGAGACCATTGAAAGTTTAGAAAAGAATGGTCAGCTTTCTAAAGTACAAAAGGCATGGGTTGATAATCAAGTTCCCCAGTGTGGTTACTGTCAGTCCGGCATGGTGATGGCAACGACTGCTTTGTTGCGCAATACACCGAAGCCTACAGATGCACAGATTGATGCAGCTGTTACTAATATCTGCCGTTGCGGTACTTTCCAAGAAGTGCGTGCAGCCATTCATGCGGTAAGCAAGGCTTAAGGGGAAAATATATGACTACGAATACAAACACTTCCCGCCGCCACTTTGTGATTGGCTCGACTGCAATTGCAACTGGCCTCGCAATCGGCTTTGATCTGTCTTTGATGTCCTCTGCACATGCTGCGATGGGCACTGGCACTACTGCCATGACCCCATTAGCTACGCCTGAGATTGGTGTATGGGTGGTAGTGAAGCCAAATGATGATGTTGTTGTGAATATTGTTCGCTCCGAAATGGGGCAAGGAACGATTACTGGTTTAGCCCAGATGGTTGCAGAAGAATTGCAATGTGATTGGAAAAAAGTGTCTTACGACTATCCATCTCCTGGTGAGAATTTGAAGCGTAATAAAGTGTGGGGTAGTTACTCCACTGGTGGTAGCCGCGGTATTCGTACTTCAGAGCAATATGTTCGTAAAGGCGGTGCTGCAGCACGCATGATGTTGATTCAGGCTGCTGCCAATCAATGGAATGTACCTGCTGCAGAGTGCGTTGCACAAGACAGCGTCATTACACATACACCTTCTGGCAAGAAAACCACTTTCGGTAAAGTCTCGCTTGCTGCATCAAAGCTAGAGGTACCTAAAGACGCGCCACTCAAGGATCCAAAAGACTGGAAACTGATTGGTAAGTCTGTGAATCGTATCGATGGTACGGCAGACAAGGTCACCGGTAAACAGATCTACGCAATTGATTTAAAGATGCCAGGCATGTTGGTTTCAACTATTAAAGAGTCCCCTGTATTTGGCGGAAAAGTTAAAAGTTACGATGCCACTAAAGCGCAGAGCATGAAAGGCGTCAAAAAAGTGGTGCAAGTGGGTGACTCTGCCGTGGCGGTAATTGCGGATACTTTCTGGCAAGCTAAAGTCGCAATGGATCAAGTCAATATTGTTTGGGATAACGGTACAGGTGCCAACCTATCTAGTGCAGATATTAAAAAGATGCTTGAAGAGGGTTTGAATGCGCATGACGCATTTGTGGGCAACTCCAATGGTGATGTGAAGTCTGCTCTAGCTGCAGCACCAAAGAAAATTGAAGCAACTTACTTTTACCCATATTTAAATCATGCCACTCTAGAGCCACAAACAGCTACGGCGAAGTGGACTGCTGACTCCTGTGAGGCATGGGTACCAACGCAAGACGGCGAAGCTTCATTGGCAGCTGTGATTGCTGCTTCAGGTTTGCCCGCAGAAAAATGTAATGTCTACAAGGTAAACCTTGGCGGTGGCTTTGGACGTCGTGGTGCTTTTCAGGATTACACCACGCAGGCAGTGAATATTGCCAAGCAAATACCAGGCACTCCGATCAAACTGATTTGGACTCGTGAAGAAGATATGACGCAAGGTCGTTACCACCCGGTAATGATGTGCAAAATGACTGCTGCTATCGATGACAAGAAGAATGTCACCGGCCTGAATATGCGCCTCTCTGGCCAGTCTATTTTGGCAAAAGTGAGACCTGCTGTGGTTGAGGCCAATAAGGGTAAAGATCCAGTGGTGTTTCAGGGTCTTGATCCAACTGGTGAGCATGGCATTACCTACAGCTTCCCAAATCTCAATATTGATCATGCTATGCGTAATCCAAACGTGCCGCCCGGATTTTGGCGTGGCGTAAACGTTAATCAAAATGCGATCTTTATTGAAACGTTTATGGATGAGCTGGCTGAGGCCACTGGCGTTGACGCGGTAGAGTTCCGCCGCAGGCATATGGAAAGTTTCCCACGTGCTGTAGCTGTATTAAATGCAGTTGCTGATGGGATTGGTTGGACTAAGCCAGCTGCATCAGGCGTGTATCGTGGTGTAGCGCAAATGCGTTCGTTCGGTAGTTATGTTGCTGCAGCTTGCGAACTCTCTGTGACCAATGGCAATGAGGTGAAGATTCATCGTATTGTTGCTGCAACAGATCCTGGCTACGTAGTGAATCCTGCACAAGTTGCTCGTCAAGTTTCAGGCTCATTTGTATACGGCTTGTCCGCTTTGTTCGAAGAAGAAATCACGATCGAAAAAGGTGCCGTTGTGCAAAAGAACTTTGATACCTTTAATTCGATTCGCCTCTCTCAAATGCCGAAGGTGGAAACCATCATCATTCAGGGTGGCGGCAAGGATTGGGGTGGCGTGGGTGAGCCAACTATTGCGGTAGCTGCGCCGGCAGTTCTGAACGCGTTTTATCGTGCAACTGGTAAGCGTCTGCGTACCGTTCCTTTGAAAAACAGCGGTATTAAGCTGGTTTAATAGTTCATTGAAATTGTTCCGATGAGAAAGGGGATTGGACTAGCATTTTCATTGCTAGTCGTCCTCGGTCTCAGTGGCGCAAATGCTCAAGTCATTACGGGGGATTCGATTTTCGAGTCCCTTACTACTGAACCTGGTAACCCAGCGCGTGGCAGAGCAATTGTGGCTAGCCGTCAAACGGGCCTATGTTTGTTGTGCCATAGCGGGCCGTTTCCGGAAGAGCGTTTTCAAGGAAACTTAGCGCCAGAACTGAAAGCGAGTGTCGCACGTCTCAATGCACCTCAATTACGGGCGCGTATTGTGAATGCAGCAAACTTTAATCCGCAAACCATCATGCCAGCCTACTATCAAACGAGTCATCTCAATCGAGTGGCTCCTAAATTTACGGGCCAAACGATATTGAATGGTCAAGAGATAGAGGATGTGATTGCTTTCTTGCTTACTTTAAATAATCCAAATGAATTGACATCTAGATGAATAAAATGACGCACCAACTTCGTCGACACTGGTTCAAGCAAGTGCAAGGTCTAGGGCTCTTGGCTATCGGGTTTTGTGCAAACCCTTTAGCTGCTTTTGCCAAAAAAGAAGATGCCAATGAGGCGATTAAAAAGATCGTTGGTGGAGCCACAGTACGAACTGGTAAAGTGACTTTAACTATTCCACCATTAGTTGAGAATGGTAACTTAGTAGTATTAAAGGTCAGTGTTGATAGCCCCATGTCAGCTAATGACTATGTGAAAGCGATTCATGTGATCGCGGAGGGCAATCCTCTGCCGAATATCTTTACCGCTTATTTAACACCACGTTCAGGTACGGCTAATATCACTACTCGGGTTCGTTTAGCCGATAGCCAGACAGTATGGGCAGTAGCACAGTTGAGTAATGGTAGTTTTTGGCAAGGTTCTGCTGAAACTTTAGTAACCCTTTCAGCTTGCACGGAGATGGTATGAGTAAAACATCTCGAACATCTATCACTATGCCGGCAACGGCAAAAAAAGATTCCATTATTGAGATCCGTGCGATTGCACAACACGATATGGAGTCAGGCTTTCGCTATACCGAGGGAGGTAAGCTCATACCTCGAGATATCATTCGCACCTTTACCTGTACCTATAACAATATAGAAGTATTTAAAGCGGATTTCTATTCAGGCATCGGCGCCAATCCCTTAATTATTTTTACCACTGTCGCTGTAGAGTCGGGAACGCTGCAATTCAAGTGGATTGGAGATGATGGCTACGAAGCGGTTAACCAGGCACGTATTACTGTTTCGTGAGAAAGCAGCCCTTTTCCTTTTTGAGAAGCATTTATCTATTGCTGGTTGCCTGTGCTTTTAGCGGGATAGTAAATGCAGTGCCAGAAAAACAGCAATCTAGTTATGCATTAATGTCTCCTGAGAACCAGGCAATGCAGGATGATCCTGCTTTAAACCCAGCTATGTTTTGGGTCGGGGATGGTGAAGCCTTATGGCATCAGAAGCAAGGCCCAAATAATAAGTCTTGCAGCACTTGTCACGCAGATGCCAAAAAATCCATGCGTGGTACAGCGTCCCAATTTCCAAAGGTGATCAAGGGTAAGCTCCAAACGTTGGAGGGGCAAATTAACCAATGCCGAGTAGGCGCACAATCCTCTCCCGCATTCCCCTACGAGAGCAAAGATCTTCTGGCTCTTACCGCATTCATTGCCTATCAATCTAAGGGAATGCCAATAGCTGTTACTGAAAATGCCGCTAACGCAGCGTTCTTAAAAAAAGGCCGTCACACGTTTAATGAGCGTATGGGGCAACTCAATTTATCGTGTGCGCAATGTCATGAGGATAGGGCGGGCTTAAAACTCGGTGGTAGCCTAATACCGCAAGGACATCCAAATGCATACCCCATTTATCGCCTAGAGTGGCAAACCTTGGGGTCAGTGCAGCGACGCTTGCGTAATTGCATGAGTGGCGTCAGAGCAAAGCAGTTTGAGTACGGCTCCCCAGAAATGGCGCAGCTAGAGCTATTTCTCATGTGGCGAGCCAGAGGCCTACCCCTAGAATCACCGGGGGTGAGACCCTGAAGCTAGAGCAATGCGTTAGTCGGAGAAGACGACTGAAGTTGCGCCATTAATGAGGACGCGATCATGCAGGTAGTAACGTAACGCTCTCGAGAGTACGGTACGTTCTAAATCTCTTCCCTTACGCACTAAATCATCTGGTGTATCGCCGTGGGTAACGCGTGTGACATCTTGCTCAATGATCGGTCCTTCATCCAAATCACTGGTAACAAAATGGGCTGTAGCGCCAATGAGTTTGATACCACGTGCATGAGCCTGGTGATAGGGTTTGGCACCCTTAAAGCTAGGCAGGAAAGAATGGTGCACGTTGATACAGCGACCAGAAAGCTGAGTGGATAAGTCATCAGACAAGATTTGCATGTAGCGCGCCAAAATTACCATGTCTACCTTGGACTCCGCAACGATTTCGAGCAGTCTTGCCTCTTGAGCGGGCTTAGTTTCGGGTGTTACTGGTAAGTGATAGAACGGGATGTCGGCAAAATCGATGCTGGCATAGACATCACGGGGGTGGTTTGAAACGATGCCGCAAATAATCATGGGTAATTCACCAATACGCCAGCGATAGAGCAGGTCGACTAAACAATGGTCAAGCTTTGAGGCCATGATTAAGACGCGCTTGAGATCTTGAACCGCACGTAATTCCCAAGTGAGTTCAAAGCGCTTGGTAATTTCTAGAAAACCTGCTCTGAGTACGTCTACATTTGCAGGGCAGCTAAAGCTGACCCGCATAAAAAAGCGTTTCGATGCTTTGTCGTCAAACTGTTGCGCTTCTTCAATATCGCCACCAAGCTCAAATATATAGGTTGAAACTGCAGCAACAATGCCCGGTTTGTTGGGGCATGTGAGAGTAAGGTAATAATTTTCTGTGGTCATATCAGTTCGTTGGTAGATTGCTTATCAATATTTATTTTAGACTGTTATACATTTGCTTAAGCTTCGTAACGATTAAGCTTCGTATCTATGTCATTGCTGAGCAGAATTGATCCTGATATCAGCAGGACCAAATAATGGAGCGCTGTTATCCGTAATGGTAGGCATCACCACCTCAATACAGATGGGTTTGGAGTCCAGCACATTAAAGAAACTACATTCTTTTTTAGTGGCTGCTGATGCTGCATGTTCTAGTGGAGACTTTCCTGTTGCTGCAGTGGATGCTAGGCTGGTAGCAGTGCCTGGATTGGCAACAGCGGCAGCCCCTACGCTACTTGCAGCTGCTGTACTTGAGCTAGTGAGCGCCACCAATGGCGCGGCGCACGCAGTCAGGAAACCTATTGCAACGCTTAAAAAAAACCAGCGGATCAGAATTGATCGCAAATGAAAAAATTACTTACTGCGACAAGCAACGTTAAAAACGCCTGCAGCCCATGAGCCATTTGGTATAGCTTCAAAAATGCTATCAGGAGTCTTTTGATCAACTACTACTTTACCTTTGCCACGATTACCAGAAAACACTTTGAATTCAATTGGGCGATATTTTCCAGTACTGCATTCGTATTCGTTTAGACCAATAATCGAATTCACATTCTCTTTTGTTTGAGGGTCTTGACCAGGTTTCTTAAAATCCAACATTGACAGGATTTGTGCAAGATTGCCTTGCGTTTGAAGAGTAGCGGTATCTACATACACGGTGGATTGATCATTTGTGCCAATATCTTGCCAAGCAGCTATAGCATTTCCACTGACTAGTAATGTGGCAGCAATTGCGAAAGGGGTGGCGATAGATTTCATAAATATTTAGTCCTTAGTAATAACATTTGACACTTACAGCCTATTTTAAACGCCTACAGCCTGTAGCATTGGTATAGGGGGTTACTTATTCACTAATTCTAACTGTCGATGAGTCTTTTCGGTCTTCATCTTTAAAGGCAGATATTCATTATTCGCCCAAAGAGAGTTCATATTGCGGTATAGCTTACTTTGCACCCACCCGGATTGACCTGTTTGATAGATAAAGAGTGATTTTTCAAGATCCGATAGGTCATATAGAGTTCGCAAGCTTGGAGCCTGCAGCGTCTCGTAAGGATTTTTAGATTGCAGTAGTTCTAATCTGCCCACATTGATAGAAAAGCTATCCCCAGGAAAAGGCGTCCTGATATTGAATAAACTACCCAACAGAGGCACCTTGCTAAAGGGGCGGTGCTCCGAGATGGCAATATGGGCCTTGCCCCAAGCCCAAGCATTAGGGTCATCACCATACTCCTTGCTTAAATATTCCAAAGCTTTATCAAGCGCCTTATTGGAGGAGTCTTGACAGGATTCAGTCTGCGCAGTTTTAGGATCATCACACCAGGGGCTATTGGGATTTTTAACTTGATTTAACAGTGGTAAGCGGTAGTTGCGAACCCCATAGTTGTCCGTGAATAAATAATTTAAGCGAGAAAACAGATTGCGCGTCAGTTGATCTGCCCAGGCATTAAAGAGCAGGGCACCTGCACTATTGATTTCCATATCACCATCAAAACTTTTGCCAATCTCCATGGCTTTGGCGCTTAATGGATGAGTACCTTGGCTGGATTTAAATAGCTCTAGTAATGGTGTTGCTGCCAGCGATAAGGTATCGCCTTGCATGGTTTTCATATCCTCTACGGAATGTATATTTTTTGAATTAATGAGATCAACGATGCGGTCATAGCGGGTTGGGAGCTCCCAGTCACCCGTTAAAGGGTTGGGATCGTTGGCTGCAATTATTTTTTGATTGGCGGTAGCAATCCAACCTTGCTCAGGATTATGGCTGGCGGGAAGTTGTTCAAAAGGAACATAGCCATTCCAGTCATACTGACGCTCCCAACCAGGAGCTGGCGCTACGCCATACAAGCCATGATGCAGAATTCTTTTGGGAGCCACTCCTGCTGCTTGATAGGCGATATTGCCCTCAGCATCTGCCATCACCACGTTTTGCATGGGAGCGTAATTGTTGCGTAATGCTTGCTTGAATTGCTCAAGATCAACAGCACGATTCATGTCAAATAAACCAACGACTGATTGATTTTCAATATCTAGAGCAGTCCAGCGCAGCGCTAAGGCAAAACGATCGGTGTCAATCGCGCGCTTAGCCCGTGCATATGAATCTGAAATAACGGGACCATGTCGAGTTTCTTTAACCAGAAAAGTTAGCGGTGGAGATCCTTTGATATCGATGATTTCTTGATGCACTTTAAAAGGTAGTGGGCCATCTGGACCTCGATACATGCCTGGATTCTTAGGATCAATTTGTTCGATGTACAAATCTTGCACATCGGGACCGGTATTGGTGAAGCTCCATGCAAACTGATCAGTTCTTCCTAAAACAACTGCAGGTATTCCGGGTAAAGTAGCGCCAATTGTATTCAGTCCAGGTGCCTCCAGATGGGCCATGTACCAGATGGCAGGTGCTGATAGACCCAGATGAGGGTCATTTGACAACAATGGCTTGCCAGTGGTGCTGAGCTTGCCGCTGAGTGCCCAGTTATTTGATCCGACTCCATCTTTTCCGCCCACATGATCCAACCAGCTGAGTTCAGTCGCAGGTAGATTTTGCGGCTTACTTTCTGCAGGGCCAGGCGCTGGATGAAATACTTTCATTTCTTTATAAAGCTGCGCAAAATCCATATTGCTCACTGGATCACCGGGTTCATTTGGCGGCATTACTTCCCAGACTTGTTTGGTACTGAGGTACTGAGAGAGTTCCAGTCTTTGTAATTCTTTCTGCCAATTGCCCCCAAGGTCATAGGCCATCATGAGCATCCAGGCGACGCTATCAGTGGGAGACCAATGACCAGGCTTTGAGCCAGTTAAAAAATACTCCACGGGTAAAGCCCATCCCAGTTGAGCATTGCCCGCATTGACACCATCAGCGTAAGCTTGCAGTAATCTTTTTGCAAAAACAGGATAGCGATCAAATTGTCGTTCTGCTGCGCGTTTAATGCCAAGTGTGCGTATAAAACGATCTATCTTGACGGTGTCGTTACCTAATATTTCTGAAAGTCGCCCACTGGCAATACGACGATTCATTTCCATTTGCCATGAACGCTCACTAGCATGTAAATAGCCTAAGGCAAAGTAGGCATCTGCCTGGCTTTTTGCTTTGATATGGGGAATGTCCACTTCATCAAAAGTGATGACTACAGAATCCCCTAGGCTTTTAATTACCCGTTTTCCGGAGATAGTAGAGTGTGCGGAATATAAATAGACAAGTGAGAATGCTAAACCTGCTAGAAGACTCAACCCGCTGAGCCATAGTCCGGCACTTAATAGCCTGCTGAGCCCAGATGATTTTGCCGGTAAATTCATGGATACATTTTAGATGTTTTATGGAGCTCAGCCTTGGATGGCGGGTCTAAAGGGGCTCTGGAGGTCTATCAGGGGCTTGCATGCTAAAATTTCATTTGTCTTGATTTATTAGCACGGCTTTATTGTTTGTAATTAGTGCGGGCCCGAGTGGTGAAATCGGTAGACACAGCAGATTTAAAATCTGCCGACTCAAAAAAGTCGTGCCGGTTCGATTCCGGCCTCGGGCACCAAAGACACTCATATCTATGAATTTACTCAAACCATTACTTTGCTTTTGTCTGACGTTCTCATCTCTAGCAGCATGGGGTATTGACGTTCTCGAATTTAATTGCAAACGCTCAGAAAGAGGTTATACCGAAGAGTATGAAATGAAGATCATGCTTGCTGCGGGTGCCCAAAAGGCTAAAGTGTTTTTAGATGGTCGTGACTTAGACCAGTCTGATGCTTTTGGAACGCAAGTGGTCAAGAGTGTCACCCTGGCACGCCCCAATATTCTTATAGCGATAGACGCTAAGTTTGAGCCTGAAGAAATTATGGGGGTTGCTTATCCTGCAGGCAATGTCGTAACTAACATTACTCTAGATCCGGTCACTGGCAAGTTCAAGAAGGTAGAGAAAATACAAGGTGGCATCTTAGGTGCTACGTTTGGTAATGGCACCTATACGAGTGATGAGACCTGTCTTCCTTCAAAAGCGCCGTATAAGATTAAATAAAATAAGCCGAATGACACTCAGTAAGCTTAATCTGGCTCAGTGACAAAACCTAATTTAGTCAGGCCAGCACGGCGTGAAGCAGCCAGTACTTGCGCGACATACTCGTATTTGACTGATTTATCAGCGCGCAGATTAATTTCTGGTTGAGGTTCTTTTTGAGCTGCTTTTTCTGCATAGCCATCAAAGGTTTTTAAATCAATAGGAGTGCTATTCCAGAAAATTTGACCTTTAGCATCGATTGATAGTTGAATCGATTCAGGCTTTACCTCATTACGTACGCTATTGGCTTTGGGTAGCTCTACTTTCACAGCTTGCTGAATGACCGGTAGGGTGATGATGAAAATAATCAATAGCACCAACATGACATCTACCATCGGTGTCATGTTGATTTCCGACATGATGCTGTCGTCGTTTTGCTCGTCTAGGATATGAAAAGACATGACTATTCTCCGGAGTTAACGCGAGCACCAGTAACGAAGTAGGCCAATAGATCATTGCCAAAACGATTCAGATCAGCAACAAATAACTTGTTCGCACGGTTAATCGCGTTAAAACTGAGAACAGCGGGTATGGCTACCGCTAAGCCAAGAGCAGTCATGATAAGTGCTTCACCAATTGGGCCGGCGACCTGATCAATCTGAGCGCTGCCAGAACTGCTGATGGAGATGAGGGCGTGATAGATACCCCATACAGTTCCAAAGAGGCCAATAAATGGCGCAATTGCACCAGTAGATCCGAGGAAGGTCAAACCCTTTTGTAGTCCTGCAGCAATACTATCCACACTGTTTTTGATGCTTCTTGCCATCCACTCTGAATAGTTCAGTGTTTGGAGAAGCTCGCGATGGTTGGTCGACTGATTTTGATGATGGGCTGATGCCTTAGTTGCAGAATTGGCAATTTGAAAATAGGGGTTGGCAGCATGATTGCTAAATGCCTGCATACCTTGATCAAATGACGTCGCACGCCAAAACTGCTCTAGCTCAGGCTTTAATTTGCGTAGGTTGCGCAAATCCCAAAGACGGGTTAGCAAGATCACCCACGTCACGATGGAGCAGGTGAGCAGGGCGATTGCTACAAAGCGGGTAATCGCATCGCCTTCCAGCCAGAGATTTGCAATGCCAAATGGTGTATTCATATTGATTAATTTTTGAGATTAAATTTAATTAAAAGATTGGTTGAAATTCTTTGGGGGGAGCCGTTTACTAAAAAAGGTTTAAAGCGGTAACGTTTACCAATCTCGGTTGCAGCACGATCAAGTCTAGGAAAAGAGCTTGACTGCAGTAATGCCACATCCTCTACGTTACCCGTTTCATCAATAATTAATCGCACTACCACAGCTCCTTGTTCACCAGAGCGCTTAGAAAATGAAGGATAGTAAGCATCCGCATCTGGCTGATAAAGCACGACTAGTTTACCAATGTCGGTCTGAATAGGAGTGCCACTAGCACCCCCACTGGTTGCAGGGGCTACAGCGGCATTCGGAGTCTGAGATTGCGCTTGAGAATCTGATTTGCTTTGAGCTTGATTTTGTTGAGTTGGCTGTTGAGTTTGGGTAGGAGTGGGCTTCTCTGAAGGCGTTTCTTTGGGCTTTTCCTTAGCTGGCTGCTTCTCTTCTTTAGGTTTTGGTGGCGTTGCTGCAGGGGGCTGCTGACTCTTGCTAGGCGCTTCTGGACTCACTAGATTCGCCATGACCCGTTCGTCATCCATTTGTGGTGGTCGTTTACTCAGGTGTAAAAACTCTAAGGCAGGAAGCGCATGCAAAAGCAAGACGATGACAATAATGATGCGTTCCGCTTTACTAAATGGAAGGTGAGCATCCAATTTTTTGAGAAGACCGCTCATCTGACTTCCTCTAAGAAGCGCGCGTTTACTAAATGCATATTTAAATTCGCTGACATTAAATCATGTGCCATTAATAATAGTGATGCTTCATCCTTGCTGCTCAGAAATAATACCGATCCAAATTCTTGGTCTTTACTTACACTATTCATGGCTTCCAGCTGCCTCTTCAGTTGCCTGACAACAGCATCACTCGTATCAATCAGCGTAATAGATTCACCAAGAAGTTTACGGATTGCTTTTCTTAAAAAAGGGTAATGGGTGCAGCCTAGTACTAAGGTATCAGCACCTGCATCCTGAATCGGCTCAAGATGTTTGGCTAATAACTCGAGGGTAGCCTCGCTATCCGCTTGGCCGGATTCGATCAAAGGCACTAAGCCTGCACCAGCTTGTTTAATAAACTGGCAATCATTTGGAAGAGTATTTAAGAGAGCATTAAATTTATCGCTCTTCAGGGTTGCCTCTGTAGCGAGGACACCCACAATATGATTTTGGGATTGCATGGCTGCTGGTTTAATGCCAGGCTCAACACCGATAATCGGGATAGGCAGCTCATTGCGAATGTGTTTAATGGCTTCAGCAGTTGCGGTATTGCAAGCAAGCACAATGGCATCGCACCCTTTATCCGCTAGATGTCGGCAAAGTGCAAGGCTGCGTGCAGCAATCCACTCGCTGGATTTTTCGCCATAAGGTGCATTGGCTGAATCCGCAAGATAGATGTAGTGATGGTGGGGTAGCTGACGCAGAGCCTCATCCAAGATGGACAACCCCCCAACGCCCGAATCGAAAACCCCTATGAGTGCCAAAGTTGACTATGCTTATTCAGTGACCAATATTGCAGTCGCCAAGAAAATAAACTATTAAGCAACCGTGACCGGAATACCGGCAATTTTGGCTTGCCATTCGCGGGGTCCTTCGTTGTGCATCGAGATGCCTTCCGAGTTGACTGCAACCGTTACTGGCATATCTTTGACATCAAACTCATAAATGGCTTCCATGCCTAAATCAGCAAAGCCAACCACTTTTGCGGTTTGAATCGCTTTTGACACCAAGTAGGCAGCGCCACCAACAGCCATTAAATAGGCTGATTTATGTTTCTTAATGGCTTCAATCGCTTCTGGCCCGCGCTCTGCTTTACCGATCATCGAGATCAGGCCAGTTTTGGCGAGCATCATCTCAGTAAATTTATCCATGCGGGTGGAAGTAGTTGGGCCTGCTGGACCAACAGCCTCATCGCGCACCGGATCAACTGGGCCAACGTAATAAATGACTCGATCTTTAAAGCTCACTGGCAATGCTTCGCCTTTGGCAAGCATGTCCTGTATCCGTTTGTGTGCTGCATCTCGACCTGTCAAGATTTTGCCGTTGAGTAATAAGGTTTCGCCTGGTTTCCAGCTTGCCACCTCTTGTGCAGTCAAAGTATCCAAATTCACCCGCTTGGATTTTTGAACATCTGGTGTCCATGTGACATCCGGCCAATCGGAGAGGGATGGGATTTCCATCTTTGCTGGGCCATCACCATGTAAATGGAAATGCACGTGGCGGGTTGCTGCACAGTTCGGAATCATAGCAACCGGTAATGAAGCTGCGTGCGTTGGATATTCCATAATCTTGATATCAAGAACGGTAGTCAGGCCACCTAGACCTTGTGCACCAATGCCAAGCTTGTTTACTTTGTCGTAGATTTCTAAGCGGAGTTCTTCCGCACGAGTCTTAGCGCCGCGAGCAATCAGTTCTTGAATATCTACTGGACCCATCAAGGACTCTTTGGCCATGAGCATGGCTTTTTCTGGGGTGCCACCAATACCGATACCCAAGATGCCAGGAGGGCACCAGCCTGCACCCATGGTTGGCACAGTTTTCAGAACCCAATCCACAATCGAATCGGAAGGATTGAGCATCACCATCTTGGCTTTATTTTCTGAGCCACCGCCTTTGGCTGCGCAAATGACTTCAACATCGTCGCCGGGAACGATTTCATAATGAATCACGGCAGGGGTGTTATCGCCGGTATTTTTACGCTTACCGGCTGGATCAGCTAAAACAGAAGCGCGCAACATATTGTCTGGGTTGAGATAAGCGCGACGTACACCTTCATTGACCATATCACTGACACTCATAGTTGCATCAGGCCACTGAACATTCATGCCAATTTTGAGGAATACCACCGCAATGCCCGTGTCCTGACACATTGGGCGGTGACCTTCCGCGCACATCCGACTATTGGTCAAAATTTGCGCAATGGCATCCTTAGCGCCATGACCCTGTTCCATCTCATAAGCCTTCCCCATAGCAGTAATAAAGTCCTTGGGATGGTAGTAGGAAATGAACTGAAATGCGTCTGCAACGCTTTGAATGAGGTCGTTTTGTTTAATATTGGTCATGTTTTTTTTGGCTTATTTCCACATTATTAGTAAGGTTTGCCCTATTTTAAGGGTTTGCCATAGAGCAAATCCCCCGTGTTTTCACTTATCTTCTAAGGTCTTGAGGGAGTAATCCTGTCATTTTGTGACATTTTCTCGCATTTGTAGCTGATTTTAGATGATTGATTATTTGATAGAGGGCTGTGAAGCATGGAACCACTAAAGCAAGAAAACCGCGTTTTTAACCCACCTGCAGAATTTGTAAAGGGTGCGGCAATTCCAGGTATGGATGCCTATAACAAGCTTTGTGCTGAAGCAAATGCAGATTACGACGGATTTTGGGGTCGTCTTGCCAAAGAAAACCTCTATTGGAAAAAGCCATTTACCAAGGTTTTAGATGAATCCAAAGCGCCTTTCTACAAATGGTTCGAGGACGGCACAACGAATGCTTCGTATAACTGCTTAGATCGCCAAGTTGAAGCCGGTTTGGGCGATAAGACTGCCATCATTTTTGAAGCCGATGACGGCACGGTTACTAAAGTAACTTACAAAGAAATGCTCGAGCGTGTTTGCAAAATGGCAAATGCGCTACGCAAGATGGGCGTTAAGTCTGGTGACAGCGTCATTATCTATATGGCAATGACTATCGAAGGCATTGTGGCGATGCAAGCCTGTGCCCGTATTGGTGCGATTCACTCCGTAGTGTTTGGTGGATTTTCTGCTCAAGCTTTGCGCGATCGCATTATGGACGTTGGCGCTGTTGCGGTCATTACTGCCGATGGACAATTTCGCGGTGGCAAAGCATTGCCATTAAAAGCCATTTGTGATGAAGCACTTTCCACTGGTGAGTACCCTAAGGTTAAGCATGTGATCGTTAGCAAGCGCACCGGTACTGATGTCACTATGCAGGCAGGTCGCGATGTTTGGATGCAAGAGATCGTCGCAAATGAAGCTACCACTTGCGAGCCAGAGTGGGTCAGCGCTGAGCACCCATTATTCATTCTGTATACATCCGGCTCAACCGGTAAGCCAAAGGGTGTTCAGCACTCTACTGGTGGCTACCTCTTGTGGGCCATTCTCACCATGAAGTGGACTTTTGACATTAAGCCAAACGATGTGTTCTGGTGTACTGCTGATATTGGTTGGGTAACGGGCCACTCCTACATCACTTATGGCCCACTGGCAGTTGGCGCTACCGAGATCGTATTTGAGGGTGTTCCAACATATCCAAATGCTGGTCGTTTCTGGGACATGATCCAAAAACATAAAGCATCTATTTTCTATACCGCACCAACTGCGATTCGTTCATTGATCAAAGCATCCAGCAACGATGAAGCGGTGCATCCAAAGAGCTATGACTTATCTTCATTGCGCCTCTTGGGTTCTGTGGGTGAGCCAATCAATCCAGAAGCATGGATGTGGTACTACGAGAATGTTGGTAACTCCAACTGCCCAATCGCTGATACTTTCTGGCAAACAGAAACTGGTGGTCACATGATTTCACCATTGCCAGGTGCTACACCCATGATTCCGGGTTCATGCACATTGCCATTGCCAGGGATTCAGGCTGCGATTGTCGATGAAGCTGGTGTAGACGTTCCTAATGGTCAAGGCGGCATTTTGGTTGTAAAGCGTCCTTGGCCTTCCATGATTCGTACGATTTGGAATGATGCAGATCGTTTTGTGAAGTCTTATTTCCCAGAAGAGTTAGGTGGCACTTTATATCTAGCAGGTGACGGCGCAATCCGCAACAAAGATACTGGTTATTTCACCATCACTGGTCGTATCGATGACGTATTAAACGTTTCCGGTCACCGCATGGGAACGATGGAGATTGAATCTTGCTTAGTGGCCAACCCATTGGTTGCTGAAGCTGCAGTGGTTGGTCGTCCTGATGAGCTGACTGGTGAGGCTATTTGTGTGTTCGTGGTTCTCAAAGGTGGTCGCCCAACAGGGGAAGATGCCAAGAAGCTTGCTACTGAATTACGTAATTGGGTTGGTAAAGAGATCGGGCCAATCGCTAAACCGAAGGACGTTCGTTTCGGCGACAACTTACCGAAGACCCGCTCTGGCAAGATCATGCGCCGTCTTTTACGTGTGATTGCAAAGGGCGAGGAGGTGACTCAAGACACTTCAACCCTGGAAAACCCACACATCCTGGAGCAGCTTAAAGAGTCTGTATAAGCAGCGCTCATCAGCTTTTGGCAGAAACCCCTCCGGAAATCGTATAATCGAACATTCCGGAAGGGTGGATGAGCGGTTTAAGTCACACGCCTGGAAAGCGTGCGTAGGTTAATAGCCTACCGCGGGTTCGAATCCCGCCTCTTCCGCCAAGTCAATAGGTATTAAAAGGGTTTGTAGAGATACCACGTCCTTGTTACCAAAAGCGTTATCAAAGCCATCCTTCGGGGTGGTCTTTCTTTTGGCGCCGATGTTCTGCTTTCGGCCTTGGATTCAACCGGTCAACGCAACAGATTGGGCAAAACGTTCTGCCGGTGTTTGATAGTTTAGTGTCTTTCTAGGGCGTTCATTCAGTTTCCTAGCTATGGCATTGAGCTTAGCCTGTGAGTAAT
>Ga0209189_1000518_pt1 | contig 32209 bp, 26 predicted proteins | sample C_130820_EF_Meta_FD_187308 | JGI IMG/M metagenome (GOLD analysis project Ga0209189, IMG submission 187308) | Freshwater microbial communities from Lake Croche, Canada to study carbon cycling - C_130820_EF_MetaG (SPAdes) (version 3) | ecosystem: Environmental > Aquatic > Freshwater > Lake... | reverse complement strand
CGCTTAGCTTCGGCTGACGTTTTCGGGGGTGGGGAGAATGACTAATCTGGCTACCGCGCAGAAGCTTGCGCCGTCCAATCTACAACTGCCGGTTTCGGCATATTTTGACGCTGACCTGCATCAGCGGGAAATTGAACTGCTTTTTAAGCAGGGTCCAGGCTATGTTGGACACGAACTCATGGTGCCTGAAATAGGTTCCTATCAAACTTTAAGAGCAGAAAACGAGGGTCGCATCCTGGTTCGTAATGAATCCGGCGTAGAGCTACTTTCTAATGTCTGTCGCCATCGCCAAGCATTAATGCTCAATGGTCGTGGCAAAGCCGACAATATTGTTTGCCCATTGCATCGCTGGACCTATGACTTGGGCGGCAACCTTCTAGGCGCCCCACACTTTGAGGATAAGCCCTGTTTAAATCTTGGCAAATCCCCATTGCAAAATTGGCAAGGATTGTTATTTGAAGGCCCGCGCGATATACGTACTGACCTCGCCAAACTGGGTGTTGCTGATGACCTGAAATTTGACGACTACGTTCTAGACCACGTTGAAGTTCATGAGTGCAATTACAACTGGAAAACATTCATCGAGGTTTACCTCGAGGACTATCACGTTGTCCCCTTTCATCCGGGCTTAGGTAAATTTGTTTCTTGCGAAGATTTGCATTGGGAATTCGGGGATTGGCATAGCGTACAAACTGTTGGCATTCATAAAGATTTGCAAAACCCAGGCTCTCCAATCTATCGCCATTGGCATGAGGCAGTCTTGCGCCAATTTGACGGCAAAGCCCCCCGCCATGGGGCTATCTGGCTCACCTACTATCCGAATGTGATGGTGGAATGGTATCCAGGTGTTCTGTGTGTTTCAACACTACACCCATTGGGGCCTGGAAAAACTCGCAATATTGTGGAATTCTACTACCCAGAGGAAATTGCTTTATTTGAGCGCGAGTTCGTTGAAGCAGAGCGCGCGGCTTACATGGAAACCTGCATTGAGGATGATGAAATCGCCGAACGCATGGATCAGGGACGCGCTGCACTTTTAGCTCGCGGCATTAATGAAGTAGGTCCGTACCAAAGTCCCATGGAAGATGGCATGCAACATTTCCATGAATGGTATCGCCGCGTCATGAGCTTTGAGGGTGCATAATCCTAACAAGCTTTAAGACATTGCTAATCTACGGTTTTATTAATATCTTGCATTAATAACCCTCATCACTCAATACAGGAAGCCTCATGACTCCTCTAATCTCAGCAAACCAGTTAGAAGAAATCATTAATAGCGGTGAGAATGTATTGCTCTGCGATTGCCGCTTTGATTTAGTAGACCCCCTCATCGGTAAAAAATCTTATGAAGAAAGTCACATACCCGGCGCGATTTACGTTGATCTAGATAACGATCTGTCGGGGACGAAAACGGGTGCCAATGGTCGTCATCCTCTTCCAAGCCCTGAAGCTTGGGCTCAAACCAAGACTCGCTTGGGAATCGACCCTAACACCCTTGTTGTTGCCTATGACAAGCAAGGTTCTGTTTACGCTAGCCGCTTGTGGTGGATGCTCAAAGCCACCGGCCATGCCAATGTGCGCGTCCTAGATGGTGGCTTAGATGCCTGGAATGGCCCTATGGGCACTATTCCTAGGGCGCCCACTCCTTGCCCGCAAGTAATTGGAGTAATGCCTTATACAGGACTGGTGCTAGCTGATGAAGTAGTAGGCAATCTACAAACCCAGAAAAACAAAATTATCGATGCGCGTACCGAAGATCGCTTTCATGGTCAGAATGAAACGCTGGATCAAGTTGGTGGCCATATCCCCGGCGCAATGAATCGCTTCTTTAAAAACAATCTCAATGCAACAGCATTTAAAACGCCAGAACAATTGTTCAAAGAGTTCTCAGAATTTTTGGGGCCGATTAAAGCCTCTGAAGTCATTCATCAATGCGGATCTGGTGTTACTGCCTGCCATAATCTTTTGGCAATGGAGCTTGCAGGTTTTAAAGGTTCACGCTTGTACGCAGGTAGCTGGAGCGAGTGGTGCGCAGATCCTAAAAGGCCTGTTGAGCTCTAAGTTGATATCACCAACATTAATGCAGTAAAGATAGCAGGATCACAAACCCTACGCCGCAAGCAATCAATACCGTTTGACGTAAGGACTCAATCCAATGTGGGCGACGATGCATTTGCGGAATTAGGTCACTCACTGCAATATAAATAAAACTACTAGACGCAATGACTAGCAAGTATGGCATCGCTGCATGTGCTTTTTCTAGGAAGAAATAAGCCAGCACGCCACCGACTACCGCCGATAATCCACAGATAAAGTTGTATAGCAGAGCGCGTGCACGTGAGAAGCCCGCATTTAATAAAACAATGAAATCGCCAATCTCTTGTGGAATTTCATGGGCAATGATCGCAATGGCGGTGAAGATACCCACTTGATAGTCAGCCATAAAAGCTGCTGCAATCAAGATGCCATCCACAAAGTTATGAATACCATCGCCCACCAAAATCATCCAGCCACTGCGTCCTGCATTTTCAGCATCATGCCCATGATGGTGATGATGACCATCGCCTTCATGATGATGATCGTGACGTAATAAGGCGATTTTCTCGAGCAAGAAAAAGCCCAACAAACCAGCAAGTAAGGTTGCAAACAAGTACTGAGGCTTTGCACCTTCCATACTAAATGCCTCAGGCAATGAGTGGAGTAAAGCTGTTGCCAACAAAATTCCAACCGATAAGCTGACCATATTGTTGACCATCTTAGAAAGCACGGCCAAAGAACAGCTTGCAGCTACTAGCACGCTAGCAGTACCTGCTAGCGCAGTGACCAAAAGTATGGTTTGTAAAACAGACATTACAGTTACGCCACTCCCATTTTCTTAAACCAAGCGAGACACTTATCCCAGCCATCTTTGGCAGGACCTTCGCGATAGGTTGCGCGGTAGTCTGCATGGAAGGCATGCGGGGCATCTGGATACACCTCAATCAGAGAAGCTTTTGCAGCTGGATTTTTAGGAGCGGCTTGGGCCAAAGCTGCGCGCATCTGTTCCACACTCTCCAAGGAGATACCGGTATCAGCGGCTCCATATAAACCGAGCACTGGCGCCTTTAAATCTGCAGCAATATCTACTGGATGCCGTGGATTGCCTTCAGTCTTTTCGCCAACGAGACGACCATACCAAGCAACACCAGCCCGTACCTGTGGCAATGTGGCAGATAACCAAGTAATGCGGCCGCCCCAGCAAAAGCCAGTTACACCAACCCGCTTCAGATCGCCACCATTTTTGCCAGCCCATACCAAGGCTGCTTGCAGATCGTTTAGGACTTGAGCATCAGGAGTCTTGGCAACAATATTCTTCTGAATCTCCGCCACTGTTCCATAAGAGTTTGGATCGCCAGCACGAATAAATTTCTCCGGGGCAATTGCAAGATAGCCGAGTTTGGCAAAACGTCTTGTGATATCGGCAATGTATTCATGTACGCCAAAAATTTCACTAGTCACTATTACGATAGGCAGCGAACCTGTGGATGTTTCAGGACGAGATACATAGGCAGGCATCTGAAAACTACCTACCGGAATCATTAGTTCGCCTGCCTTGATACCCTTAAAATCCGTTTCAATGGCTGCAGCCATCACTGGTTCAGATGCTGCAACATACCCTACACCGATGGCGGTAGCACCGATTGCGGATGTCTTCATAAAATTGCGTCGACTATTTTGAATATCTTTACTCATCGTTTTTGTCTCCTCGCTTCTATTTTTCGTTTAACCGTTAACACTTCATTCGCATGACTTAGTGCGCCTCTTCCCAATTATCGCCAATCCCAATACTAACCACCAAAGGCACCTTAAGATCAGCAACGTGGCACATTAAATCTGGTAACTTTGCCTGCAATAACTCAATCTCGTCCAAAGGGACGTCAAATACCAGTTCATCATGGACCTGAAGCAGCATTTTGGTTTTTAACTGCTCTTTTTCTAACCAATCCTCTACTGCGATCATCGCCAGCTTGATGAGGTCCGCGGCAGTACCTTGCATAGGGGCATTAATTGCTGCCCGCTCAGCGCCTTGGCGACGGGGACCATTCGAACCTTTAATCTCCGGTAACCAAAGACGTCGTCCAAAGACGGTTTCCACGTAACCATTTTCTCTAGCCTCAAGGCGTGTGCGCTCCATGTATTGAGCAACCCCTGGATAACGATCAAAATACTTGGCAATATAGTTTTGCGCAGCAGAACGCTCAATCCCTAGGTTACCTGCTAAGCCAAAAGCGCTCATGCCGTAGATCAAGCCAAAGTTAATCACCTTGGCATAACGACGCTGTTCAGAATTGACATCATCTAGCGCAATACCGAAGATCTCTGCCGCAGTGGCTTGATGAACGTCTTTACCTTCTCTAAATGCTGTTAATAGATTTTCATCTTCAGCAATATGCGCCATGATGCGTAACTCAATTTGAGAGTAATCCGCTGACAATAATTTACATCCATTCGCCGGAATAAATGCCTCCCGAATACGGCGACCCTCTTCGGTGCGCACGGGAATATTTTGCAAGTTTGGATCGCTAGATGCCAAACGACCCGTAACAGCTGTAGCTTGAGAGAAATTCGTATGCACACGCCCAGTCTTGGGATCGGCCATACGGGGTAACTTCTCGATATAAGTCGACATCAGTTTAGCTAAGCTGCGGTAATCCAGAATGCGTGCCGGCAATGGATAGTCTTCAGCCAGCTTCTGCATAACTTCCTCATCAGTCGAAGGCGCGCCCGATGGTGTCTTTTTAATGACTGGGAGCTCAAGTTGCCCAAATAAAATCTCGGCGATTTGCTTGGGTGACTGGATATTAAAAGGCTGACCAGCTAGCTGATGGATCTCACCCTCAAGCTCCAGCAGACGCTTACCTACTTGCTGTCCCTGTTTAGCTAATAGCGCCGAATCGATCCGAATACCATTCCGCTCCATGATGCCGAGCACCCGCATGGCTGGCATTTCGACATTTTCATAGATGTAAAGCAGCCCTGCGCTTTCCTGAATCTGTGGCCAGAGCTCCAAATGGAGGCGCAAAGTAATATCGGCATCCTCTGCTGCGTAGTCTGTTGCAATCTGGAGGTCAACCTGGTCAAAGCCAATCTGGTGAACGCCTTTGCCACATACCTCTTCGTAGCGAATCGTTTTCATGCCGAGATGCCGCTCAGCCAAACTGTCCATATTGTGTGGCATATGCGACTCGAGTACATATGATTCCAGCAAGGTGTCGAATGCGACTCCCTGCAAGGTAATTCCGTAGTTGGCAAAAATATGGCTATCGTACTTGAGGTTTTGACCTACCTTGAAATGCGTTTTGCTTTCTAACCAAGGCTTTATGCGCTTTAGCACTACATCACGGTCAAGCTGAGCTTCACCGTTGCGATGCGCTACTGGTATATAGCAAGCTTCACCCGGCTTCACCGATAAAGAGATGCCAACAAGCTCTGCCGCAAGCGCATCAAGACTAGTGGTTTCGGTATCGACTGCTGTTAACGCAGATGACTCAATCTTTTTTAACCATGTATCTAAACTCGCTTCATCCACCACGCATTCGTAGTGACGTTCGATGGCATCTTGGGCATCACGAGTGGCCTGCGATAAATCCTTGGTTGGAGCGCTGGCAATCACACGCGCCTTCTTTTCTCCCCCTGAATTTTCTTCTGAGGTATTTGATATTGGACTGCCAGCAAGATCAAAAGTAATCACCTCTGAACCCTGATCCTCTGGGCTTGTGAGCTGCTTCTCCACATCGCGCAACCAGGTCTTAAAGGCGTAACGCTCAAACAACTCGCGTAGCAGTGGCGCATCTTCAGACTTCGCATGTAAGTCATCTAAGCCAGGCAAGTGTGGTGATAAATCACAATCGGTTTTTACCGTGATGAGTTGACGGGCTTGTGGCAACCAAGGAAGAGTGGCACGCAAGTTTTCACCAACGACACCTTTGATTTGATCGGCATTTGCCATCAAGTTATCGAGATTGCCAAACTCTGCTAACCATTTATTGGCTGTCTTTGGTCCCGCCTTAGGAACGCCTGGTACGTTATCGACAGCGTCCCCAATGATGGATAAATAATCCACAATCAATTCTGGAGGTACACCAAATTTTTCTTTGACGCCTTCGATATCTAACTTTTCATTCGTCATCGTATTAATGAGAGTGACCGAAGGGTTAACTAATTGCGCTAAATCTTTGTCACCCGTAGAGATGATGGTTTCCCAACCCGCTTGGGTTGCTTGGCACGCCAAAGTACCAATCACATCATCAGCCTCCACACCGGAAACCATCAGTACCGGCCAACCTAAAGCCTTGACCATGGCGTGAATGGGTTCGATCTGCTTAACCAAATCCTCAGGCATGGGGGAGCGATGCGCTTTGTACTCCGAGTACATCTCATCGCGGAAAGTCTTCCCTTTAGCATCAAAAACACAGGCGATATGGTCAGCCTTGAGCTCAGAACGGGCCCGGCGCATCATATTGACCATGCCATAGATAGCCCCGGTAGGCTCTCCAGCCCCATTTCTGAGGTCTGGCATGGCGTGGAAGGCACGATAGAGGTAACTTGAGCCGTCTACCAACAAGAGTCTATGTTTAGTCATACCGCAATCGTACAATCTAGTTGTGAAATGCCTACAGGTCTGGTTAAGGAACCGCCCGAGAGTAGGCTTAAAAAGGTGAAAAAATGCATCATTTAACGAACTTAATTAGCCACTCAATGAGTCAAAGCCTAGCCCTAATGAGCGTTTTAGTGGTTTTTGGACTGTATGGCGTCACTTCAGCCCAAGCTCAGAATAACAGCCAGGCGCTCAGTCCATCTGAATTAAACCGCATCAATAATCAACCGCTTGCTCCAGCAGTCAGCGCATCTGGTGGCATAAGCAACCCAGAGCAACGCAAACCAAACTATCAGTACAAAGATAAAAACGGCACCACCATTACCGAGTATAAGGATGTGAATTCACCGACACAGGTTGACGTCAAAACACCTTACACCAACTATGAAATGGCGCCCCCCACATCAGTGATGCCTGGGCCACCAAAAGAAACTGATCTGATTAGCGTTCCTAGTATTAGCATTCCGCTTAGATAAAAATCTTCATTTAATTTAGTTCATGGCCGTATTTACTCCAATCGAGCTTGAGGATATTTCTCAATGGATTTCCCAAGACTTTGATATTGGTCAAACGAGCGAACTTCGCGGTATTCATGGTGGCATTGAGAACTCTAACTTTTTCTTGGACACCACCCAAGATGGCCAGAAACAGGAATATGTATTAACCATTTTTGAAAGATTATCTGCAGAGCAGCTCCCTTTTTATTTAGAGCTCATGCGCCACTTAGCAAATAAAGGCATCCCTGTTCCCAAGCCTATTGAAAACAAGCAAGGGCACATCCTTTTTACCCTCAAAGGCAAGCCGGCAGCCATTGTTAGCAAGTTGCCCGGCCTTTCTAGGCTGCAGCCAGAGGGAAATCATTGCGCCTTAGTTGGTGAGATGCTTGCGAAGATGCATTTAGCTGGAAAAGATTTTCCGAAGGCACAAGAAAACCTTCGAAGCCTTGCTTGGTGGCAAAAAACAATACCTCAAGTACTCCCACACTTGAATGCGTCCCAAAAAGAATTGCTGATCCATGAGCTAAAAACTCAAGAAGTATTTTTTTCCTCCGCCACATACGATGGATTGCCACAAGGCGCCAGTCATTGCGATCTCTTTCGTGACAACGTCCTATTTGATCCAAAAGGATCTGATCCATCTCATGATCAATTGGGTGGCTTTTTTGACTTCTACTTTGCTGGTACTGATAAATGGTTATTTGATGTCGCAGTTACTGCAAACGATTGGTGTCTGGCTGATAACAAACAGGATTTAGATCCTCCGCGTTTAGAAGCATTCCTGAAAGCCTATCAAGCAGTGCGCCCCTTTACTCAAGAGGAGCAGACAAGCTGGCCACTCATGTTGCGTGCGGCAGCCCTGCGCTTTTGGGTCTCAAGACTATGGGATTTTTATCTGCCACGGGATGCGCAGATGTTAACCCCTCATGATCCTACACACTTTGAACACATTCTTTTAAGTCGACGCTCACTATGAAACTGAATTCCGCATCTCCCAAAGAGGGTTATACCTGGATCAGACAAGGTATTTGGCTCTTTAAACAGAATCCTTTGGGCTTCTTGATGCTGGTATTTATGTATGTGTTTGCCGCCCAATTAGCAGTCATCATTCCAGTGATTGGTGTTTTTGCCGTACTACTTCTCACGCCAACCCTCTCCGTTGGTTTTATGACCGCCTGCCGTCAAGCGATTCAAAAGGAGCGCATCAAACCCATGGTGTATTTAGTTGCACTACAGTCAAGCCCTATTATTCGCAAAAGAATTTTGCAATTAGGCTTGGTATATGCAGGCATAATTTTGTTACTGAGTTTTATCTTAAGTCTCTTGGTTGACTTTGAATTACTACTCCCATTGATGACGGGTGATAAGCCAATCACACCAGAAGCACTGCGCCAGGTTTACCTAGTGATGTTCTTTGGAGCAATCTTATATGTGCCAGTAGCTATGTTGATGTGGTTTTCACCAGTATTAGTGGCATGGGCTGATATGTCCGTGGCTCAGGCGCTCTTCTCCAGCTGCTTGGCGTGCTGGACTAATAAGGCAGCATTCTTTTTGTATCTCTCTATTTGGAGCGCCATTCTGATTGCTATTCCGCTCATGGTGGGAATGCTTTTTGATGTCATCAATTTAGGTCAAGCAGCCTCATTTGTCATTGCTCCCATCTCCATGGCTGGCCTCACCGTGATGCACTGCTCGTTCTATGCGACCTGGAAGGCTTGCTTCGCAGAAGATGAGGTAGCTTTGCCTGTTAATTAATTGATTGACCGATGGATTAGTCGATCGCAGCAAGCTTCGCAATACTGAGTTGCAGCCACTTAATACCATGACGCTTGAAGTTCACTTGTGCTCGCGCATCAGCATCTACACCCTCAAGCCCAGTCACGCGCCCTTCACCAAACTTGGTATGAAATACATTCTGCCCAATAGTGAATGGATAATTTCCCCGTGGTGGCGAAGCCAATCTCTTGACTTCCATTGAAGCAGAGCCTACTCGCTCAACTCTTTTGGCTGGCCTCTGGCGCTCAGATCCCGAATCAAAAAAGTCATTGGATTCGTATTCGCGTTGACGGGTGTAACCATCTTGCCAAGTGGATCCTGATCTTGGGTTACCGTTACCACTGCCGCCCCAACGTGCATCTCTTGCTTTAGGGGTTAGCCATTTCAATGAATCTGATGGAAGCTCTTCTAAGAAACGGGAAGGCATGTTGTAGCGTACCTGACCATGCAACATGCGTGATTGAGTATGTGAGAGGTAGAGACGCTCTTTGGCACGCGTAATCGCCACGTACATCAGGCGACGCTCTTCTTCCAAGCCATTCTGCTCATTCACACTGTTTTCGTGAGGGAATAATCCCTCCTCCAGGCCGGTTATGAAGACGGAAGTGAACTCCAGCCCTTTGGCTGAGTGAACTGTCATTAACTGCACGGCATCTTGACCAGCCTGAGCTTGGTTATCACCCGCCTCCAAGGAGGCATGCGATAGGAAGGCCGCCAAAGGTGAAACCTCAACTACTCCCGGGGCATTTTCACCAGGCAACATCGCAGCCGCAGCATCCTGGCCATAACCCTCTTCGGCAATAAATGCTGTGGCAGCATTAATCAATTCTTGTAAGTTCTCGACGCGATCCTGTCCTTCGCGTTCTGAGAGATAGTGCTGAATCAAGCCACTATGTTGAATTACGAACTCAACAGTTTCTGGCAGGGTATTGTGGCGAGTAGCCTCCCGCATGTGGTCCACTAAGCGCACAAATCCTCCTAGCGCGGCGCCGGCTTTTCCTTCTAAAGAGGAGGCCGCTAGATACAAAGAGCATTGCTGTGCTCTAGCAGCATCTTGCAATGCCTCAATAGATCTTGCACCAATTCCGCGGGTGGGGAAATTCACCACTCGGGAAAATGAAGTGTCATCATTTGGATTTTCAAGCAAGCGCAGATAAGCAAGCGCATGTTTAATTTCAGCACGCTCAAAGAAGCGCAAACCGCCATACACGCGATACGGAATAGCTGCAGAAAATAAGGCATGCTCAATAATGCGTGACTGGGCATTACTGCGGTAGAGCAAAGCGACTTCAGTACGTTTAATGCCGCTATTCACTAAAGCTTTGATCTCATCTACCAGCCATGCAGCTTCAGCATGATCACTGGGTGCTTCATAGACACGGACCGGTTCTCCATGTCCAGCATCGGTGCGTAGGTTTTTACCAAGCCGCTCAGAGTTGTTTGCAATCAGGTGATTAGCAGTATCCAGAATATGGCCATGCGAGCGATAGTTCTGCTCTAGCTTCACCATCAAGGGGTGATATTGCTTTTCGTATAAGCGCATGTTTTCAACATCAGCGCCGCGGAAAGCATAAATACTTTGGTCATCATCGCCCACTGCAAAAACAGAACTGCTACCCATACCGCTAACATTAATACGACTTGCATCGTGGCCAGACAATAATTTGAGCCACGCATATTGCAAGGCATTGGTATCTTGGAACTCATCGATCAGAATGTGGCGGAAGCGTTCTTGATAGTGCGTCCGAATAGCTTCACAATGCTTGAGCAACTCATAGCTACGCAATAAGAGCTCAGCAAAATCAACGACGCCTTCACGCTGACACTGCTCATCATAAGCCGCATAAAGTTGCGCCATCTTGGCCTGAAAGTCGTCACCAATTGCCAAATCTTTTGCACGCTGCCCACGTTCTTTGGCATGAGCAATAAAGTATTGCAACTGCTTGGCAGGATACTTTTCATCATCAACTTTTAAGCCCTTTAGAAGGCGCTTGATTGCGGATAGTTGATCTTGGGTGTCCAGAATTTGGAAAGTCGATGGCAAACCTGCTTCTTTATGGTGCGCGCGCAATAAACGGTTACAAAGACCATGAAAGGTACCAATCCACATGCCACGGGTATTAATCGGCAGCATGGCGCTCAAACGCAACATCATCTCTTTAGCGGCCTTATTGGTGAAGGTCACCGCTAGGACGCCAATAGGGGATACCTGGCCGGTCTGAATCAACCAGGCTATACGGGTGGTGAGGACGCGGGTCTTGCCGCTCCCTGCCCCAGCCAAAATCATGGCTGACTGGGCTTGGCCATTTTCATTGACGGGCGGGAGGGTCACTGCCTCGCGCTGTTCTGAATTGAGGTTGGCGAGCAAGTCTGAGTACATCAGCCCAATTATAATTTGCCTCTTATGCCAAATGCCTCAAATACCCCTAATTCAGCAGCGGCCAGCTCAGTCGACGAGCTCGCCAAATCCTATGAACCCGCCCCGATAGAGGCCTACTGGGGTCCAGAGTGGGAACGCCGGGGTATTGCCGACTCCACTATGGATGAGGGAAAGGGTGATTTTTCGATTCAGCTACCTCCACCGAATGTGACAGGCACCCTACATATGGGTCACGCCTTCAACCAAACGATCATGGATGGTTTGGTTCGCCATGCTCGCATGTCAGGCAAAAATACTTTGTGGGTTCCTGGCACCGATCATGCTGGTATTGCCACTCAAATTGTTGTGGAACGTCAACTCGATGCACAAAAAGTGTCTCGCCATGATTTGGGTCGCGAGAAGTTTTTAGAAAAAGTGTGGGAGTGGAAAGAAACTTCCGGAAATACCATTACTCGCCAAATTCGTCGCCTCGGCGCATCGATCGATTGGGGTAAAGAATATTTCACGATGGACAGCAAGATGTCCAAAGCAGTAGTAGAAGTTTTTGTACGATTGCATGAGCAGGGATTGATTTACCGCGGCAAACGATTAGTGAACTGGGATCCCGTTTTAGGCACCGCCGTTTCTGACTTAGAAGTAGTGAGCGAAGAAGAAGATGGCTCGATGTGGCATATTCGCTACCCACTGACTGACGGCTCCGGCTACTTGACTGTTGCCACCACCCGCCCTGAAACCCTGCTGGGCGACGTTGCTGTTATGGTCAACCCTGAAGACGAACGTTATAAACACCTTATCGGCAAGTCAGTAAACCTGCCCTTATGCGACCGCCAGATCCCTATCATTGCTGATGACTATGTTGATTTGAACTTTGGTACCGGCGTTGTCAAAGTAACCCCTGCACATGACTTCAATGACTATGCAGTAGGTCAACGTCATCAACTCCCATTAATCAACATTCTGACTTTGGATGCCAACATTAATGAAAATGCGCCAGCCGCCTATCAAGGCATGGAACGTTTTGCAGCACGTAAGCAAGTAGTTGCAGACCTGGAGGCAGCTGGCCTATTAGACAAAGTTCAACCGCATAAATTGATGGTTCCTCGCGGGGATCGTACGCAAACGATTATTGAACCCATGCTCACAGACCAATGGTTTGTAGCCATGTCCAAACCAAGCCCAGACAATCAATATCAACCAGGCTCATCGATTGCTGGCGCGGCATTGGATGCAGTAGTAAAAGGTGATATCAAGCTTGTTCCTGAAAATTGGATCAATACCTACACTCAATGGCTAGGCAATATTCAGGATTGGTGCATCTCTCGTCAACTCTGGTGGGGACATCAAATCCCTGCCTGGTATGGCGATGATGGACAGATATTTGTTGGACGCTCCGAAGAAGAGGCTAAAACTAAGGCAGTAGCGGCCGGCTACAGTGGCAAACTCAACCGTGATCCAGATGTATTAGACACCTGGTTTAGCTCTGCCCTGGTCCCATTTAGCTCTTTAGGTTGGCCCGAAGAAACGCCTGCTTTACATCACTTCCTACCCTCATCCGTTCTCGTTACTGGCTTTGACATCATCTTCTTCTGGGTAGCGCGCATGGTCATGATGACTTGCCACTTTACTGGGAAAGTGCCGTTCCACACCGTGTATGTGCACGGCTTAGTGCGTGATGCTGAAGGTCAGAAGATGAGTAAGTCCAAAGGCAATACCTTGGACCCAATCGATTTGATTGACGGCATTCAGATTGAAGAGCTCGTAGGCAAACGCACTACCGGCCTGATGAATCCAAAACAGGCCGAGAGCATTAGCAAGAAAACGAAGAAAGAATTTCCAGATGGTATTCCGGCATTCGGTACCGATGCCTTGCGCTTTACTTTTGCATCTTTAGCGTCACTTGGTCGCAACATCAACTTTGATCAAAAACGTTGCGAAGGCTATCGTAATTTCTGCAACAAACTTTGGAATGCGACTCGTTTTGTTCTCATGAATTGCTCCGGCAACGATGAGGACAATGGCTTGGCACCCTGCGATAATCAATGTGGTCCAGAAGGTTACCTCGATTTTTCTCCTGCCGATAAATGGATCGTTTCCCAACTCCAAAGAACAGAGGCTGAAGTAGCCAAGGGCTTTGAAGCCTATCGTTTTGACAATATTGCCAGCAGCATTTACCAATTTGTTTGGGACGAATATTGCGATTGGTACTTAGAGCTCGCTAAGGTGCAGTTGCAGACAGGCACACCAGCCCAGCAACGCGCTACTCGTCGGACACTGTTGCGCGTCTTAGAAACTATCTTGCGTATGGCGCATCCTTTAATCCCATTTATTACTGAAACCCTTTGGCAAACTGTCGGACCAAAGTCCGGCAAAAATTTAGCCCAGCAAGCCAAGCAAACGATTGCGCTCCAACCTTACCCTGTTGCTCAACCTGAAAAGATTGATGGGCAAAGTGAAGCTTGGGTGGCTCAGATCAAAGCGATTGTGGATGCTTGTCGGAACCTGCGCGGTGAGATGCAAGTTCCTCCCGGTCAAAAAGTACCACTCTGGATTTGTGGGCCGCAGGCATTCTTAGAAAAAGCGACGCCCTATTTGATGGCGCTTGCCAAGCTAGCTGAAGTCAAAATCTATCACGATGAATCTACCTTAGAAAAAGACGCCCCTGGAGCGCCGATTGCACTAGTGGGCGATATTAAGCTCTTGCTCAAGATCGAAGTTGATGTTGGCGCAGAGCGTATTCGTCTAAGCAAAGAAATTGAGCGCCTAGCCAACGAAATTACTAAAGCCAAGGGCAAATTGACCAATGAAAGCTTTGTGGCTCGCGCCCCCGCCGAGGTTGTTGCTCAAGAAAAACAACGCCTTGCTGGCTTTGTGCAAAATCATGAGAAACTGGTTGCGCAATTAGAACGTCTGAAGTAAAAATTAGTCAAACAACAAATCGTAAAGCGATTGGATTTATATGTCACTCAGCACCAAAGCAGTCACCAAAGCAGTTTTCCCAGTTGCGGGATTGGGCACACGCTTTTTGCCAGCCACTAAGGCAAGCCCAAAAGAGATGCTCAATGTGGTCGACAAACCACTAATTCAATATGCTGTCGAAGAGGCTATTGCAGCTGGCATTACTGAAATGATTTTCGTTACCGGACGTAGTAAACGCGCCATTGAAGATCACTTTGATAAAGCCTATGAATTAGAGGCTGAGCTTGAGGCTAAAAACAAGCAAGCCCTTCTAGATATCGTTCGTAGCGTTAAACCTAGTCATGTTGATTGTATTTATGTTCGTCAACCTGAGGCACTCGGTTTAGGTCACGCAGTTTTATGTGCAGAAAAGTTAGTTCGTGATGAGCCATTTGCCATTATTTTGGCGGATGACTTATTAGATGGCCAGCCTCCTGTACTTAAGCAAATGCTCAAAGTATTTGATGAGCAAAATGGCTCTGTGGTTGCTGTGGAAAAAATTGACCCTGCAAAGAGCAGTTCCTACGGCATTGTTTCAGGCTCTGAGGTTGCGAAAGGCATTTACCGTTTGAACGGTATCGTGGAAAAGCCTCAACCTAAAGATGCCCCCTCTAATCTTGCTGTCGTGGGGCGTTACGTTCTCTCTTCCAACATCTTTACCCATATTCGAAACCTCAAACCAGGCGCCGGCGGGGAAATTCAACTCACTGATGCGATTGCCGCATTACTAAAAGAAGAGCCCGTCTTTGCCTATGAGTACGATGGGGTGCGTTATGACTGCGGAAGCAAATTAGGCTATCTCAAAGCTTCAGTTGAGTTTGCATTACGTCACCCAGAGGTAAAAAACGATTTTGCAGACTACCTTAAGAGCCGGGTTTATCTTAAATAATTAAGCAACTCCGAAGGTTGTTTATCTGCGCTTCATAAAGAAAACCAGCACATCGCCTTCGGTAGTGCTCGCAAGCAACTCATTACCAGTTTGCTTAGCGAAAGCAGGGAAGTCATGAGCTGCACCAGCATCGGTTGCTTTGATCTTCAAGACTTCGCCTGACTGCATAGTTGCCAATGCTTTTTTAGTGCGCAAGATCGGCAACGGGCAGTTCATACCAATGGCATCTACTTCTGCATTAAAAGCAATATTCACTGGTTCATTCATTTGCTTGCCACCCAGTCTTTCACGCCCTCTAAAGCTGCAGCCAACTTACTAGGATCGGTTCCGCCAGCCATCGCCATTTCTGGTTTGCCGCCGCCTTTGCCGCCTACTTGCTGGGCTACGAAGTTCACGAGATCACCCGCCTTCACTTTACCAATGGAGTCAGCCGTCACTCCAGCAATTAAACTCACCTTGTCACCTTGAACTGATGCCAACACAATTGCAGCCGTCTTCAGCTTTGCCTTGAGGGCATCCATCGTTTCTCTAAGTACGCCAGCATCAGCGCCATCCATACGAGCAGCGAGCACTTTAATACCATTGACATCAATCGCTTGACCAGCCAATTCATCGCCTTGACTGGCTGCCAACTTAGAGTTCACTTTTTCTAATTCACGTTCAGCTTGACGCAGACTTTCTTGAAGTTGCGCAACACGATTGACCAAATCTCCCGGATGGGTTTTGAGAATCGCTGCGGCTTCGTTGATCTTATCTTCTATACTCTGTAAAAAGTGGAGTGCGTTATTACCAGTCACTGCCTCAACGCGGCGGATTCCAGCAGCAACACCGCCTTCAGAAACTATCTTCAAGCTGCCAATATCCCCCGTGCGGCTGACATGCGTGCCACCACAAAGCTCTTTGGATGAACCAATCTCTAGAACACGCACTTCATCGCCATACTTCTCGCCAAAGAGCATCATGGCACCCGTCTTTTGCGCATCATCCAAAGACATGACCTTGCCTGAGGTTGCTGTGTTTTCTAGAATCTCTTGATTCACAATATCTTCGATACGACGAATTTGCTCAGCAGTAATGGGTGCATTGTGTGTAAAGTCAAAACGGGTCTTGGTAGCATCTACTAAAGAACCTTTTTGTTGCACATGATCACCCAGCACTTCACGTAAGGCTTTGTGCAAGATGTGCGTAGCGCTATGGTTGCGCATCGTATCGTTTCTTTGTTGGGTATCAACCAAAGCATTTATTGAGTCGCCCACCTTGAGCTCACCCTCAAGCACTTCGCCTTGATGACCAAATACATCTGCCTGGATCTTGAAGGTATCTTCGACCGCAAACCGAATACTGTCATTGCGAAGCTCGCCTTTATCGCCAACCTGGCCACCAGATTCAGCATAGAAAGGGGTATTGTCTAAAACGATGACGGCTGCATCACCTGCCTTGACTGATGGCACAGCAGAACCATCCACATAGAGAGCCGTTACTTTCGCACCCTCATGTTTTAGAGTGTCATATCCATGAAACTGGGTTGGCGTGCCTTTGTAATCCAAACCCTGGGCTACCTTGAACTTACCAGCAGCTCTTGCTTGATCGCGTTGTTTTTGCATCGCCACTTCAAAACCATCAGCATCAACCGTTACACCACGCTCACGACATACGTCAGCTGTTAAATCTAATGGGAAACCAAAGGTGTCATGCAAGCGGAAAGCAGTTTCACCATCGACTACTTTTGCACCACCGGCCAATGCACCATCCAAAATTTCCATACCATTAGCGATGGTTTGGAAGAAACGTTCTTCCTCTTGCTTGAGAACTTCGCTCACTTTGTCTTGTGCAGCACGCAATTCTGGATAAGCATCGCCCATTTCTTTTACGAGTGCGGGCACTATTTGATAGAAAAATGGTTTACGTGCGCCTAATTTATAGCCATGACGAATCGCACGACGTGCAATACGACGTAATACATATCCACGACCTGCATTACCCGGAATCACACCATCGACCACAATGAAGCTACATGCGCGGATATGGTCAGCAATCACCTTGAGTGAAGGACTACCTGGATCACAGCTCTCACCGCCAGCAGCATCTACCGCTTCCTTGGCAGCCTTCAGGAGATTGACGAAGAGGTCAATCTCGTAATTAGAGTGGACATGCTGTAATACTGCTGCAATACGCTCAAGACCCATACCGGTATCAACACTCGGCTTTGGTAGTGGATGCATCACACCTGCTTCATCACGATTGAATTGCATGAAGACGTTGTTCCAAATTTCGATGAAACGATCGCCATCCTCATCCGGACTTCCAGGAGGACCACCAGCAATATGATCACCGTGATCATAAAAAATTTCAGTACAAGGACCGCAAGGACCCGTATCGCCCATCATCCAAAAATTATCGGATGCATAACGCGCGCCCTTGTTATCGCCAATACGAATGATGCGATCAACAGGAATACCAATTTGTTTGTTCCAGATCTCAAAGGCCTCGTCATCTTCCGCATATACGGTAACGAGAAGTTTTTCCTTAGGCAACTGAAAGACTTGGGTCAATAAATCCCAAGCAAATTGAATCGCGTCCTTCTTGAAATAATCTCCAAAGGAGAAATTTCCGAGCATTTCAAAAAAGGTGTGGTGACGGGCGGTATAGCCGACGTTATCCAAGTCATTATGTTTTCCACCCGCTCGGATACACTTTTGGGCAGTCGTAGCGCGGTGATAGGGGCGCTTATCGAAGCCCAAAAACACGTCTTTGAACTGATTCATCCCTGCATTGGTAAATAGCAGGGTTGGGTCATCCCCCGGCACTACTGGGCTGGATGGGACGATTTGGTGGCCTTTTTGGGCGAAAAAATCCAGGTATGCCTGGCGAATTTGGGAGACTTTCATGCCAATAATTATCGCATTGGCACTAGCCTAGGGCAAACGCTAGGTAAGAAGGGTCAAACCTGCCTTACAATCCCACAACATCAATAAAAATCGGCAGTAGAGTCGATCACAAGGAGAGCAACTTGAAAATTCGCAATCAACGGGATTTTGGGGCCGGAATTATGTATATGGTTATTGGCCTCTTCTTCGCCATAATGGCCACCAATTACCCTATGGGTACTGCTGCCAAAATGGGTCCGGGCTATTTCCCATTCTATTTGGGCATTTTGATGTTCCTTTTGGGCGTACTGGTGGCAGTAAAGGCTTTTGGTGCCAAAGCAGCCATTGAGTCCATTCCTAAATTTAACTGGCGCATCATTGCCCAGATTACTGGAGCGGTTGTGCTCTATGGTCTGCTGCTCCCACGTTTGGGTTTCTTGATTGCTGTAGTGGTCTTAGTATTTGTGGCCGCTAGCGCGAGCAGGGAATTTACCTGGAAAGGTACTGCGATCAACGCAGCGTTCTTGGTGACATTTACGTATTCAGTATTTGTGTTGGGTCTGAAGCTTCAGTTCCCACTCTTGCCTGTATTCCTACAACAATAACGAACCGGGACTCTGAAAAAATGGATTTATTTGCTAACTTAAGTCTCGGTTTTGAAACCGCGTTCACATTACAAAACCTGCTTTACTGCCTGATCGGCTGTATCTTGGGAACCTTGATTGGCGTGTTGCCAGGCCTCGGCCCGATCGCAACGATTGCGATGTTGTTGCCTGCCACCTATGCCCTTCCTCCAATTGCCGCTTTAATTATGTTGGCTGGTATTTACTACGGCTCACAGTACGGTGGATCTACAACAGCGATTCTCTTGAATATCCCGGGGGAGACGTCCTCGGTGGTGACGGCGATCGACGGCTATCAAATGGCCCGAAATGGCCGTGCTGGTGTTGCCCTCTTTACTGCTGGTATGGGTTCATTCTTCGCGGGTTGCGTAGCAACTTTAGTGCTAGCTGCATTTGCTGCACCACTTTCCCAGCTTGCGTTTAAGTTTGGTCCCGCCGAATACTTCTCCTTAATGGTCCTAGGTTTGATTGGTGCAGTGGTATTGGCATCAGGCTCTTTGATCAAAGCGATTGGCATGATCATTTTGGGCCTCTTAATGGGCTTGATCGGTACTGACGTGAACTCTGGTGTATCACGTTATGCGTTTGATATTCCTGAGTTGAGTGACGGTATCGGCTTCGTTGCAGTGGCGATGGGCGTATTCGGTTTCGCAGAAATCATGGGCAACCTGGAGAAGACTGGTGACGATGAGGGCTTCCTCAATAAACTCACCAGTATGGTTCCTACCAAGACCGACGTGAAGCGCATGATCCCATCGATCTTGCGCGGCACTACCATTGGCTCTATCTTGGGTATCTTGCCAGGCGGCGGTGCAGCACTAGCAGCTTTCGGTGCTTACTCTGTAGAGAAAAAATCTTCTAAGTACAGCCATGAGTTTGGTAAGGGTGCAATTGAAGGTGTTGCAGGTCCGGAAGCAGCAAATAACGCTGCTGCTCAAACCTCATTCATTCCATTGCTCACATTAGGTATCCCACCCAATGCTGTGATGGCTTTGATGGTTGGCGCGATGACTATTCACAACATTCAACCTGGTCCACAGGTAATGACCAGCAACCCTGCCTTGTTCTGGGGTCTGATTGCTTCTATGTGGATTGGTAACGTCATGTTGATTCTCTTGAATTTGCCCCTCATTGGTATTTGGGTCAAGCTCTTGAAGATTCCGTATCGCTTCCTTTACCCAGCTATTTTGGTTTTCTGCTGTATAGGCGTGTATACCGTGAACAACACTGTATTTGACGTATATGTCACCGCAGGCTTTGGCTTGATTGGCTACCTATTCTTCAAACTCGGTTGCGAACCTCCTCCATTGCTCTTGGGTTTCGTGCTCGGACCAATGATGGAAGAGAACTTCCGTCGCGCCCTATTGTTATCACGCGGTGACTTCACCACCTTTGTAACCCGTCCACTTTCCTTAGGCTTGCTGATTGCAGCAGCCCTCCTGGTAGTGATCGTGGCGTTGCCGGCAGTGAAGAAGACTCGCGAAGAGGCGTTTGTGGAGGATTAATTCTCCAAAGCTTCCCAGAAATGAGCCCGCAGCAGTTTGCGGGCTTTTTCTTTAGGTGCCAAGGGTTTTCTCTACAATGTGGCTATGTCCCAAGATAGCAAACCCACTAAAGCCAATACTGGCGCTGTAGCCGAACCGTCTAATTTCTTACGCCAGATCATTGACCATGATTTGGCAAGTGGGGCTTTTTCACAGCGCACCAACTTAGCGGGTGAAGCTATCCCATCCATCATTACCCGTTTTCCACCTGAGCCCAATGGCTATCTACATATTGGTCATGCTAAAAGTATTTGCCTGAACTTTGGTCTTGCTGCTGACTACAACAATCAGCCTGGTGGTGCACGTTGCAATATGCGCCTAGATGACACCAATCCCGTCAAAGAAGATGTGGAATATGCCGATAGTATTTTGGATGCGGTGAAGTGGTTAGGCTTTGATTGGGGCACCAATCTGTATCACGCCAGTGATTACTTTGACAAACTCTATGAGTTTGCAGAAGTCTTGATTCAGAATGGTAAAGCCTATGTAGACAGCCAAAGCGCTGATGACATTCATACCAATCGCGGTAACTTTGGCCAGGTAGGCAAAAACAGTCCTTATCGCGATCGCAACCCCGAAGAAAATCTCTCTTTATTTCGCGAGATGCGTGATGGTAAGTTCAAAGACGGTGAACATGTACTGCGTCTCAAGATTGATATGGCGCACCCGAATATTGTGATGCGTGACCCCGTGGTGTATCGCATCCGTCATACCGATCACCATCGCACTGGTAGCAAATGGTGTATCTACCCTCTCTACGACTTCACCCATTGTATTTCTGATGCACTGGAGAACGTCTCTCACTCCATATGTACATTGGAATTTGAGAACAACCGTCCCCTGTATGACTGGATTGTGAGCTCCTTAAAAGAGTTGGGCGTATTTAAGGATCCGGTGCCGCATCAATATGAATTCGCCCGTCTGAACCTTACTTACACCATCACCAGCAAACGCAAGTTATTGCAATTGGTTGAAGAAAACCATGTTGAAGGTTGGGATGATCCACGAATGCCAACCATTGTCGGTATTCGTCGTCGTGGTTACACCCCAGAAAGCATTCGCCTGTTCTGCGAGCGCATTGGTGTTTCTAAAGCCGATAGCTGGATTGATATGAGCACGCTTGATCAAGCGCTACGCGATGATCTTGAGATCAGAGCACCGCGCGCTACTGCAGTACTTAAGCCACTCAAGCTCGTTGTGGAAAACTTTGATGCCTCAGTGAAAGAAGCTTGCTCTGCACCGCGCCACCCGAATCACCCCGAGTGGGGTACTCGTGAATTTAATTTCACCCGTGAACTATGGATTGAAGCCGATGACTTTATGCAAGAGCCTGTTAAGGGGTTCTTCAGACTGTATCCGCCCATTGGCGATCAGCCTGGTAGCCGCGTCCGTTTACGCCATGGGTTTGTAGTCGAATGCACTGGTTTTGAAACGGATGCACAGGGTAATGTCACTCAAGTGAATGTCACCCACTTCCCTGATAGTAAGAGCGGCACTGCTGGCTCCAATAATTACAAGGTGAAGGGGAATATTCATTGGATCAGTGCTGCAGAGGCCATTCCAGCTGAAGTACGCCTATACGATCACCTCTTTAGTGACCCCCATCCCGATAGCGGTGATAAGAATTTCTTAGACGCAATCAACCCAAACTCTAAGCAAACTATTCATGCTTACTTAGAGCCTTGTATGAAAGATGTCAAACCAGAAGATCGCTTTCAGTTTGAACGTCACGGCTACTTTGTCGTTGACAAGCATGATGCCAAGCCTGGCAAGCCAGTATTTAACCGTACAGTTGGCCTTAAGGATTCTTGGAAATAGTTTTCAGAAAATGCCCCACACTGGGATAGCGTAGGGGTGTTTTGAGTTCATGTAAACGGGTGTTCGTCACTCGACGTGATTCACGCATAAAAGACCACAGCATGGGATTGATGATCTTTTGTAGTTCGCTGCCCGGCAATCGAGTGGGTCTTTCTAAACCAAAAGCATCAGCCACCTCATCAAAATAATCACCCATTTTGGTTTCACCACCATCACAGGTATTGATCACACGCTGAGGCTTGCCGTGATAGAGTGCCGCGCAAACCAACCTCGCCAAATCATCGCCATGGATGTGATTGGAATAGGCATCCTCATCAGGAAGTAATGCTGGGGTTTTCGCTTTCAGACGATCAATCGGGAGTCGGTCAGCAGCATAAATCCCAGGAACTCGCAGAATCGTTAAAGCCACTCCATGGGCGGGTGCCCATAAACGGAGCATCTTCTCGGCGTCTACCCTTCTTTGCGCGCGCTCACTCTGAGGGCTGACTGGGGTCGCCTCACTCACTTTTCCACCCCTGTGGTCGCCATAGACGCCTGTAGTGCTGACATAGATCAGACGCCTGACGGCATCAGAGCCTTGGGCTAAAATTCGGAGTAGGTTGCGGGTTCGGCAATCACGATTTCCACCATTTTGAGGTGGCGCCAAATGAATGACGGTTTGAGCTAAACCACTAAGGCGCCATAAAGACTCTGGATGATCCAGGTTACCCAAAATCGGAATCGCGCCAACCGCCCTCAACTCCTGGAAACGATTCTGTTGAGATGTCAGTGCAAAAACACGATGACTTCGCGAAAGCTGCCGGGCTACCCGAAGACCAATATCTCCGCAGCCAATAATCAGGACTGAAGGTTTACCAAAAGATTGCATAAGTGACATCGTAACGATTTATTGAAAGGAATGAGAGTGTCTTATCAAGTCACGCTCAAAACGAGCGGCAAACAATTTACTGTCAATCCAGATGAAAACCTTCTGGAAGCCGCTTTACGTCAAGGCATCAACTTGCCCTATGGCTGTAAAAATGGTGCTTGCGGTTCCTGCAAAGGGAAAGTATTAGAAGGCCAAGTCACCCATGGTCAACATAGTGAAAGTGCCCTAAGCAAGACGGATGAAACTACAGGCGGCATTTTGTTTTGCTGCTCCCACCCTCAATCAGACCTGCTGATTGAAGCTAGAGAGGTTCAAGGGGCGGGTGATATCGCCATTCGGAAAGTGCCTTGCCGAGTCAACGCCATTAGCAAGCCTAGCGATGATGTCGCCATTCTGAAGCTCCAATTGCCAGCTGCTGAACGCTTTCAATTCTTGGCTGGGCAGTATTTAGAGTTTCTCCTCAAGGATGGACAACGTCGTGCTTACTCCATTGCAAATGCACCTGAGCAAGAAGGTCCGCTTGAATTGCATATTCGCCACCTACCAGGCGGCTTGTTTACTGACTTTGTTTTTGGCGCCGTAACGCCTGCTCTAAAAGAAAAAGATATCCTGCGCTTTGAAGGGCCATTGGGCAGCTTCTTCTTGAGAGAAGATTCTAAAAAACCGATTATCTTTGTTGCTGCTGGCACAGGCTTTGCTCCGATTAAGTCGATCATCGAACAAATGCAGGCGAAGAAAATACAGCGCCCAATCCATCTTTACTGGGGTGGACGTCGTCCCAGTGATTTGTATTTAGATGATTTGTGTAAATCCTGGGAACAAGAAATTACTGGCTTTAAGTACATTCCAGTGATTTCAGATGCTCTGGATCAGGATGGCTGGCAAGGTCGCACTGGCTTTGTGCATCATGCAGTTATGGTAGACCACCCCAATATGCAAGATTTCCAGGTGTACGCCTGCGGTGCGCCAGTCATGGTCAATGCTGCTAGAAATGACTTTTCATCTAAATGTCATCTGCCTGAGGAAGAATTCTTTGCAGACTCCTTTACTAGTGCTGCTGATTTAGCTGCCGCCTAAGCACTGCAAAAACCCATTCAGCGAGATAATAGAACCTTACTTTGATTTACTAACCCAAGCAGACCAGCATGAATAAGCCAGCCCAAACCATCGACACTCACTCAGTGATGTTCATTACCCCACGCCCAGAAGTAATCATGGTCGAAGGTAGGGGCTCATGGCTAACGGATAACAATGGCAAACGCTATTTAGATTTCTTGCAGGGATGGGCTGTGAACTGCTTAGGTCACTGTAACCCCGGAATGATTGAAGCACTGAATGTGCAAGCAAGGAAGTTGATTAATCCCAGTCCAGCGTTCTATAACGAGCCCATGATTGGTTTATCTAACTTGCTCACTCAGAACAGCTGCTTTAATAAAGTCTTTTTTGCTAATAGCGGAGCAGAAGCTAACGAAGGTGCCATTAAGCTAGCTCGTAAATGGGGTCAACTGAATAAGTCTGGCGCCTTTGAAATAATTACGTTTGATCATAGTTTTCATGGACGTACATTGGCAACGATGAGTGCTTCCGGAAAACCTAACTGGGATACGATGTTTGCTCCACAAGTTGGAGGCTTTCCTAAAGCCGACTTAAATGATTTGGAGTCCGTTAAAAAACTCGTAAATGATAAAACAGTTGCAGTCATGCTCGAACCCGTTCAAGGTGAAGGCGGAGTCATTCCAACTACCAAAGAATTTATGCTCGAACTGCGCAAGTTCACTAAAGAAAACAACATCCTCTTGATTGCCGATGAAGTGCAAGCGGGCTGCGGCAGAACCGGCGCCCTCTTTGCTCACCAAAACTACGGCATTGAGCCAGACATCATGACCTTGGGCAAAGGTATTGGTGGTGGCGTGCCCCTGGCAGCTCTGTTGGCAACTGATGCAGTAGCTTGCTTTGTTCCGGGCGATCAAGGCGGTACCTACAACGGTAACCCACTCATGACTGCTGTTGGCATTAGCGTGATTGAGCAACTTTTAGCTCCAGGATTTTTGGATAGCGTTAAAGCCAAAGGAGAATTACTCAAATCCGAACTACTCAAGCTCTGTGCAGAATTTAATCTAGAAGGTGAGCGTGGTGAAGGCTTGCTACGTGCCCTGATGCTTGGCAAAGATATTGGCCCAAAACTAGTTGATCTAGCGCGCGATCGCGGCCCTGAAGGATTGCTCATTAACTCACCAAGACCAAACTTGTTACGCTTTATGCCAGCCTTAAATATCTCTGATGATGAGATTCGTCAGATGTGCAACATGCTGCGCGAGTTACTCAAAGAAGTAGCTTAATAAGACTTGCTTACCTACTTACCTACTCACCTAGGTAGGCAGTTCTCACCCTAGGATCCTCTAGCAACTCTTTTCCAGACCCACTGAGAGTGATTGAGCCACTCTCCATGACGTAGGCACGATCTGCCATCTGCAATGCCAATCGTGCATTCTGCTCTACCAGCAAAATAGTCATTCCACTAGAAGATAAGCTGCGAACCACATCAAAAATCGTTTCGACCATGATCGGCGAGAGACCCATTGAAGGCTCATCCAACAGCAATAGCTTGGGCTCCGCCATCATCGCCCTTCCCATAGAAACCATTTGCTGCTCACCGCCAGAGAGCGTGCCTGCCAGCTGAGATAAGCGCTCTTTCAATCTTGGAAAATACGAATAGGCCTCTTCAAGCTTGCGCTCGATTTCTTTAGCGTCTGATTTTAAGTAGGCGCCCATTTGGAGGTTTTCTAAAACAGTCATACGCTTAAAGACGCCGCGACCCTCTGGCACCATACCCAAGCCCAAGCGGACCAATTCATAAGCCGGCACCTTTTTAGTGGTGTGATTTGCAAAATCAATCTCGCCGGCAGAAGGTAGCAGCAAACCAGCAATAGCCTTCAGACTAGAGCTCTTGCCAGCGCCATTGGCACCAATTAAAGCAACGAGCTCACCCTGATTCACCTGCAGATCAATCCCTTTGACAGCATTAATTCCGCCGTAAGAAACCTGGAGGTTTTTTACATTTAGCAAGGCACTCATCCAGCAGCCCCTTGACCAAGATAGGCCCGAATTACTTCAGGATGTATGCGTACATCCGCAGGCTTTCCAGCAGCGATCACTTTGCCGTAATCAAGCACTGTCAGGCTATCGCAAATCCCCATCACCAAACTCACATCATGCTCAATCAGTAGAATCGTTTTGCCGTCAGTACGAATACGCAAGAGCAATTCTCGAAGCTCTAATTTCTCGGTAGCATTCATACCAGCAGCTGGCTCATCCAGCGCCAAAAGCTTAGGCTCAGTAGCCAAAGCCCTGGCTATTTCTAAACGACGCTGGTGTCCATAAGAGAGGTTGCGTGCTTCCATCTGGGCAAAGTCACTAAGACCAACATAAGCCAATAGCTTGTGCGCCTTATCTCGTATAGACTTTTCTTCACGCTTGGTGGATGGAAAGCGGAAGATAGCCCCTAATAGCCCAGCCTGAGTGCGGCAATGACAACCCACCATCACATTTTCAAGAACGGACATTTCACCAAAGAGACGAATATTTTGAAATGTTCGGGCCAAACCAGACTTAGTTACCTCAGACACCGATTCCGGAAAATAGGATTTGCCATCAAATAAAAAGATTCCAGTATCTGCGGGATATAAACCAGTAATTACATTAAAGAAAGTGGTCTTGCCGGCACCATTAGGCCCGATCAAACCCACTATAGATCCCCGGGCAACTTGTAACCCAACACAATCTAAAGCCTGGACACCACCAAAGGACTTGGATACGTCTGTTACATCCAAAAGTAAGGAAGTGCTCATCTACTAGCTCCACGCTTTTGCCAAATGCCACCTGGTCGATAGAGCATGATCAAAATCAAGGCCAAGCCATAAATTAATTGGCGAATGATTTCCACATCCACAATTACATGACCAAACAGAAGCTGCTGCACAGGTTGGGCAATACTGCGTAAGACTTCTGGAAATACTGCCAACAACACCGCACCCAGAATCACTCCTGGAATATGACCGATACCACCAAGAACCACCATTGCTAAAACGACGATGGACTCCCATAGGGTGAATGATTCTGGAGAGACAAAGCCCTGGAAAGCAGAAAATAACACCCCAGCCACCCCGGCAAATGATGCGCCAATAGCAAAAGCAAGTAATTTCATATTGCGGGTATTAATGCCCATCGCTTTGGCGGCTATTTCATCTTCACGAATTGCAATCCAAGCACGCCCTATCCGTGAATCCTGCAAATGCAAGCAAACAATAGCCACTGCAATTGCTAAGACTAAAAATAGATAGAACACTAAATACAAGCCAGGGATTTGGATGAAGCCAAGATCTAAGGGTTTACTAAGTGAGATACCGAATAATTGCAGGGGGTCGATGCCAGAAATTCCCTTAGGGCCATTGGTGAGATTTAGTGGTCGATCGAGGTTATTCATAAAGATTCGAATAATCTCACCAAAACCCAAGGTGACGATTGCCAAATAATCGCCACGCAACTGCAGGGTTGGCAAGCCCAAGATCAAACCAAATAAGGCAGCCAAAATAATAGAAAACACCGCAACCATCCAAGGAGAAAAATGCATTCCTTCCGGAAAGGTCCCCGCAATCGATGCAAACTGAGTTGGTAAATGCGGGGACGCCAATAAAGCGAAGCTGTAGGCGCCTAGCGCATAAAAAGCGATATAACCTAAATCCAATAGACCCGCAAACCCCACAACGACATTCAAGCCCAGAGCTAGAACAATGTAGAGCAAAGCGAAGTCGAGTACGCGCACCCAGTAGTTACCACCACCAGCGCCCACTACCCAAGGTAAGAGAATTAAAGTAATGATTCCGAGCCATAGGTAGGCAGTACGACTAAGGCGATTTGTGACGAGCACCTTAAGCACGATCCGATACCTTCTCACCCAACAAACCAGTGGGTCGCAAAACGAGCACCAAGATCAACACCAGAAAAGCAAAGATATCTTGATAGTTAGAGCCAAAGACTCCGCCAGTAAGCTCGCCAATATATCCAGCACCCAAGGATTCAATCAAGCCTAAGAGCAGACCACCCAACATGGCACCCTGCAGATTTCCAATACCGCCAAGCACTGCTGCGGTGAAAGCCTTGAGTCCGGGAATAAAGCCCATATAAAAATGGACATTGCCATAGTTGCTAGCAATCATGACGCCCGCTAAGCCTGCCAATGCACCACCCAACATAAAAGTAATGGAAATCACGCGATTTGGATTGACCCCCATGAGTGCAGCAATTTGAGTTTGCTCGGCCGTAGCCCGCATTGCTCTGCCAAGCTTTGTTTTTTCAACCAGGAATAACAAGCCAGCCATTACCACCAAGGCCACTACGATGATCACAATTTCTTTGCCAGTAACTGTGGCGCCACTGCCCCATAAATCGATCGGTACAGAAGGCAATAGTTGCGGATAAGTCATGGGATTGCGTGACCAAATCATCATCGCAATGGTTTGTAACAAAATGGACATGCCAATCGCCGAAATCAGAGGTGCCAAGCGAGGCGCATTGCGGAGTGGGCGATAAGCAATGCGTTCAATCCAGTAGCTTAATCCTGCGCAGACTGCCATCGTTACCGGCAGCACAATGAGAAGCGTAAGCCATCCCGGTAAGTCACTGGTTAAGTTAAGAATCAGACGCAAGAGCGACAGCGATACCATGGCGCCAATCATCAATACTTCGCCATGTGCAAAATTAATAATGCCCAGTACGCCATACACCATGGTGTATCCCAGCGCGATCAAGGCATAGATACTACCAAGCACTAAGCCGTTAATGATCTGCTGAAGAAGAATATCCATTAGGTTCGGGAATGTATTGAGTCTGAATAAAAAAATAGCACCGCAGAAGCGGCGCCATTTTTAATTGAGGTGTCGTTACATCTTAATGACTTCAAGAACTGTTTTCTTTTTATCTTTAAAGTCATACAAAGTAATGACGCCCTCTTTCATATCACCTTTATTGTCAAAGGCAATATTACCTACCAAGCCTTGCATTTTGATATCCGGCATTACAGCCAAAATCTTGGCAGGATCAGTTGAGTTTGCGCGCTTCATTGAATCTACCAAAACATAGACAGCATCATAGGTGAAAGGCGCATAAATTTGTACATCGGAATTAAAGCGCTCTTTGTAACGTTTCTGGAAGTCAGCACCTTGAGCCATCTTCGACAAAGCCATGCCAGCTTCTGAACATGTGACGTTTACTACAGCCTCGCCAGCCAACTCCGCAAGCTTCTCTGTACACATACCATCACCGCCAACCACCTTGGCCTTAATGCCCAACTCAGCCGCTTGTTTAGTTAATGGACCACCAGTAGCATCCATACCGCCATACATAATGACATCAGGCTTACTACCTTTAATTTTGGTCAAAATTGCTTTGAAATCCGTTGCCTTGTTATTGCTCGCTTCACGCGTAACCACTGTCATACCTGCTGCTTTAACAGTTTTCTCAAATTCATCAGCCAAGCCTTTGCCATACTGGGTAGAGTCATCAATAATTGCAACGGTTTTTGCTTTCAAATTATTAACAACATAATTAGCTAATGCGGGACCTTGTTGGGCATCAGTAGCCACCAAGCGATAGGTTGTCTTATAACCCTGCTTGGTGTAATCAGGGTTAGTTGCAGATGGGGAAATTTGAGTGATACCTGCATCGCTATAAATACGTGACGCTGGGATACTGGTTCCGGAGTTGAGATGGCCTACTACACCTACCACTTTGGTATCCACTAATTTTTGTGCCACTTGTGTAGCCGTCTTTGGATCTTCAGCATCATCTTCAGGCACCAAAATCAGAACCACTTTTTTTCCATCAATCGTTAAGCCTGCTTTATTGATTTCTTCAAGCGCCAAGCGAGCGCCATTCTCGTTGTCCTTGCCCAAGTGAGCAATCGGTCCAGTTAAAGGAGCGACGTGACCGATCTTGACCTCAATACCATCTGCTGGAGCAGCAGCAGATTTCTCGCCACCCTTACCGCAAGAAGCCAGCAGTAAAGCTAAAGCAGCCAAAGCAAGAGCGTTTCTTGTAAAAGTAATGTGTGATTTGTTCATGTACAGCTCCTCTGTTATGAATAGATACTTTAACCAACTAAATTTTTCGGCAAGGAAAAGGTAACGTCTTCAACCACACCATCAAGCGCGCGCACGCTTCTGGGCCCAAACTCCTGTATGCGGCTAACAATCGATTGAGCCAAACTTTCGGGTGCAGATGCTCCCGCAGTCAAGCCAATCCGTTTTTTACCAACAAACCATTCTGGCTTGAGTTGCTCCGGAGCATCCACCATGTAAGTCGGGACGCCCAACTTTTCAGAAAGCTCGCGCAGGCGATTAGAGTTTGAACTCGTCGCACTACCCACCACAATAACTACCTCTACTTTAGGCGCCATGAACTTCACAGCGTCCTGACGATTCTGGGTGGCATAACAAATATCTTGTTTGCGAGGCTGAACAATGTTTGGGAACTTTTTGGTTAATGCTTCGACAATTTCTTTAGTCTCATCTACCGAGAGCGTTGTCTGCGTAACAAATGCAATCTTCTCGTCAGCGGGGAACATTAAAGAATCGACATCACCAACTCGCTCAATTAAGAAAACACCTTCTTTTACTTGCCCCATAGTGCCCTCAACCTCAGGGTGCCCAGCATGACCAATCATCAATACGGTAAAGCCGTCTTTGCACATTTTGACGACCTCAAGATGAACTTTGGTAACCAAAGGGCACGTGGCGTCGTACACCTGCAACCCTCGCGCCTCAGCATCTTTGCGCACCTCCTGAGAAACTCCGTGCGCACTAAATACAACGATGCCGCCTTTGGGAACTTCATGCAATTCTTCAACAAATACTGCGCCCTTATCACGCAATTCATTCACTACATAGGCATTGTGAACAATCTCATGTCGCACATATATCGGCGCACCGAAACGAATGAGCGCTTCATTCACGATATTGATAGCGCGATCTACGCCCGCACAAAAACCACGCGGTTGAGCCATCAAAATTTCTGGGTTATCCGAAGTATTCATAATTTACAGAATCGCCACAATCTCTGCCTCAAAAGTCACAGGCCTTCCCGCAAGAGGATGATTAAAGTCAAACCAAGCACCTTCATCATTAATAGATTGCAATACGCCTGCATACTGAGCGCCGCCTGGCGCATTGAACTCAATCACATCACCAGGGTTAAATTCCACATCGTCATCGCGCCCTTCTTTGAGCGCCTTCAGAGAAACCCATTGCACTAAATCTTCTTTGCGCTCGCCAAAACTTTCTTCGGGAGCAAGCAGCGCACTTTTTTTCTCGCCCACACCTAAACCCAGCAAGACACTTTCAAAACAAGGAGCAAATTGTCCAGACCCCATCAAAACCGTCGCAGGTCGATCGATAAAAGTGTTGATGTAATCCTCCCCGTTAGGCAAAGTGAGCCGATAGTTGAGAGTCAAATAGGAATTAGGCAAAACGGTAAGCTTAGTCATAAGGTGATTGTATCTAGGCCTGCGCTGGCTGTGCACTCTCCCATTACTGATTGGCCAAAAAATGAGCAACCTCGAGAAAAGCTGCGCCAAAGTGGCGCTGGGGCACTTTCCGACGCGGAACTGCTTGCCATCTTTTTGCGGGTCGGGGTAAAGGGTAAAAGTGCCGTTGCCCTAGCCAAAGATCTATTGCATCATTTTGGAACTCTACCCAAGCTTTTAGCCAGCACCCCCGGTGAATTCACCCGTATTCATGGTGTAGGACTATCCAAATGGTCGCAAATTCAAGCTGCATATGAGTTGGTTAAAAGAAGCCTAGAAGATGGACTTAGCCAAGATCCCATCTTTTCATCACCTAATCACGTCAGAGAGTTTTTGCAGGCCAAAATTGGGCGTCTTCCCCATGAGGTCTTTCTATGCCTCTACTTGGACTCTCGCCTTCATCTCATCGAATGTGAAGAGCTTTTTAGAGGCTCCATTACCAAAACAGCCATCTACCCCCGTGAAATCCTCAAAGAGGCCCTCGCCAAGAATGCCAGCGCCTTAATCGTGGCCCATAACCACCCCAGCGGAGATCCACGACCTAGCTCTGCCGATCAGGAACTTACGAAGGTCTTAGCAAATGCCTTGCAAATGGTTGACATTCAGCTACTTGACCATTGCATTGTGAGTGGTGGCGGTTTTTTCTCTTTTTCAGACTCAGGGCTTATGAATGCTGGCAATTTATGATAGTAATTACTAACTTATATGCTTCATTTGCATCTCATTTCCCTTTTTAGAACAAAATCCTCAGTAAAAAAGCCATTTAGGACTAGCCCA
>Ga0209189_1000517_pt1 | contig 32339 bp, 26 predicted proteins | sample C_130820_EF_Meta_FD_187308 | JGI IMG/M metagenome (GOLD analysis project Ga0209189, IMG submission 187308) | Freshwater microbial communities from Lake Croche, Canada to study carbon cycling - C_130820_EF_MetaG (SPAdes) (version 3) | ecosystem: Environmental > Aquatic > Freshwater > Lake... | reverse complement strand
AATAATGAGGAAATACTGTTGTATATATTACTTCATATATTGGTTCTATAATTTCATTTTTAAAATCATCATTAATAATTTCTGATTTAACTTTTTGTATAATATTATACATTAAATTATTAACTTTTTTTTTATTTTTATTTACTTTATCCATTATATAAAATAATTATAATATATTATTAATTTAAAAAAAACACAAAAATATATACAAATAATTTTTCTAACAGATTTTCATATCCGCAATAAGTTGCGAAATATCATCATCCATTGATTTACTAGCCAAATATTCTGCATAACGATCAGCACCTGGATCAATAATCCTTCGGATATCTGTAAGTGACGATTTTATATTAAGATCACTACGTTTGGTAGTGTTTCTAATTAATTGTTTGATATTTTTTGTCTTCATATTATGCACTTTGATGCAAGTCTCTAGACCTACAGATACTGGATTTAACCAATAATTAGTATTTGATGAGTGAATTGGTCGCATAATAACATTTCTTAGACACCAATGTTCATAATCTGAAAATTGTGATTTATTCATATTTGGATAGATATCAAATGACTCATATTTATAAAAGTCATGATCAAAAAGTATAGACTTTATACCTTGATCATTGCACAAGTCAACAATTGCTACTTTTACTTTTGCAGGATTTGATTCAAATTCATGAATCTCGCGTTTGATATTGGATTTGTCATCTTTTCCATCTTTTCTCCATTTATCAGATGAAATAATCAGGGAAAATATTCCATTAGACTCGAGAGCTTCTTTTAATTTATGAGTATAAGTGGATTTGCCTGCTCCAGTAATACCAATCAAATTTACACGAATAAGACGTGTGTCTTGAAGCGTCATGCTTTCTAATGCAAATTCTAATGTAGAAGTAAAAACTGTTTCAGTAGAACTTGCATTAGAACTTGCACTTGATCCAATTACTGACAAGTTAGTTGCAGTTTGTATAGCTTTCTCGATAGAAAGAACTGGATCTTCAGAAATAATTGGACAAAAGTCAGAATCAATTGGTCTATATCTGCACCAAACACAACCACGTCCTTTAACATAATCTTTTTCAGATAGTGAATAACAAGTTTTAGTGGTACATTGACCATGATCATTAAGCATGAAGATTGAATCACCATCATTAAAAGGCTCAAGTGTAAATACACTGGTTGGTTTGGGACTAATAGTTACACATTGTACATTTCCAATAACTTTTGATGAAAAATTAGTTTTCATGTAATTTAAAAATGTATCTACATTCTGATCAATACCAAGTGCATCAATTACTTGATTATAAACAGGTAGTTGTTCATTAAAGATTCCAAGCATGCTCATCATACAAGCCCACCAAATAGGTTCAGTAAGGCCTAGTGGATTGATCATCGAATCAACATACAATGTAGTATGTGTTTCTGGTTTTGAGAAATGAATTTGTGGCATCATTGATTCTTTCCACATTTGATAAAGACCTTTTCCACTGTAGGTGTCAAGTCTAACTAATACTTCCAAAGAAGTTTGAATTTGAGCAAGTTTTTGTAATTCTCTAATATAAACAGAGTTCATAGAATGGCCTGTAAGAAACATCAAGAACATTTGATTTGCAATATAAAAGATAACTGAAGGTGATCCTTCCGCATTCCTAAATCCAACTGTTTTACACAGACGACGCAATCCAATACGAGTTGCTTGTGCATATTCAAGATCTGTAGTAAAATATATATTTCCAAAACGATCAGCACTTTTTGGATAATCTCCAATATTATTATCAATTTCAATAGCATTATCATTTGAAATAACGATAACACCATTTTTAGGAATGGATATAACATTTGAAAATCCACCAGTAGTACCGATAGTTTTTAATTGTGAAACAGCATCTGTAAATTGTTGTTTTTTGACTACCTTTTCTTTTACATGTTGATCTACATTTGTAAATATCATTGGTTGTTGTTCTTTTGTTGAAATAAAACCATATTTAATCAAATTCAAAACACGTTCACTAGTCATGTTTTCACAAAAAGTATACATGTTATCACATATATTTTTAATAAATGGATGATTTTCAGGAAAAGAAACAAAGAAAATACTTAGTAATTTTCCAATCTCTGAAACCATTTTTTTGAAATCAATATCTCTAGATCCCCAGTTAATTGGTATTTCATTAGATTTGAATACTTCAATGAGATCATTCAAAAATTCAGGAATTGGTTTAATAATTGGTATATTCATGAACATAATATTTTTTTTATCTAATTTAGAAGTAACTGCACCAATAAAAGGAATATTTGAATGAAATTTATTGTAAATTGTCAATGAACTAGCATAATTACCAATATATTCAGGTCTTAAAAGATCCATACCTGGAATTCTCATTTGTTCTGAGATAGAAATAGTATTCAAATCGGTACTACTAGTTGAAACTGCAATAATATCTAGTTTTATTTTTTTTTCTATGATTTTTTTAATTTCTGTTTGTATTTCTATTGGACTACTATTTGTTTGCCCATCTGTTAGTAAAATAACACGATCTGGAATATTTGTAATTTTATTAATTTCTCTAAATGCTAAATGTGTATGAGTAGACGAACCTGGTCTATAATTTGGTAATTCAACAAATTGTTCTTGAAAATTCGGAGTGATTTTAAATATTGGTGTACATGAAACATCAAATCCAAACATTTGATATTTATTATCCAAGTTATCTAAAATATATTCAGTGGCGCATTCTAATTCTTTATCTAAAATTGTAAGACCTCTCTTAAAATTATCTCCAGTTGATCCCGATATATCTATTGAAAATACAATTTGTTCTGATTTATTTGGTTTAGATTTTTCAATAAATTTTTTCAAAATATCAACTAATTTAATAGTAGAATCAGACATTTTTAATTAATCAGTTTAAATTTTTCGAATCCTTAAATATAAAATATAAATGTAAAATTATCAATTTATTAAAATTTCAATTTTTTTATAATATAAAAATAATGATAGTAAATTATTTATGCACAATTAAGATCTATTAACAGTTTTAATTCTACCAATAATATATGTATCAATATCAAAATCAATGTCAATACGATCTGATGCTTCAAAAGCAGAAGGTGAATCAACTGGTTTTAATTTTTTAAATATATGAGGAGTTACAGATGTATCTGGTGTTTTATCTATAGCAATAGTAATATGTTTAATTGGATTTCCATAATAAGGAATATCACCACAACTGTTTACACGTATTGTTATAAAATCAGGAGAAATTGATATTTTTTCAAGAATTACATTAATTTTATCAATTGATGTAAATTGATCAAATTCATTACATTTATCAAGATTTGTTTTACCATCTTTATCAGGTTTTGATAGCTTTTGACCACCATTATAAAAGATAGTAATATGAAATTCATTATTTAAAAGATAAATTCTATCATTATAAATAATAAATTTATCATCATTATTTAAGGATAACAATGATATTTTTTCTAAAAATGGAATAATTTCTTCATCAATATCTTTATCAATATCTTCTTTTTTATGAGGTATAATATTATTAGCTATTAAAAGAGCATAAATATCATCTTTAGATATATCTATCTTATAATAGAGTATATTTTTAAGTTTTATATCTTCAGGTGTATCTACTGGTTTAGAATGTTTTTTTGTATCCTTAATAGCTAAAGTATTAGTCAACTTAACTAACTCATCAATATCAGATGAAATTATTTCTGCCATAATTATATATTGAAAGTTTATTATAATAATAATAATTAAAATATATTATTTTTCAATTTTTAATAATAAATTACAAAACTAGTTTAAATAATTCTGGATTATTATTAATTTTTTCTATTAATTTAATATCTTCTGCAAAGTAATTATTAATAAATTCAATATCCGAATTATCTAAAATAATTTTTTCAGATTTAGTTTCACTAATATTTATATGAGTCAAAGCTATATTTTTATTTGGAATATTAAGTGAATCTATTATATTATTAATTTTATCATTTAAATTTTTAGTATATTTAATAATTATAATATTTTTATAATCGGTATCTTTAATCCATGAAACTTGAGGCATAAAATGCTGATCCCAAGTATAATCTTTATATAAACTTTGTTTATTTGTATTTTTATTTTTAACTAATGAAATAAATTTTTTAATATCATAATTTATATATTTGTTTAAAAAATCTTTATTTCTTTTATATCTTGTATCAATTGCTCCATATTTCCAATATTTATACATTGATATAAATCTATCAGTAACATCTCTAATTACTATAATAGGATTATTAATATTTGTACAACAAGTTTTATGACAAGGACCATTTATTATAAAATATTCACTATAATTTTTTTGTAAATAAGATCCAAATGCTGTTCCTCCAGTTTTTGTTGGATGTATAAATGTATATTTCATTAAATATATATTTATAAAAATAATTTTTTAAGAGTGATTAAAATTATTTATTTTTTAGATTTAGTTTTAGAATCTTTTTTTGTTTTAGATTCTTTTTTAGTCTTAGATTCTTTAGTCTTAGATTCTTTAGTCTTAGATTCTTTTTTAGATTTTTTCTTAGGTTCTTCAGATTCAAGAGATTCTATATCTTGATCAGAACTTTTAGATTTTTTAGAAGATTTTAATTTTTGTTTTGATTCAATATGTTTTTGAATTTCATGTTCAAGATCATCAAGTTCAGGCATATCTTTAACATAATCATTAATTTGTTGATCAGTTAATTTACTAAACATAATAATTTTATCAAGACCACCCATTTGTGGATTATCTTCAGATATTTTTCTATAAATATATGCTTTAATAAGTTTAACATTGCGTTCAGTAGGTTCAAGTGTCTTAGAATCTTTTTCTAAGGAACCTTTATCAAGTAAACTCATTATATTATTATAAACTTGTTGATGCAAATCATCTTTTTGACTTCTCATCATTCTTGCAAGTTCATTATTCATATTACCATATTCAGAATCTGAATTATATAATATATTATAATCAATATTGGAATTTATAGATTTTTTATTTGATTTACTAGATTTTTTAAATATTTTAGTAGACGATCCTTCGGATTCATCATGTATATCTGAATCAATTACTAAATTACGAAATCCCATAATTTTATTTTTAATTTTTTTAGAACCACCTGTTTGTATTTTATCAATTGCTTTTAATAAATCATCAGTATTAACAGATTCTGAATTATTATTTTCAGATGATGATTTAGATGATGATGATTTAGATGATGATGATGAATCAGATGAATCAGAAGAATCAGAAGAATCAGAAGTTGTTTCATTAATTAATTTTTCTTTATCTGATGTATGTATATTGGATAACGCAGAAGTTTCTGAAATATCTTTATTTATTTTTAATGGTGGTAAAACACTAGTTTCTGAAAAATCAGATTTAGTATTTTTTTCACTATATTTATGGTTTAATTTCTTAATAAAATTATCAGTATCGCTTACAGATAATGACATTGAATCAGTATTTGATTTTTTAGATTTGTTGGGTTTTAAATCAGAATTATTAATTCTAGCAACAATATTATCAGTATTTTCACTGCTTAATTTATTATTAAAATTAAAAATATTTACTATTGTAGCACTTGATTTTTCAGATTCATTTTTTTCATCATTTTTAACAAAATTACCATCATTGTCTTTAATTGTTTTATCTGCACCAACATTATCTAAAATTTCAGCAATTTCGTCATTTTCATTAAGAACAGCTATTAAAATTGCTGTTTGACCGTATTTATTTTGAATATTAATAAAATCTTCTAAATTTTGAAATTGAACTACTTTTTTAATTAAAGCAATACATTTATCATTATCTTTGCAATAATTACAAAGATGATGTAAAATAGTATTGCCATTGTTATCTTGAGAAATACAATTAAAATTATTATTATTTAAAATATATAGAGCTAAATCTAGATTATTATTATTAAAAGCGTTTAAAGCTTCAACTGTATGACTATGTGAACCACCTTTAGCTAATAAAAAATTTTTATTAATATTAAGTTGATTTATGAATTCTGATGATGTTGATGATAACATATTAAAATTGTTAGATTGATGATTTTTTGAATTTGTTATTTTATTCATTATAATATAAGTATATATATATTTTTTTTTGTAATAAATATTTTATATATAGAATATATAATCTATAATGACAAAAGATATAAGATTTCTTTTAGTTTTTTTAATTATTGTTCTTGCAGTCTTAGTATGGTCACAAAAAGATAACTTTGGACCAATTAGTAACAGAGGAGCATTGAATAGAGATAATGTTCAATATTTTACAACTGATAAATCATCATCAATGATAAAAGATAATAATGCTAACCCTGCTTCTTATTTCTATAATAAACCAAATAATGTAGTTTCAATTAAAAACAATGAAGCTGATAAATATAATTCACAAAGAGAAAATGCTCAAATAAAATCAAGAATAGTTGATAATATATTAAAAAATAACAAAAATGAAAATGATTCAATTTTATCACATATTCCTGAAGAACAAATTGAAGATAATTTATCAAATAACACTCAATTTACTAATCCAATAATAGAAGATATTAATAATGACAGAAACTATGTTGATAACAGTGATCAACAAGCATTAGATGAATTAATGAAAGAAGTTAATACAGGTAATGATTTAATAGTTAATAGTCCACAAAGAGATGTTTATAGAAGTAAATCAAGAAGTATAAATTCTGCAAATAAATACAGAAAAGTAACTTATAAAGATTCAGAATACAGATATGATTTTAATAATGAAGATAGTCCTTCTATGCAAAGTCAAGATGAATTAAATAGTTTATATGATAATTCATTAATATTTAAAAATAACGAATTCAATACTAATGATAATTTCAAAGGTTTTAATGAAACATCAGATACATATGGAAATGCTAATTTAAAAGATTTTACACCAGCAAATAAACAAACAGCAAAAGAAAAAGTAATGTCTTTATATAATTCAGATTCATATTTACCCAATAATAATTTATTAGATACTAAATTAACCAAAGGATTTCAAATATTAGACAATCCAGTAGCAGTTTCAAATCCTAATTTAATTCCAGTTTTAAAGAGTATTCCTGTTAGTTCAGTCTCAGGATCAACTAGAAACTCTACATATGATATCAGATCAGAACCACCAAATCCTAAAACTGTAGTCAGTCCATTCTTAAATTCAACAATTATGCCTGATATTTATGCAACTAATAGAGGATGTCTATAATTTACTTTTATTAAAACAAATAAAAGTGATTTATAGTTAGGGTAAATTAAAAATTGATTTTTTAAATAAAATAATTAATATTAAAATTACTGAATATTAATTATTTATTATTTATTCTAAATGGATTTATCTAAATTTATTGATGATAATTTGGATGATTTGTTAGATGTTGATTATGATAATAAAAATCTAATTGATGAAACTAAAATAACATCAGAAAATGAAGATTTAGAAGAAGATATCGATGATTTATATGAAAAATTATATTATAATAAATTATCAAAATCTACTAAAATTAATAATAAAAATAATTATAATAATAATAATGAAAATCATGATAATTCAGATAATGAAAATTATGATAATTTAAATAATGAAAATAATGATAATTCAGATAATGAAAATCATGATAATCACAATAATATAGATATTAATTTAATGTATTATATACATTTAATAAATATATTTATTAAATATTATAATGATAAATATGATAAGAAAGATAATTTTTTTTCAGGTATAATTGATAATAATAAAGATACATCGTCATTAATGGAATTATTTTTCGAAGCAATTATTGAATTTAAAACTATTAAACAAAAGTTAGAAATTGAAGATGAACGAGAATTATTAAATTATATAATTCAAGATGAAAATGATATATTAAACTTATTTATGGAACGTGTTAAATTTGATCAAATTTATTGTTTGGAATTAAATAATAAAAAATTATTTACACCATCATTACTAGTGTTTCTAAATTATATTTATGATAATAATTTATTAAATAATAAATGGAATATTTATACTCTTTAATTTTTATAAAATTTTTTTACAAATTTTTTTTTATAATTTTTTTACAAATTTTTTTTACAAATTTTTTATAATTTTTTTATAATTTTTTTTTTACAAATTTTTTATAAATTTTTTTATAAATATAATTTTATAATGAGAATATCAATTATAGGTGGTTCAAATTCAGTTACGAAAGATTCATATAGTTATATACTAGAAAGAGATGGTTATAATATAAATAACAAATCAATAGGTGCTACAAATTCGATATATGGAATAATTAACATATTAAAGTATAATTTAATAGAAGAGAGTGATTTATTAATATTTGAATATTTTGTAAATGATAATAATCAATATTTTTTGAATATAAATAATGTAGAAAGAGTAAGTGAAACTTTAATTACAATAATAAGTAAATGTTTAATAAAAAGAACGAAATTAATATTTATATTAATTTACAACAAAAACGATAAACTTAATAATAGATATGATAATTCATTAATGTTTAGTACTTATAAGGATATTATAAAAAAGTATAATATTCCCAATATAGATGTATATGATTTATTATATGAAAAATACGAGAAAAAATGGTATAAATATTATAGAGATGAAACACATTTATCAAAAGAAGGATTTATTTTATTAAGTGAAGAAATTAAAAATAAGATAACAAATATGCCATTATTAGAGTTAAAAGAAGAAAATGAATATAAGAATTTAGATGATGATTTTTATTGTATTAAAATAGATAAATATATAAAAAATGGTGATAAAAGTTTGAAGAATATATATAATTCAATAATTAATCTAAATTATTATGAAATAGATAATAAAATGGAATTAATATTTGATAGTAAATGTAGAATAATAGGAATTGAATATATATGTGATAATGAAAGTGGTTTTATTGAAGTAAGTAATTCAATAAATATAATACAAAAAAATACATTAAAAAATGAAAAATTTATTTTAACAGATAATAAACAAATGGCATCAATTATAACATTTAATAAATTGATATTTGATTTAGATGATAAATATATAATTAAAATTATTTCAAAAGAAGATATTAATAATAAATATTATGATAATGAAAGAGAAAATACTTTTATTTCAAAAAAAAATAAAACAAATTTCAAAATAGTATCAATTATATTAAATAAAAAAGTTTCATTATTAATAACATTATAACTTTAATGTAAATTATATATTTTTAAGTGATTAATAATTATATCATATTTATTATCATTAATTTTTACATGATTTAAATTTAAATTTTTTGAAATAATATCAAAAAATTTAAATTTACAATTACAAGTTACTTCAATAATTGTAGTTTTTTCTTTACAAAAAAACATATTACTCATAACAGCACCATGAGCGCAAATAATTAATTTAGCATTATTAAAATATTTTATTTGTTCTTCAAAAGATATTAATTCCATAAATAAACTTTTAAAATTTTGATTATATTTATCTTGTAAATATTCTTCAACAATATCAATATTATTAATTTCTCTTCTTTCTTTACCAGTTGTTATATTTTTATTTATTTTTTTCAGATCTTCATCATCAATTAATTCTATTCTATGATATCTTTTAATTAAAATAACTTCTGGATAATTTTTATCAAATTGGATATAATTAATATTATATCTTGTAAAGATAAAATTTCTAAATTTATCAAAATAAATTTTATCAAAATAATTTTCTTTATTTTTATAAATAATTGTTTGAATATTTAAATTAATAAAATCTGTATTATTTAATTCAATATTTTTTATCATCATAACTTCTTCATAAATTTTTTTAAAGTTTCCGAGTGTTTGATCAATATTTTTTTCTCTAACAACTTGATTAAATTTAAAAATTTCATTTATAATTTCTGGAAATAAACAATCACATATAAAATGAGCATAATGAAATAAATTACCAAAATTTCTTTTATTAATAACTTTAATCATATATATTAATAATTATCATTGATATAATAATTATTAAATTATATTTAATAATATTTTTAATTTTCAGAAGATACAAAATTTTTTGTAATAATATTACTTTTAAGTATTTCTAAAGCATTTTGATATTCCATATTTTTTTTTATTAATTTTAATTTATTTAATGCATTATCAAGATCTTCTGGTATTTTAACATATCCATCAACATCATTTTCAATTTTATAATAATATGCATGTAAAAATAATCTTTTACTTAAGTTACATTCTTCTGATAATTTTACTTTATTAAATTGATATTTTTTATCACAAACAATTTTATGTCCAATAGAACCTAAATGAACTCTAATTTGATGGGTTCTTCCTGTTTTAATTTTAACTAATAATAATGTATAATTTTTATTTTTATATTCTAATGTTTGTAATTTAATATATTCTGTATATGAAAATTTACCATATTTATCATTAACAACTGTTACTCTTTTTTGTTTATTATAAAAGAGAGGTAATTCAATAATTCCAAATTCATGTTCCATAATACCTTCTACTAATGTTATATATAATTTAGTTGTTTTAATATGATCATTAATATTTTTTCTATATTTTAACCAATTTTTTAAATTTTTTGCAATTAAAAGAATACCACTTGTTTCTAAATCTAGACGATTCATTAGACCATATTGATATATTAATTTATTTAAATCCTCGTTTATTTTTAAATTTTTTTGTATCCATGTTAGAATTAAATTTTCATCTTTATATTTTTTTAAAGATATGTAAGCATCGGAAGTTACACAATTCCAATTTGGAGGTTTATAAACAAAATAAACATTTTTATATTCTTTTATTATTTTTGGTTGTTCCATATGTTATATAATATAATTTAGATAATATTTAAAGTGAATTATAAATAGTATAAAAAATATTTAATATATATATAAATATAGATATGGAAGATAATATGTTAGTAAAAATGCAGAATGATTTAAAACAATCAAAACCGATTATATTAAATAATAATGATAATGTTTCAAAAATTCAGAAGAAGTTTAATAAATACACAGATGATATATCAGATAGTGATGATGATTTATCATCTTACAAAAAAAGAAATTCAAAAATTATAAATCAAGTTGATAGACCTATAAAATCTACAAAAACGAATAAAGCAAAACTTAATAATCTTGAGAATAATGATAATAATAAAATTAACAATAAAAAACTAAATAATAACAATAATAACAATAATAAAAAGAATAATGATAATGATGATAATAATAATTCAGGAGATGATGAATCCAATAATTCTGGATCTGATAATTCTAATGATTCTGATGATTCTGATGTAGAATATGAATATACTGATGAATTTAAAGAAAAAGTAAAATCGTATGTTAAAGCCGATGATCAAATTCGTGAATTACAACAAGAAATAAAGAAATTTAATGTTATAAAAAAAACGGCCGAAATAGATATTTTAAAGCATTTAGAGAGATTAGGTGAGAATAATATAAATATAACTGGTGGTAAATTAAGAATAAATCAATATGAATCAAAAGATAGTTTAAAAGAAGCGATAATAAAAGAAGCAATAACCGAAAAAATAAAAGATCCAAAAATAATGGAAAATATTATAGAAACAATTAATGAAAAGCGTATTAATAATGCAAAAATTCAAATTTCGTTAAAACGAACATTTGAAAGGGGTAAGAAATAATTTACTATTAAGATTATATTTTAAGTATATTTTTTTAACAATCTTAATCTTCTTTCCATTCATAATGTCCTCTTTTATAAGGAAATAATCCTAAAACACTAGAACCTAAATTAGTACCGACGATATATGAATATGATGATACAAGTGGAGGTAAAGGAATATTAGGAACACCATAAATAGTGGGATAATAAGTTACAGCAAGAGGTGAAGGATATCTAGGTGTTTTATGAGATCTAAATACAAGATTATCATCAGATGATGATGAAGAAGATGAATCATCATCTTTATTTCTTCTGCTTCTACTTTGTTTAGTTTTATGATGTTTACCACCATCTTGTTCTAAATGTTTAACAATAGTATCAACAAATTCTTTATCATTTAATTTTTTATTTTTATATTTTTTTAGAGAATATTTAACTTTATTATTTTCTAATGATTCATTAACTTGATAATGATGTATTTTTTTAGATCCTGTTTCAAATAAGGAGAAGTAAAATTCTGGTGTATAATTTTTAACATTAGTTGAAAATTGTGACCAGATATCTTCAGCCGCATCATTAGTTAATTTTTTTTTAGATTTAATAGATTTAGATTGAATAATAGGGTTAACTAGTAAGTAGCTCATATTTAATATATATTTATATAATAAATATATTAAATATAAAAAAATGATTTATAAATAAAAAATTTTATTATTTAAGACTTGTAAATGTCCATTTATTAGATATTAATTTATATATAGCAGTTCCATTAGGAGTTGGAGCATAAATAGTTGGAATTCCATCACTTTCTATAACAATATTATATCTTGAACTAAAAGAGGGGATTGAAATATTATTTACACCATAAATATTAGGATTATAATGAACAGACAGTGGTGAATTATATTTTGATTTTTTATTATAATTTATAAAAGAATAATCATCAGAAGAAGAATCAGAAGATGATGAAGAATATTTTTTATATCTTTTTTTTTTACCACCATCTTGTTCATTATTAATTTTAATATTTTTAATATTTTTTTCATTAAATTTTTTATTTTTATATTTTTCAAGATAAAATTTTACTTTATTATTTTCTAATGATTCATTTACTTTATAATGATGAATTTTACTAGATCCTTCATCTAAAAAAGAAAAATAAAATTCTGGTGTGTAATTTATTGATTTACTTGAAAATTTATTCCATAAATCAATAGCTGCGTCATCAACTACCTTTTTATTTGACTTTATATTATATGATTCTATAGTTGGATTAATTAATATATAATTCATTTATTATATATATTTATATAAAAAAAATTGATTTATAAATTAAAATTTAATAATAATTAAATAAGATGAACTCAAATTCTACAAAAAAAATTTTATTTTTAAAAACAGCATGCGTTGTTCCTTTTAAAACATTAACAGAAGTGTTATCGAATGTTTTAACAGATACAACATGGGTATTTACAGCACCAGATCCGAAAGATAAAAATAAATTTGCAGGTTTAGAGATTGCAACAGCCGATACATCAAAAACAATATTTATCAAGGTAAGATTAGATTCAAAAGAATTTGATTCATATTTTTGTAAATATGATAGATTAGAATTAGGAATAAGTTTACAAACTTTATACAAATTATTAAAATCAGTTGATAAAGAAGATACAATGTCATTTTATGTTGAAGAAAATAATAGACAAAATTTAGTAATTGAAATTGATAATCAAGATAAAAAATGTAAGACAGTTGATTATTTAAAATTATTAGATTTAAATCAGCTTCAAAAGAAAACGGCGAAAATAGAATTTGATATTAAAATAACGATGGAAAGTGGTGAATTTCACAAGTTATGTAAAGAGATGAATGGTATAGCAGATTACGTGGATATAAAATGTACATCAAAGAATATAATTTTTACTTGTAAAGGTGATTGTGCAGGAAGATGTACAACATATAAATCAGAAGAAGGTGGATTAAATATTTCAAATGAAAATCAAAAAGGTTACAATATTGTTCAAGGAATATATGAATTAAAAAATATTGTATTATTTACAAAATTTGCAAATCTATGTAATGTTATACAAATATATATGAAAAATGATTTTGCATTAACTATAATTTATACAATTGCAACATTGGGAACTATTACAATTGCTCTCTCACCAGTTAAAGAAGAAAATATTAAAAATATTTCATATTCATACAGTGATGATGAAGAAGATTTAGATATTATTGGTGGTGGAATAAATACTGTTTAAAATTTGTATACTTTATTCATAATTTATATTAATTTATATAATTTATATAATTTATATAATTTTTAATTAAAATATATTAACTAATACATTAAATATAACTTATGTTATATTTAAAATTAATTTTATGTATAAATAATTATCAAAGATAGCTAAAGATTAAATATAAAAAGTTATTAGTATTCTGGCTTAATTGCTTTTACTTTAATTGAATATTTACTTATAGTATCACCGATAGTGTTATTAAATAGTTTATCAATATTACCAAAATTTAGTATATTAATTTTAAACCATATTTTAATAATAACACAATATGAATCTAAATTAAAATTATCAATTTTTTTAGGACTAAATGATAATCCATTAATTATATCACATAAATTTGGTGAAAATTTCAATAAAGTATTATTAATCATATTATAAGATAGATTTTTTAACAAAGTATATCCATCAGTAATAGAATCAATTTTAATTGAACAATAACTACCATTTCTATTTTCTAAATCTTCCCAAATTGGAGAAATTTCATTTTTCATAATATAAATACTAAAATCAGTATATTTACATTCTCCAGATGCTTTATTTAATGTATTAAAAAATTTAGAGACATCGGCCCATTTTGTTAATGTAGTAATATTATGATAACTTAGATAATCCCAATTTTTATCATCATTATGATGAGCTAAAATTCTATAATTATTAGGTAAATTTAGATCATACAAATTATCATCAACATCAATTTCATTATATTCAATAATATTTTTATCTTTTTTCTTTTGTACATTAATAGTTACATATTCATCATTATTAATTTTAGATTTGTTAAATTTTAAATTATTTTTTTTAGAATAATATTGCTTAAACATATTTTCTTCAATATTTTTAACGATATTATTGACAGGTTTAAGATCATCATTTTCTAAATCACTATCATTATTTAGTAGTTCAAATTTATTATTTTTATATAATATAGGTTTAGAATCTGTCATTTTTAGTATATAAAATAATATATAAATAATCTTTTAATCAATTTTTAATACTGAATAGAATATAATAGGAAAAATAGATTACAACTGTATACAATTTATTGGAGATAAAATATAGATAAAAATGAAACTAATTGAATATTATCATTATTAGAGTAAGTTAGATTATCATTAATACTTGATATATTTTTAATAATATTAACAATTTTATCTAAAGGATAATTAAGAATTTGTTTATTATCATTAATAATATAGTCCATACAAAATTCATATACATAATTAATAAGTTCAATTAAAGAGATACTATATTTAGATATAAAATTTTTAAGATAATCATATGAATCTTTAATATTATTTTTTTGAATAAAATCTAAAAGATTATTAATATTTTTTTTAGTTGGACAATACATTATTGTTGAAGCAATTGATTCATTAATAATAACAGAATTTTCTATTATTATTTCATCAGAATCAAAAATAACTTTATTTAAATTAATATTATTACTTTCAATATTATTTAAGTACATGTAAATTGTTTGTAAAATATTTAATAATTTTCTCATATCACCATGTGTTTTTTTAATTATTAAATTAATTGCATTTTTTGTTATTTTAATATTTTCATTTTCACATATTTTAATTATATAATTGTACATACTATCATATGGTATTGGATTAAATCTAAATATTACACATCTTGACTGAATTGCTGGATTAATTTTTTTAAGATAATTACATATGAAACAAAAACGAACATTATTTACATATTTTTCTATAACTTTTCTTAATATTGCTTGTGCATCATCAGTCATTGCATCAATCTCATCTAAAATAATTAGTTTAAATAATGGAGTACTTGCACTATCTGGTAATCCTTTACATATTACAAATTGTTTAATCCGATTTCTAACAGTTTCAATACCTCTTTCTTCAGAAGCATTTAATATTAATATCATATTATCAAAATCTTCCTTGTAATAATGTTTAGCTATTGCAACTATTGCTGATGTTTTACCTGTACCTGGTGGACCATAAAATAATAAATGTGGTAAGTTATTTGTTTTAAAATAATTCGTTATTGTATTAGTAATTTGTTTATGATATATAATATCATTTATAATACCTGGTCTATATTTTTCAGACCAAGGAAGAAATTTTTTATTTATATTAGAAATGTGCTCCATATAAATTATATATAAATTTAATTATTTAATTTAAAATCAATTTTTAATTAAAAATTGATTTTAAATTTAAAATAATATAAAGTATTATCCCTAATATATACATAATGGCCAATGTCCATAAATACAATGAAAAGACTTCATCAATTAAAAATATAGATTTTACAGTATTTGGAAATAAAGAAATTAAAAATGTATCTGTTCTTGGTAAAGATTCACCTGGATTAATAATACCAGATTTATATGATAATACTGAACCTAAAAAGGGTGGGTTAATCGATCAACGTATGGGTGTAACATCAAATGATTTAGAATGTTTAACATGCGGTTTAAGTACTAATTATTGTGTAGGTCATTTTGGTCATATTGAATTGGCTGAGCCAGTATTTCATATGGGTTTTTATGATTATATAATATCTATTTTAAGATGTGTATGCATTAAATGTTCAAAATTATTAGTTTATAAAAACGAAGAAGAGATAATTGAAATGTTAAAATCAAAAAATGGTAAAAATAGATTAAGTGAAATTAAAAACTTGGTTAAAAATGTTACATTTTGTCAAAAATCTAATTATGGATGCGGTGCACCTGTTCCTAAGATTAAAGCTGAAAAAAAGAAGACAACTGTTGAAATAAATATTATTGCAGAATATCAAGTTCTTCAATCGACCGATGATAATGTTGATAAAAAACCAATAAAAGAAGTGTTAACACCAAAATTAGTGTATAATATATTAAAGAATATATCAGATCAGGATTGTTTAATAATGGGTATAAATCCGAAAAAAACGAGACCAGAAGATTTAGTACATACAATATTTCCTGTACCTCCAGTGCAGGTGAGGCCTTCAGTGAGGGGTGATTTTTCATCATCAACTACATGTGAAGATCATTTAACTGTTCAATTAGCTAATATTATAAAATCAAATATAAGGTTAAAGAAACATAAAGAAAACATGAATGAAAACACTATTAAATATTTTCAAGATCATGTATCATATTTACAATATAATGTAGCAATTTATTATGATAATGAAAGTCTTAAATTACCAGATTCTCAACAAAAAGGTAAACCAACAAAACCTCTTACAGCAAGATTAAAAGGTAAAGAAGGTAGAGTAAGAAATAATTTAATGGGTAAAAGAACTGATTTTAGTGGCAGAACTGTTATTACACCAGATCCAACATTAAGTATAAATGAATTAGGTTTACCTATTGCAATTGCTAAAAACATTACATTTCCAGAAATAGTAACACCAAATAACATTGATTATTTAAATGGATTAGTAAAAAATGGTGCGGATATATATCCTGGTGCTAATTTTATAATTAAAACTGGAACAGGTGATGGTGATTCAAAAGTAATATGGTTAAAAACTAAAAATAAGGTTGAATTAAAGTATGGAGATGTTGTAGAAAGACATATTAAAAATGGTGATATAGTATTATTAAATCGTCAGCCTACATTACACAAGCAGAGTATGATGGGTCATAGAATTAAAGTAATAGATAATCCAGAATATTGTACATTTAGAATTAATCCTAATGTAACTACACCATACAATGCAGATTTCGATGGTTAACTTAACAGCCATCAACAGGGAGAATGAAAAGTTTGCAACTCCCTAGTTAATAATTGAAAATAATATAAATTAATACTCATTAATATAAATATAATGGAACAAGAAAAATATTGCAAATATTGCGATAAACAACTAAATCAAGACATGTTTAGGCACAATCGGCTTAAATGTAAAAATTGTGAAAAACAATACGGGCGCAATTATCGTAGAAATGAAATCGGTAAAAATAAATCAAGAAATTGGATTGTTGATAATAAAAATAAATATCAACAATTACAATCTAATTGGTATCAAAATAATAAAGCGAGTGTCCGTATTAAAAATAATCACAGATATAAAAATGATCCAGTCTATAGAATTAGAAAGAATTGTCAAAGAAGAATTCTTTCATTTCTAAAAGAAGCTAAAATTTATTCCACAAATAAATATTTAAATTGCACAAATGAATTCTTTATTGAATGGTTAAAATTTTGTTTTAGGAAAGATAAAAATATGAATCTAGATAATCATGGTTCATATTGGCATCTAGATCATGTAATTCCTATTACAAAATTTAACTTGAATGAAGAAGTGCAAATAAATTTATGCTTCAATTGGATCAATTACATGCCGTATAAAAGTGAAGACAACATGTCAAAAAAAAATAAAATATTATCTGTTCAAATAATTGAACACATTGATAATATTATTGAGTTCCATTTAAAAAAAATTATGAGTATTAATTATAATTATTTTCAATTATTAGCGAGACACCTCATTATGCGGGAAACTCCTTAGAGTTCTAACTACTCATTTTATTATGGAAACATAGTAAAAGAACCCGATTAATAGTCGGCTCCAATAGTAATAACGTTAGAAATTGGATAATCCGCGGGTAAAGTATCTAAATTCGTTGACAAAAATCTGAATGTATATCATTCTGATTATAGTCTTTGGCAGAACACGATACTCCCTCAACGACCGAGTTGATATTTATATCACACGGGTGTCGGTTCACTATGAAAACTTAGCCAGTTTGAGTGAGCTTATGGTACAGTCTAGTCCCAGTTCAGTATGAACTATAAATAAGGGGAAACCCTGGGTACTCACGGATGAGATGAATATATTTGCTCCCCAGAGCATTGAAACACAATATGAATTAGAAGAAATAGCAGATTTAAAGTTACAAATTATAAGTCCACAATCATCAACACCAATTATTGCAATGAAACAAGATCAATTATTAGGTGTATATAATTTAACTTTTGAAAATTATAAAATTAATTGGAGAGCTGCAATGAATTTATTATCAATTGCTGATATTGATTTAGAAGAAAATAATATTTCTAAAAATAAAGAATACACTGGAAAAGAAATATATTCATGTTTAATTCCAAATAAAATTAATATAACATGTAATACCAAAAACGGCATGGTTGTTATTAAAAATGGTATTGTTGAAGAAGGTATATTAGCTGAAGATTTACTTGGAGCCAAAAAAAGTACAAGTTTAGTAAAATTAGTATGGGACGAGTATGGAGTTGATATAACCCAAAAATTTTTAGATAATACAACCAGAATGATAAATAATTACAATATGTTTAATGGTTTCAGCGTAGGAATAAAAGATTTAGCAATACCAAATGAATTACAAGCTAAAATGCAATTAATAATAGATACAAAAAAACTAGAAATTGAGCATGAAATCACTGAAATAGAAAATAATCCAGATATTTTGAATGGTGATTTATTTGAAAAAATTATAAATCAGAAATTAACAAATATTCGCGAAGATGTATCAAAGATATTTGAAAATAGTATTGATAAGAAAAATAATTTTAGGATAATGGAATCATCTGGTTCAAAAGGCAAGATGATTAATTTAACTCAAATGATTGGTTTAGTAGGTCAACAAGATTTCAAGCAAAATCGTATATTAAAAAATTATAATGACAGAACTTTACCTTATAACTTTAAGAATGATGATAGAGCTGATGCACGTGGATTAATTGATAGATCATTTTCTAATGGATTGAACTTACAACAATTTATTTTCCATCATTTAACAGCTCGTGAAGGCTTGATTGATCAAACTGTGCGTTCTGTTACACCTGATACTAAAATTATGATTATTGAAAATTCTAAAGCTAAAGTAGTAGAAATTGGTCCCTGGATTGATTCACAAATTAATCCAGTTTCAGAAACAAATCCAGAATTAATTGAAAAAGATAAAAATAATTTTGAATTATTAAATGTTAAAAATATTCAAATACCAACTCTTGATGAAAAAGGAAATGTAACTTGGGGAGAAGTAACTGCTATTACTAGACATGATCCTGGTAAACAATTATTTGAAATTATTACTAAATCAGGTAGAAAAGTTATTGTTCCTGAATCAAAGTCGTTATTAATCTGGAATGAAAAGACTAAGGAATTTGAAGATAAATTAACACCAGAAGTAGTTATTGGTGATAAGGTTCCTGTAACAATGAATTTATGTGAACCACCAATTATTAAAAAAGAAATTAATATGACTGATTACTTTCCAAAGAATGAATATATTTACGGAACTGATTTTATTAAAGCTAAAGAAGAAATGGAAAAAGCAATGAGAGGAAGAGATAAAATACCATCTGGATGGTGGGAAAATAATAATAATAAAAACTTTACTCTTCCTTATGATAGTAAAGCAAAATTCCAAAGAACTCAAGTTAGATCAAATAATGAAAATGTAAAGAATGGATATATTTATCCATATGGATCAACAAAAGAGAATATTTTAATTCCAGATAAATTTAAATTAAATAAAGAGAATGGTCAATTTATTGGTTTGTTTTTAGCAGATGGCAATGTTGACTTTGATAGTGGTTACATTCAAATTACTAAATCAGATGAAAATACATTAAAATTTGTGAAAGATTATTTTGAATCAATGAGTATTAAGTATAAACAAAATAAAAGAACTACAGATAGAGGAACTATTGAGGACGTTAGAGGATATTCAAGATTATTATGTAAATTTTTAGATTTAATTTGTGGGCATGGTGCTCATGAAAAACATATACCGGAATTTGCTTATACAGCACCTGAAGAATTTATTATTGGATTAATAGATGGATTTATTAGCGGGGATGGATGTGTACAAAAAACGAATAATATTACTGTATCTTCAGTATCTAAAACTTTAATTGATGGTTTAAATATTTTATTAGCAAGATTCGGAATATTTGCAAAAGTTTCAGAATACATTTATGATAATACAAATAGAGAAATTAAAGCCAATTATAATAATAATATAATAGATATTAGAGCTCAATGGGTTCAACAATTTAAATTAAAAATTGGAACACTATTAAATGGAGATAAAAATACAAAATTAATTAATTTATCTCCATCTAAACAATTACATCCTAATTATAAATCTCAAAAAGATATAGTATTAGACGAAATTAAAGAAATTAATCGAATTGAAGTTTCTAAATACAAGAAATTGTATGATTTGACAATTCCATCAACTTTAAATTTTATTATCTTCAATGGATTAGGTATTAAAGATACCGCAGAAAGTGGCTACGTGCAACGCAAATTGATCAAGTCAACAGAAGATTTCATGGTAAATTACGATTGCACAGTAAGAAATGCTGTCGGAAGAATCCAGCAATTCATTTACGGTGATTGTGGCACAGATACTGTTAAACAATATGCATATAAATTTAATATTTTAGAAATGTCTAATAGTGATATAATTAGTAAATATAAATTTACGAAAGATGAGTTAAAAGGAGTAAAAAATTTCAGTGAAAAAGACAACAATGATTACGTGAATATATTAATGGAGATGCGAGATAATTTAAGGAGAACTCAATTCAAAGCTACATTAAATAATGTAGTAATAGATTCAAAATATATGTTACCAATAAATATAAATCATATAATAATCAATACAATAAATGATAAAGAATACAAAATTGGTGAAATAATAAATGATCCAGAGTATATAATTAATAAAATCAATTATATATTGGATAATAAAAATACAAAATTATTAGCAATGACAAAACAAGAAATGGAAAATCCAAGTTCTGTTAAAAATAAAGATGATAAAATAGCTAAAACAGCATTAAGATATGCATTATTTGAGGCATTAAGTCCTAAAACTTGTATTATAAAACATAAAATGAATAAAAAACAAATAGATAAAATAGCTATTGATATGATTAATAATTTTAATAAAAGTATAGTAGAACCAGGAGAGATGGTTGGAATTATTGCAGCTCAAAGTTTAGGTGAACCAGTTACACAACTTATGTTAAATTCATTTCACTCGTCTGGAATAGGTGGAAAGGGTGGAACAAATATTGGTGTTGATAGGATAAAAGAAGTATTTAGTTTATCAAAGAATCCCAAGCAACCATATATGTATATCTATTTAGATAAAAATAATAAATCTAAAAAAGATTTTGCTAATAAAATAGCATCACATATAAAATTTACAACAATAAAAGATTTAAGATCAAATATTGAAATATTTTATGATCCAGTACCTTATGATAAAGATGGTTTTATGGAAAAAGATAATGTATATAATATTTTCCAATCATATCAAACTAATAAATATTGTTGCTTAAATTCTGTTGACGGTTTACCATGGTTAATGAGAATTGAATTTGATAAAGAAAAATTATTAAATAAAGAAGTAACACTACTTGATATTAAAAGTCAGTTTTGTTTTACATGGGAAAATAGATATCAAGATATTAAGAGTTTAAAGAAAGAAAAGAAACAAATTATAGAAAAAGTTACACAATTAGCAGTATTATCCAATACAGATAATGACGATGTACCAGTAATTCATTTAAGATTTGATTTACAAAACTTTAATTCATCAACTTTAGTTGATTTTATGGATATGTTTGTAGATGATTTTAAATTGAAAGGAATGAGTGATATTGATGATATTATTGGAGGAAAACCTTCAGAAGAAAGATATTTATCATTTGATAATGATGACAAAGCTTTAGAAAAAAAATCAGAATATATGATAATTACTAAAGGTGTTAATATGGATTCAATTCGTAATATTATTGGTGTAGATTTAAATAGAACTTATTGTAATGATATTATTACTACTTACGAAATATATGGTATCGAAGCTGCTAGAACTTTAATTATTAGAGAAATTATTGAAGTTTTACAAAAAAATGGTTCGAGTACAAATTATCAACATGTTTCTATCTTTGGTGATTTAATGACAAATATTGGTACATTAACATCAATTGATAGATTTGGTTTAAATAAATTAGATACAGATCCATTAGCAAGAGCATCATTTGAAAAAACTGTTGATCAGTTAATAACTGCAGCAATTTTTAATGAAGTTGATCATATGAAATCAGTGTCATCTAGAATTATGGCTGGACTTTGTATTAAAGGTGGAACTGGTATTTGTAATTTGGTATTAGATAAAGATTTATTAGAAAATAGTGAATATACTACAGATATTGGACAACTTTATAAGAAAACATATGAAGATATTACAACAAATCAAGAAAAACAAGAAGTTGATTCTGATGTATTTGTACCAGATATTACTTTTTAAATTAGATTTTTAAATTAGATTTTAAATTAGCTTTTAAATTATCTTTTAAAATTTTATATAATTTTTTTTATAATATTATTATTTTTGAATTAAAAACTGAAAATAAAAAATAATAATTAATTTTTTATTAAATATAAAAGAAATGGATAATATTATACCAGAAGAATTTATAGGTAGAGAGTCTAATTTACAAGTATTATATGAATTTGTCAATACAAATCCTAATTTATTTGTAGATGTAAATACTTCAGTTATTAAATATTATTATAATGATGTTATAAAAAGCAATAAATATTATTTAGGAGGAGATATTCCACTTAGTCTCAATGATAGAATAAGTCAAGAATTATTAAAAAGTATTGATACTAAAAATGAAAATATAGATTGGAATGAATGTTCTCATCATTTAGAGCGTATGTCAATTATAAGTCATGTAAACTCATTTGATAATTTAAAAAAAATAATTAAAATATATTATGATCACATGATAGAAGAATTGTACAGACCACCAAATGAGGATGATTCTAATGATAAAGGAGGAGAAGTATATGTAAAAATTAAAGAAACAACAATGGTTGGTAAATTTATTTAATTTATATAAAAAATTTCATGCAAGGAAAATATTTAAATTAATATTTTCAAATTTTTCAAAATAAATATATTTTTCATTATTATATTTATTAAATTCAATTTCTGTAATTTTACTAATATATTGAATTGCTTCCTCAGTATCTAATGAATATTTTGGTTCCCCATTCCAATATGCATTAATAGGATCCCATGGATGTAATCCTGCTTTTTTTCTTGAATTTTGAATTGATTTTGCAATTAATTTATAATAATATAATTTTTCAGTTGATTCATCATATGTTTTATCCATTAGGATAATAATTTTATATTTATTATCTTTATCTTCATAATTAAAATCTTTGTAAACAATATTATTATTTTTATATTCAATATTATATTCAATATTATATTCAATATTATATTCAATATTATAATTAATTTGAATATTAATATTAAACATTGTTGAATCAAATTTAAAATCCATATAAATACCATTTTTTACAATATTTTCTAATTCTGCTTGTGATAATTTGTTTAATTTTTCATAAACTGGGGTAATTTTTCCTCCATATTTTTTATAAATTAATGCTTTAATTGGAGTAATTTTTTTTATAATATTAACATCTTCTTCTGAGATAATTTTAATATCTAATATATTACATTCTTCCATAATAATGTTTAAATAGTCACGATATCTTGAAGAATGATTAATATCTAAATTTTTATCAATAATTAAATTAATTGATTTAATTGGTTTTTTCATATTAATATCATTTAAACTTCTTAATTTATAAATATTTGTAATTATATTATAAATTATATCAAAATCAATAGATTTTTCATTTTGATCAACTGATAATTTAATATATTTTGTAGATTTATTTAATTGTTCTAAATGAATGGATTTATAACTATTATTATTATTGTTGTTTAATAATTTTTGATATTCTGATTCTGTAAAAAATGGAAGCACTGATTTAAAGTCATTTAAAATAAAATAAATTAAATAACTTAATACTGATAAACTATGTTTCCATTCTTGTTGAGTATTAATATTTACACCAGTAAGTTTACCTTTTAATAAATTTCTTCCTATTTTAATGTAACCATTATTTAAAATATCAACTAATTTATATAATACATTAATTGCATCATTTAGTTTATATAATTTCATTGATAATTGAAATTTATTTCTAATTTCTGAATATTTTTTTAAAATCCATAAATTCATAGGATTTGTTATTTGTTCAATATTATTGAAAATATTTAAATTATTTAAATTATTTAAACTAAATAATAAATTTTCACTATTTACATGAATGTATAAATGTAAATATTCTTTCAAAAATATAATACTATTAGTTAAAGGAATAATAATATCTTTTTTAATATCATATACTCCCGATTCTGAAAATTTTAATGATTCTCCATCACAAGCTTGACTTTTTAATAAATATAATCTTAAAGCATCTGATCCATATTTATTTACAATTTCCATTGGATCTGGATAATTTTTTAAACGTTTTGACATTTTTTTACCATCTTCTGTTAAAATAATTCCATTAGCAATAACATTTTTAAATGGAATTGTATCAAATAAACTAGAAGATAATACTAAAAGAGTATAAAACCACCCTCTAGTTTGATCTATTCCCTCTGCAATAAAATCTGCAGGTAAAATATTATATACTTCTAATTGAGAATTATTAGAAATTAATGAAACACAATTGATTCCATCAATATCATTAGATAATTTAATTTCATAATTATATGAATTAACTAATTCTACAATACCAACTTTTCCAACACTCGCATATGGCATCGATCCAGATTCAAACCAACAGTCTAAAACTTCAGTTACTCTTGTATATTCTTTTCCGTTCTTATAAATTTTAATATCATCAATAAAATCTCGATGCAAGTCAATAATGGTATTGGGATCTGCACCAATTAATTTTTCTAATTCATATGTTGAACCAATACAAATAATATCACCATCAGATGACATCCAAATTGGAATAGGAGTCCCCCAATATCTATTTCTACTAATGCACCAATCTTTAGCATTTTCTAACCAATTATTAAAAAGATTTTCGCCAATTTTTTTAGGAGTCCAATTAATTTTTTTATTTAAATTACACATTTTTTCTCTATGATCTTCAACTTTAACAAACCATGAATTAACTGCACGGTAAATTAATGGTGTATCTGATCTCCAGCAAAAAGGATGATTATGAATAATATTTTTTTTATCAAACAATAAATTATTTTGTTCTAATTTATCAATAATCCATTTATTAAAATTAAAATTAATAGAATGCTTATCTTTATTATTTTTATTATTTTGATTATTTTTGTAAAACATTCCTTTACATTCGGGAATAGAATCATTAATAAACCCATTTGAGTCTAGATGAATAAATAATTTTGAATCTTTTTGGATAATATTATGTTTTAAACATGTTTCATAATCATCATTACCGAAAGTTGGAGCAATATGAACAATACCAGTACCATTAATTTCAGTAACAAAATCTGCTGAAATAATTTTATAATTATTATATAATTTATTGTAATTAAATAATGGTTCGTAATAATAATTTAATAATTCTTTACCTTCAAATGTTTCTAAAATTTGAATATTAGAAATATTTTTTTTAAATACTTCATTAATTAATTTTTCTGCTACAATATATTTATTATTTTCAAATTCAATAATAGCATAAATAATAGATTCATTTACACATAAACAATAATTACAAGGTAAAGTCCAAGGAGTTGTAGTCCATACAATAATTTTAATAGAATCGTGCATTTTAAACTTTTCTTTAATTGTGAATTTAATATAAATTGATAAATCTTGAACTTCCTGATAATTTTGTTGAATTTCAAAATTTGATAGAGGAGTTCCACATGCAGTAGAATAACCCATGATTTTCATTCCTTGATAAATTCTTTTTTTATCATAAAGTGTTTTAAATACCCACCATACAGAATTCATATATGTTTTATCCATTGTTGTATATTTATTTTTAAAATCAACCCATCTACCAATTTTACCTAATTGCTCTTCCCATTCTTTAGAATATCTAAGTACAATATTTTTACATGCTTTATTATAATTATCAATACCAAATTTTTCAATTTCTTCTGGTTTATTAATATTTAATTCTTTATCTATTTCATATTCAATTGGCAAACCATGACAATCTGCACCAAAAATTCTTTCAACATTTTTTCCATTATTATGATGAAATCTTGTAATACTATCTTTAATAAAACTTGCTAAAAAATGACCATAGTGTGGTAATCCAGTCATAAATGGCGGACCATCAAAAAATTTATATGGTTTTTCTAATTTATTTTGATCAAGTGTAAGATTAAATATATCCGATTCTAACCAAAAAGAATGAACATCATTTTCTGACCATTTTAGAGACATCTTTATAATTTTATTACTAATTAATTTGTTAATTCATTGAAAGTCTATTACATTTAAATTTTCAATTTTTATATCTATTTAAATCTTTACAGATCTAAAAATTGAAAATTTATTAATATATTCATTATATTAATTATAAAAATAAAATATAAAAAATGAATCATCACCAAAACAATACTACTAAATTTGACAAAAATACACCTATTATTGATTTTTTAATCAATAAAAGGAAAGATATTTCTGTTATAGAAAAAAGTAATCATATCGCTATTTTCATTCCAAGTAATATAAAGTGTTTTATATGAAATTAATTTTATTAAAAGTACAATTGGAATTAATACATCAAATCCAATGCATGGAAATGTTAATATAAAGACTCATGCAGAAATAGATGCATTGGAAAAAATTAAAAATATGATTAGATGTAAAAAAATTAAAAAAACTACAATGAATTTATTTGTAATTAGAATTAATAAAGAAGGTAAATTGTGTAATTCAGCACCATGTTATCATTGTACTAACACATTATTAAAAGAAAAAGATATCAAAATAAATAAATTATATTATTCAACTGCAAATGAGTGTATTAGCTGTATTAAATTTAATGATTGGATTCAAAATGATGAAATTCATATTTCAAGTGGTTGGAAATGGTTAAAAAAAATTAAAAAATAATATTTTATTTGTAAAATGTAAATTTTTAATTATAAATTACGTAAATAATCAACATATTTTCTATTATAAGACTCTTTAATATCTATATCAGATTTGTCAGGATAAAATTTTTTTAATCTATTTAATTCTTCAATATTTGGATTTTTCTCTAAAGCATTATCATAATATTCTTTAATTGTTTTTAAGGGGAACATATTATAACATTTTATTATATTATCTAAATAATCTATTTCTTCATCAGTTAATAATGGACCATATGTGATTAATGAATAATTATGATTTTCTGGTAAATAACAATCAATTATTGGTAAACGAAATAAATATTTTTCTGGTTTTGGACCTCGTGAATTAATATTTATATCTTTACCTGCACCTATTAATTCTCCGTAATAACCTTCGAAATTATTTTCAGCATTATACCATAAACCTTTGCATCTGTTCATATAATAATAACGATATAAATCTAATGGATTAAAACACAATGGACCTATTGGATCTGTACCTGATCTTTTACCAGTATATGGATCCCATTTATCATAAAAATAAAATATACAATCATCTTTTACTTTTTTATCTGTTAATGGATCTATCTTGTAAATTCTTTTAACACGATATGTTTCACGTGTTGTAATATCATATTTATTTGAATATTTATTTGTATTAACTTCGTTTATTGCATTATTAGTTTTATTAATATTAATTGGTTCAAAATCATATTCCATTATATAATAATTATATTTTTATCATTTTATGTAGTTTAATTCAATTTTTACTTGTTTATATATAAAATGTTAAAAGTTGAAAAGTTGAAAAGGTTGAAAAAAGTTGAAAAAAATTAATAATATAACTAATATAAATATAAAAAAATATATTAATTTATAATGTCGACAGGAATAGAAATTGAATATGAACCAATTGATTTTGATGATCCAAAGCAACTAGCTGCTAAATTTCAAGTTATTACTAAATGTAAAGGAAAAAAAAATGGAAAAACTGTTTATCTTAGAGAAGAAACGGGATGGATGAGTGAAAAATATCCTAGTTTTATGTCAAGTAAATGGTTTGAAGAAGAACAAAGAAAATCCTTAAAAATTGAGATTGATCCTTCACAAAAAGCATGTATTGAATTAGAATCGAGAGTAAATTATTATGTTAGTGAATTAAAAGAACAACTACCCCAAGTATTTGGTAATTTTTCAAAATTATATGCAGTTATTGCAAACATTAAAGAACCAGAAGCAGATGAAGAGAATCCTGATAAAATCAGAAGTAAAAAGTTTAGTTTAGAATTAGACTTTAATTATAATTATTATTATGAGGATATTCAACTTGATAAGAACAATTCTGATATTGTAAGAAAGACTTATCTTGAGATGTCAAAGAATAAGGATTCAAATTATTTAAATAATCTAAGTATTGTTTTATCTTTTACAGAAGATGGTAAAGAAGTTAAAAAGAATGTTAAATTTTCAGACATTGAATCAAGAAATGAAATTTCAACAAAAATTCATTATCGTAAAATTAAAAACACTGATAAAATTACAGATGAATTAAGAACTCAACATTATAAAAAAATTACTTCATTAACTGAAGAACAAATAATTGCTGAATTTGGAGAACCACAACTTGTGGATGTTAAAAGTCCAACTGATTTAGATAAATATTATAAAAGAAATTGTTACATCAGATTAATTTACACTCCCCGTAAGGTATGGGCTACTAAAAATAAAGATACTAAAATTGATGGTAAGCTTATGAGAAGATGTGGTATTAAATTTATTTGCAAAGAAATTGATATTTTACATCTTGAAGATCCTTATGATTCATATGATGCTACTGTTAAGAATAAATATGTTTATGGTTTCACAGGAAGTGCTTTAAAATCTGCTGAATCTGTTATTACACAATCAGATGATGAAGATGATGATGATGAAAAAGATGATGATGATGAAAAAGATGATGACGAAGATGATGATGACGAAGATGACAAAGAAGATACGGTTCAATCAAAAGCATCTAGTAAAAAATCAGTAAAAGTAGATTCAGTTGAAGATAAAGACGATGATGACGAAGATGATGAATCTGAACCAGAACCTGAACCAGTTAAATCTAAGAAGTCAACTAAAACTGTAGAAACTAAGAAAGCAAATATCAAAATTGAAAAAGATGAAGATGAAGATGATGATGATGATGATGACGATGAACCAGAACCTGAACCAGTTAAATCCAAGAAATCAATCAAAGTTGAAAAAGTTGTTGAAACTAAAAAACAAACAAAAAAAACAAAATAAAAAGTAAATAATAAATATATTATTTAATTATTTTTATAAATGATAAATTAAATCAAAATATTTTAAATATTTTAAAATTAATATATTAGTATTAATATATTAATATTATGCCTGAAATAAATGAGATACGAAATTATAGTATTTTCATAAATGATAAATTAAAGAATAAAGAGATAATAGATATAAAAATTTTAAATGGTCGTTATAAACACAAGGGTCCTTTTGAAAATTATATTAGTATTAAAAAAGATTTACCAATAAAATTATTAGATGTTAAAACTAAAGGTAAACTTTTATATATGGTATTAGAAGATGATTATTATATATTAAGTACATTAGGATTAAGTGGTGGTTGGTGTTATTTAAAAGCTGGTAAAGATGAAAAAAATAAAGTTAATTTTGATTTTTCTAAAAACATGGATTATTATCAAGGCCATGTTTCAGATGAAAAGATGGATACATATATTAAAAATTCATTAAATCATTTAAATGTAGAATTTAAAACAAATAAAGGATCACTCTTTTATTATGATACACTATCATTTGGTACATTAAAAGTTATTAAAGGGATTGATGAATTAAATAAAAAATTAAAAACTCTAGGACCTGATATTATGGATATTGAAACAAATTTAGAAATATTTAAAAATCAGATTAAAAAAACAAAAAATTTAAATAAAGAAATTGGTGTTGTATTAATGGATCAAAAAACTATAAGTGGTATTGGTAATTATCTTCGTTCAGATATACTTTATATATCTAAAATAAATCCATTTAGAATAGTTAACAAGTTATCTGATGAAGAAATTAATACTATTTTTAATAATTCTAAATTATTAACTTGGGGTGAATTTGATAAAAAAGAGGCTAAACGTTTAAAAATATTAAACAAAAATAGTAAATTACCGGTAGATTATAATAGATTATTTTTTGTTTATAATCAAGATACAGATATTCATGGAAATAAAGTTGTAAAAAAAGAATTATACGAAGGTAGTCAAAAACGTTTTATATATTATGTGCCCGTAATACAAATTTAATAAATTTAAAAAATTTAAAATAATAAGATATTAAGAAAAATTGAATTTTACAGTATTAATGTATATTATTATAAATTAAAATATACAATAATGGCTCATTATCTTGCATATTCGGATGCATTAGATAAGATAGAAAATGAAAATAAAAAATCAGCAAATATATTGATAGAATATGAAAGAATTGTCAAGAAAGTAAACGATAATGTAAAAAATGAGATAAATGAATATAATCAACAAATAAAACTATTAAGATCAGAATCAGATACATTAAATAATTCTAGAAATAGTTATTTAAATAATTCAGATGATTCGGATATATCAGATGATTCAGATGATGAGAATTATGATGAAATAATTAATTTAAAAAAGCAAATTAATAGATTAAAATCAAAATCGGTATACCCACATGGTAATGGAATATTTGGTTTTGCTTTAGTATTACAAGAAGCTGCAAAAAATATTAATGAAGAATGGAAACATTACATTTGGATATATACGATTTATGGATACAAAAAAGTATATCCCAAATATGCAACTAATTATATTGAATATAAAAAAGATACAGAAACATCTGACAAATATATGACAAAAATTATAAATGAATTATGTTCAGAAAAAAGAGATGTTAATGAAATTTTTTATGATGATTGGATTATAATAATTAATTCATATATTGAAAAGAATTCTATTATTTTAGACGAAGATATTGTTTTCAGACCACCTCTTCATTCAATATTAATAGAAGACAAAGAAGATATTAATTATTATAGAATTAAAAAAGAAGATTTAGAATTTACTCAAACAGAAGAAGAAGCAGAAGAAGAATATCAAGATTGGTTATCAATGTTAAATATTAAAAATTAATAAATTATATTATTTTTTTTTTATAAAATAATATGATATTTTTTTTATAAAATTACAAGTTCGTTTATAATCTAAATTAATTAAAAGTTTTAATATTATATATAAATTATATTCAACGATATGAGTCAAATAAATTT
>Ga0209189_1000516_pt1 | contig 32378 bp, 47 predicted proteins | sample C_130820_EF_Meta_FD_187308 | JGI IMG/M metagenome (GOLD analysis project Ga0209189, IMG submission 187308) | Freshwater microbial communities from Lake Croche, Canada to study carbon cycling - C_130820_EF_MetaG (SPAdes) (version 3) | ecosystem: Environmental > Aquatic > Freshwater > Lake... | reverse complement strand
GTCATTAATTTTTGTGGTTCTTTGCCAATCAAATATTGAAGATTTTTGCGCTCTAAGTCTTTTTGTTCTTCAACAGACAAAGCAATTTGTCCCGTGCGGGTGGCTTGTTGCTGTTGCTGCAACGCCAGCGGGTTGATCTGTTCGGCTTGCTGATAGGCTTGTGCCCCCCTTGCAATTCCAAGCATATCGGCAAGGGAAGTCTGGGGCACAGGCTTAATTTCTGTGCCAAGCATTGGAACGGTAAAGTCTGCCATTTTTTATCCTTATTATTCGATGAATGAATAACCTGTTGGAACATTACCACCGCCACCAAATCCATAAACGTTAGACCCGCCATATTGTTGATTAGCTTGCGCTGCATTTGCATAAGGATTAGAGGTGGCTTGTGGGCGCAATAGCCCAGCTAAAGTTGCGGCATTGCCAAGACCTTGATAACCCCCCGCCATAGCGTTTGCAGCGCCAATTTGACCAGCGCCAAGGGCAGACGCACCTCCAATGCCCAGTTGCCCAATGTTGGCTGCGGTGCTTTGTGCAAGATTAGAAGTTTGCCCCGTGGCAGTTTGCCCAATGCCAGCAATAGACGCCAATCGGTTGTAAACATTGCCAACGCCCGTTTGTTGTTGGTTAAACTTTTGGGCTTCTTGTTTCATGTAGTTGTCAAGGGCATTTTGATAGGCATTGCTTGCGTAATCTTCGGCAAACTTAATCCCGCCTCGCTCAACATTAGACCCACCGCCACCAACGTTTAAGGCTTGACGGGTTGCGCCTAAACCTTGACCCAGCATAAATTGATAATTTGGGGCAAGGTTTGTTTGCAAATCAGCAGCGGTAAATGGCTTATATCCCGCTGGCAATTCTGTTAATTGCGGCAACATTGTGCCAATTCTTGACAAAGCGCCGTATCCAGCTTCACGGTATGGGGCTTGCTGGGCGTTTTGAATGTCAAACATCGCCCGTTGTTGAGCAGCTGCATCTTGTGTGGCTTGATATTGCTGATTTGCCGCTTGTGATGCCGCACTTGCTTGTTTATTTGCCCCCATGAAGCCTAATACGGCTGCACCGCCTATTGCCACATTCATCCAACTCATACTATTCCCCTTTTTGTATCAACAGTTATTTTTAGCTTGTTCCTAGCATCAAACAACGCTGATGGGTCTGGCTCAATCAATTCAGCTTCAATCTCGTCAAGATCGGTTTTATCAGTTCTGTGAATCGTAATGCCGATGGCATCAGTCACAGCCAGAGTCACCCGCTTTGTCCCAGGCTTGGATTCAATCACATCCCCCGCCTGGAGGCGCTTCATGCCGCTTTCTGTCCATGCGATTATCTCGCCTTTAGCACATAAAAAGAAGTGGGGTTCTTTATGAACTTTGCCCACAATCAGCGTACCAGCAGGGCGAAACAGCTTTCGCATATACATCCCAGGGCTAAACTGATGTTCTGTGACCAATTCGGCTTGGGGCATAGTTGCCATTTCCGCTTGAAGGCGTTCAACCTGTTCCCGTGAAACATGGCTAGGCAAATCAAGGTCGTTCAAAACGTACCCCCTTTAACACCGTTTAGGGCCGTGAAATCGGTAAATTTACCCGCCGCTGGAGTTGTCAAGCCAATGGTGGAACTGTTGATAGTGCTGTTGGTAATCGTCACATTTTTGATTGTGCCACCCGTGATATTGGTGTTTTGCACGTTCAGCGTAATGATGTTGGGATTCATCAACCATTGCATCCAAGGAATGCTAGGCCGCCCCGTGGTTTCATCAAGGAATGAAGAATACGGGATATTGATGTTTGTGTTGGGAATTGCCGTAGCCATCAATTATCTCCAGCAGACATTTTCAATTCAGCAGACACAATAACCGCTTTCACAGGGTCACTTATCGCCACTTCAAAAATCCTGTCCCGTGCCCATCCCAACCGCCGCCACAGGGCACGATTGACATACCCGCCCATTTTGCCTATGCTAACCCAATGCTCGTTTGACCATGTAGACCCGCCATCGTTTGACCATCTAAGCATGGCCTGAGGGTCTTGTCCCTGCCCAGTATTTAACCCAACCCCTGGCTGAAATTGAATCTGGAAAGAATCAAAATACTGGCGTTGTAAGTCTTGTGTCAGATGAACGGCTCGGCGCAGTCTGCGAATTGTGCTACCGTTGTCTGTATATACAGCGTTGTCCAGACTGTAAATCTTGCCGTTTTCATAGTCACCAACAATGTTTTTATTGCCAAAAAATGCCGCACAGTTTGACCGATGACGTTTGTAAACCGCTAAATCAGAATCCCAAGACAACCACTTGTGCCAGCTTTTTGTGGACAGGTCATAAACCCAAGTAAGTCCATATTCCCCAACGCTGGGGAAGGTGACCACATACATTTCATGGCCTTCAATTTGGTAAGAATATGCAATGGCATCATTGGTCACTGAATCCACCAAAGACTGTTCAACAGCGTGAGTGCTGATTCTGACCCAGGTATAACCCTGCATCATTTCAATGGTTGCCGAACCTCGGGTGTCTTTTGCCACACAAACAAAAGTCTCGCCCAATCGGGCCAGGGAAAACTTGGCATCAATACCTGATTGGCTTGAAGTCCCTGGCACTCTCTGAAAGGGAAAACTTGTAATTCCTGCAATTACGTTGCCCACATCTGTCCAGACCTCGGTGGTTATCTCACCAATCAAATAAACCTGACGTTGGTTAACAATCAGCGTCATCAACAAATCAGATGCGCCATCAGCCGTGCCATACAGGGCTTGGCTTGATATGCTGCGACCCAAGTCGGTACACGCCCAGTTTTGCGTTCCTACCTCGTTATAAATGTTGTAGTTGTCAACGTTATCAACCACAGATGCGCCCTGCCAAGGGCCATCTGATGCTGGCAACTTGGTGAATGTGTTGGTTGCCACAACCCAGGTATATCGATTTGGGCCATCAACAATATAAGCAGTCAAACCATTTACCGTGTCAATGTTGTCTGATATGGACACTTGCCCAATGCTAGTGGTCAGTGTTCCGACTTGCGTGGCAACAAATGCCGTGGTAACTTTATAAACAATGTTCCCAGCCACCGCAATAAGGATGGATTCACCTGACATGGTGTGCAAGCCCCGCACTTCTGCCGCCGCAAGCTGTACTTCTTGCACCAATCCAGGCGTAGGGTAAAGCGCCACAATACCCCTGTCCCCAGGCTGCTTAGATGTGTCAATCTCAGCAAAGAAATTGATGCACTCTTGGTCACCTTGATAAATGGATGGCGCAACGTAGGATGTGCCAACAAAGCCAAAATCAGGCATTATCGGAAGCCCCCATCCATAATAAAGCCAGCATCCTTAGCCCTGCCAACCATCAAGCTGTCAGGGTATCGGGCAATCTGGGGTGGGCGCATATTGGTGCGCTTAACCGTGGCTTTAGCTTGACCAGAATAAGCGTTGATCATAGCAATCTGCACCTGATTGACCTTGCCAAACATGGGCAGCAAACGTTCAGCCAAGCACCACCGCAACGCCATGTTGTAGCCTTGGGGCAGTTGAATGGTGTCGTTTAGCGTGGCAAATTCTCTAAAGATCGTCTGGGTGAACAAATGCAATTCACCCTGTGACGGGTTGGGGTACACATAAATTGTCCCCAACAATTCAGAAGGTTGGTAGTAAATCGCCTTTGCCCAAGGGCCGTTCAATTGCTTGATGCCGATGGATTCATATTCTTCAAGGCTCAGAATCGACAAAGGATAGTCAAGATAACCACCCGCAATGTTTGACCCGCCCTGCATGGTGGCAACCCGCACAAAGCCAGATTCAATCGTTAGCGGGCGCTCGTAATAGGCAGAAATTGGAAAAGGCGTAATTGTTCCCGTCATGGCAACGCTGCCAACAGTTTGGGAAACCGAAACGGTATATGTTCCAACCCCGCCAGAAGCACTTACAAACGCTGTGATCGTAGTTCCAACGGTAACACCAGTTCCAGCAATCACAGAACCAACGCCCAAATAACCAGCAGAAATGGCGCTCACAGTTAAAGTTGTTCCACTGATAGACCCTGTGAAAGCTGGCGTGGGCGTGGTATTACTGCTGGACAGGGTATACGTCCCACCTTCATTTACATTTCCCCCAGCGCCCGTTGTAAAGCCCACAATCCTTGTTCCCGCTGTGATGCTTGTGCCTGATAGCGTCTGACCGATATTGATGCCGCCAGCAGTCACCGCATTAGCTGGGACGGTCAAGGTTGTACCAGCAATCGACCCTGTGAATGTCGCCCCCATCTGACCGCTTGGGCCAATGGTGTACTGCACCTGATTTTGTGTGGTCTGGAAAATGATCTCTGATCGATAGAAAACCATCATGTTTTCATTCGACCATTGGGCAATCATGTCGTTAAGCATATCCAGACCATCTTGCGCTTCATCTGCCGTTGGCACTTCACCAGCGGCGACAGCGCCAATGTCTTTCATGGCTCGGGTGATGATGTCAATCGGCTGGGTCATTTCTTATCCTTTATTGCAAAAACTCAACAACATCACCAACATTTAAACCATTAACAAATGTAACGGTTGTGGCATTTGTTTCATTGTAATTTAACGTATTAACTTGTTTTGATCCATTTACCAAAACATATAAAGAGCTTGATCCTAATAAATAAGTAAATGGTACTGTGCAAACAGTTTGATTTTGAGTTGCGGTTATATAACCTTCTTGACCAGCAGAGGGTAATCCTTGAAGATTATCCATACTCCAAATTTGTGTAAAAGTAGCAGTTTTTAATACAAATTTATACGAAACACCACCCGAAAGCCAAATTTCATTTGATGGCCTTCCAGCAGAATTTAATATGATAGGATTGGAATTTTGAATTGTTCCTGATGCAGATGTATAAGTTGCTTGTGGTGTTGTAGTTCCTGCCAAATAGGTATAAATAAGCCCACCAACCAAAGGAAGGCCATTGTCATCAAAAAACTGCCACCCAGCGCCTCCTAATGGTGATAAATTTACACTCATGATATTCTCCTAAATTTTATATTGCAGATATTACAAAAGCCAATAATTCTTCATACCTAACACCAAGTTGGGTATGAGTTGTTAAGTTAGGAATTAATATATTTTTATCGTCTATGTTTGATTCAAAAACAATACCATCTTCATTTGTGTACCAAGTATCAGAACAAAATAAAGCGTATTTATTTGGGTCAAGTCCTTGAGCAATAAATGCCGCCTGTACATCTTGAGCAACCACACCCACATGAAGTCTTGCTTTATCAATACCTTTTTTAGCGATAGCATCATTAAATTTAAATGTTTTTATTAAACCTTTTATTGCTTTCGCTACATTTTGTTCGGCTGTTGTTAAAGAACCAATAACAGTTTTTTGATTTTCATCTGAAGTATTGATTGTGCCTGTTGCAGCATAAACAGTTGACCATCTATTAGAAGATGTCCCAAGAGTAATTGCATTATCACTACTTGGGGCAAAAAATGATGTGCCAAATGAAACAACGTTAGCAGTTAATGGAAGTGGTGTTGTAGCACCATAAGTATTACTATAATTACTTGCATAACCTAAATTTAAAACTGCATTAGCGTTTCCAGAACCAACAGTCATGTTCCATATATATTGCTTTGCGTAACCATTGTCGCTTGCATCACTTTCTAATCCCATTACTGCAACTATTGCATTAGAAACTGCGGTTTGATACCCATTGGTATAAATTGTTCTAAGTGGTTGTAGCAAAGTAGATGAACTAACTTGAGTTAAACCTGATCCAGGTATTGATCCTGCATCTTGAGTTACAACTTGTGAACCACTTGCATAAAATCCAAACGAAACTGTTGGATCATTAATAATTGGGAATCCAGTTACACCACTAATGTAAATGCCAGTAGGAGACAAAACATAAGTACCAGTACCAGATGAAATTAATGGCGAACCTGTTATTTGTTCGCACCAATTATTAGTTAAATAAATGTCACTGTTTTGTCCACCATTATTAATAAAATTGGTAGATTGACCACATTGATTATTAATATATTGTGCGTTTAATGATCTATAGGTGTTGTACATACAAGCACCTTGAAAATTAGTCACTACATTTGAAGTGTTAAATGTTCCTGATATGACATAAACTGTTAAAGTATTTGTTCCCGTATTTATTGCCTGTATTAGCGCTTGTGCGTTAGTAGATGCTTGTGAAATAGGTGTATAAACTTCAAAAATAGAAGCATTTGGAACAATAATATTGTAAATTTTACCGCTTGATAAAGTAACAGATGATGGTGTTGCTGTTATTGTTTGACCTATGTAAGTAAACCAATTGCTTACCAAACGTATTGAATCATTAAAAACAAGATAAACTGATTTATAACCATAATTACAATTAGTAAATATGTTGTTTTCAAATGTTTGTACTGAATTTGAAGCGCTTAAACCAATATAGAAATATTGAATAAAACAATTGCTTACGCCGCCATCAAAATAACCGCCAAATCCACCATATAGACCAACAGACGTGTTATTGGAATTTGGTGTCCAAACCCCAATAATTCCTAAATTTTGTACTCTTGCACCTAATGCAGCCGTAATAAAATTACCTGTTGTTATTGACGAATATAAAATACTTGTTGATCTATTATCGCCATACAAAACTTGGTTTTGATTTAAAGTTAGATTTCCAGACAAATGATAAAAACCTGGGGGAACGTAAACATTTTTTAATGTGGCAATTGCAGCTGTAAAAGCATAAGTCACATCATTAGTTGTACCAACATCAGCAGCGTTAATAAAATCTAAAACAGAAATAAATTCTTGAAGTTTTAAGTTAATAGGCCTGTTAACTGCGCCTGATATTGGTTGTTGAAATTTTGGTACAAGAGTAGTCATTTTTTTTCCTTATGCAATATTTGCTGCTTTAAGTCTTGCTCTTAATGATTTTAATTCTGCAATAATGTTTGCAATAAAATCAGAAGAACCATATTCCATTGCTTGATAAATTGGGTTGCCATTTTCATCAATTGCATCTTTAGCACCAGAAACGCTTAAAGGTGAAATTTCTTGAACTTCATGCGCTATAAATCCAACGCCTTTAGAACCATCTTTTGACCATATCCAAGTTTTAGGTTGTAAAGCATCAATAAATTCACCCGAATTTGTTAACGGCAATTGATTGCTTTTTAGCCTATAATCTGAAATTGAATTATAACCAACGGCTGTTGTTCCAACTTGTGAAATATAACCTATTAAAGAACCCGCATATTGAAATTCAGCAAAAGAATTTCCAGTAACTACCCCGGATTGATGACCAATAATTACAGAAGACCCTGCGGCGTTTGTAACTCGGTTATATATTCCACCATTTGTTACGCTTGTACTTGTAGTCCCCACCAGCAAGTCATTCGCCGCCGTAAGCGTCATTGCTTCGGTAAAGGTGATGGCGTTACCTGCTGTGCCTGATGGGGCTATAAGCCATACATGAGAGCCATTGGTAGAAAAATTTGCATCGTATCGGGTTGCAAAAGTTGATGTTAAATATTTCCAATTTGAACCGTCATAAAAACTATTTGACGATATGCTTCCGTTAGCTGATGAACCACCAAAAGATAATCCTGTATTTATCTGAAAACCTTTTAAGCCACTCCAAGCACTAGGCGTAACACCCACACCCAGATTCGTACCATCAAACACCAACGCACTGCCCGTAGCCAAAGCACTTGTGCTTGAGGCATAGACAACGCCATTTGCCGTAAATGAGGTTAAGTTTGTGCCGCCGTTGGCAGTTGGCAATGTGCCGTTAACATGTGTTGTTAAACCAATCTTGCCCCAACTGGGCGCAACTCCAACGCCGCCCGAAATAAGCGCATTTCCTGTGGCTACATCTGCAAGTTTTGCAAGGGTTGTGGTGGTGTTGGCATAAAGCAAATCACCCACGGCATAAGATGTTTGTCCTGTACCTCCTGCCGTAGCTGGTACAGTTTTCCAGCCAATGACTTGCACCGCATTAGCATCGTCTTTGTAAAACAGTTTGCCATCAGTAATATTGATCGCCAATTCACCAGACGCAAGATTACCCGCAGATGGCGCATTGGTAGTTGTACTTGAATAGTACAGTTGGATTGGAGTAAAGCCTGTTTGTGCCATTAGATGCTCGGTGTAAAGACTTGGGGCAACCAGGGGGCAACAACCACCCGTTGGGTTGCCGCAGCTTGCGCGTCTAATCGGGCTTCAACCTGTGCGCCAATGTCGGCGGTCACCCAGCCAATTACAATATCTTCGGTCACATCAGCAAATGGAATGGTCAGCACAGGCTCGGCAAACTTCCACCAGCCCTCAGTTTCCACACCGTTTTTAGCGCAGAAATATCGTGCGCCTGTGATCAAGTCGCTTTCGGCTTGGATTTCCAAGATTTTCCACATCAGAATGTGCCCCCTGTGACCCCGCCCGTGGCGGTTAAAACGCCCGTGGATGGATTGAATTTGAGTTTAGTCGATGATACCTTGATTGGCAAATTCCCCGTAGTTGTGGTCACCCAGGATAGATACATTTCTGCCGCTGTGCTGGTGTCATCAGTAATCGCCACATTTGTTGCATTGGTTGCGGTTGTCGCTGTGGTTGCCGACCCTGCCGACCCGTCAATGTTTACCCCTGTCAGGGATTGGGCGCTGCTTGATCGATTGAGTGCAATTATGGTCGTGCCAATATAAAGGCTTGAGTTACCCAAAACACCGCTAGGAATCGTGCCTGACAACTGCCCCGCTGGAAGACTTGTCAGGCTTGCGCCCGACCCGCTAAACCCTGTGGCGGTCAGCAATCCCGTGCTTGGGTTGTAGTTATATTTTGTGGAACTGACGTATTCGGTGGACAGATTTCCCGTTGTTTGGTTGGCAAACAAGGGGTAACGCACTGCATTGGTAGTGGTGTCATCTGTGACCGTGGCATAAGCGGTTGGGACAACCCAGCTTGGGGCACTTGTGCCGTTGGATTGCAAAACTTTGTTGGCATCCCCCGCAGCAGAGGCCAAGAATGCCGTTGTTCCCGTTGCTGATTGATAGGGTATAGATGCCGCCGCCCCACCCGCCAAATTACTTGCTGTGCCAGTGATGTTTATCGCGGCTGTGCCCGTCAAGTTGGTGACCGTGCCGCTAGATGGTGTGCCTAAAGCCCCGCCATTGACCACAAAAGCCCCAGCAGTACCTGTATTCACGCCAAGGGCAGTAACCACCCCTGTTCCTGTGGTGACCGTGCTAGGCGCTACACCAGCCCCACCACCAACCATCAAAGAATTTGCCGCCAGTAGCGCAGATGATGCCCAGGCCGTTGTGCTTGTGAAATAAGGTATGCCGCCACTCGTACCCGCCACAGTCAGCGCCAGAGTGCCATTTGTGGTGATGGGCGAACCAGCAACCGAAATAATGCCGCCTGTGAATGTCTGAGAAATTGATGTGACCGTGCCAACAGTTGGCGTGGCCCAAGACGGGATACCCGATGCCAAAGTCAATACTTGCCCATTTGTGCCAGCAGCTAAAAATGCTGTTGCGCCAGAACCGCTTTGATAGACAACCGCCCCAGCAGTGCCCCCTGCAATATTGGTTGCAGATGTTGCCGTGGCAGCGTTGCCAGATACCGACCCCGTGATAGTGTTGGTCACCGTCAAGTTGGTCAGCGTCCCCAAACCTGTGATGCCCGAATAACTGCCCGACAATCTGGCGCTGTCAATCGTGCCGCTAGTAATCTGAGTCCCTGCTATGGCAATGCTGGTGCTTCCCGCCAAAGTCAATTGACCTTGAGCATTGACGCTAAAAGTCCCAACAGATGATGCCGAACCGTATGCCGCAGCCGTCACCCCTGTGTTGGTAATACTGAATGTGTTGCCCGTAAGGGTTAATCCAGTACCCGCCAAGTAAGACCCAGCACCAGAAAACTGCGACCAATTGATTGCGGTCACATCAATCGTGCCGCCTTGGTTTGAGGTACAAACCCAGCCCGTATCCGCTAGGGTTGTGCCTGATTCAATGAAGGTAAAAGCAGATGGCACTTCTGCCCATGTATTCATGTCGGCAGATCGCGCCCAAGTGCCTGATGCCGCCACATAAATGCCGTTGAACTGGCTCAGAGTCTGATTCTTGACCAGAATCCTATCCCCAACGGTTAGCGTAGAAGTCCAATCACCATTAGCCTGGACAGCCAAACCAGACAGCGTAATGTTTGCCGTGGTTGAATAGACACAGGATGCTTTTACATCCAAACCCTGCGCCACCGAATCCACATAGCCTTTATTGGCAATGTCTGTGTCGCCAGTTGGGGTTGTGGTGATCGTGCCCGTTACCGTGCTGATGTTGGTAAATGTGGCGTTTGCAGGGCCATAGAACGGCGTTCCAGCAGGGCCAACAAAATACTGGAGGGCATAAGTCGGTTCAGGGGCAAACACCCCTTGAACTGGGACAAAATTAGTGGTCTGGGTGACCGCTGTGGTCATGTTTTACTCGTAATAGACGGTGCAACTCACAGTACCGCTAATCACGACATAAATCCCATCCTCGGTGTTGATGCCATCATAAAAATTGTAATTTGTGGCGCTCACAGGCGTGAACGTATCAATTACTTTGTAAGTGGTGCTGGTTGTCTGGGTGTCGTAAATTGTAAGTGTGGGGGTGGATGATGCGGCGCTAACAAAAATGCCTTTCACTTTCCCAGCTTGGTTTTTGACCGTTGTGGTTGCAGAAATCTGTGCAAAATTAGACATGGTTTGGCCTTTCTGTTCATCAAATTATATGCTTCAAAAGAGAAAAAGCCACCCCTTTTGAGGGCGGCCCTTTCACTTAGTTCATGCCGTTTTAAGGCAAGAAGGTCAGGTCGTAGCCGTAGACAAAAATGTCAGCGGTTGCGGCAGCGCCTTGGGCGGTAGAACAACGCAGATACAACGGCGTTGAAGTGATTGCAGCGGTTGAAGTTGCTGCGGTCACGACAACAGTTGATGCGGCGGTGTTACCCGACAGAGCATAAGCCGATTTAACGGTTGTGCCCGTAGCGCCAGCGCCTGTGTACACGGCAAGTTGTGCCGTGGTCAAGCTGACCGATGCGTTGGTCACGATGATGCTTTGAACGCTAACTCGACCAGAAACCAAGATTGGTGCGATGGTGTCGCCAACGGTGTTGAGGTCAACCGATTGAGCAGAGGCAATCAAGCGCAAAGCCTGATTGGTTGCCAAATTACTGGGATGGTTGGTGACAGTGGTAGCTGCGCCTGGATTTGCCATGATTTATCTCCAAAAGTTAATGGTTAAGCTGCAACGCGGCAAGCCAACTCAGGGTAGAGAGGCGCCCAGCCGTACAGCACATCAACGCGAGTCGGAATCGAATCGTTGTTAATTGTGTACTGGCGAATTACACGGAGGGAAAGACCTAGTTCTTTGTCACTAGCACGACCAGCGAACACAACGCCATCAGGCAGTTCCAAGTCAGCCGTAGCCAAGGTGAATGCGTTTTTGTGCATTACGATGTTTTGCGGAGACACAGTACCTGTTTTGTTGAACGGGGTCACAACAGCGGTAGAACTAGTGCTGGTAACGCTCACGTTTTGGAACTGACCGCCAGTGATGACAGCGGGGCTGACGGTCACAGAGGTAGTGCCAGAGGTGGCGACAGTGGCGGCAGCGGTCACAACAAAGTTACGCAGCTTGCCAGAACCGTATGCGCTACGGTTTTGGGGGTTGACAGCGTAAATGTTTGCGATCTGGATAACGTCACCAACTTGCAGACCAGCGGTAGCGGTGGCGGCAGTCAGTGCAATGGTAGAGGTTTGTGCCCAACCAGTTGACAAAAAGCCAGTTCCCGTTGCGGTATCGCAAGCCAGAGTCGCAGTGGAATAAGACCCAAACGTTTGATTAACCACGTTTTGGTCCATTTTCCATCGAAGCCCCGCGCTGTCTTTTCCCATCATGCCTTTTTCGTACTGTGCAGAAATGATGTCTGAGGGAACAAACAAACCTTTAAGGCTGTCCACAATAGTTGCGCCCGTGAAAGGCTCAACGATACATGAACGGCGACCATCACGGGGCGCACCTTCAGCGTCCAAATACGCACCAGCCGTCAAGTAGGTGAGCAAGGAGGTTGGGGGAGTGCCAGCCGTGCCAACAATGTTGGCGGTGCTGTTTTTTGCCATCGTCAGACCGTCAAAGTCCACCTTGTTGGCAATAGCTGCCACAGCGGGTTTCAACACTCGATCTGAAAATGCGTCCAACGAAAGTGCTAAATCAACTGTCGTAAACTGGGTGTCGACGTGAAACTGAGTACTTAAGGTTACAGGTACGCTGGTTTCATTGAAGTCTTCAACGTTCAATGCCGGCCCTGTCGTCCCTAGGAACCTTCCAGGTCTGCGGACATTCAGAGTGTTACCAATTTTTGCACCACTGACGGCAAATTGATCGTCATAATTGCGGTCAACCTCGCTGGAGAAGGTCAACTCGTTTTCCAAAACCATCAATGCTTCATTGGTGATCATTGAAATAGTCAAAAGATTATTACTCATTTTGCATTACTTTCAAAAGAATGATTGATTGTCAGCGGATTCGCCCAGCAAGTCGTGCGGCTTTGTAGGCTTGAAACGTACCTTCAAATTTACCATCGCTGGTAAGGGGCACATCTCTGCCGTTTGCCGCCGATCTGATTGGGTTAATCGGCGCTGGCGCTTTACTTTTCCCAACGACAGTCTTAGATGTTGGCTCAGTCTTTTCATACTGGGCCTCTAGCTTTCCAATGCTTCTCAAAGCCGATGCCACCGTCATGCCTGAGAGTTTCTCTGCAAACTCGGGATTCTCGGCAAGGTGATACAGAATTCGTGGCCCTACATCTGATTCAAAGATTGCGTCCCGCACTTCGTTGCTCACAACAACGTCAGCAGACCCAACCATATCGTCAAAATCAGGCATCTCAGACTTGGCAGCTTTAACCCGATCAGTCCAGGCACTAATGACCTTTTCCCGTTCGGCTTGCTGTTTAGCCTGTGCGTCCTTCTGCTTTTCCTCGCCTAACCTTTGTTCAACCCGATAATCTGTCAACGCCTTGGCGTATTCATACATATCGGAGAAATTCTCTGGCTTGGGTTCACCAGTTGGTTGGGTTTCTGCTTGCGGCTTGGCCCGACCTTCTAATTCCCTGACCTTAGCTTCCAAAGATTCCCGTGCTTCCCGTTCCCGCTTGGCTTCTTGCCTCGCTTCTTCGCGTTGTTTGGTTATCTTTTCAAACCTCAATTCCAGCTTTGGATTGCGTTTTCTTTCCTCTGTCGCTGTCGCTTCATCTTCCCCAAGTGGCTCACTCTGGCTTTGCGTTTCTGTCGGCTCTGCGGGAGTTTTCTCAACCACAGCCTCAACAGGCGCTTTGTCAGCTAAACCCATCTTCTTGGCGTTGAACTCAGCTAAATTTTCACTTGTCACCACACTAGCGGCAACTTTTGGTGCTTCTTGCACTTCGGACATGGATTACTCCAAGGATTTACCCAGTTGACCCAACTGGTAAGGTTTGGGGCGATATTACCCGAAATCATGTCAATGTCAATTACTGTGGCATTCCTTGAATAAAGGGACTAGCACCTTGGCTAATATCCTGGGCGGCAAATTGAGCATATTGGCCCTGTTCGGCGTTCAATCGCTCAATCTCGCCCATCAATTGATTGGGTGACATTCTTGCCAACAGGATTTTGACCAGGGCATCAATTTCGGTCTTATTCTGGCTGGTGATGCTGCGGGTATTCTGGTCATTAACCCGAACCTCTGCCATTGTTTCGGTGTTGTGCGCCCGTGCGGTCACATCCATCAGCTTGCGCTTGGTTGCGCCTTCCTCTTTGATCTGGGCCACTTGCGCCCTGTTGTTGATCTCCAACCCAGCCGCTTGCAGTTGTTGTTGCAACTGCTGAATCATTTGCTCAGACTGTGCCAAACGCATCTGGGCCTCGGGCGGTATGTCGGATTTTTGATCAATATTTGCCATCGGGTTCATTGCGGCAAGGCGGTCAGCAATTACATCTGCGCCAGGAAAATCCATGTTTCTGAATACCAAATCCCCTGCGATATTGAACAATTCAGCGTTGCCTGTGAGTAATGGCATCATGGATTCAACCGCTTGCTGGCGCTTAGTCTGGAATCCTGGGCCAGTATCCATTACCACATCGTATTCACCCACGGTCACATCGTTTAAAACCTCTCCAATCTCGTTGGCTTCGTTGATCGTGGTCATATCGGGCTGACCATCCGAACCAATAATCCGCATCACCCGCTGGGTGTCGTAAATCTTGGGAATTAGATCAAGAATAATGCGCCCAGTTTGAGCAATTGAACGGGTCAAATTGTCGTAAAAGTGGAAGTTAGACAGATCAACCTGATTCTGCTGCCCCGCTAATGCTTTGCCTGAGATATTTCCGCTTGGCAATTGGTTGGGGTCAAGAACACCCAAAACCATCTGCAAATCGGCAGAGATTGCCCCCGCAGCTTCCATAATGCCTGATGGTGGCGGCTCGGGTTGCAGTCTCTGGGGTGCTGGCGCTGGTACGCCTTCAATGTCTTTTTGCTTATATCTCAGCACAGGCATTGACTTGATGTTTGCCATTGCCCATTCGTTTTCATGTCCTTCGTCTTGACCTTCTGCCATCACCCATTTGGCTTTAGGTGCAAGGGCAATGCTCTCGGTCATGCTGGTGCGCCAGAAGTTATACATCCGCTGGGGGTCTTTGGCAAACCGCACCAGACCGTATTTTTTGCGCTTGTCATCCACTATGACCTGTGCGCCATAAACAGGCACAACGGGGATATATTTACCCGCCCAGGTCTTTTCCTCAAGCACTTCCAATGCGGTCATCTTGGCCCATTTAACGGCCCTGCGGAAGGATTCGCGCTCGTCAACCACAGTCAACCCTGCGGCCTCAACTCGCGCAAAGAATCCAGCGCTGTCCCCAAATGAAGAAGTGCCATCACTCAGCAAATACAGCTTGGCGCGTTCACGCTCAATCCAAAAATACTCAGCAATGCGGATGTCCTCTTTGGTCACCCAGGCGGCGGTGTCATCGCCCGTGCTTCTTTGCTGAAAGTTAGCGCCATCATCAGCACCTGGGTACATTTCCCGAAATATCTTCTTGTCTAAGACGGTGGTGATCAAACAGCGTTCAGCATCCGAACCATCTGGCCTATTGCTGTTGGGGTCGAAATAAACAGTAAAAGGGTTGTCAATCGCATCAATGTAGATTTCTTGATCAAATGAATCTTCCCTTACATATTTGTAATTTATGCGCCAATAGCCCCAACCCATCCGCACGGCATAGTCAAATGCGGTGTCATAGGCGCTGTCGGCGCTTGAATTAACCTCAATATGACGGGTAATGCCCTCAATAACCTGGGCGATTTTGTAATCGGCAAGGTTATTGACGGGGTGAACTTTAATGCGGGGGCGCTGTTGGCGTTGCTGGTTGGTCACCTGTCGGATGTACGCATCAATTTTGTTGATGGTCAGACAAGGGCGGCTTTCCAGATTTCGCGAGTTCTGAATCTCAACGGGCCATTGGTCACCAGCGGCAAACTTAATGTCGTTTAGCGCCTCGGCTCGGTTTGTGGAGTCCGAATCATTGACCAAGCGCCAGAACTTAATCGCCTCTGAAATCTTGTCTTTTGCGTTATCTTCGTCTTGGTAAGCCATGTTATTTACCCCATGTCCATGTTTTTCGATTGCGTAAATTTGCAGATCGGGTTGTTTCTTGTAAGTTTTCGATTCTATTGTCGCTTACATTGCGGTTTATGTGATCGATTTCCTTGGGAATATATCCATGAAACATCATAAAAACAATTTGGTGATTGAGCAATCTGACCTTGTTAACGCACGTTTGCAGATAACCATCTTTGACCTTACGACCCGCAATGTTGCCTTTTTTAGCTCGACCTTTTGATTTTTTCCATATCAAATTGCCATCAGAGTAATCAAATTCTGATTGTAAAACGCTTGGGGTAATGTCGTTACGTTCCATCTAACCCATCCAACTTCCCGCCGTAGCAACCATTTGTTTTTTGCGTTTGGGTGGTTCTTTGATCATGAGGGCAATGTAGCGGAATGCGTCTGCCCCATGCGAATAATGGTCATGTAGCGGGTTTCTGCTAAATTGCCCCGTGTCTGGGTCAACCTCGTACCTGTAATGTCTGAGGCAAGTTAGCCCATCGGCGGTGTGTTCGCGGTCAAAGTAACAGTTCGGAAATATTGTCCTGGCGGCGTTGATGGAGTCCAGAATCGGCACTCTAGGCAAAATAGTGGTCTTGTACCCTGCCGCCCGCACAATGTCATCAATTGACCGTCCAGCCGCCGCCAAGGTCTTGTTTTCAGCGTCATGAGGCAACCAAATGGTATCGTAGACATAACCATAGGTTTGCATGGTCGCTAAGTAATAGCTGATGGTTTTCTGGCTATCTTCAATGTAGCGAATCAGGCGTGTTTCCATGCCGACAAACTGCAAAAACCAGATGGCGGTGCTATCTGACCAGCCCAAGTCAAACACCGCATGGACGGGTTTGGTTGCGTCATAAGGCACTTTGGTGATGCGCCCATCCTTCTCAGCCTGTTGCATTTCCTTGGCAAAGATTGCCCCATCCACAGTTTGGCGGCATAGACCCTCCCAGACTTGGTTGTAGGCTTCTTCGTCCCTTTGCTTTAGCGAGTCTTTTTCTAGGCGCAAAGTCTCGGGAAACCAAGGGTTATCTGACCAATTCACCCTCATGGTGATGCAGTCCTTTGGGGGGTTTGCCACAAACCGCTGGTAAGTTTCGTCTGTTTCCAACTTGGGGTTAAACGAAATCCATATCTCACTGCCCTCGGCACGAATGGTAGGAATCAGCACATTCCAAGATAAGCGGCTCACTGTTTGAGCTTCTTCCACCCAACAAATGTCCACACCCTCATAGGATTGAATATTGGCAATATTGCTTTTTAGGCCAGCAAAAGCAAACTCAGTACCATTTTTGCCTCTAATACTAGCTTGGGTAATTTCGTAGAAACCCAACAAGCCCAAGCTTTCAATCTGGTCGCACAACAGTTTATGTACAGAATCCCGCATGGAGGTCATAAACTCACGGGCGCACAGAATACGCAATGGGCTTTTAGCGCCAAGGATTAACAATGCCCTAGCTATGCCCCAAGACTTTGCCCCACCCCGCCCACCATATAGAACCTTGTAGCGAGACTTTTGAAACAAGCCTTGCAGCTTTACAGGGAACTCTGCCCTTGCAATGGCTTCTGATACATCACTCATTCGGGCTTGATAAATGTGACTTGAATTCCACCCAGCAGAGGCGTTCCATCAGCGTTTTCAATGGTCGTTGCCTGTATCGCCTTGCCGTCCATCCTATCAATGATCTCTTTAATCGCCCAAGGCTCACCCGCTTCGGCTTGGCTTACCAACTGTTCGGCAATCCCCCTAAGTCGGTGCGGCTCAGTGGTCAAAACTAGGCGCAACTTGTCGTAGAACAGTCTGCCCTTTGCGGCGTTCTGGTTTCCTTGTGGTGCAGCCATTGATTTAACCTGTAAGTCTTTGTGACTAAATTACTTTTTCTTTTTTGATGGGGCTTTTTTTCCCGCATCTTTCATGGCTTGGCGCTGTACTGAATAGCCGATAGCCACCGCTTGTTTTGGTGGCTTGCCAGCTTCAATTTCTGCCTTAATGTTGGCCTTAAGCGCCTTGGGAGTCATTGATGCTATTAGCGGCATTTGCCTTCTCCTTAGATAATTCACCCAGCCAATAGTGGCAATCTTGAATCGCGCCCGAAAGCTGAATCAAGACTGCCTCTTGTTGCTTTGCTTGCGCCTGGAGTTCTTCCAGACGCTTGTTTATGACCTCTGGGGTCATGCCTGGGCAACGTGAATGGTTGCAAAATTAAAGGTCAATGCCTCAGACAATGAACCAGTACTTGCGTTAGTAATGGCAATGGTAAATGACCCAGCGGCTACTGCCACCACAGAAACCAAGTAAGTTCCTGCCGTTGCTGCACCGCTTGCAATGGCAATTACTGGGATGTCGTATGCAGAAATTGCGCTGTTTGTCACCACAAAAGCCGCTTCAGCCCCTGCCGCTAATGCTGCATTGTTGGTCACAATTTGACCCACCGATGCATTGATGGTCACGCCTGTTGACTTGCTGGTCGCTTGGGTCACAGTTGCGGGTGCAGTCGTAAGCGAACCCGTGTTGTACCCAATCTGGCCTGATGTGGCGGCGGCGTAGACCGTGGCTGACCCTTTAAGGTCTTGATCTTGATATGCTGCGCCTATTGCTACTGAGTTACCCATGATGTGTGTCCTTTAACAGTTCCAATTTTTGAGGGATGCTTTAGCCCGTTCCGCTGGGCCTTTGGCGTTTTTGACTACCCCCTCCATCCTAGCGCAAAAACTGGCCTTTCGCCCAGCATCTGCTTTGGTCTTGGGATTGGGGGCTGGTGGCTTTAAATTTGAATTGTTCTTTGCGTTGTATTCAGCACGGCCTTTAGCGGTCATTCCCGCACCCTTTTCAGTGGGATTGTAGGTTTTCCCCGCGCCCGTGGTCTTGTGGGGTATGGGCTTGTCGTGCTTCTTAGTCGCCATGATTACTTCTTTTTGGCGGTTTTAGCTGATTCTTTGAATGCCTGAGCAGTGGGCGCCCCCTTTGTCCCTGGCGTTCTCATGCGCTCTACGGGCTTACCCGCAGCCTTTTCACGTTCAATGCGCTCTCTTTTTGCTGCGATATTGGCATATAGCCCAGGTTTAGTTGCCATTTTTAACCTTCCACAACGGCGCAAATGTCCGCTTCTTGAATGATTTGATAATCTTGACCATCAATCTTATGGGTGGGCCATTTCAGATAATCCCCATTTCCATACTTGATGAAGTCACCAACTTGCACATCCTCAACATCTGAACCAATTGCCACAATCGTACCCTCGTTAAAAGGTTCTTTGTTGTCAATATAGATTATGTCGGAGATATGCCGAACTTGGGGGCGCACCACTACCCGATCACGCAGAGGCTTTAGCATGGCTTTTCCTCTCGTATTTGCGCTTTGGGGGCGTGATTTGATCGGTGGTGATGTCGTACACAGGAAGGCCGATTAAATCGACCTTGACATCCTGCGTTTCAACAATAAGATGCTGACCGCACCAATCTTTTTCGTGCTTGTTCACCTGTTGCGGGTTTAACCGACAGATGCCCATGATTTGTTGTGCGCGGAAATACTTGCAATTCCCGCAATTAGAATCACTCTCAGCCATTCAAAACCTCCTTTTTTGTTTGGTTAGTAAGCCCTGCCGTCTCAATCACGGTGGGGCTTACGCTTTTAATCCTGATAGCACTTGCGGTCGTGAGTGTAGCAAACACCACTAGATTTGCCGCCAGTGCATTCATTGCCAGAAGGCATTTTGTTGCTCATGGCGTTAGGAATGCCCTTTTTAGCGCTGCCTTGTTCGCCAGACTTCATGTCAGCGGCAGGGTTGCCCTTCATGGAGACTTGTGCGCCGTAGCCTTTGGGTTCGTTTTTCATCAGGTTTGCCATGATTTCCTCATTTCAGAGTTAAAAGATACAGGGTTGAATTGATCAGATCAGCAATTTCATCAACGATGTTTTGCAATTCTGAATCTTGGGGGATTTCTTCACGCGCTTCTTTCACAAACCCTTTTAGCTGGGTCAGATATTCGTGCGGCGTTTCTTTGGGCTGGTGCAGTTCATCAGGAAATTTCTTCATCCTGGTGTCGTACCGCCCTTGGTAACTCTCTGCCAAACTGTCAGCCAAGTCTACGATCTTGGGGTAAAACTTGCCCAATGCTTTATGGGTGCTGTACTCGGTTGTTTGCAAATGTTGGAAGTGCGTGATTGTTCCCGCATGAAACAGCGTGGCGACAAATTCGGCAATTTCTTCGTTTTTCATGCGTCAACTATATCAAAAAAAGGGGGCGAACCCCCAAATGCTGGCAACTGCTACCAACACGGCTAGATTTTCGCATTAGGTAGCGGAATGTCAATAGGCCAGCAGTCTCGCAGGGCATCAATTGTCCTGCGATGGGCCTTTAGCCACATTTCTTGGCGTTCCTGGCGGCTCAAATCCTTTCCTTGGTCAATCTCGTAATGACACCCTAGGCACAGCGCAGCGACTAAATTATCGTCAGCTTTTACCCCACGGCCTTTGCCGCCACCCCAGTTTGTGTGCGCCGCTTGCACCATATTGCCAGACCCACAGGCTTGACAGTCAAGGCTTGCCACCAGTTTCAGCAGCTTTTTTGACCTGACGTATGAATGTTTTGCGATCAACGATTGTCTCCAATGTGGAAAACCTGTGCATATTTGCACACTCTAACCGCCTTCTGCGGGTGTTGCCTGTGGATGTTCTGGATTCTTTGACAATTGTCCATGTTCCGCATTCTGGACATTTCAAAACATCACCTCTTGGATTACCTTGGGTTGTTCAACAAACATATCCACTTGTTTTGATGCTTGTTCTATGCGCTTGCAAGCAATATCAAAATATTTTGGCTCGCGTTCAATGCCTATGAACTTGCGCCCCATTTGAATGGCGGCAACTCCTGTTGTACCGCTTCCCATAAATGGATCAAGAATTGTTCCTACTGCTTTTACTGTGTCAATTGTCCAACGCATTAACTGAAGCGGTTTTTCTGATGGATGCCCATGTAAAACACGACCAACAGGATGACTAAAACGTTTTGTATTAGCGTCTAAACTTGTCCAAGCAATTTCACAATCTGCCATTGTTGGCACTGCGTTTTGTTTATCCCAAACAAGCCAACAACGTGAGGGCGGCAATCCATAATAATTACCACCCCAAAAAACAGTAATTTGAGACATATTTGCCAAATAAATTAATGTTTCAACTTCTGGCGGCGCATTGTCCCAAATAACCATTTCCTTAAATTCAGTTTTAGCGCCCCATGTGCCGCCCTGCATACGTTTGCCTAATCCGTAAGGTGGGTCTGTAATTACAGCATCCAGTTTGTCTAAAGTAGGCAATATTTCCATGCAATCGCCAAGATACAGCGTTGCGTTTTCTATTTCTACTTTCATTGGTGCGCCCTGTCTTGCAGTCGGTTGGTGGCCTCTCGAGTCCGCCAAATTTCGACATCTAGCCTTGATGCCTCAATTTCCCAGCGCAAGGTTTCCTCCTGGGCTATTGCCGCCGCCAGCCCTTTCAGCAAGGTGTGATATTCGGGGTCAGCGTAAGCTTCGCGTTCTTGGGCGTTTGCCGCCTCGTAGCCCATTTGCAAGGCATCTTTCATCAAAAGGGCTTTTTTTGACTTGCGGAATTCCTCCAAATACACCCGCTGGGCTTTGGCATCGCCATATGCTCTAGCTTTTGCGCGAATGTCTTGGGCGGCTTCTTCTGGTTTCATTTCAAAACTCCAATCATGTTTAAAGCGGCTTCTGGGCTGTCAACACGCGCCAGCGTACCTCCAGTCCAACTTTCAAAAAAATCGCGTTGTAGGGGCGTTAAACGCTTTCTAGGGCCATTCTTGACCTCGACCAGAAAGGTGTGCCCCTTGTATCCCACCAAAAGGTCAACTGGTAGGCCAATAACCCAGACATAAGCGCCAGCGGCTCGCAGGGCACTAACAATCTGGTCTTGGTTTTGGTCAACCCTGGCGGCGTATCTCATTCATTCGCTTTCGTAAGTCATCGGCAAAGGATTCACCCCTGCGCCTGGAAATGTCGGCAATCGTGGTTTGCCACCATGCTGATGCCTTGGCCTTGCCTAGTTCCTTGGTTTTCTGCTGGTGTCTCGTAATCCATTCCCGTGCTTCTGTCTGCCTCAATGTCTCCAGTAAGCACAAGTGCTCGGTCGATAACGACACGGCTGAATGTTTGTCCATCTTTTACCCTGTCTAAAAGTTTGTGCGCTTCAAAATAATTCAAAATATATCTCCTGGGTCAGCCCAATGTTTCACAGGCGGCGTGTTGGGCAACAGGTCAGCAATGTTGCGTTTTGCTGGTTTGCTACCTGACCATTGGTGTTCGCTACACATTGGGCGCTGGCCTTCCATGTGAACTGACCAGCGTTTGGGGCATCCTGGCACACTGCACATCAGGCGCTGAACATCGTCTAGCGGGTCTTTTTTGGTGTCTGGTTTTACAAAGTTCATTTTTGGTACTTTCCATCAATTATCTTGGCGAAATTGGTTGCGTTCACTATCCACACCAGATCAGGTCGCCATGTCCTGTCCTTGGTTTCAAACCCCTGCGCCAGCTTGGTGTCGTTTGCAATGTAGGCAAAAAAAGAATCCCACCATGCCAACCCATCGGCTTGGCTTGCATACCCCTGTGGGCTGAATACAGACGGTTTTGCGGCTTGCAACCATCTTTGCCGTAGGTTGGTCTGCCTGACCCCATCCCAAACCCTTGGCTGGGCAAGCTGTGGCAAATGCTTTTTGTAAAGATTCAGAATGTCCTGATGGGGGCAAGTCGGCAACCCTGCCGACAAAGAATCTTTAGATTCTTTAATATGGTTATTGGTTATTGGTTCATGGTTATTGGTTGGTTGAACGTCTGTTGAACGCCCGTTTAACGCCTGTTCAACGACCGTTGATTCTTTGTTCAACGCTCGTTTAAGTGCCGATGCTTTTCCTGCCTTAGATGCGGTTTCAATTTGCAAGTGGTAATGATCAATTTCTTTGTCGCAACGTCTGTGATGCCATTCGTTGTTTTCTAAAGTAAAAAACATATCCAAAATGCCACTCAAAACCTCTTGTTGGTCACGGGCGTTGACCTTCATTGAAAGTTCAAACAAAGAATTGGGCAATGCCTGTTCGGTGTCGTAGTAAATCCACAACAACTTAAGATAAATTCCAACTTCTTCATTCGTCAAAAATGAAGTGTCTTTAATGAAATCACCAATGTGGTGTTGGTAGTAATGCATAAAGCATCTCCGCAAATCTCCCAGAAAAGAAACCTCGGCAGGAGGGGAGTTCTCTTTTCGGTGGGGTAGCTACTCCCCACCTAGCCGTGTTTCAAACAATTCTATTCCACTTTGTCTATTAGAAACAAGTCACCAAAATCATCCATACACATTACGCCAAGATTGACGTAGTGAGTCTTGCCCGTTTGTTCATCGTAACGCTGCGACCACACATTCTTTTGATAGTGCAAAGCGCATCGACTCCAAAACCAATTTACTTGTTTCATTTAAACCACTTAGGACGCAAATTTTTTAACTGCCAGATTCGACCTTGGGGGATTGCTTTCCATTGAGAAACCGCCCCTCGGCTGATGCCCAAAATCCTAGCGAGCTCACTCTGTGACCCTGCCAATTTGATAGCTTGTTGTTTTTCCATTTGTTTAGTTTACTATACTTTGTAAAAAAGCAACATTAGGGAAAGCACTTAGAAAATAACTGTGATTGGGCTTGCAATCTTTGTTTAGCTGGCTTAACATTCACCCATGCCCTGAACTTCTCGGGGTCTTTTTAGGAGTCGCAATGCTAAATGAAGCAGACATAGATGAATGGCGCTGGAGGCAGATACTTACCCGCCGCATACACCCAGATGACCAACCCCCAATTGAGGATGAACAAGATGAAATACCCCAGAACGATGAATGAAGCATTCCCCCACACCGTGGAATATGGCGCATCCATAGAAATCCACGTTGCCCACATTTCCACCACTGACAAGATCATCATGGCCGTTGCTGTGTGTGCTGTTGTTGTGTTGGTTCTTGACCTTTTTATTTGGAGACCATGAAATGAACGCTGACGAACTTATCGACAACATCAAATTCATTGCTGACAAACAGTATGAAGGTGAACCCGCACAAAACCGCTTGGCCTATCACGTTGGGCTTTTAGAGTCGCACTTGCGAACGCACATCAACCTTGTGGAAACCGCACAGGAATACATCAAAGAACTTGAAATGAAATTGATTGCAAAGGAATCGGAATGAGAATGATCACCTACTCACTTTTGTGCTGGATGGCATGGGTTACCGCTGGTTGCTCTAGCTTGCCAGGGTCAACCCCCCAAGCGCCCAATCAAGATTTGATTGTTGACAAACAAGTGCAACCGATGGGCAGGAATGAAGTTATTGACGCTGTGCGTCAATGCGAATCATCTGGCCTTCGCGCCATCCCGCTATACGCCAAACGCAAGATCAATGGCTACACAGTTGAGACTGTGGTGGAAGTTACTTGCGGCCCTAAATACGCTTACTAAGGAAAATCATGGAAACCAAAGGATTGATTGAACGTGCATTCCAAAAAGAACCGCCAATCGGCAAGCACATTGCCGCAGCGTTTGTCAAAGCGCAAAAAGCGTTTGGCCCTGCTTTAAAGACCTCTACAAACCCGCATTTTCGTAGCAAGTACGCTGACCTCTCCAACTGCATTGAGGCCGTTATTGGGGCTTTAAACGACAACGGCATAGGCTTGATGCAGCGCACCTATGACTGTCCAACTGGCGTGATGGTTGAGACAATCTTTGTCCACGAATCTGGGGAAGTCATGGAGTGCGGTTTGCTTCATGTGCCAGCCGCCAAACAAGACCCCCAAGGGTATGGCTCGGCCTTGACCTACGCTAGGAGGTATAGCCTTTTAGCCGCCACTGGCCTAGCCCCAGAAGATGACGATGGCAACGCTAGTTCACGCCGCACAGAAGCACCACAGATTGACGCAGGAATGATGGATGACCACATTGCCGCAATTGATGCCAGCGCCAATAAGGAGGAGTTGCAAACCGCCTACAAAGCAGCGTATGACGCTTGCAAAGGCGACCAGACTTGGATTGCCAAGGTCATCAAAGCAAAGGCAGACCGCATTGCCAAAGCAAAGGAAAAAGCATGAGTGACGAACAACGCATTGAGGAATGGTTTACCGCCCGTCTTGGCAAGGTAACTGCCAGCAGGGTTAATGACGTTATGGCTAAAACCAAAACAGGCTACTCGGCAAGCCGGGATAGCTACATGACCCAATTAGTCCTTGAACGCATCACCCAGACCAAGGCCGAGGGGTTCACCTCTCAGGCTATGCAATGGGGGGTTGAGCAGGAAATCTACGCTTTAGCGGCCTATCAAGCCCATTGTGGATGGGATACAGATGCTGTTGGCTTTGTCCCCCATCCAACCATAGAAATGGCTGGCGCAAGCCCAGATGCCCTTGTTGGGGATGATGGTGTTGTTGAAGTCAAATGTCCCGAAAGCAAAGGAATGCTGGAGACATTGCTTACCAAAAAAGTACCCGCCAAATACTTTGCACAGATGCAATTTCAGCTTTCATGCACAGGCAGACAATGGGCCGATTATGTTGTTTTTGACCCCAGAATGCCACCTAAAGCACAGCTATTTGTAACCCGCATCCCACGGGATAACGCATTTATCACCGAGATGGAGGCCGAGATTGTCAAATTCTTAGCCGAGGTCGATTCCCAAGTTCAGCTATTAAACAATTACATAGAAAGCCAGCCATGAGCAAGATCAAAAAAGAAATTACCGCTATCGTGGGCCAGTACACCAACAAAGAAGGCCAGCAAAAGAACCGCTATCAGCGCATTGGGTCAATCATTGATACCCGTAATGGGGAAATGCTCAAGCTGGATGTAATCCCTCTAAAGGAAAACGGGTGGGACGGTTGGGCATATTTGAACGACCCGCGCCCCTATGAATCCAAGGGCTTGCCAGCAGACAACGATGACGATCTCCCGTTTTAATCATGTTTGATTTCATATTTCCGCGAGTGCGTAAATCTGACCCGCTGACCTCATTCCAGGCAGCGGACAACGCCAAGGAATTGGCTAAAAAGCACGGTTCAATCATTGTTCAATGCCTTGTCCAGCACGGGCCATTAGGCAAAGATGGAATCGCCACCTACACAGGGCTGGATGGCAACCAAGTGGCTAGGCGTTTAAAAGAATTGGAAACGCTGGGATTTATTGAATTAACAGGCAAAACAGTCGCATCTAAATCTAAGCGCCAGGAAAGGGAATGGCGCGTTTTGGGAGATTTGGCATGAATGAAGAAGATGAAGCATTTGAGGAACTCAGTCGTAAACAAGGTTATTGGGGCTTGCAGGGGTCACGCAAACACCAAATTCTTAGGTACGCTGAAAATGTTGAAAAAAAGGAAACAAGCATGAAAGCACGAACTGTTTTTATTGCCCTGATGACGGGCAAAGGATATGCGGAATCTGAACTTGAGTGGGACGGTGAGAAGTTCACAAATCAAAACATGACAACCCGCTGGAATTATTTTCTGTTGGGGTGGGAAATGAGGGGGGTTATGTGATCGGATTGTTTCTAATCTTGTGCCTGGGCGCTGCCATTTCCATTGTGGTGGGTTGGCTATTCGTTCAGATACTGCTCTGGATGGAGGAATAAATCCGTGTCCCTGTTTTATCAATGATTAAAGCCTGTTTGCGGGGTGCGCCAGCATTGGGGATAGATATGTGTGTCCAGCGGTCAAACTCTCGTATAACTTGATCATAGCCAATCCCAGAGGCAATGATGGCCTTAACCACTTCATCAGGGGTTAGACCTGGCACACGAATATCGGCAGCACAACCAATGCGGTGTTGGCTTGTGTCTTTAGACCCTACCGCATCGTTAACCGCTTTACTGCGGAACGCAGAGTTAACCATGATTGGTTTGCCGCCAAGTACAGTTTTGACTGTTTCAAGGAATTCAGCCAATCTTTTAAGGTTTGCAAGTTCGGTTTCATTTGGTGTGTTCTCCAGTTCCCTATGATCTGTGATCGTCAATTCTTCCAAAGTGAAATGGGTTGACAGATTCATTTAAGACCTTTCACAAGCGCATCGGTTTTATCTTTGCTTCCCTTGGATGAACCAAAAAAGAAGTTAAAGAATCCAGTCAAAACTGTACCAATCAGCACACCAATGATGGTGTCCACAATGCGAGTGTTAGCGTCTGGTATGGAATAAAACGATGCCATAGCAAAAAACACCATTGCAAAGATTGACCAAGTGGCAGTGAACAAATATAAAAAGTTTTTAGCAAACCAAGATTCTTGTTGAAGTGCCACTTCTTGCATATGACGGGCGCTGGCACGGTCATCGTTTTCAAGCTGAAATTGTTTTAAATCAATCTCTGCCAGCTTTAGCGCCGCCTCTGGGTCTGCTTGCAGGGCTTGGGTTACAGCGGCAACAGTATCAGAAACGCCTAGCTTGCTGGCTATGGCAGAAACCGCCATGCCGCCCAATGGCCCAGCAACAATAGTCGCCAACCCTGGCGCTGCGCTTTTAAGAAGGTTTAATAAAGTTTCCATTATTTTTCCTTTATACGGTGGACGACACTAAGTTTTTCCTCAAGAATAGCAATGTGCATTCTGTTGACTTGAATGTCATCCCTGTTTTTTTGGATTTCTTTTTCTAGGTCTTGGCGTAGCTTTTCACGGGCTAATTCAGCACCAGAATTTGGCGCTTGCCTGTTGTCGCTGGTCACCACCAAACTGATTTTGCTGTTGAGGATGGTCACCTCATGGGCCAGATTAGACAGCGCCGACATAAGGTAAACCACACAGGAAAACAACAAAGGCAACAATGCAAACGTGATCTTTTCAATCAATGCGCTTTTGCTTTCCATGGCTTGAATTTTTTCTTCAGACATTAGTTACCCTTGCTAAACCAGTGGGACACATAACCCATAGCACTAGATATGGCAGACACCAGCGCCATGCCAGCCCAGAACCCGCCTCGACCCTGATTGGCAAGGGCCACCAGTTGTTCTAGCTGGCCCTCCATCTTGGTCATCTTCTTATCCATATCATCAAAGCGGCGCTCGTAATCCTCGACCTTTTGCCAAAGAACGCCATATTTAACTAGGTCAATGTCAGACATTACCGATTCTCTTTTTCATATTGAATATTGCTTTGCCGAACCTCGCCAGTTAATGCGCCAGCGCCAGCAACTCCAGGTTTAACCATTGTGCGAATAGGCACAGATGGCGCTTTTGCTGTTGGCGTAATAGCTTGATTGATCAATTCTTGCGCTCGAGAACCTTGGTTCATTTCAGCCAAATACCTTGCCCCTGTTGCTACGCCAGGAAATTTAATGCTTGCAATGTTAGAAAGCAATTCATTGATCGCACCAGATTTGACAGTTCCTTGAATTAAATTAGCCGCCGCAGATGCCGTGTTTGAACGGTTGACAGCAGAAGCAACAGGTTCAACCAAAACATTTTCAGCAACACGGTTTAGCTGTTGCAATCCATTGATTTGTTCGGTGGAAAGAAATTTTTCTAATCTAGACAAAGATGCAGAATCTTTAGCCACAAAACCTTTTAAACCATCCGCACTAAATTTTGCATTTGCATCACTAACATTGTTAGTCACTCTATTTTTGATAACACCCATAACATCGGCTCTTAATTGAGTCAATGTTTCGGGGCTATGGTTTTGCAAATATTTAACTAATTTATCAATCTCGTTGACATTGCCTTGCAAAATATGTTTTTGTATAAACTTATCTGGTTCAATACCTTTCATGGTATCTTTTAAGGCAGGTATGTCCGCGATAGTGTCAAATCTTTTTGATGCTGCATCTCTAGCCGCTTTAGCCAACGCGCCAGCTTCTCCAGGCAAATTAGCACCAGCGCCTTTAATGGAATCTTCAACAGCACGGCGTAATTCATCCAATGCTTTCATTTGGACGGGTTTGGTTTTATCATAATTTGCATTGATGTTTTTAATTATTGCTTCAGCATCTTCAATGGTTGTAACCTTAAGTTGTTTACCCTTCATCAATCCCAATGATTCAAGATTGTTTCTTACACCCTCTGGAATTGTTGATCGACCAAAATCTTTAACAACCTTGGCATAGTCTTGGGCCAAACCACTTAATGGGATGTCAAGGTCTTTACCAGTTGAGTTTTTAAATGCGGTGTAAGCATCACGCACTTTTTGCGCTTCACCCGCATCAATTTGCTTTAAAACATTCCGCAAATAAGAACCGCTATTGACAACAGGTTGGGCTAACTTAGCCCCATATTCATCTAAATTTTGCAACAATGCACTATTTTGTTTTTGCAAAACAGCTTGAATTGGTTCACCAACGCCTTGAATTCCTCTTAAATTTTGCTCAACAGCATATTGCATTGGGTCACGAGTTAATTGACCTCGCAACATAGGAACTGGAACTGCCAAAGAGTTTGCTTCAGCATAATTTTTTGCAAATTGTTGAAATCCTTTTACATCACCTGTTCTTAAAGCAGATTTTGCTTGATCAACTAAGCTATTGAAGAATTGGGGACTTACTTTGCTAGAATCAATTCCCGCTTGTGAAACAATTTGTGATGCTGCTTGATTAATTTGATTATCAGGAACGGCATTGTTAAATTTTGTACGAATGGCATCAACGCCTTTTCCTAGTTGATGCCCAAGTGCTAGAAATGCAACGCCAGCACCAGCGCCACCAATAGCGCCAGTTACGGCTTGCATAATCTTTTGAGTTTCAAACGGTTTTTCTTGTTCAGTTATGGGCGTTGTTAAAACGTTAGCAACCGCACCTTGACCACCCGCTTTTAATCCAGCCCCCAATAAAGTAGTGGGCGCAGCGCCAAAGGTAGGGACTAATTTATTGATTGGATTAAGAACAAATCCTGTGACTTCACCAGCCAATGCAGATTTTGGAAAATGTTCTTCAACGGGCTTTAAACCGGATTCTACTTGTTTGGTTGATTGTATGGAATTGTCTACAATTGTTTGTCTTTGATCGTCTGATAAACCAGGAAAATACTTGCCAACCAATTGTTGTATAGCGCTAACTGATTTAGAAACCGTACCAGTTACAGCTTGACCAAAAGCACCTAATTCTTTAGACCCAGGCAAGGATTGAATGCCTAGCATAACTTGTTTTTCTAATTCTGTTTTTGGCTCAAACATTTGTTTAGGCATTGCTGGCTGTGCTGGCAGTGCTGGTGCTTCAACAGATGTTGTTTGACTTGTTATTTGCTGTTGATCAGGTGGAGTTTCTATTGCTGGCGCTTGCAAACCCATAGCACTTCTAACGCCAGACAAATCAAAATCTTGCTGTTGCGTTGGGACAGATGGCGCAATTGGCGCAGTAGCTGGTGCGCTTTTACTTGCTGAATTACGGGCTATTTCTCTGGTCAATCCAGCAATGTCAGCTTCCAACCGCAATTTTTGTTTTGGGTCAGTTGTTTGGGTTAATGCTGATTGTGCTTTTTTTAATTCAGCTTGTTGAATACTTAACGCATCTTCATCTCTTTTTCTTTGAATTTCTGGTGAAATTACAGTTGAAACATTTGATGTTGTTGGTTTGTTAGAAACCCCCATTGCATTTTTTAACGCAGACAGATCAAATTCATCAGCCATTATTTTTCTCCACTTATGATTTTTTGATACGCATTTAAATCACCCCGCACCAAAGCACCATAAGCCTCTAATTTGGACAATAAATTTTGCTGTTTTACTATTGATAGATTGTTGTCTTTTACAAATTTAGTAAAAGAATCTTTTCCAGCATCAGCGGCATTTTTCATTTGCAAAGCTAATGGGTCAAAAGCATCATTCATTGCTGAATCAAATCTTGGCTTTACATATTGTTTAACAGGACTTTGATCAATAGCTTTATCTAAACCAGTGCTGTAATTAGATGCGTGTTGCATCAAGGGTCGCAATTGTTGCATTGAACTAATGATTGCCGTTGGATTTTTCCCAGCATCAGCTAATGATCGTTCAGCACTTTCAAGGCTTGCTGCAAATTTACCACCTAAAGCTAAATTCTTTTGCAAACCTAAATCAGCAATATTTTTTTGAATAATATCTCTAGCAGATGCCGCTTTTTCTGATGCGGTGTTTCCCGTTAAATTTCCCAAAATGGATTCAAGCCCTGCAATTGATTCTGATGCTCGACCAGTTTGCGCTAATGGCAAATATTTTAAAATTGTATCTATGCCGTTTATTGCAGTTTTTGCTGGTTGTACTGAATTGCGAGCAGTAATAATTTCATCTTGATATTTTTTGCCAGTTTCTTCAGATTCGCCAGAGGGAATTGTTGGTGCTTGGCTGAAACCTGCTGGTTGTTTTTCTGGTTGAGGCGCTCTGATCATTTGTCCAATTAATTGATTAGACAATTTATCTCGCACTTCATAAATTGGTTGATTTGATATTGGGTCTTTTTTGCCAGTATCTTTATAGAGATATGGGTCAGTTCCTTTTACAACGCCAGCCTCAACAGTTTGCGTTCCGATACCAGGCGTTACTGTTACAGCACCACCTTCGGGGGTAACTGAAGTTGTTGTTTGGTAAGTGCCTAGTTGTGCAGATTGGTCTAATCCATTAATGTGTCGTTGAATTAAATAAGAACGTACAGCGGCGGGATTGGTTTGTGCAATATCAAAATATGGTTGCATTACTTTATCCGCTTGATCTTCTGGCACTCCGCTTGCTTTTGCTTGATTTCTACCCCATGTTTTCAAAAAATTAACTAATTTATTTTTATCAACAGAATCAGGGTTGTTTGTTGCTTGCAAAATAATGGGATCATTAATTGCGCCAACATAACCGTTAGAAATTACTTGCGATTTTTTTTGCGCTAAAGCTAAATTAGCAGCTTCAGAACCTGCTGCACCAGTTTTAAAAGTTTCCTGTGCGCCGAAAGAACCCGCTATGTCTTTAAGCTGTGCCATACCTGTCAATGGCGCTATTTTTAAAATTTCAGATATAGCTTTTGGTGGGTCATAAACACCATCTGTCATTAATTTTTGTGGTTCTTTGCCAATCAAATATTGAAGATTTTTGCGCTCTAAGTCTTTTTGTTCTTCAACAGACAAAGCAATTTGTCCCGTGCGGGTTGCTTGTTGTTGTTGCTGTAACGCCAGCGGGTTTATTTGCTGGGCTTGCTGATAGGCTTGCGCCCCCCTTGCAATGCCAAGCATATCGGCAAGGGAAGTTTGGGGCACAGGTTTGATCTCTGTGCCAATCATTGGGACGGTAAAGTCTGCCATTTTTAAACCTTATGATTCAATGAATGAATAGCCTGTTGGAACAGTACCACCGCCACCAAATCCATAAACGTTTGACCCGCCATATTGTTGATTAGCTTGCGCTGCATTTGCATAAGGATTAGAAGTGGCTTGTGGTCGCAATAGCCCAGCTAAAGTTGCGGCATTACCAAGACCTTGATAACCCCCCGCCATAGCGTTTGCAGCGCCAATCTGACCAGCGCCAAGGGCAGACGCACCCCCAATGCCCAGTTGACCAATGTTGGCTGCGGTGCTTTGTGCAAGATTAGAAGTTTGCCCCGTGGCAGTTTGACCAATTCCAGCAATAGACGCCAATCGGTTGTAAACATTGCCAACGCCCGTTTGTTGTTGGTTAAACTTTTGGGCTTCTTGTTTCATGTAGTTGTCAAGGGCATTTTGATAGGCATTGCTTGCGTAATCTTCGG
>Ga0209189_1000515_pt1 | contig 32401 bp, 31 predicted proteins | sample C_130820_EF_Meta_FD_187308 | JGI IMG/M metagenome (GOLD analysis project Ga0209189, IMG submission 187308) | Freshwater microbial communities from Lake Croche, Canada to study carbon cycling - C_130820_EF_MetaG (SPAdes) (version 3) | ecosystem: Environmental > Aquatic > Freshwater > Lake... | reverse complement strand
CGCCAAGCCACTGGTCTTGCTCAAGCGTGGGATGCAAGACCATCACAACGCCGCCAAAACTCAGCAGTACCGCAATCATCCTCGGCCCCTGGCGAATCCAGTCGTTGCCTCGGAAAAGGGCAACGCCCAGAATCCACACCACCATCCACATGCTGCTGGTGTAATTCAGCGTCATCGCAGTCGGTAGCGGCAGAACGGTGATTGCGAAAAACCAGGCGGCAAGCGAGAGATTTCCGATAAAACTGCGCCATGCATGCATCCACGGCACGTCGCTACGCATCGCAACGCCCTGCCAACGCATGACGATCCAGACGAGCAAGGTACTAAACACGCCCCGATAAAAGACCAGCTCGGCGGTGGTGAATTCCGCGGACGCCATCTTGACGCAAACGCCCATGCTCGCAAACAGAAACGCCCCCAACACCATCCAGAAAGCGTGCATCGTGCTGCGGCGTAATCGGTTATCGAAGCGGTTCAACCGCCGCGACGGCCCAACTGATGATCAAGGTGCGCTTTAACGGTCGGCCATTCACCCGCGATGATGCTGTAGACGCAGGTGTCTCTCAGGGTTTGCGGCGCCAGTGGATGCAAGTTGATCTGGTGGCTACGCAAGACGCCATCCAATCGAGCGCCCAAGCGCTCGATCGCACGCACGCTCTGATGGTTGAAACGGTGAGTTCGGAACTCAACGGCAATACAGTCGAGTGTCTCGAATGCATACGTCAGTAGGGAGCGCTTGCAATCGGTATTCACCGGGGTTCGCTGGACACTCTGTCGAAGCCAGGTTGAACCGATTTCAACCCGTCGATTGGCCGCATCGATGTTCATGAACGTGGTCATGCCGACCGCCCGACCAGCCACGATGATTGCAAAGGGCAGCATGGTTCCGAGTTCTTGAAGATCAAGACGACGCGCAATTTCGCCTGCCATATTTTCGGGCGCCGGAATCGCGGTGACCCAGCGTTCCCACAATGCCCCGTCCTTCACTGCTTGCACCAGATCGTCATGATGAACAGTTTCCAGGGGCACCAGGTTTGCGTGGCCCCCTATTAAGGTGACGGGCGTGCGGAATCTTTGCATCACAGTTTCCACTGACGGCCCTTCAGACTGCCCGTCAGACCGCACGTCGAATATGGAGCCAGGCCAGCACAAGCCCCGCACCCTGCAACACGGCTCCAAAATAAAGGGGCGTCCCAATTGCCCAGTCGCCAGGCGGCAGGTGGGACACCATGCCCAATAGCGGCGCACTGATCAGGGGCGCGATCACCGCCATAAAACTGTTGATTGAGCTGACGGACCCCATCGTTTCGCCCTGATTTTTCGCGTCAGCCGCCGCCGAAATCAGGCTTTGAATTGAAGCGGTGACCGTGAATCCGAGCAGGTTACAAAACACCACTGCGTACATCATCCAACCTTCGGTGGCAGCCCCCCAGGCGGCATAGGCGATCGTCGACGACACCAGCCCAATGACGGTCAGCCGGGGGGCTGCAAACCGCTTGATGAGAGGTCCAAGCAAGACCCCCTGGACCAAGACGGAAACTACACCGACGGCCGCCAGCGACCAGCCATTTTGGAGAGAACTCCAGCCAAACTTAAATTCGTTATAAAGAACCCAGCTGTTATATAAAACACCCTGAGCCAATCCGGTACACCCAACGACCAGAATCAATAGCCCGACGCCCTCAAGTCTGGCGAGCGAGCGCAAGGTGTTGATTGGATTCGCCGCGGACCACTTAAACGGGCGACGCCGCTCTTGGGGTAACGACTCCGGCAAAACGAAGTAACCGTAAAGTAAGTTCACCAGCGCAAGAGTGCCCGCGACGAAAAAGGGTAAATGCAGATTGATCGAACCTAGAAGCCCCCCCAGCGCCGGCCCAATGATGAATCCGAGCCCGAACATCGCCCCCAACATCCCAAAGCGCTTCGCGCGCTGCTCCGGAGGCGTAATATCGGCCACATAGGCATTCGCGACCGCCGCATTGGCCTGCATCGCGCCTCCGACCAAACGCACCGCAATGAGCATCCATAGCGCTGTGGACAAGGCCGTTGCAAAAAAGTTGAGCGCGAGACCACAAAAACCCAACAACAGGACCGGTCTGCGCCCGTAATGGTCCGAAAGAGCGCCAAGCAGGGGAGATCCGAAGAAATTAGCAATTCCAAAGGCGAACATGACGACGCCAAACCACAAGCTCTGATCGGCTGGGTTGATCGTGAAGCTGCCAACAAGAGCCGGCAGGACCGGAACAATCAGTCCGATCGACACCATGTCGATCAGTACGGTTAGCAGAATGAATCGCATCGCCGCGGGTCGCGGCTCGACAGATTGAGTCATCTTAAAAAACAGAGTGGTCGCCGCGCTCGGCAGATACGGTGCCGCTGACCAGATCCGCGTAAAAGTCGAACAGGGTATCGGATCCTGTCGAAGGTGTCGCTGCGGCGTCATAACCCCCGGTTTCAGGATTTAGCACGAGCATGGATTCAGTCGCGTAATAATGTCCGATCCGGGCCAGCTCGGCTTTCGCTGCAAGCGGGGGGATCCAGCGGCCCATCGCGCCGAGTCCCGTGACGATCGCATCCAGCAGTGCAACGGGCACCTGCTTGAATCGGGGCGGCTTATGCAGCAGCCCGAATAGGTGCGCTCCCTGCTGTCGGGGCGTTATCGCTTCGCCCGGGCCACCGATCGGGAGAATCCGGTTATGAAGCCTTTCATCATCCAGACAATCGGCTAAGTAATTGGCCAGATCTCGATCACTAATCGGTTTGCATGCCGTTAGCTCGCCGTTGCCAAAGACCAGAAAAGGTTTGCCGCGTTTGACCCGATCGACCTGTCCCGAGAGCGACTTAAAAAAAGCCGTCGGCCGGACAATCGAGTAGATAAGCCCCGATTCAATCAGCGTCTTTTCGAAGGCCAGTTTTGCCTGTTGAAAGGCCAGAATGGGCTTCTGGACACAGATAGCAGAAAGAAGAACGACCTGGCGCACGCCCACCTTGCGCGCCGCATCGAGCGCGTGCACATGGGCTCGATGATCAATCGCCCAGGCATCCTCAGGCACCCCCGTGCGCGATGCAAGGCATGAAACGAGCGCGTCAAATCGCTCGCCACAAAGCCCATCACGCGCGAATGCGTCGGGATCGGTGATCTCGCCAAACCGAACAGTTGCCCCAGGCAGCAAGTGTTGGCTGTCTTGCGGCCCTAACGCCCTAGCGGCGCCGGAACGTGGTCGCACGAAGCAGACGACCTGGTGTCCGCGCTGCACCAGGGCATTGACCGTTGCTACCCCAATCGTTCCCGTCGCGCCAAGAACGATGATCCGCTGCGGATTCGGCGAGTGCTTCGGGGCGCTATTTGGCGAGTGCATCAAACCCGCCAGTCGATCATCATCTTGAGGCACTGCACATCGCCGAACGCAATTTCGTAAGCCTGGCGGGCCTGGCCCGGTTGGAATGTATGCGTGATCAAACCTTCGAGTGAGAGGGCACCGCGCTCAACGAGTGCCGTCACCGCCAGCAGGTCGTGTTTCTTCCATTGGGCAGCGACACGGATCTGCGCCTCACGCATGAACGCAGGCGCAAATACGAAACTGAGATCGCTCTTGTAAAAACCGGCCAACACCACCTCGCCCCCGGGCGCCAAACAGGCAATGAGGCGATTCAAAATAGAGGCATCACCGCTGACGTCATAAATTGCTCGATAGTCACGACGGGCATCGTCTTTTGGGTCAGCAACCTTGTAGCCGATCGCGTCCTCGCGTCGGGCAGATTGCGTTTCCCAGACAGTCGGCGCTGGAAGACCGAGCGCCAGCGTGATTCGAGCCAACAACCTCCCCATCACGCCATGGCCAACAATCAGATCGGGTGCGATCATGGGTTCGCGGGCACCTCCAAGAGAAATCGTGTGGTAACAAGTGGCTGCCAGCGCAAGCAGCACCGCTTCTGGCCCCAACTCGGGTGCGACACGCACAACGCGGTCATGCGGAACAATCAAACGAGACCCAGCCCCGCCGAAAATATTTCGGACCCCCTGAAAACTATATGAGCCCGGAATAAAAACCTGCTCACCCACGGCGATGGAGGCCGAACCACCGGTCGAAGCAACCATCGGTGCGGTAACTCGAACAACCGTCCCAACCGTTTCATAGCCAGGAACCAGCGGATATCCGAGGCCAGGAAACGGCGGCATGGTGCCATCCCACAAGAGGCGCTCGGTCCCAGTGCTGATACCACTGAACCCAACTTCGACCTCCAGATCATTGGCTTCGAAGGGCTTGAGTTCGAGCGTTTGCACTGAAAGTTGCTGCGGAGATTCAAAAACAATTGCTTGTGCGTGCGTCATATGAAATTGTTACTTCCTCGAGTGCCATCTTATTGAACTCCGAGGGCATACCGAAATCAACTCGGCGAATGACCAACCATCAGGCGATCCATGCAGTCATCGACTAAGACCAACACGAGTTCATCGAACCACAGCGCCGAGCCCGAGACATCCTCCGCTGTGACTCCACCGACCGCTTTGGAAACCGCAGGCCCGGGCCATCGACCAACGCTCGAGGATCATGTGCTGAAGTTTATCGAGCGCAATAACCGCGGTATTTGGATCGGAATTCTCGCGCTATGTGTCGTGACGGTCCTGGTGACAGAGCACGCCTGATTCATTGCGGCCGCCGCCCTCTTGGGAGCCAAATCGGTCCGGTTCAGGACGCCAAATTGCTGAATTCCAAATGATCGCCAGACACGGTTGATCATTTTGCAAAGGAGCGAACAATCATGAACAAGCGTTTGATTTTGGTTTCCGTCATCGCAACATCCGCGATGTCGTTGGGCGCGTGCGGCCACATGACAAGTCGTGAAAAAAGCACGGCAACCGGGGCCGTCGTCGGCGGCGTCGCAGGCTCTGTTCTCGGTGGCGGTAGCACGATGGGCGCCGTTGGAGGGGCCGCTGTGGGCGGTTTGATTGGTAATCAAATCGATCGAAACAAAAAGTAGGCGGGCTGCCACGGCCGTTACCGTTTCTGGAGTTTGATCCAACAACCCATGCCATCGGCATGGTCGTTTGCCAACGCCTCGACCACTCCGATCGCGGCACCCCCCGTTAGAAAACGTGTGGCGAATCCAAGATCGGCGGGATTTGCGCTATGATATTCTCAGTGATATCGCTCTAACGATGAGCACAGCAATCAAATTGCTGGCTGCAATGCGTCTGAACCCGAATGACTGGACGATGGCGAATCTGCTCACGGTTGCCAAGCGTTACGGCATGGAAATTCGAAGCACCGGGGGCAGCCATCACGTTTTTTCTCATCCTTCGGTCAAGGGCACGCTATCCGTACCGGCCCATCGACCGGTTAAGGCCATCTACATCAGGCGCTTCGTTGCCCTCATTGATCAAATTCAGGAGTGAGCCATGACCGTCAAGACAGTCACAAAAGTTAACCCTGCCTTCTCGTTCGAAGCCTACAGCTATGTGATAAGCCCCATTGATGCGACTGACGGCGGCGGCTTTATGTTTAGCATGCCAGACATCCCAGGCGTGATAGCAGACGGGCAAACCGAACTTGAAGCGATCGCGGATGGACGAGAAGCCTTCATCGCCACAGTCAGTGCGATGGCAGATATGGGGCAAGAAGTCCCGAACCCGGTTTTCAAGGTGGACGACTTCACCCCGGCGTCTGCGTCTGGCAAAGTTTTGGCGCGACTCCCACGATCAATGCACATGCAACTCACTGCCCGAGCAAAAACTGAGGGCGTATCGCTCAATTCCTTACTACTGGCGCTGATTGCGGAAGGGTTGGGGAGGCGCAGCGCGACCCTCTGATCAGAGGTCATATTGGGGTGGCTGATGGGATTCGAACCCACGACAACTGGAATCACAATCCAGGACTCTACCGCTGAGCTACAGCCACCACCGACCGCAAAAACCGTACAAGCGCAGCGCGGAAACTGGCCTGCCCGACAGGAATCGAACCTGTGACCCTCAGCTTAGAAGGCTGATGCTCTATCCAACTGAGCTACGGGCAGAAAGCCCGGGGATCTAACTCGGACATCCGACGAAGGTTCAGCCCAAAAACGCCGAAATGAACCTGGAGACGGATGGTCGGGGCGAGAGGAATCGAACCTCCGACATCTTGCTCCCAAAGCAAGCACTCTACCAGGCTGAGCTACGCCCCGAAAGAGGCGAGAGTGTAACAGAACTCAGGCGACTTGTACGGCATCGGCCAGTCGTTGGGCCAATTGATCGGCCAATTCGGCATCACTGACCTCAACCATGAGTCTCAAGACAGGTTCGGTCCCAGACGCTCGAATCAGCACGCGACCACGATCCTGGAGTTCGGCTTCAACCTCGGCTTGCGCACGACGCAACGGTGCGTGGCTGCCCCAGTCGAACCCTGGTCTAACCCGAACGTTGAGCAACCTTTGGGGCATCAGGACCATATCGCCAATGAGTTCAGCGAGTTCGAGCCCGCTTGAACGGATGGCGGCGAGGACTTGCAACGCGCTGATCGCGCCGTCGCCGGTCGAGTGGCAATCGAGGGCCAGCAGATGCCCGCTGGATTCCCCACCGTAGAGCCAGCCCCGAGCCCGAAGCATTTCGAGGACGTAGCGGTCACCGACTTTCGCGCGCTGAAATCCCACGCCGTGCCGCATTAAAGCCTGCTCTAGCCCCAGATTAGACATCAGGGTCCCAACTGCGCCAGCGACCGCCCCGCGGCGCAGGCGATCGATGACGATCGCGTAAAGCAACTCATCGCCGTTGTAGATCCGCCCGGACCGGTCCGCAATAACCAATCGATCGGCGTCGCCATCGAGCGCAATGCCGTAGTCTGCCCCATGAGCCACGACCGCCTTGGCGACGGATTCGGGATGAGTCGCGCCAACACCGTCATTGATATTTAGACCGTTCGGAGACGCGCCGATCGGGATGACTTCGGCGCCCAACTCATGAAAAACGGACGGGGCTGTGTGATAAGCCGCTCCATGCGCGCAATCAACGACCAATCGGAGACCCCGAAGATCGAGTTCGGCAGGGAATGTGCTCTTGCAAAACTCAATATACCGACCTGCTGCATCGTCGATGCGGCGTGCTCTGCCCAGCTCATACGAGGGAACGCAACCAAGCGGCAAATCCAGTTCTGCCTCAATCCTGGCCTCAATGGCGTCGGGCAATTTATCGCCCTCTGAAGAGAAGAACTTGATGCCGTTGTCATCAAACGGGTTATGCGACGCGCTGATCACCACGCCAGCCGATAGACGCAACGCCCGGGTCAGATACGCGATCGCGGGGGTTGGGAGCGGCCCTGAGAGCATCACGTCCACGCCGGCGGCGGCGAGCCCCGACTGCAGCGCAGATTCGAGTAAATAACCGGACACGCGCGTGTCTTTGCCAATCAGAACAACCGGCCGACTGCGCCGCCCAAACGATTGCTCAGACCCCTCGAGGGGAGCTCTTTGCTCACCCCTGTCCGCTGAATGGGCCAGGACCCTGCCTGCCGAGTAGCCCAGTCGCAGCACAAACTCTGGGGTGATTGGCGTCTCGCCCACCCGACCTCGAATGCCATCGGTACCAAACCACTTACGCGTCATCGTTCATTGCCCCTCAATTCCGTGGGTCCGCTCATCACTGCTCGCCAAACACCCAACGCATCGACCGTTGCCGCCACATCATGCACTCGAACAACCGCAGCGCCCCTCGCGATTGCAGCCAGTGCGCCTCCCACACTCCCTGGTAACCGCTCCGAAAGCGGGCGGCCCGTCAGGTCACCTACCATCCGCTTGCGTGAAAGGCCGATCAGAACTGGAACCCCCGGCGCGAGTTCGGAGAGGCGCCCAATCAGCGCGAGATTCTGCTCGAGCGTCTTCCCAAAGCCGATGCCCGGATCAACCAACAGGCGATTCGCTGCCAGCCCAAGACGCCGAACCACCTGCACACGATCGCGCAGAAACTGACCGACCTCTGCCACTACGTCGAGATACTTGGGAGCGGCCTGCATCGTATGGGGCAATCCCTGCATGTGCATGAGGCAAACCGCACAGTTCGACTCACGCACGGCCTCGAGGGCACCTTCCGCCTGCAGGGCCTCGACATCGTTGATGCAGTCTGCCCCCCGCGCCAGCGCGGCACGCATTACGCCTGGTCGACGTGTATCGATCGAGATAGGAACGCCGAGCGACCCAAGGGCCTCTAGAACTGGCATCAGTCGACGCAGTTCCGAAGTGGAATCAATGGGTTGAGCGCCCGGTCGGGTTGATTCTGCACCGATATCGATCATATCGGCGCCCTCGGCGACCATTTGCTGGGCATGCCTCACTGCGAGATCCGGGCTCGCGTAGTGCCCACCGTCGGAAAAAGAATCCGGCGTGACGTTCAGAATACCCATCACAAGCGGGCGATCTAGGCTGAGCCGAAACCGCCCACACTCAAGAAAAGACGCCAACCAAACGGCCCTTAACTATCCTTAACGACCCGCAAGCGACCCTTAAGCGACCGGAACCTCAGGCGCAGCCTCCGGAACAACTGGCGCGGCGTCCGGGCGCGAGCCACCAGAACCACCAGCCCCAGTGCCACCCGACGGCGACCAGTCCCGCGGAGGACGCGGAGCGCGTCCAGCCATGATGTCGTCAATCTGTTCCGCGTCAATCGTCTCGAACTCAAGCAGCGTTTTGGCCATGAGATGGGCTGTTTCGCGATGCTCGTCGAGGATCTTGTAGGCCACCTGATACTGCTCATCGATGATCCGCCGCATTTCGGAATCGACCTTTTGCATCGTGGCCTCAGACACGTTGACCTGCCGCGTCACGGAGCGGCCCAGGAAGACCTCGCCCTCGTTTTCGGCGTAGACCATAGGCCCAAGCTCTGCGCTCATGCCGTAACGGGTGACCATGTCCCGCGCCAGATGGGTCGCACGTTCGAAATCGTTCGATGCGCCAGTCGTCATTTGATTCATGAACAACTCTTCCGCGATGCGCCCACCGAAGAGCACAGCGATGGTGGCGAGCATCCGTTCTTTATCCATGCTGTAACGGTCGCCTTCAGGCAACTGCATGGTGACCCCAAGTGCACGGCCGCGAGGGATGATCGTGACCTTGTGAACCGGGTCTGTCGTCTTTGGCAGCAACTTGGCGACGATGGCGTGACCTGACTCATGGTAGGCCGTGTTGCGCCGCTCGTCTTCGGGCATCACCAGGCTGCGCCGCTCGGCGCCCATGATAATTTTGTCCTTGGCCCGTTCAAAATCCTGCTGCTCGACCACGCGCGCGCTGCGACGGGCGGCAAATAGGGCCGCCTCATTGACCAGGTTGGCCAGATCCGCGCCCGAGAAGCCCGGGCAACCTCGCGCAATGATGTCGGCTTTGACATCGTGCGCGATCGGCACCTTGCGCATGTGCACTGTGAGAATTTGCTCGCGACCCCGGATATCAGGCAATGGGACGACCACTTGGCGATCAAAACGACCTGGACGCAACAGCGCAGGATCGAGCACATCTGGGCGGTTAGTCGCAGCGATCACGATGACGCCCTGTCCGGTCTCAAAACCGTCCATCTCAACCAACATCTGATTCAACGTCTGCTCGCGCTCATCGTTGCCGCCGCCCAGGCCAGCACCGCGCTGGCGGCCGACTGCATCAATCTCATCAATAAAGATGATGCAAGGCGCGTGCTTTTTGGCGTTCTCGAACATGTCGCGAACCCGGGCTGCACCCACACCAACAAACATCTCGACAAAATCCGAGCCCGAAATACTGAAGAACGGCACTTTCGCCTCGCCCGCGATCGCCTTCGCGAGCAGGGTTTTACCAGTACCGGGCGAACCCACCATCAGGACTCCGCGCGGGATCTTGCCGCCGAGCTTTTGGAACTTGCTGGGGTCCCGCAGAAAGTCGACGAGTTCCTTGACCTCTTCCTTGGCCTCGTCACATCCGGCGACATCTGCGAAGGTAATGGAATTGTTGTTTTCGTCCAACATCCGGGCCCGGCTTTTACCGAATGAAAACGCACCGCCCCGTCCACCGCCTTGCATCTGGCGCATGAAGAAAACCCAAACCCCAATCAAAAGAAGCATTGGGAACCAGCTGATAAAAATGCTCATCAGCAGGCTTTGCTCTTCATCGGGTTTGGCCTGGACCTTAACGCCAAATTTCATCAGGTCCGACACCATCCAGATGTCGCCCGGCGAGTACACGGTCAAGGGCTGGTTGTCCTTGGTCCGAGCGCGGAGAGTCCGCCCATCAATGGCGACGGAGTCAATCCGGCCCGACTTGGCGTCTTCCATGAAGACCGAATAAGGAACATCAACGCCTCGGGCCTGCCGGGTATCAAACTGCTTGAATACCGTAAATAGGACCAGAGCGATCACCAGCCAGACGGCTGCCTTCGAAAACATATTGTTCAACGCTTGGGCTCCTGCCTGCGATCGTCAATCGATGAGGGGTAAGGATTGACGGGGACTAACCTAGACGAACCTAAAATAATACTCTTTTGTGCTCTGTTTGTAGGTCGGAAAAAGCGATCAATCCTGACGAACCCTCGATTTGAGGCTGCCACTCAGCGGCTCAAAGGTGGCAGATTGTGATCATTGCCCACCCGTGATGGAACCTTCAGCGTTCGGCCCAGGAGAAATGTCTCGGCCGACGCATCTCTTGAAGCCTTTGGCTTCTTGGGAACAACTCTTACGAACGTCTCCTTGAAGCGCTCAACCAATTGGCTGTAGCCGCTGCCATGGAAGCATTTCACCAGCAACGAACCGGTCGGCTGCAGGTGGCGTTGCGCAAACTCAAGGGCCAGCTCCACCACGTGAGACATTCTTGCGGCGTCCGCCAGACCAACGCCCGAAAGGTTGGGGGCCATATCCGAGAGCACCAGATCGACCGGGGCGCCTTGCAGCAAGGACTCAAATTGCGCCAAGACCGCATCATCGCGAAAGTCCCCGTGCAGGAAAGTCACATCAGCCACGGGCTCCATCGGCAGGATATCGATCGCAAAGATTTGGCCTCGGACCTCCCCCTGCGCCCCTCCACCGAGTCGCTCCCGAATGACTTGCGACCAACTTCCCGGCGTAGCGCCCAGATCAACGACGGTCATTCCTGGGCGGATCAGACGCTCTTCGTCATCGATCCCAATCAGCTTGAATGCTGCGCGCGAACGGTACTGATGCTTCTGCGCGAGCTTCACATAGGGATCATTGATATGGTCGTGCAGCCAGGCTTTGCTGAATCGATTCTTCGCCACTCGGCGCCCCCTACTACAATGCGGACATGAATAATGACGCTTTCCCAGACTCACGTCCCGCGCCCGCCGCCGACAGCCCTGCGACGCCCCTGGTTTTGACGCCGGTCTTATCGCCGGTTCAACGTCAGGCGCTCCGAGCCAAAGCCCACCCCCTGAAGCCCGTGGTTATGATCGGCGGAGCCGGTTTGACGGAACCTGTGCTCGCTGAAATTGATCGGGCGCTGAATGCCCATAGCCTGATCAAAATCCGCTTGCTGGATGCCGACCGGGATGAGCGCCAGGTCTTGATGGATGCGATTTGTCGACAACTTGGGGTCCAACCGGTTCAGGCGATCGGCAAATTACTGATCGTTTACCGAAAACTCCCCGAGGCTCCGCCCAGAGAGCGCATCACTTTGCGGCCGCGGGCCGAACCGGTGAAGCCGGGGCGTTGGCGCGGCCCCATTCGAAATGCCACCGCGCCCAGGGGCCGAGCGCCGGAACGCAGTGAGCGTGCCCCGTCAGATTTCCGCCCCCCGGCAGCACGCCCGTTTGGCGAGCGGGACGCCGCACCGCGCCGCTCATTTGGGGACCGTCCGCCGGTCCCCGGGCGCTTTGGCGAGCGGGACGCCGCACCGCGCCGCTCATTTGGGGACCGTCCGACTGCCCCGAGGCGATTCGGCGAGCGCGATTCAGCACCGCCTCGCCCTGGCCACGCGCCGAGGGCGACGTCACCCAGTGCGCCAGCGTTTCGTCGCCGTCGGGACAGTTAAAGCCGAACCGTTGACGGTTAACCGTCAACCCGGATCAGAGGTAACGGACGTCCAGAATTTCGTACTCGCGCCGACCGCCGGGGGCCTGAACGACCGCGACATCGCCCGGCGACTTGCCAATCAAAGATCGGGCGATTGGGCTGGAAACCGAAATCAGGCCTAGAGCAATGTCCGCCTCATCGTCGCCGACAATCTGGTAGGTCACCTGCTTGCCAGCATCGAGGTCTTCGAGGTCGACAGTTGACCCAAACACCACCCGACCATCCGCATTAACCGTCTTGGGGTCAATGACCTGGGCGTTGGACAACTTCGATTCGAGTTCAAGGATGCGCCCCTCGATAAATCCCTGACGCTCTTTGGCAGCGTCATAGTCCGCGTTTTCGGAAAGGTCACCCTGCGCGCGTGCTTCCGAAATGGCGTTAATAACGCTAGGGCGCTCGACATGCTTGAGCCGATGCAGTTCCTGTCGAAGGAGCTCAGCGCCGCGAACAGTCAATGGAATAGTTGCCATGATGGTGACTCCTTATCCCTGCAAACCAGCGTGCAGGGCCTGCAGTGAATAGACTTCAAGACCACGCAAATGCCGCATCCCCTCGACTGCGGCACGGGCCCCGGCGATTGTGGTGTAGTAGGTGACCCGCTGAGCCAGGGCAGTGGTCCGAATCGCTCTGGAGTCAGCAATTGCGGACCGGCGCTCATCGACGGTATTGATCACAAGCGCAATTTCCCCATTTTTGAGCAGGTCGACCACGTTCGGCCGACCTTCCTGGACCTTGGCGACTGCGGCGACCGGAATCGCAGCTGCCGTGATTGCGGCGGCGGTCCCGCGGGTCGCGACCAGCTTGAAGCCAAGGTCATGTAATTCGCGCGCAATCTGCACGGCACGGGGTTTGTCGCCCTGCCTGACGCTGATGAACACCGTGCCGCCGCTGGGCAGACGCACCCCGGCCCCCAACTGGCTCTTGACGAAGGCCTCGCCAAAGCTGTGTCCGACCCCCATCACCTCGCCGGTCGATTTCATCTCTGGACCCAGCAAGGTGTCGACCCCAGGGAATTTGACGAATGGGAACACGGCCTCTTTGACCGAAAAATAGGGCGGCACGACCTCGGCCCCGATGCCTTGTTGATCGAGTGAGATTCCGGCCATGCAACGGGCAGCGATCTTGGCCAAAGGCATACCGGTCGCCTTCGAGACAAACGGCACCGTTCGCGAGGCCCGAGGATTGACCTCAAGGACAAAAACGGTCGCACGGCCATCACTATCTCGCTGAACCGCGAACTGCACGTTCATCAGGCCGACCACGTGGAGGGCGCGCGCCATCTGCGCCGTCTGATCCTGGATCTCGCTTACCAGGTCCGATTCAAGAGAATACGGGGGCAAGGAACACGCGGAGTCTCCCGAGTGGACACCGGCTTGCTCAATGTGCTCCATCACGCCACCGATGAACACCCGCTTTCCGTCGGCAACACAGTCGACATCGATTTCGATCGCGTCATTCAAAAAGCGGTCCAGCAGCACCGGGCTGTCATTCGAAACCTTGACCGCCTCACGCATGTAGCGCTCGAGATCTTTGCGGTCATGGACGATCTCCATCGCGCGCCCACCCAATACATAGCTGGGTCGCACCACGAGCGGGTAGCCGATCTCGGTCGCGAGGTTGGTGGCTTCGGCCTCGGTGCGAGCCGTCCGGTTGGGCGGTTGGCGTAATTCGAGTTTCTCGAGGAGGCGCTGAAAGCGCTCACGGTCTTCGGCGATATCAATCGACTCAGGACTCGTACCAATAATTGGCACGCCGTTAGCCTCGAGCGCGAGAGCCAGTTTCAGAGGGGTCTGCCCGCCGTATTGCACGATCACGCCCTCGGGTTTTTCGAGGGCGACGATTTCGAGGACATCTTCGAGCGTCAGCGGCTCGAAGTAGAGTCGGTCGCTGGTGTCGTAATCGGTCGACACGGTTTCGGGGTTGCAATTGACCATGATGGTCTCGAAGCCATCCTCGCGCAGTGCAAAGGCGGCATGAACGCAGCAGTAGTCAAACTCAATGCCCTGTCCGATGCGATTGGGTCCGCCGCCCAACACCATGATCTTGCGCCGATTGGTCGGACGCGCCTCGCACTCAAGGTCGCCTGGGGCGTAGACCAGCCCCTCGTAGGTCGAGTACAGGTAGGCCGTATCGGTATCAAATTCGGCCGCACAGGTGTCGACCCGCTTGAACACGGGGCGAACCCCCAGGAGGTGACGCCGTTTACGCACATCGCCGCCGCCACAACCCAGCAATCGGGCCAATCGCCGATCTGAGAATCCGTGGACTTTGAGGTAGCGCAACTCGCTCGCTGACAAGCTATCGAGCCCTCCACCCGCTTCACGGATCGCCAGCAAAGTACTTTCGTGATGGATGATTTCCTGAATCTGGGCCAGAAACCAAGGGTCGATCCCGCTCTCTTCGAAGACTTCTTCGACACTCATGCCGACCCGGAACGCATCACCGACATGCAAGATCCGATCGGGTGTGGGTTCGCCAAGAGACTGTGCGATTTCGTCTCGGTCAGTCAGCCGCTCATCGAGGCCGTCGATTCCAATCTCCAAGCCCCGTAACGCTTTCTGGAATGACTCCTGAAACGTTCGGCCGATCGCCATCACCTCACCCACCGACTTCATTTGAGTGGTCAGGCGAGGATCGGCCTGGGGGAATTTTTCGAAGGCGAATCGAGGGATTTTTGTGACGACGTAATCGATCGACGGCTCAAAGGACGCAGGTGTCGCTCCGCCCGTGATGTCGTTACGCAATTCATCAAGGGTGTAGCCCACAGCCAACCGGGCAGCCACCTTCGCGATGGGGAACCCCGTGGCTTTTGAAGCCAGCGCGCTCGATCGACTGACGCGGGGGTTCATCTCAATGACGACCATACGGCCGTCTTGGGGGTTGATCGCAAACTGTACGTTGCTGCCGCCGGTGTCGACCCCAATCTCCCGCAGAATCGCAATCGATGCATTACGCATCAACTGGTATTCCTTATCGGTCAGCGTTTGGGCCGGCGCAACGGTGATCGAGTCGCCGGTGTGGACGCCCATCGGGTCCAGATTTTCAATCGAGCAGACGATAATGCAGTTGTCAGCTCGGTCGCGAACGACCTCCATTTCGAACTCTTTCCAACCAATCAGGCTTTCTTCAATCAGGAGTTCGCGAGTGGGCGAGAGATCAAGACCGCGGCGGCAAATCTCGAGAAACTCTTCGAGGTTATAAGCGATACCACCGCCCGTGCCACCGAGCGTAAAACTCGGCCGGATGATGGCTGGGTAACCCAGCGTCTGCTGAACCGCCTGCGCCTCCTCGAGGCTATGCGCAATGCCGGAGCGGGCGCTACCAAGGCCGATCTTGGTCATCGCGTCTTTGAACTTCAGCCGATCTTCAGCCTTGTCGATGGCCTCTGGACTGGCGCCAATCAACTCCACCTTGTAACGCTCGAGGACCCCATGTCGATGGAGGTCGAGGGCGCAATTGAGCGCGGTCTGACCGCCCATCGTGGGCAGGATGGCATCGGGGCGTTCCCGATCGATAATCCGCTCGACAACTTGCCAGGTAATCGGTTCGATGTAGGTCACATCGGCCGTTTCCGGGTCAGTCATGATGGTCGCCGGGTTGCTATTGACCAGAATGACGCGAAAGCCCTCGGCCTTCAGTGCCTTGCACGCCTGGGCACCCGAATAATCAAATTCACAAGCCTGCCCGATGATGATCGGGCCAGCACCTATGACGAGAATGCTGCGAAGATCCTGACGCTTTGGCATGGTCAGTTCCCCATTAACGCAAAGAATCGGTCGAACAAATACGCCACGTCATGTGGCCCTGGACTGGCCTCGGGATGGCCTTGAAATCCAAAGGCCGGACGATCCGTTCGCTCGAGCCCCTGGACGGATCCATCAAAGAGCGACACATGAGTAACCCGCAAATGCGCCGGTAGGGTTGAGGCATCGACCGCGAAGCCGTGGTTTTGACTCGAGATCAGGACCCGCTGGGTGTCGAGATCCTTGGCCGGATGATTCGCACCGTGGTGTCCAAACTTCATTTTCTGAGTCCGCGCACCACTGGCAAGACCGAGAATCTGGTGACCCAGACAGATCCCAAACACGGGATACCCGCGCTCAATCAGATCGGCCGTCGCATTAATCGCGTAGGTGCATGGCTCCGGGTCACCCGGGCCATTCGAGAGAAAAACCCCATCGGGCTTCAATGCGATCACCTCAGCAGCCGATGTCTGGGCCGGTACGACCGTAATTCTTGCGCCTCGGTCAGCGAGCATGCGCAAGATGTTGCGCTTGATCCCAAAATCAAACGCAACAACATGCTTTATTCCGGAGCCATAATTAGAATCAGAAACAACATTTGAACCATAACCACCGACGAGGCGCCAGGAGCGCTCGGTCCATTCGTAGGGTTCGCGAACCGACACCACTCGTGCCAGATCCATGCCGGCCAGACCGGCAAATCCCCGCGCGCGCTCGAGCGCTTCGAGAACGAGTTGCTCATCTGATGGCGACACCGAAGATTCGGCGTTTGCTCCGCCGTCCTCGCCCGCAGCCGAACGGGCGATGAGGCAGCCGGCCTGCGCGCCATGCTCGCGCAGATATCGAGTCAGGCGACGAGTGTCGATGCCAGCAATGCCGGGAATGCCGGCCTCCTTAAGGCCGTCAGCAAGCGATTGTTGCGAGCGCCAGTTGGAGGTGCGGGCCGGCAAGTCCTTGATGATCAGGCCGGCGGCGTGAATCGCCCCGGATTCGACGTCTTCGGCATTCAGGCCGGTATTGCCAATATGCGGATAAGTCAAAAGGACGATCTGCTGGCTGTAACTCGGGTCAGTCAGGATCTCTTGATAGCCCGTCATCGATGTGTTGAAAACAACCTCACCGACTCGGGCAACCGGCGCTCCGATCGAGACCCCGCGGAAAACAGTTCCATCAGCCAGCGCTAGGATGGCCAAACCCGATTTGGGAAGTAACAGCGAACTCAGACAAATCTCCAGTAGCTTCGCAATTGTAGCCGACTGCTCACCATCGACTAGAGACGAAGAGTGCGAGCGACGCGACCAGACCGACCGTCCAGACCAAGGTCCGGATCGACGCGCGATCAGCAACGTAACAAACAATGAAAGCGACTCGGGCGAGGATAAATACGACAGCCAATGCATCCACCCGATCCTGAGGCGCCCCGGTCTGGATCGCCGTCAGCACCGCGGCCGCAAAAATTGAGAAGGCCTCCCAGGAATTGCCTTGTGCCGCGTTGGCGCGACGCCGGAAACCGTCCTGCGCTGCCAGCCAGTCGCGCGGATTGTTGTTATCGAAGCGTTTGAATCCGGCCTTGGCAATGCCGGCGCAAACAATCGGGAGCACCGCTGCGATCAGGATGCACCAATGCGCCAGAGTGAGCGCATGCAGGGGAGTTGGCATAGGGTTCATCGGTTCAAATTTTGGTTAGACAGAGCGGCGATCGCGCATGGCTTGCGCGACAGTACTCGGGTCGACATATTCGAGTTCACTGCCGACAGGCACACCACGCGCCAAGCGGGTCACGGTCAGCCCACGCGCACGGAGCATTTCGCCCATGTAATGCGCGGTCGCCTCGCCCTCTTGGGTGAAGTTGGTGGCGAGAACGACCTCCGTCACGACGCCATCGGTGGCTCTTGCCAGCAAACGGTCCAGACCAATCTCACCAGGACCCACTCCATCCAGCGGACTCAAGCGGCCCATCAGAACAAAGTAAAGCCCCCGGAACATGAGCGTTTGTTCAACCACCTGCTGATCGGCGGGGGTTTCAACCACGCACAGTTGGGCCCGGTCGCGCTCGCTTGAACAACATAGATCACACCGGTCTTGCTCGGCAAAACCATTACATTGATCGCAATGACGCACCGAGGCTATTGCATCCGCCAGGGACCTCGCGAGCAGACTAGCCCCCTGACGATCGTGCTGTAAAAGGTGCCAAGCAAACCGTTGCGCAGTTTTTGGACCGACCCCGGGCAAACGACGCAAGGCATCCACCAGAGCTTCCAAAACCACTGGCTGACGGTTGAGATTCACGAACAGGCCGCCTGATCGTTCGTCAGAACGGCAGCTTGAATCCTGGGGGCAGCGGCAAGCCAGCTGTCAGTCCGGACATGTGCTCCTGGGAGGTTTGGTCGGCACGACGCAACGCATCATTCATTGCAGCGACCAAGAGGTCTTCGAGCATGTCGCGGTCGTCACCTAGCAAGCTTGGGTCGATGGCGACGCGGCGAACTTCGTTACGGCAGGTGACGGTGACTTTTACCAGTCCGGCGCCCGATTGGCCCTCGACCTCGATAAGGGCGAGCTTATCCTGGGCGCGCTTCATGTTGTCTTGCATTTGCTGGGCCTGCTTCATCAGGCCAGCCAATTGGTTCTTCATCATCTCGAGAACTCCTTAAAGAGTCGGTTGTACGGACCCCGGCACGATCTGCGCGCCAAAATCCTTAATCAGTGCCTGAACGAATGGATCCGCCTGAATCACAGCCTGTGCCTGGGCCAGACGCTGTGCCTGCTCGGCGGAGTCGATACCAGCCACAGTAGGACCCTCCACGTCGCCACTCAGAATTGAGACCCGCATCGGGCGCCCAAAGTGCGCAGTGAGCGCATCGCGGATCTTGGCCACCAGCGGGGCTTCGGTCATTGCACGAATGGGTGCGCGCAAGACGAATCCGTCGTGATCAAAAGACACCAGCGCGCTGCGATCGACACACTGGCGCGCGATACCGGACAGTGTAAGAACCCGGGCCAATGCGGGCCAATCGCCGGCAAACTCTGACAACGTTTGAACAGCGGCTGGAGCGACCGGAGCGGTCGCAGGCGGCACTGCGAGGGCCGCAGCAGGCGGACTCAAGCGCCCCGCAGGTGGCTGACCGGGCCGAAACGCCAGCATTCGCAACAAAGTCATCGTCAAGCCAGAAGCGGGGTCAGGCGCCCAAGGCAGGTCACGTCCGCCTTGGATCGCGATCTGCCACCACACCTGCAAGTCCTCGGGCGCGATGTGGGCCGCCCAGGCATCCACCTGGGCGCTCATCGTATCGTCAACCGACACGGCGCCGACCTGAGCCAACGCGATGCGATGCACCAGAGCGGCCAGCGCCTCGAGCGTCCGTTCGGGGGCAACGCCCTGATCGACCATTGCGTCTGCACGCGCCATCAAAGCCGGGCCCTCTCCAGCCACCAAGGCGTTGATCAATGCACCGACTTCGCCGCGATCGGCAACGCCGACCATCTCGCGCACAGAGACTGTCATGACAGCCCCCGCGCCATGCGCGATGGCCTGATCGAGGAGCGACAATGCATCGCGCATGCTGCCCGCTGCGGCGCGGCCAATCTCGTCGAGCGCTTCGAGCTCGAACGCAATCCCCTCGGCCTCCAACACTTCTCGTAAGCGCTTCGCAATCGTCGCCGGAGGCATATTCTTGAGGCTGAACTGCAAACAGCGCGATAGAACGGTGATCGGCACTTTCTGCGCGTCGGTCGTCGCCAGGACAAACACCACGTGGGCCGGTGGTTCCTCGAGCGTCTTGAGCATGGCATTAAAAGCATGCGTTGAGAGCATGTGGACTTCGTCGATTACGTAGACCTTTGTGCGCCCAGCGACCGGCGCATAGACGGCCGCATCGAGCAGTTGAGCCATCTCGTCGACGCCCCGGTTGCTAGCCGCATCCATTTCGATGTAATCGGGGAAACGCCCGCTATCGATTCCGACACACGCACTGCAGCGCCCGCAAGGTGTCGGGCCGACACCGACTTCACAGTTGAGCGCCTTTGCGAGGATGCGAGCAATCGAGGTCTTGCCGACGCCGCGCGTCCCCGTGAACAGATACGCATGATGAATACGACCGGTCTGCAGCGCGTGAGTCAAAGCACGTACTACATGTTCCTGACCAGCAAGCGACGCAAATTCGCGTGGCCGCCACTTCCGTGCAAGGACCTGATGCGACATCACGTAAGTTCAGTTAAATCGGGGGAGACGAGCCGAACCCCCGGCACTCGCGCTGAGCGGCTGTGGCTGCTTCCTTCCGGACCTGACCAGGTTGACCACGTCGCGATGCGGGGCGGCCCGTCTCGAGACCATTGTACCCCGCGCTACAATAAGAAATCGCGGCGCAAAAACTGCGTCCATTGATTAGCACCCCCCGGCTGCGACGCAGCCGAGCCGAACAGTCAACCCATTGCGGAGATTCCAAATGACGATTATGCATGTCAGCGATGCCTCTTTTGAGCAGGATGTCCTGGGCGCCGAGGGCCCGGTCCTCGTCGATTATTGGGCCGAATGGTGTGGGCCCTGCAAGATGATCGCCCCCATCCTTGAGGAGGTCTCGACCGATTACGCCGGCAAAGTGGCCGTTGCGAAACTGAACGTCGATGACAACCGCGAAATGGCATCCAAATTTGGGATCCGCGGTATCCCGACTCTGATGCTCTTTAAGGGCGGCGAAGTGGTGGCGACCAAAGTCGGCGCCGTTTCAAAATCACAACTCGTTTCGTTCCTCGACAGCCATCTCTGATTTCCGTTACGATCCGGGGCATTGAAGCAGCGCGTACATGGTGCTGCTCCCCCCGACACCTTTCGCGGCAGGGCGCCTGATGCCCCTGCGCTGGAAGACGAACCGACACCTTTGACCGCGTTTGCCCTCCTCAGCCGGGCCGAGTGACCTGACACCCGACTCCCCTTGGCCCGTGACCGCATCACGTCAACCACGAGAGGGTTCGTCAAGGCCGCACCTCACCAGGCCTGAGACCAGAACTTCGTTTCCTCACTGAACCGGCATTGATCCGGAGCCCCACGCACATGCACCTGTCCGACCTCAAGTCCCAGCACGTCTCGCAACTGATTGAACTTGCGCAGACCCTCGAAATCGAAAATGCGAACCGCCTGCGCAAGCAGGACCTGATGTTCGCGATCCTGAAACGCCGCGCCAAATTGGGCGAGCAGGTGTTTGGTGATGGTGTTCTCGAAGTCCTGCCCGATGGATTCGGTTTTCTGCGAACGCCGGAATCTTCGTTCCTGGCGAGTACCGACGACATCTACATCTCGCCGAGCCAGATCAGGCGCTTTAACCTGCACACGGGCGACACCATCGAAGGCGAGGTGCGAGTCCCGAAAGAGGGCGAGCGTTATTTCGCGCTGGTCAAAGTCGATCGGGTCAATGGCGAAGATCCGAGTTCAACCAAACACAAGATCCTCTTTGAGAACCTGACGCCGCTGCACCCGGACAAGGCGATGCGGCTCGAACGCGACACCAAAGCCGAAGAGAATCTGACGGCCCGCATCATCGACATGATTGCGCCGATCGGTAAGGGTCAGCGCGGGTTGATCGTTGCCCCGCCCAAGAGCGGAAAGACGGTGATGATGCAGCACATCGCGCACGCACTGACCGCCAACCATCCGGACATTGTCCTGATCGTTTTGCTGATTGATGAGCGCCCAGAAGAAGTCACCGAGATGCAGCGCTCAGTCCGTGGCGAAGTCATTGCCTCGACCTTTGATGAACCTGCCACGCGGCACGTGCAGGTTGCTGAGATGGTGATCGAGCGGGCCAAGCGACTCGTCGAACACAAGAAGGACGTTGTGATTCTTCTTGACTCCATCACTCGACTGGCGCGGGCCTACAACACTGTGGTTCCAGCTTCTGGCAAGGTCCTCACCGGTGGGGTTGATGCCAATGCGTTGCAACGGCCCAAACGCTTCTTTGGTGCCGCCCGGAATATCGAAGAGGGCGGCTCGCTGACGATCATCGCCACCGCGCTGATCGACACCGGTTCAAGAATGGACGAGGTGATCTACGAGGAATTCAAGGGCACCGGCAACATGGAAATCCATCTCAACCGTCGGATGATGGAAAAGCGGATTTACCCGGCGATGGACATCAACAAATCCGGCACCCGCCGCGAAGAATTGTTGATCGAGGCCAGCAACCTGCAAAAGATCTGGATCCTGCGCAAACTCCTCCACGACATGGATGAACTCGAGGCGATGGAATTCCTGATGGGTAAAATGAAGCAGACCAAGGGCAACGCCGAGTTCTTCGACATGATGAAACGGGGCGGCTAGCCCCGGCCTTGAAATGGCCCCGGTTCATCCGATATACTCTGCGATTACCTAAAAAGTTCCTCAGCCATGAAAGAAGGCATTCACCCCAGTTACCGCGACGTCGTTTTCGTCGATCTGTCGAGCGGCTCCAAATTCCTGACGCGTTCGACGGTTAACACACGCGACACGATCAAGATGGATGACGGCAAAGAGTATCCTCTGTTCAAGCTCGATATCTCCTCGGAGTCACACCCGTTTTACACGGGCGCTCAACAGCGTGTGATGGAAACCGGTCGGGTAGAGAAATTCCGCCAGAAGTTCGGTTCGCGTCGGACGGCAACGCCAAGCGCCTGATCTTCGGGTTCGGTCTCGACTGTGCATGGGCGGCCTGAGGCAAGCCCATGCGCCCTTTCCTGGTTACTGAACCAGAGGCGAGACGTCTCCCGCGTCTTGCGCTAATCGCACTTATTCTCCTGTATGTCCTGCCGGGTTTCGTTGGGAGAGACCCCTGGCGAACTGCAGATGCGATTGGCTTCGGCATTGCACACACCATGTTTTCCGGGAGTGCCCGACAGTGGCTACTCCCTGAAGTTGCGGGGAGCCCGGTAACCGACGCTGCGCCCCTCGCCTACTGGTTTGCGGCAGGTGTTGCACGGCTACTGGAATTTTTCAGTGCGGGGGCTATCAATGCTGCCGCCGGGATCCGCGCAGCCGCAGCAGCCTGGCTGATCGGCGGCCTGCTGCTCTTGCGGTCCGCAACCGATGGCCTGGCGCGTCGCGCCGAGGCTCAACCACTCGATCCATTCGGCGCGGGGGCGAGTCCGCTGAACTATGGACGGGCCATCGGGGACGCCGCACTGCTCATCGCACTGGCCACTTTTGGACTAGTGGCGCGGGTCCACGAAACAACGGCGGACGCGGCCATGCTCACCGTGACGGCCGCCTTTGCCTTTGGGCTCATGCGAAGCTGCGACCACGCGAGGTCGGGTGGCGTGATCGTTGGGGCCTCGATCGCGGCCGCCGCCCTGGTGCAATCACCCGCGGTCGCTCTGGCATTCGTACTCGCATTTCTGATCGCTCTGTCGGGTGTACGCGCACTCCGACTCAATATTCGCAACCTGGTGCCGACCACCATCGTTAGCGCGCTCATCGTGGGATTGCCGTGGCCGGTCGCGCTGAGTCTGGAAGGCTCCGCACAAAGTCAGTTGCAACTGCACGGCTGGGTCGCCATGCCGGTTGGCCCCGTCAGCCTGAGTGCCCAGCTCTCATGGGCAGCGCGCACAATCCCGTGGTTTTTCTGGCCATCGTGGCCACTGGCCGCTCGCACACTTTGGTTTGGCCGACAACGGTGGGCTGACGCGCCAGTTGGCGTTCCAATGGCTCTGTTGTTGGGGTTACTCATTGGCAGTTTCGGCGTGGCCGTCTTAACTGGCCGCGCTTCGGAGACGACGCTGATCCCGCTGGCGGTTCCCCTTGCGATGCTGGCCGCCATCGGACTACCCACTCTGGCACGCAGCGTAACCCGCTTGATCGATTGGTTCACAGTCGCCGTCTTCTCCCTCTTCGGGCTCGGCGTCTGGGGTTGGTGGCTAGCGGGACTAACTGGCTGGCCCACTAAGCAGGCGGCGCAGTCGCTTCGATTTGCCGCAGGTTTTCCAGGTTTTGGCAATGAACAGACTCCCACATTTGGCTCGACCTTTGGGCTGGCAGTCTGCGTGGGCATGATCGCCAGTGTGGGCTGGCTTGCCTTGGTGCACTGGCGCCTGTCACGCCAGCCCCCCATGCTCTGGCGTCCGGTGGTGTTGGCCGGTTCCGGCATGACCTTGGCCTGGTTCTTATTGATGACCCTATGGATGCCAATCTTCAACTGGCGCAACACCTATCGCGATGTCAGCTTAGAGTTGGCGGCCGCCGTGAAATCAACGGCGCCAGTCGATTCGCACGCCTGTATTGCCGAGCGGGGATTGGACCTTGCACAGCGTGCAAGCTTTTCTTGGTTTGGCAATCTCCGTTTTGATCAGGCCGCCGCGGCGTGCGGCCGCCTCTTGGTGGTTGACCGGCGAGGGCAGATTCAACCCGAGCCCGACGAGGCCTGGGTTCTGGTCTGGGAAGGCCGGCGTCGAGCCGACCGCAATGAGCGATTCCGGCTCTATCGCCGCGCCCCATGAAATCGATGAGACGCCAACTTTTTACGCTGGCCTGGCCAGTCCTGGTCGCCCAAGTGGCCGCAGTTGGTAATGGGGTGCTCGATACGGTCATGGCCGGCCGTCTCTCGGCGGTGGATCTCGCGGCCGTCAGTCTTGGCGTCGCGATTTATGTCAGCGTCTACATCGGTCTGATGGGCGTGCTGCTCGCAATTGCACCCATCGTGGCGCGCCACTGGGGTGCCGGACGGTTTGACCAGATTGCGGCAGAGGCGCGCCAGGGAGTCTGGCTGGCTTTAGCGCTCTCAGTGATCGGCTGCCCCCTGATCGGGGCGACTGACCTCTGGTTTGCCATCGCCGCCCCGCCCGAGGCCGTCGCAAAAGCCGCCACGGGTTACCTGGTCGCTATCGCCGCCGCACTGCCGGCAGCCCTTTTATTCCGGGTCTACTACGCGCTCCAGAACGGGCTAGGACAGCCGCGCGTCATCATGGCAATCCTGCTCGGTGGACTAATTCTAAAAGTCCCATTCAACGCACTCTTTATGTACGGCGGCGCGCCGATCGGTCTGGATGCGATCCCCCCAATGGGCGGCGCCGGTTGCGCTGTGTCCACCGCCTGCATTGCCTGGATCGCGCTGGCGGCGGCGATCTATTTGCTTAGTCACGACGCCCAATACAGACGCATGGGGCTTTGGCCATGGCGCCTCGGCTGGCCCGAACCCGATCGGTTGCGCGAACTCCTGCGCCAGGGCATTCCGACCGGCCTGAGTTACCTCATTGAAGTCACCTCGTTCACGTTCATTGCACTGTTCGTGGCCCGATTTGGCGCCGTAGTCGGTGCGAGCCATCAGATCGTCGCCAATCTCGCCGCACTGACTTACATGGTGCCGCTCTCGATTGCCAATGCGACCAGCACCCTCACAGCCAGAGCACTTGGCGCCGGCGATCCGACTCAAGCGCGACGCGCATCGATCCTCGGGCTCCAGATGGCGCTAACGACCGGAATCCTGATTACAGTGACCATCTTGCTGGGCAAGTCGCAGATCCTGTGGGCCTACTCAAACGATCCCACCGTGATTGCAGCCGCCCTGCCGCTCATTATCTGGATTGGGATTTTTCATCTGTTTGATGCAGCCCAGACGGTACTTTCCTTTAGCCTGCGGGCGTACCAGGTCTCGACCCTTCCGATGGGCATTTACGCCGTGTCGCTGTGGGGCATTGGCCTCGGTGGCGGCGCCTGGCTCACCTTTGGCGATTCATTCGGCGCCCCGACGGCGTACTTTGCGGGGGCGCTTGGATTTTGGGTCGCTACGACGGCTGGCTTAGCGCTCGCGGCCGCCCTCTTGGGCTGGCTCCAGTGGCGTGTATGGCAACAGACTGCCCCGACATCAACTGTCTGAAACCGGGGGCTCTGTGCGCAAGAAAGTGGCACGGTAGTACCGTAATTCTTCGATTGATTCGTGAATATCCGCAAGCGCGGTATGCGCGTTGCGCTTCTGAAACCCTTTGGTCAGATCAGGTCTCCAGCGCCGAGCAAGTTCCTTAAGCGTGCTGACGTCGAGGTTCCGGTAATGGAAAAACGACTCCAGAGTCGGCATCGACCGCGCCAGAAAACGCCGGTCCTGGCAGATCGTGTTGCCACACATGGGGCTCGCGCCACGGGCAATCCAAGGCGCCAGGAAGTTCAACATGTGCTGCTCGGCCTGCGCTTCATCCACCAGCGAAGACAGGACCCGATCGGTCAGACCGGACTTGCCATGGGTCGATCGGTTCCAGGCATCCATCGCGTCCATGATCTCCTTGGGTTGGCGGATCGCCAAGGCTTCGCTTTCCGCCATGATTTCAAGGTTGGCATCCGTAACGACCAATGCAATCTCGATGATCCGGTCAGAGTCGGGTTTGAGCCCGGTCATCTCAAGATCGATCCAGATCAGGCCCCCGTCGAGCGGACGCACGGGGGTCACTAACGCCACCCCAGCATCAGGACTTGAATTCGATTGCGCCTGTACCATCACCCTCTCCGAAGTCCCAAAGCCTTCAATACTCTCACAGCGCCCTCGCCGGCCGAACTTAGACCCCAATGGATGAAATTGCTTCGCCCGCACTCTGGACCGCCGCGTTCCTGCTAGCCCTGATCAGTTCGACCACCTTAAAAATCTGGCTCGCCAGCCGCCAGATCCGGCACGTCGCTGGGCACCGGCATACGGTCCCGGCAGCCTTCGCCACGCAGATTCCCCTGGCTGCTCACGAACGCGCCGCCGCCTACACGATCGCACGCACGCGCCTCGTGTTAATCGACGTCCTGCTTTCCGCCGCAATGCTTCTGGGGCTGACACTCCTGGGCGGACTGCAGGCGCTCTGGGATTTCAGCGCAGCCGTGATTGACCCTGCTGCTCTGCTCACTCGGCAATTGTTTGTGGTGGCCATCCTGGGTTTGATCGGCAGTGTTGTTGACCTGCCACTCGACGCCTGGCGGCGCTTTCGGGTCGAGCAACGGTTCGGATTTAACCGCCTGACGGTAGGCCTGTGGCTACTCGATCTGGGCCGTGGCTTGCTGCTCTCACTGCTGCTGGGGTTGCCGCTGATCGCCGTCATCCTGACGCTGATGCAAAGCGCAGGAACCTACTGGTGGCTCTGGGCATGGTGCGTCTGGGTAGCCTTTTCGCTGGGCATGATGATCATTTTCCCGATGGTGTTTGCGCGGTGGTTCAATCGTTTTGAGCCCTTGCCCGAGGGTCCCCTTCGATCACGACTCGAGGCGTTGCTCGATCGTTGCGGATTCCCCGCGGGGGGGCTGTTCGTGATGGACGGTAGCCGCCGTTCCGCCCATGGCAACGCCTATTTCACTGGGTTCGGTCGCGCGCGCCGGATTGTTCTGTTTGACACCCTCATTCAGCAACTCGGACCGGATGAAATCGAAGCCGTTCTGGCCCATGAAATCGGTCATTTCCGGCTCCGGCATATCGGCCAGCGGGTCGTGATCATGCAGGTCAGCAGCCTCGTCGGTATGGCGATTCTCGGTTGGCTGGCATCGCGCGCCTGGTTTTTTCAGGGGCTCGGACTGGTGCCAGCCGAGGGCCTGGTGCCGGGGCTTGCACTGATGCTTTTCATGTTGGTTGCTCCGGTCTTTGCCACCCTGCTTGGCCCCCTGGGCGCGATCTTGTCGAGGCGCCATGAATTCGAGGCTGACGCCTACGCCGTCAGTATGACTAGCCGTGAAGCGCTGACTCGGGCACTGGTTGCGCTCTATCGGGACAATGCCGCGACGTTGACGCCCGACCCGCTGCACTCCGCATTTCATGACTCGCATCCGCCGGCAAGTCTGCGGATCGGGCGCCTTCAGGCGACCTGAAGACCTTCCACCGCAACCGGAGATTGGACGATGCGAACCGTCATTGAGCCTGAGCAACTTGCAGCCGGGCGCTGCCACCCCCTGACCGTCACACACGCCTACACCGACGCGCAGGCGGACGATCAACTCCGGGTGCTGCCGGGTTGGCACCGCGAGGTTCGGGCAATCTCCCGCACTTACCGATTCAAGGGCTGGCTGGAGACGCTGGCCTTCGTCAACGCGGTCGGCTGGATGTCGCATAGCCAGGACCATCACCCGGATCTTGCGGTGCACTTCAATCACTGCACAGTACGCTGGCATACGCATTCCGTGGACGGGCTCAGCGAAAACGACTTTGTGTGTGCCGCCCGCACCGACGCTCTAGCCAGCGATCTGGCGAGCGATCTAGCGAGCGACCAGGCAACCGGCTAAACCGTGGCAAACGCCCCGGAAAGCCAGGGATTACTGATCGCAGCATACGGGCGGCAGTTCATTGTCCAGACCACCGAGGGCGAGCGACTTGTATGTGTCACGCGCGCACGGAATCACGACTTTGCGGTTGGCGATCAAACCGTCATCCGGGCAACGGGCGGCGGGTGCGGTGTTATCGAAACTCGCCTCGCGCGTCGAAATGAATTCAAGCGATCCGACGCGCGCCGGACCAAGGTTTTAGCAGCCAATCTGGACGCGATCGCCTGTGTGATCGCACCCGACCCACCATTTTCTGAAGCGCTCCTGATGCGGGTGCTGGCCAGTGCACACGAAGCCGGAATTGAGCCCGCGATCATCGTCAATAAGTCCGACCTGCTCGAAGCCAGTGCCCGCATTGAACCAAGGCTCGAGGTGTATCAGCGCCTGGGGTATCGGTTATTCAAGATTGCGCCCGGGCCGGACCCAAGCGGCGCGGCCCAAACCATGCATCCATGGCTTGCAGGGCGTCTGACCGCCGTCGTTGGCCAATCCGGAATGGGCAAATCCACGCTGATCAATGCACTGGTACCCGGGGCGGATCTGGCAACCCAGACCATCTCGGAAGCGCTCGGGACGGGCCGGCACACCACCACGTTCACGAAGGCTTTTCAACTGCCGAATGATGGCTGGATTATTGACTCGCCTGGGTTTCAGGAATTTGTTTTGGGACATCTCTCGGATTCCCAACTGGCGCACTCCATCCCCGAAATTCGCGACTACATGGGCGCTTGCCGATTCAGCAACTGTCGGCATCTGGAAGAACCCGACTGTGCGGTTCGGGCGGCTGTCGCCAATGGCTCGATCGATGCGCGTCGGATGCAAATCTGGCGCGAACTCATCGGCGATGTGCGGCGCCTCTGACGGTCAGCCAACCCAGCTCGAGACCGTCACGATTCCAAAAAACGCCAACCAAAGTACAACCGCTCGCCAAACCAAACCGACCGCGCTACGCAAGGCCGCCGGATCGGCCACTGCGCCCGACCAGTCAAAACCGAGTTCACTGCGCGCCCAATCCGCTTCGAGCTCGGGGTCAGCGATGCGGACGCCAATCGCGCCACCGCCGGCCGCTAGAACCAACGCGCGCTGAGGGTCCCAAGCGCCAGCTGATTGCCGACTGCGGGCTCCGCGCCAGCAGTAGGCGGCATCCTCAAAATTGCCTACGATTGCAAACCCGGCGGCCGTCAGGCGCAATGGGAGCCAATCAATTACCCGATAGGCCTGAACTGCAAAGTGACCGTATGCCTCCCCGCCCCGAGGGTCGCGCCAACGCTGCGCGAGAGTCTCGACCGCGCGATAAAGTACGGGGCCGATTGGTCCAGGCAACACGAGGTACCAGAAAATAGGTGCAAAGACGTGGCGATGCGCGGCGACCAGAGCGTGGGCAATCGCGACTCGGCAGACCTCGCTGACAGGCGCCGTACTGGCCACAAAGCTCGGATCGAGCTCGCGGATCCAGCGCGTCAACGACTCGCGTGCTCCGGCTGTATCGCCCGCTGCCAGCGCAACCTGGATCTCACTGAACGCCTGACTGAAGCGCCGAAAACCAATGGTTCCATAAAGTACAAGAACATCAAAGGCGAACTGCGTCGTCGCATGCAAGCTACCCAAACCCCAGTGGACCAAACCCACCCCCGTGACCGACAAGCCGACCAGGACACACCAGCCCATCAGACCGTGCCCGCGCGTCCCAGCATCGGTATGCTGGCGGACCCAATCCGCAATCCAGGCAAATTGAAGATCGACCCAATGACCCGCGCGCAGTGGGCGGGCTTGCTCGATCAGAAGGGCGAACAGAAGGGCAAGAAGTCCCACGAGTGGAGTCCGTCAGGCGCTGAGCAGATGGTACAGATTACGCAACATCGCCGCGGTGGCTCCCCAGATAAAGTATTCCTGACCGTTATCCTGCCAGGGCATCGCCCAGAAACGTCGGCCCCCAGGATCCTCGGGCCCAGCCGGTACAGTGCGCTGGTGATGATTTGCCGGATTCATCAGGTATGCCAGCGGCACCTCAAACGCCTCGGCCACTTCAAACGGATCAACGGCAACGCTAAAACCCGGCTGCACCAACGCAACAACTGGGGTGACCACATATTGGGTGATTGTTCGGTAGTCGGGCATCTGGCCCAGAACTTCGACGAATTCCGAGTTCAAACCCACTTCTTCCTGGGCCTCACGCAACGCGGTGTGCTGCGGACTCAAATCGGCCGGGTCGCGGCGCCCACCCGGAAATGCAATCTGGCCCGCGTGATCATTGAGATGCGCCGTTCGCCGCGTGAGCAAAATCGTGGGCGAGGCTGATCGCATCACGATCGGAATCAGAACGGATGCAGGCGTCAAAACCCGAGCCGGATCCCCAGGCCCCTGAGCCAAAGGTGGATCCCCGTGAGACTCAGGGGACCAGTCCGGCTGCGCCTGTAAGCGATTGCGCAGGGCGCTGGGCGCAAGCCGATCTAATGGAACGGCAGGCAAGAACGTCGATCCCGTCTCCACCCGAAGAGCGGTGACGGGATCGAAATGCGGCACCCGCCGCCGCGTCACTCGCTTGCGGTTGTATCGGTCGGCGCTGCCGCACTCGCTGCAGCCAAAGCGGCCGCATCGGCAATCCCGACCTGGTGCGCAGCTGCTTTCGCAGCGACCGCTGCCGCACGAGCTGCAGGGGACAGGCGTCCTGGCAGCTTTTCCTTGATTCGGGCAGATTTGCCCGAACGCTGCCGAAGGTAGTAAAGCTTGGCGCGACGCACATCGCCGCGGCGCTTGACTTCAATCGAAGCGATCATCGGTGAATAGAGCTGAAACGTCCGTTCAACCCCTTCACCCGACGAAATCTTGCGAACGATAAACGAGGAGTTTAGCCCGCGGTTGCGCCGGGCAATGACAACGCCTTCGTAAGACTGCACCCGCTTGCGGGTTCCTTCAACGACATTGACGTTGACGATTACGGTGTCGCCAGGTGCGAAAACCGGAATCACTTTGGCGAGCCGGGCAATTTCCTCGGCTTCAAGTTGTTCGATCAAATTCATGCAGGGCTCCTTGGCCATCATGCGCTGGGTTGTGCGAGAGACGTTGTGGTAACGAACCCGCCAATTGTTGTAATGCCAGGCAGAGGATGGAGACCGGAAAACGAGGCGTCTGGAGAGTGACCTCGAAGTACCAGCCGGGTTACTCGAAAGCCCTCCAGTTTAACCCAAAATTCACACTTTCGGACTGGTCTCTGTGCGGTGATTCAGTTTTCTCATGTTGCTTTCGCTTGATCCCCGATCCGCGAGAGCACACGTTCATCGGCAGGATCGAGCCACCCCTGCTTCCTTGCCGAGGTCAGGAGTTCGGGACGTCGTTGCTGCGTTGTCAACAACGCTTCTTGGCGCCGCCATTCGCGAATCCGCTGATGATGCCCGCCCAGCAAAACGTCGGGAACTCTCAGACCGCGCCAATCTTCAGGGCGGGTGTAGTGTGAACAATCCAGTAATCCGCGGGTAAATGAGTCCTCTTGAACCGACGCGAAATCCTGAACCGCCCCCGGAAGCCAGCGAACAACGGCATCAATCAGCATCATCGCGGGCAACTCGCCACCCGAGACCACGAAGTCACCAATCGCGATTTCTTCGTCAACCCGCGCGCGCAACAGCCGCTCATCAATTCCCTCATAGCGCCCACATAACAAGGTCAGCTCAGTCAATTCCGCCAGTTCGCAAACCCGCTGTTGGGTCAGAGGTGCCCCCCGGGGAGACAGGTAAATCACCGGCGCCTTCTTGACATCCGCCCGAGCGTGGCTCCGCACCCGCTCTTCAAGCTGCGCCTCCGAAATCGCGTCCAGCGTTCGAGCCAGCGGCTCGGCCAGCATCACCATGCCGGGACCCCCTCCAAACGGCCGATCATCGACCCGGCGGTAAGCGTCTTCGGTCAGATCGCGGGGATTCCAGCGGTGCATTTGAAACAGCGCCCGTTCCGCTGCACGGCCCGAAATCCCATGCTCGATAAGCGCATCGAACATTTCCGGAAAGATCGTGACGACATCAATGCGGAGCGTTGGCACGGGTACTCGATTAATAATCCAGTTCCCAATCGACCAAAATCCGCCGAGCGGCCATGTCAACGTTGAGGACAAAGTGGGACACAAAAGGGATCAGGCGCGCCGCGGTTGTACTGGAGGTCGCGCCGGCGGTAGACCCGGTTGTCGGATCCTTGGCCACCTGAAGCAGGGCATGAGCGCCATGGTCATCCACACCAATGACCTCGCCGAGCATCTGCTCATGCGTATTGACGACCGAGCAACCAATTAGGTCGACCCAATAGAATGAATCGTCGCCGGCGGGCGGAAATACAGATCGAGAAAGGGCGACAACACGGCCCCGAATTTCGTCCGCCCGGGTTCGATCCTCGAACCCGATGGGGCGCGCCACGACGCT
>Ga0209189_1000508_pt1 | contig 32634 bp, 30 predicted proteins | sample C_130820_EF_Meta_FD_187308 | JGI IMG/M metagenome (GOLD analysis project Ga0209189, IMG submission 187308) | Freshwater microbial communities from Lake Croche, Canada to study carbon cycling - C_130820_EF_MetaG (SPAdes) (version 3) | ecosystem: Environmental > Aquatic > Freshwater > Lake... | reverse complement strand
GCGTGAAGTCTGCGTCGTGCGACGCGGACGCCGGCCGGTTCGACCGGGGCACGGGCCGAGCTGTACACCGGTGGGTCCGGCCCGGTCCAGCAGTTCTCGCGGTATGCCGGTGCGATCTCGTCATTCCATTCCTCGTCGCAGCATCGCCATGGTCACAATCATCGCCAACCTCCAGCGTTCATCCGTTGGTCTGCGCCGCGCCGTCACCGATCCCCGAGCGACGCCGGCACCGGCCTCACCCGCCATCCGGGCGACCGCCGGCTTCACGCTCGTCGAGTTGCTCGTCGTGATCGCCATCATCGGCGTGCTCGTGGGGCTGCTGCTCCCCGCGGTGCAGTCAGCCCGCGAGGCGTCGCGATTCTCGCGGTGCGCCAACAATCTCAAGCAGCTCGGGATCGGCTGCTCCAATCACGTCAATGCCCGACGTGTCTACCCGGGAGCGGGCGCCTCGTACAGGGAGTTCAGCTACGCCAACGGCATTCCGTTGGGTGCGCCCGACCAGAAGGCCGGCTGGGGGTATCTGCTGCTTCCCTACATCGAGCAGCAGGAGGTGTGGGACGCGAGCGGCGCCAAGGACATCGATGCGAGCGGCACGATCGATGACTGGGAGAAGTTCATGGTCGCCCGCGGCGCTCCCGTGTCGACGTTCGGCTGCCCCACGCGGCGGACGAAGATCGTGAAGCGGATCAGCGACACGCTGCCGGCGCCGTTCCAGACCGGCACGGCCGTCAACCTCTGCCAGACCGACTACGCCGGCAACTGCTACGACGCCGGCAACAACTGGCTCGTCGGCACGTACCAGCTCGAGGGCAACGGCCCGCTGTGGATGTATTACAAACGGTACGAGGACAAGTCGACGAGTCCTACGTCATGGTCGTACAACAACGCGCTCGGCGGCCGGTCCGGCGGCTGCACCAATTCCAACATCTCCGACGGCCTGTCGAAGACGCTGCTCTTCGCCGAGAAGGCCGTCGACCCCAACTGCATGGGGGCGACGACGAGTTGCGGCGACGACAACGAGGGCTACACGACCGGCTGGGACCCCGACACGATGCGACACATGCAGAACCAGCCCATCAACGACGGCGAGCGGTTCGGCCTCAGCAGCGGCAACAACCAGTTCGGCTCGTCGCATCCCGCGGCCTTCAATGGCGTGATGTGCGACGGGTCGGTGCAGACCTTCACCTACTCGATCGACCTCACGCTCTGGCGACGCATCGGCCACAGGGGTGATGGGGCGGCGATCTCGTTGCCGTGATGCCGATGGCGGGAGCATGCATGGCGGGGCATCACCGGCTCGTGGGGATTCTCTCGCGGCGTCTCGTATGCGCGGTCGTCGTCGCGGCGGTCTGCGGCGTGTCTGGCTGTGCCAAACCGAAGCCGCCCGGCTTCACCGTGAGCGGCCGCGTCACCAAGGGGGGCGAGCCTTTGCCCCTCGACCCCGTGCTGGCGAAGGGGGCCGCGGCGTTCGTGCGGGTCGGGTTCATCCGCGTCGGTGACGACGGCACCTCCGTGCTCTCGTCGAACTCGTCCGTCGCCGCGGCCGACGGGACGTTTTCGGTGCCGCGACTGGCCGCCGGCCGCTATCGGGTGACCGTCGAGCACTACAACGGCGGCGCCGACGACATGCTCAAGGGCAGGTTCCTCGACATGAACACGCCCATCGAGCTGGACGTGTCCGCCGACGTGCCGTCGTTCGACGTCGATCTGGCCGCCGCCGCCAAGGCGAAGCGCAAGCCGTGAGCCGCCGACCGCGGCCGGGGGTTCACAGCCCGTCCGCCCGCAGTTTGGCCTCCACCATGTCGGCCATTTCCGCGGCCTGCTCCTCGAGTTCCGCGAGCAGCTCGTCGTCCTCGGCGTCGGCGGCCCGCCGTGCCAGCAGGAGCAGGTAATTGGCTTCGTTCCGCCAGGCCTTGAGCCAGTCGGGACGGCTGGAAACCGGCCTGTAGATGAGCCGTTCGAGCCGCGCGAAGGCATCCTCGGGAAGGGACATGGTGGAGAGAGTGTACGGTGCGGAGGCGTGCGGGGCGGCCTGCCACTCGTGGCGGGCGGTGGGTATACTCCGGAGCACGTCGCGTTTCCCGGCTCTGTCGTCGCTTCGTCGCTGTCCTCGATGTGGGGAACGGCGGTCGCCGTCCGAGTCGCCACGCGGTGTGGAGGGTAAGCGAATGGCTAGCGGCGACACTGGAAATGTCGTGCCGGGAAACCGGTTGTGGGTTCGAGTCCCATGCCCTCCGCTGGGTCGTCTGCCGGGAGCGTGCGGATTCCGCGCGCGGGAGCGGGTCGCCTCCCCGCTGTGGATGCTCGCGGCGGCCTGGCTGCTCGTCGCCGGCGGCCCGACGGCCCCTCCCGCCGTCCGCGCCGAGTCACCGGCGTCGCCCGCGGCGCCGCAGCGCTCGGGCGCGACGCAGCCCCGGTCGGGCACGACCTCGAAGTTCGGCTCCGGCACGATCACCCGCCGGTCCGACGGCACGACGAGCGAAACCCGCCCCTTCGGCTCGGGCTCCATCACCACCGAGCGTCGCCGCGACGGCTCCGCCGTCACCGGCCAGACGCAGAAGTTCGGCTCCGGCACGATCACCCGCTGGTCCGACGGCACCACCACCGAAACCCGCCCCTTCGGCTCGGGCACGATCACGACCGAACGAGACCGTCAGGGCCGCTCCGTGACCGGGCAGACGCAGAAGTTCGGCTCCGGCACCACCACCCGCCGCTCGGACGGGTCGAGTTCCACGACGCAGCCCTTCGGCGGCGGCACGATCCAGCGTGACGAGCCCGGCCGCGCGTCGGGCTCCGCGCCGAGGAAGTAGCCGGAGCCGGAGACCAGCGGGCCGCGGTCGTCACGGCACCGGGGCAGACGCAGGCGGGTTCTTGCCATCGGCCTTGCCGTCGAGCTTGCCGTCGGGCTTTTCACCGTCGTTCGTGCCGGCCGCGTCGCCCTTGCCCGGCACGCCGTCCTTCACCCGCACGAGCAGCATCTGCTCGACCTTTCCCTCCCCCTTGTGGACGAGGATCGTGAGCTGGTCCTTCGTGAGGCCGCTGATGCCCGCCTCGTAGACCGGCTGCTTCCGGTCGCCGATCGTCCACGCCGCCCGCTGCGTCTTTTTGTCCACCTTCCCCGTGACGTGCGATGACTCGTCGGAGACGGCGTTGTAGTAGGTGCCGCGGAGGATGCCCTGCTTGTCGATCGCCAGCGAGAGGAAGTTGCTCGCGTCGGTCTCCTGGGCCCGCGTCATCGCGAACACGCCGAGCCAGCGCCACTCGTCCTCGGGCGGAATCGCCGCGGCCGCGCCCCCCTGCCCCGCGATCGTGGCGGCCTGGCTCGCGTATTCCTCGGCCGAGCCCACCCGGTTGCCCTGCACGTAGACGCCGTCGTCCTGGTAGACGACGGTGGTGCCGTAGTCGTAGGGAATCGTCGACACGGCGCCGGCATATGCCGCCCCGCCACCACCACCACCGCCACCACCACCTCCATAGGCTCCATAGCCGCCCCACGCGAAGAGGTCGGCCCAGAGGAGTCCCGTCATCATGCCGCCGCCGAGCCACCAGCCTCCGCCCCACCAGGGCCCGAAGTGGTTGCCGTACCAACCGCGATCCCGATACCAGTCGCTGGTGCGGAAGTTGTTGCGGATCTCGTTGCCGCGGTTGGCGAGGTTGTTCATCGAGTAGGGACGGATGCCACGGTTGCCGATGTCGGCGGCCCGTGCGAGGCCCGCGTCTCCCGCGAATCGGCCGAACCCGCCATCAAGCCTGGCGCCGCCGTCCAGCCTGGCGCCGCCGTCCAGCCTGGCGCCGCCGTCCAGCCTGGCGCCGCCGTCCAGCCTGGCGCCGCCATCGAGCCGCGCGCCTCCGTCGAGCCGGCCTTCGTCAAACCGCGCGCCGCCATCAAAGCCCCGGTCGCCGCCGCGGAAGCCACCGTCCTCGATCCTGCCCCCCTCGAAACCGCCGCGATCCACGCCGCCCCCCTGGAAACCGCCGCGATCGAAGCCACCGCCGCGGTCAAAGCCGCCGCCGCCGAATCCGCCCCCACGGTCGAAGCCGCCACCACCGAACCCACCGCCGCGGGGGGCGCCGCTGAAGCCTCCCATGTGGCCGCCGCCACCGCCGCCGCGGCCACCGCCACTGCCGCCGTGTGCGAAGACGGGGTCGAGCGCGCGGGTCGGCGGGGCGACCGCCAGGGTGAGCGCGAGCAGGCTGTGGGCAAACAGCCTGCTCGGTCGCATGGATGCGATCGCGGGGGTGCCGCTCCCGCGAACACCGGAGGCTTTCATCCGTGGGAAAAGGCCCGGAGAACTTTTTCCACGGCCAGCGAGGATCGTGGCGGCGGACCGGCGCCGTGACGACAGGTGACGGAAGGGCATCGGACGGTTCCTGGGGATGGCGTGCGGGGACGTCAGCGTGGCTGGGGAACGGGATTCGCCCGGCGGAAATGCACGGGCGCGCGGTCGGGCGCCGGCCGCCCGTCGATCGTGCGGTCGATGGCGTGCACGACGAGCCCGTCGGGCCCCGCCGGCGCGAGCACCTGCACCCAGCGCACCCGGTCGCCCAGCGTCGGATCGGCGGGCGTGCCCTCGATCGTGCGGTTGAACGTGGTGCCGTCGGTCGCGAAGGTGCCCTCGGCGCGGGCGCCGGTGGAATCGACGAGGAGCGACCGCACGAGCCCGGTGGCGCGGTCGGCCGTGATGACGTCGAGCGACTCGAGCTTCGATCCGTCCTTGCGCGTGATCGTGATCCGGCCGACGAGCGCATGGCCGTCGAGCGACTTGTCGTACGTCGCGTCGATCGTGGTGCCGGTCGTCGCGTCGGCGGACCGCCAGGTGCCGACCATCCATCCCAGGTCGGCGAGCGCCGCGCGGGCCGTGGGTACCACCCGTGACTCCGCGATCCGCCAGGCCCCGGCGTCGAGCACGCGGAGGCTGTCGAAGTGCGACACCCGCGGCTCCGCGCCGGGCCGGCTCGTGAACGCGAGCGTGCCCTGCACCCGTGCCGCCGTCGCCCCCAGGGGCTGCACGCCGAGCACCGTGATGGCGAGCGTCGCCTCAGGGTGGGCTGTGCGCAGGTCGGCGAGGGCGGCCATGATCGCTTCGCGTCCCTTGGTCACGATGGCGCCCTCATCGAGTTCGGCACCCTGCGTCCACTCCGCGGCGAGCGCCCGGAGATCGCGGGCATTGAAGGCGGTGGCGTAGGCCGCCGCGGCGGCGCGGACCGCCGCGATCACGTCGGCCGCCTGATCGGCGTCGGCTGCGGCGGCGGCCGCCGTCGGCCGCGCGGCGGACGGCGTCGCGGCCGGTGCGGCAGGCTGCGCGAGGGCGGACGCGGTCGCCAGGGCCGCCACGGCGACGAGCAGGCCGAAGCCCGCCTTCCGTAGGCTACCGCCGAGGCGAGTCCCGCGGCCGGCATGGGCGGTGGATCCGGAGGGGGCGGGATGAACGCTGCGGGGCATGGCGGGGATCCGGGAGGGGGACGAGACGATGTCCGTCGAGTGTAGCGGTGCGCACCGCGGCCTCGCCAGCATTCGGCCGGCGTCGTTCTGTCGTCGTCCGCCGACTGTCGCCGCCGATTTTCGCGGCCGATATTCTCTCCGTCCGCGGCCCGGGCTACTGTGTGGCATCCGGTTCTTCCTCCTCCCGCCGCGCGCGTTTCCCGATGGCCGTCCTTCTCGAGATCAAGAACGCCAGCAAGCGGTATGGCGACCAGATCCTGCTCGACGCGGCGAGCGCCACGATCACCGACGACGGCAAGGTCGGGTTCATCGGCCGCAACGGCGCCGGCAAGAGCACGCTCCTCCGGGTGATCCTCGGCGAGGAGGAACTCGACTCGGGCGAGGTGATCCGCCATCCGCGGCTGCGGCTCGGCTACCTGCGGCAGCACGATCCCTTCCTCCCGGGCGAGACGGCCCTGGCCTTCCTGATGCGGGACAGCGGCCGCCCCGACTGGACCTGCGGGGAGGTCGCGGGCCGCTTCGAGCTCAAGGGCACGCTGCTCGAAGGGCCGGTGCAGGAACTCTCCGGTGGCTGGCAGACGCGGGTCAAGCTGGCCGCCCTGCTCCTTCACGAGCCCAACCTGCTCCTCCTCGACGAGCCGACCAACTTCCTCGACCTGCGCACACAGATCCTGCTCGAGCATTTCCTGCGCGACTACCGTGAGTCGTGCCTGATCGTCTCGCACGACCGGGCGTTCCTCGCCGCCACCTGCGACCGCACCCTCGATCTCTCGGCCGGCAAGCTCACGGTCTTCCCGGGAAAGGTCGACGCGTTCCTCGCCCACCAGCGGGAGCAGCGGGAGCACGCCGAACGAACGCAGGCCGCCGTGCTCGCCAAGCGGCGGCAGCTCGAGGACTTCATCGCCCGCAACAAGGCCCGCGCCTCCACCGCGTCGCGGGCGCGTTCCAAGAGCCGCCAGCTCGAGCGGCTCGAGGTGGAGGAACTCGCCGGCGACGCGCCGACGGCGGTGATCCGCTGTCCCGACGTGTCGCCGCGGCAGGGGCCGGCCGTCCGCTGCCGCGGGCTCGGCGTGGGCTACGCCGACCGCACCGTGGCCGAGGGCATCGACGTCGAGATCGTCCACGGCTCCCGCGCCGCGATCGTCGGCGACAACGGCCAGGGCAAGACCACCTTCCTGCGCACGCTCGTGGGCTCGCTCGAGCCGCTGGCCGGCGAGGTGCGCTGGGGGCATGGCTGCGGGCTCGGCATCTATGCGCAGCACGTCTACACGAGCCTCCCGGAGAACGAGACGGTGCTCGGCTACCTCGAGCGGGCGGCGGCGATCGGCACGAAGGCGCAGCGGATCCTCGACCTCGCCGGCGCCATGCTCTTCCGCGGCCGGGCGGTGGAGAAGAAGGTCGCCGTGCTCTCCGGCGGCGAGCGGGCGCGGCTCTGCCTCGCCGGCCTGCTCCTCGGGTCGAGCAACGTGCTCGTGCTCGACGAGCCGGGCAACCACCTCGACGTGGAGACGGTCGACGCCCTGGCCGCGGCGCTCGTCGACTTTCGCGGCACCGTCGTGTTCACGAGCCACGACCGCTCGTTCGTCGAGGCGGTCGCCACGAACGTGGTCGAGGTGGCCGACGGCCGCGTCGTCAACTACGGGGGCACCTACGGGCAGTACCTGGCGGCGATGAACGGCGCCATCGACGCCGCCGAGGCTGCGGCCGGCGGGCGCATCACGGGCGGCGCCGCGCCGCCGCGGCCCGGCCCCGCGAAGGCGAAGGGGGACGCCGGCAAGCCAGCGGCGGCCTCGGCACAGGTGGACCGCGAGCTGCGGCGCGAGATCGGCAATCTCGAACGGCTGATCGCGAAGCTCGATGCCGAGAAGCGGCGGTGCAACGAGGCGCTCCTCGCCACCACCGACACCGCCGCGGCGGTGGCCGCGCACGCGGCGCTCGTCGAGGTGACCGGCAAACTGGAGGCCGCCGAGGAGCGATGGCTGCTCGTGCAGGAACGGCTCGCGGAGGATTCCGCGGGGCCCTGACCCCGACCGCCGGCATCGGTTCCAGGAACGGCACGGGCGAGGGCGGCAGGCTATCCTATCCCGGCGACCATATCTCCCCCGCCGCCGAAGGGCCGCAGGCACTGGACTCGCGGTCCCTCGTTCCGATCTTCCCCCGCCCGGCCGCACCGGCCACCGCAAGGCCTTCCGCACCATGGATTCGCTCAATCGCCACGAGCAGCTGCTGCGGGTCTTCAACCTCATCGAGATCCTCTTCGACGCCCGGCTGCCGCTCACGACCGCCGAGCTCAAGGAGCGGCTGCGCGACCGGGGCGTGATCGACGAGATGTCCGACCGGAATCTGCGGCGCGATCTGGAGTTTCTCGAGGACTTTGGCTACGCGCTGAAGCGAACGAAGAAACGATCCGACCGCGGCTCCCTCTGCCAGGCCTGGTCGATCGAGGTCGGCCGCGGCGCCGCCGAGCCGAAGATCCCGACGATCTCGCTCCCGGAGCTGCTCTCGCTGGCGGTGGCACGAGAGTTCCTCGCGCCGTTGGCCGGCACGCTCTACTGGCGCGGGATCGGACAGCTTTTCGCGAAGCTCGAGCGGGTGGCCACTCCGCAGCTGCTCGAGTACGTGGCCGAGCACAAGGACGGCCTGGTCGTCCATCCCCGGCCCACCGGGGCGAAGTACCGCTCGCGGACGCTCAGCGCGATCAACCGGGCCATTCGCAGGTCGCTCGAGCTCGAGATCCGGTACACCAGCCTCGCCGCCGGCAAGCCTCGACGGCTCACGATCCGCCCGGAGTCGCTCGTGCTCTACGAAGGGAGCGTGTACGTCGCCGGCTACCGGGTCGAGGATGCCGCCGCCGATGCGATCATCCGCTTCTACAAGCTCGACCGGGTCGCCGACGCCCGCCCCACCTCACGGCCCTTCACGCGGTCGGGCACGCCCGTCGAATCGTTGCTCGCCGACAGCATCACGATCTTCCGCTCGGCCGCGCCGCCGCGCCGCTACCGCATCCGCGTGCAGGCTCCCCGGGCCCGCTGGGCGTGTGAGAAGCCCTTCCATCCCGGCCAGAAGGTGCGGCAGCAGGCGGACGGTGGCGTGATCCTCGACATCGAGCGGGCCTGGGACGACGAGATGATCCCCCAGCTCCTGGCGCTCGGTGACATGGTCGAGGTGCTCGAGCCCGTGGACGTCCGCGACCGGCTGCTCGAGGCGGCGCAGCGGATCGCCGCGATCTACTGCTGCCACCACGTCCGTGACTTCGAGGCCCTCCGCGCGGGCATGTGACCGCCGGCCTTCCCGATTCGCCCGCTCCCAGGGGGCCGATGCGATGCGCTGGTTCTGGATCGACCGCTTCACGGAGTTCGTCCGCTGCCGCCGCGCCCGCGCGGTGAAGGCGGTGACATTGGCCGAGGAGCATCTCCACGACCACTTTCCCGGCGCCGGGATGATGCCCGCCTCGCTCGTGCTCGAGGGGATGGCGCAGACGGCGGGGCTGCTCGTGGCCGACGCCCTCGACTTCCGCCGCCAGGTGGTGCTCGCGAAGGTCGGGCAGGTGCGGTTCGAGTTCGAGGCGGTGCCCGGCGACACGATCGAGTATCTCGCCGAGGTGGTCGAGCTCGCGGAGAGCGGCTCGGTGGTCCGCGTCACCACCCGCGTCGGCGGCCGCGAGCAGGCCGCGGCCGATCTCTACTACGGCCACCTCGAGTCGGGCGCAGGGGTGCCGAAGCTCTTCCGCAACGACGAGATGATGCGCTGGCTCGACAGCCTGCGGATCTTCGACGTGGCGGTGAACGAGGACGGCGCGCCGATCGACCGCCACAGGCACCGCGCATGACCGGCCGCCGGGCGGCTCACGCCGGCGGAGCGGCCGCCGCATCTCCCTGGCTGGCCGTCTGTTCGACGGCCGCTGCATCTCCCTGGCTGGCCGCCTATTCGACGGCCGCTGCATCTCCGCTGGCGGCCGCCTGTTCGACGGCCGCCAGTGGCACGTCGATCCAGTCGGGGCGGTTGTCGAGCTCGTAGGCCAATTCGTAGATCGCCTTGTCGAGCCGGAACGCCTCGAGGAGGCCGGCGGCCTCCGCATCCGTCGCGGGCCACCACCCGCCCCCCGCGGCGGCGGCGCGGTAGGCGTCGAGGAAGCACCCCTCCAGTCGCGCGACCGCAGCAGCGTCGTAGGCCGGGCCGCCCGCCTTCGCCGCCTGCCGCAGGAGGTAGTCGAAGGAGCGGCACATCCCGGCGACGTCCTTGGCGGCGCTCCAGGCCGCGCGGCGCTCTTCGAGCGGGCGACCGGGCTCCCCCTCGAAGTCGATCACCAGCACGCGGTCGTCGGCGTCGCCGACGAGCACCTGCCCGAGGTGGTAGTCGCCGTGCACCCGGATGTCGGGCGCGGTGGCGGGGATCGTCTCGAGCCGCTCGAACCGGCCGACGAGCCGAGCCCGCGCCGCGAGGAGCGCCCGCAGCCGCCGGGCAACGGCCGCCGGCTGCCGCGCCCCCTCCCGCTCGACCCGGGCGAACACCTCGATGGCATGGCCGGCCATGGCGGCGGCCAGCGACCGCCGGGCGGCCGCGCCGGCGGGCCGCGGCGCGAAGGCCGCGACGGTCGGCCGCGAGGCGAGCGCCCCGTGCATGCGGGCCGTGGCCCCGCCGATGCGCGCCACGATCGGCAGAAGCGGGTCGATCGCGACGGCACCGCTGCCCCCGGCGGCGAGCAGCCGCGAGAGCTGGTCCCAGGCGGTCGTGCAGCCGGGCGTGAAATCATGCACCGTGGCGACCGCCGTCGAGACGGCGGCGGCCGGCGGCGGCCGGTCTTCCACGTATTCGAGCCAGCCGCGCAGCCGCGGCGTCTCGCGCCAGGAGGACTCGCGGGCGAGAAACTCGCCGACCTCGACCTCCGGCTGGATGCCCGCGCGGCAGCGGCGCAGGACCTTCACGCAAAGGCCAGCCTCCGCCGTCGGCACGAGGAACGAGGAATTGGAGGCATCGCCGCCGAGGGGCACGATCCCGTCGTCCGGCGGGGCCGCGGCCCGGGCGTGTCCGTCGCGGCCGGCCGCGCCGCTCGCGGCACCGCTCGTGGCATGGACGACGAACCGGCCCGCCCGGCCCGGGAGCGTCGTCGGCTGCTCGATGGCGGCGGCGAGCCAGCGGGCCAGCGCCGCGGCGTCGTCCCGAGCATCGCCGTCGGGGCCGCGCCGCACCACGACGTAGCGCTCGGCCGCCGACCGGCCGGCGGCGTGCACGTCGACGAGCAGCAGCTCCGCACCGCCGGAGTCGGGCAGCGGCACGCGGTCGTACAGCCGCACCCGGTCGACGCCCGCGGCCTTGCCGCCGAACCAGCGGGCGGTCGCGAGCAGGCCCGCGATCGTCCCCGCCACCGTGGAGTCGTCCGTCGCTGCGGGATTCACGTCGGAAGCCATCGCGCCCCTTTCCCACTCCGGCATCGCCCCGCCCGCGCCGGCGCCGACCGTGCGGCCGCCGGCGTGCGCCTCACGCCGTCGCGTCGTCCTCCGCCGCCGGACGCGGCACGAGGCGGAACACCCGCACCGGCTGCTCCGGCGTACAGGCGACCGTGATGGCGTCGACGGGCCAGGTCGTCACGGCGTCGTCGGCGAGGAGGTCGTGGGCCGCGAGCGTCGTGGCGTCGGCGAGATCGAGGCCGCGGGTGTCGAGCGCGAGCCGGCCGGACCGTGGCAGACCGGGCTCGAGGTTCACGACCACGAGCACGCGGCTGCCGGTCTGCGGGTCGTGCCGCGTCCAGGCGAGGAGCTGCTCGTCGTCGATCGGCTGCACGACCGCCGGCCTGGCCCGCGACAGGGCCGGCTCGCCCCGGCGGATCTCGTTGAGTCGGCGGATGAAGGGGGCGAGCGAGTGCGGATGATCGAGATCCCACGCCTTGATCTCGTATTTCTCCGCATCGAGGTACTCCTCGCCCCCCTCGTCCCTCGGCGCGGCCTCGAGGAGCTCCATCGCCGGTCCGTAGATGCCCCAGTTGCCCACGGAGAGCGCGGCGAGCGCCAGCCGCACCAGGAACATCGGCCGCCCCCCGTGCTGCAGCGACTCGTGGAGGATGTCGGGGGTGTTGGGCCAGAAGTTCGGCCGGAAGAAGTCGGCGACCGGCGGCGTGGTGACCTCGGCCAGGTAGTCGCCCGTCTCCTGCTTCCCGGTCCGCCAGGTGAAGTAGGTGTACGACTGCGTGAAGCCCAGCTTCGCCAGCCGGTACATCGTCTTCGGCCGGGTGAACGCCTCGGAGAGAAAGAGCACGTCGGGATGCGCGGCGTGGATGTCGGCGATGAGCCATTCCCAGAAGGCGAAGGGCTTGGTGTGGGGGTTGTCGACGCGGAAGATCCGCACGCCCCGATCCACCCAGAACCGCACCACGCCGGCGAGCGCGTGCCAGAGCTGCCGCCACTGCTCGCACTGGAAGTCGAAGGGGACGATGTCCTGGTACTTCTTCGGCGGATTCTCGGCGTAGCGGATCGAGCCGTCGGCCCGCTGGCGGAACCACTCGGGATGTTCCCGCACCCACGGATGGTCGGGTGAGCACTGCACCGCCAGGTCGAGCGCCAGCTCCATGCCCAGCGCCTCGGCGCGGCTGCGGAGCCGCTCGAAGTCGGCGAACGTGCCGAGCTGCGGGTGGATCGCGGTGTGCCCGCCGTCCGGCCCGCCGATGGCCCAGGGGCTGCCCACGTCGTCGGGGCCGGCGGCGAGGGCGTTGTTACGTCCCTTGCGGAACGACGTGCCGATGGGGTGGATCGGGGGCAGGTAGAGCACGTCGAAGCCCATCCGGGCGACGTAGTCGAGACGGTCGGCCACGTCGGCGAGCGTGCCATGCCCGCCCGGCGTGGCGGACCAGGAACGGGGAAAGAGCTCGTACCAGCCGCTGAAGCGGGCCCGGGCGCGGTCGACCCAGATGGTCCGCACCGGCTCGAGCCGGGTCTCGTCACGTCGGTCGGCGTAGCGGCACACGAGCTCCGCGAGCCGCGGGTCGTCGAGCGCCGCCCGCCAGTCGGGCCCGCGCAGCCGCACGGCGAGCCGGCCGATCTCCGCGGCGTCCGCCGGGGGCGCCCCGTGGGCGGCCGCCTCCACGATCCGCGCGCCCGCCACCAGCTCGAGCGGCAGCTCCGCCGCGGCGTCAGCGGCCTCGAGGCGCCGGCCGAGGTCGCGCCGCCAGGTGGCGAAGGTGTCGACCCGCGCCGTGACGAAGAAGTGCCAGCCGCCGATCCGGTCGGCGATGAAGGAGGCCCGCCAGCGGTCGTTGCCGGTGCAGGCGAGCGGCATCTCCGTCCACTGGCCGGTGTCGCCGTGGCGGACGTGGAGCCGGCAGTCGAGCTCCTCGTGGCCGTCGCAGACGATGTCGGCCTCGATCACCACCTCGTCGCCGCGCACCCGCTTGGCGGCGAACCGGCCGCCGTCGACGTCCGGCTCGATGCGATCGATGGCCACGCGCCGCCGCAGGTGCGACGGCAGCTCGACGACTCGTTCCGGCACGGCCGCTCTCCGGGGATGACTTGCCGACGGGCGTGTTTGCCGCGGCGAAACTCCCGCCGCCGCGGGCGATCTTGCGGACGACGCGGAGCAGTGTAGGAATGACGGAGAAAAAAGGCGACAGCAGCCCCGCCGACCCCCCGCCCACGCCCTGGCCACGTCATGCCCGCGCCACGCCACTCCGTCACGACGCTCGCCCTCGAGGTGCCGGTGGGTTCGCGGCAGCGAACGGCCGTGATCGTCGCGCCGACGGGGCCGGCGCCCGCCGCCGGCTGGCCGCTGGTGCTCGCCTTTCACGGCGGACAGAGCCATCCCGACATGATGCGGAGGTTCAGCGGGCTCGACGATTGGGCGGCGGCCGGCGCGGCCGTCGCGGCGTTTCCGGCCGGCACCGGCTCCCGCCCCGGGATGCTCACCTGGAACGGCGGCAACTGCTGCGGCGAGGCCCGGGCCGACGACGCCGACGACGTGGGCTTCGCCGCGGCGCTCATCGACGCCGTGGCGGGCCGCCTGCCGATCGACCCCCGGCGGGTCCACGCCACCGGCATGTCCAACGGCGCGATGATGGCCTACCGCGTCGCGGCCGAACTCGCCGGCCGGATCGCGTCGGTGGCGCCCGTGGCCGGGCCCAACGCCTTCTTCCCGATCGCGCCCGTGCGGCCCGTGCCCGTGCTCCACTTCCACGGCACGCTCGACCAGTTCACGCCGCTCGAAGGGGGCGTCGGCCGCCGCAGCGTCACGCGGGTGGCCCACCGGCCGGTGGTCGAAGGCCTGCTCGAATGGGTGCATGCCGACGGCTGCCCCGCCGAGCCCGTCCGCGAGCCGCTCCCCTGCACCGACGAGGGCATCACCGTCGAGCGGTTCACGTGGGGCCCGGGCCGCGCGGGCAGCGAGGTGGTGTTCGTGAGGATCGAGGGGGGCGGCCACACGTGGCCCGGCCGCCGGCCCGACTCCTTCTTCCTCGGGCCGTCGGCCCTGTCGCTCGACGCCAACGCGCTGATCCGGGAGTTTTTCGCGCGGCACCCGCTGCGCTGATCGGATCCGGGATGCCGGAGCCGATCAGGCCGCCCGGGCCCGCGGCGTGGCGTCGGCGTCGGCCGTCGTCCGCACCTCCTCGAGCAGGGAGAGCAGCACGTCCTCGCGGATCGCCTGGAACTCCTGCTCGTCGGCCGTGAGCGCGATCGCCGTGACCTGCACGGCATAGCCCCCCGACGACTGCGACACCACGCGGGCGCCCACGGGCCGGTCGGCGAGCCGCGGATGCGCGGCGAGAATCCGCTCCATCCGCTCGAGCAGGGCCCGCAGCCGTCGCGGGGGCAGCTGCGACTCGAGCGTGACGGGCATCTCCAGCGGGATGTGGTCGCGCTGGGTGAAGTTGACGAGCTGCTGCTTGGCGAGGTCGGCGTTGGGGATCGAGATGACGGTGCGGTCGGCGCCGCGGATCCGCGTGGAACGCAGCCCGATCTGCTCGACGCGGCCCCGCACGGAGCCGAACTGGCAGTCGTCGCCGATCCGCACGGGCTTGTCGGCGAAGAGCACGAGACCGGCGATGAGGTTTTCGAGCGTGTATTGGCTGGCGAGCGCCACGGCCAGGCCGCTGGCGCCCAGGCCGGCCATGAGGGGCGTGACGGGCACGCCGATCGAATCGGCCGCCTCGATCACGATCCACGACACCACGAGGAACGTCGTCACCTTGCCTCCGAGCCGGATGAGCTGGCTGTCGATCCCCTCCGCCCGCATGCCGCGGGCCCGGATGAGGAACTCCGACAGCCACTCCATCACCACGAGCACCGCGGCGACGACGCCCACGAGCGTGACGAAACGGAGCCCGACGGTGACGGCCAGGAGCCGTTCGCCGGTGAGGCGGATCTGGAAGGTGAGCAGGTAGTCGACGGCGAGGCTCGCCGCGATCAGCGCCGCCGGAAAGAGCAGGCTCGACACGCTGCCGGCCCGGGGCCGCTCCGGCGCGTCAGAGGACGCCCGCCACGCCCGGGCCACGGCCGCGACTGCCGCCAGCGCCACCGTGAGCGTCGCGAGCCACTGCCAGACCGTCTCGCCGAGGACGTGGCAGTGGGCCCACGTGGGAAGGCTGCCGATGAACTGCTCGGGGATCATCCAGCCCCCCGCCTCGACGTAGATCTCGTGCAGGCCGGGGCTCCCTGCGTCGCGCCGATAGGGCAGTTCGCGGATCTGATCGTAAAACTGCTCGGCCCGCGTGATCGTGTCGCTCGAGAAGACGAAGTCGCCCTCGCGGGGGCCGTCGGCGATCCGCGCGAGCACGAGTTCCGTGCCGGGGATGCGCCATCGCTTCACCGACCCGGCGGCCGCCGCCGCGGCGTCGGGCACGTCGGCCTCGGCGGGGAGCGGGATGCGGTCGAGGATCTCCTTCAGGCAGACGATCGCGTTGATGCCCTGCGAGCGGACGAGCGACGGGGGAATCTCGCCGAGATCGAGGCAGCCGAGGACCTGCCGGATGAGGTGCCTGTTGGCGGGCCGGCGATGCGCCGCGGGGCCGTCGTGGCGCAGGGAGGCGTAGACACGGTCCACCGCGGCGAGAAAGCTCCCGAGCGTCGCCCGCGGACTGGAGGTGTCGAGCGGAGCCAGCGGTGACGCGAACGGCGAAGCGAGCGGCGACACAGGCGGAGCCGAAGGTGGTGCAGGCGGCGCCGACGGAATCGCGGCGGCGGGAGTCGCGGCCGCGGCGGCCGATGCCGGTCGAGCGAGAGGCTGCGCAGGGGGCGACGCCGGCGACGGGACGGGCGGCGCAGCCTGCGGTGCCGGCGTCGCGAGGCCGCCGGGCATGGCCGGCACCTGGCTGCGGCCGATCGCGGGCAGGCTGGCGATCGCGGCACACGCCACGATCGCGACGAGCGGCAGTGCCGAAAACGGCGGTGTCGGGCAAAAACGTGTCACAGGAGCCCCTGGCCGGGAAGTCGCCCACCCCGGCAGACCGGGACGGCCGGGGAGAACTAGCAGTCGTCGCCGCCCCGGACAAGGCCGGTGGGGCCGATTCGCCGGCCCGCGGCCGTCGCGCCGGTGATGAGCGGCACCGCCTGTGCCGCCATCCAGGGCGCCATGCCCGCCAGCCGCACCGCGCCGGCCACCAGCCGCGGATGCCGCACGCCGCGGGCCACCCGCCAGACACGGCGGCGGGCGGTCGAGAAGAGGCCGGCATGGGCGGCGGCGTAGGCGGCGGCCGGTGGCTCGCGGCCGCCAAGCGCGGCGGCGAGCAGGCGGGCCCCGGCGAGCGCCCAGCCGATTCCCTCCCCGGTGAACGGTTCGACGTAGCCGGCCGCGTCGCCGACGCGGAAGATCTTCCCGTCGCCGCAGACGAGCGGAGCGGTGTGCGTGAGCGGCGGCGTGGCCCGGAGCGTGGCGGCCTCCACGGCCGTCATGAGTCCGGCGGCCGCGTGGCCTCCGGCCGCCTCGGCGAGGATCGCTTCGACCGCGCCGGCCGGGCCGCCGGACCGGGCCACGAGATCGCGATCGACCGCCGCAGCCAGGTCGACGCTGCCATCCTCGAGCGTCACGAGCCCGCAGTAGCCCGCCGCGGCCACCGCCATCACGAGCTCCCCGGCCGCCGGGGCGAGGAGCTCGTCGCCGGACGCGGCGAACACCGGGCCGACGAGCGCCGCCCCCACGCCGATCCGGCTGCGGGCCTCGACGCGGCGGCCGCGGCCCGTGCGGTGCGCGGGCGGCCGGTCCGGCGGCCGGTCGCCGTGGCTGCGGCCGCCGTCGTCAACGTGGCCGCCGGCGATATCGTCGTCCGATTCGATGCGGATCGCATCGGCGAGTCCGGCGGCGATCACGGCGACCTGCGCGCGCAGCGTCCCGCACCGCTGCCCGGCACTCGCCGGCGGCGTGGCGGCCGGCGGTGTGGCGGTGTGCGCAGAACCGCCGAGGCCCACGATCACGCCCCCGGCGGTGCCGTCGTCGACGGCGCCGCGACGATCACCGGCGGCGTCGCGGTGCCCATCATGCCGTGGGCTATCGTGCCGTGGGCTATCGTGCCGTGGGCTATCGTGCCGGATCGACGCGACGGGCGTCTGCGGCAGCCAATGGGCTCCGGCCGCGATCGCCTCGCGCACGAGCGCCGTGTCGAGCGACTCCCGCGATCGCACGATGCCCCCCGCCATGGCGATCCGCGCGTCCCGCCCTCCGGCGACGAGCCGCACGGCCGTCACCGGCAGCGCGACGGCCGCCGCGAGCCAGCCGCCCGTGCCCCCGGGCACGAGCGCGTCGAGCTCGGCGACGGCGCGGGGGGAGAGGCACGAGCCGCAGACCTTCGGCCGCGGCATCGCGCCCCGGTCGACGAGCACCACGCGACGGCCGGCCCGCGCGAGGCGGATCGCCACCGCCGCGCCCGCCGGGCCGGCGCCGATCACGATGGCGTGCCAGTCGACGGCGGCGGCGGCCTCCCGCGTGAGCGTGGCGGGCACGGTCGGGGGATGAGGCGGCACGGTCCGCTCAGCGGCGCTGCTCATGCGCCCGCCTCGGCGGCGGCGGGAAGCGGTGCATCGATCGGCGGCGTGGGGTCGCGGGCCCACACGAGCAGCACCCGCTGCGGCCAGATCCTGCGCACCGTGGCGGTGCGCAGGCCGGCCCGGTCGAGGAGCCGGCGGTATTCCTCCGGCGTGCGTGCCGCCCGTACCGACGAGGGGCCGTCGATGCGGGCCACGCGCGAGCCCGAGAGCGCGAGCGTGCCGAGCCGCGCGAGCAGGAGCCCCGTGCGGCTGCGGACGAGGTCGGAGACGACGACGCCCACGCGGGCGGCGGCGGCCATCGCGGCGAGCAAGGCGGCCGCCTGCGCGTCGTCGAGATGGTGGAGGAAGAGCGAGCAGATGGCGACGTCGCATGCCGGGCATCCGTCCGCCACGACGTCCCGCGGGGCGAAGGACACCGTCGGCCCGTCCGCGCGGCCGCCGACCCGTCGCCGGGCATGGTCGAGGGCGCGGTCGCTCATGTCGAGCCCCGTCACCCGCACGGCACACCTCTCCCGGCCGCCCGGGGCGGCCCGCCGCCAGATCCGCCGCGCCACGGCCGCCGTCACGTCGCCACCGCCGCAGGCCACGTCGACGATCTCGATCGGCGCCGGGACGCCGGCGGCCCGGGTGGACGGCGCGAGACGCCCGGCAAGGAGGGCGGCGGCCGCGGCGGCCATCCGTGGGGCCGTCAGCGAGACGGCATTGATCCGGGCGAGGGCGTCGAGCGCGTGGTAGTGGTCGGCCGCCGGCAGCGACGGATCGTCCATCAGCTCCGGCTGTCGCGACAGGGGGATCGTCCACATATGCGGCCTCTCGCCGGCCTCGGCGGGGAGCCGAAGCGGTCTGCCATCATAGGGGAACGGCGGCGGTCACGGCCCCGGCGGGCAGGGGGGCGTTTGGCCCCCCCCTTCCACGAACACCGGCTGTCCGGACACCATCCCTCCGGCCGCGGCCTCGCAGGGTGGGCAGGGGGAGCCGGCGGGCACGACGAATCCTTCGGCGGTCATTCCCCCCTGCGGTGCGGCCGGAACCGGAGCCCCGGACACGACCGCGCCCGGAGGCAGCGCGCCCGGAGGCAGCGCGCCCGCCGGCAGCGCGCCGGCGGGCGGTCCATACGCCACCGGCTGCACCTGCGGCTGCGGGTAGACCGGCGGGGCGTATGGCGGCGCGAAGGCATACCGCTCGGCGTGATGGCTCTTGCAGCCCGACGCGGCCAGCGCGACGGCCCACAGCAGCCGGGACAGACGGCCGCGGCGGGCGTGCCGCCGGCCGTCGTTCGTGGCATCGGCAGACCGGCGGACGAACGGGCCGCTTCGCATGTGCGCGACGACTTTCGAGGGGGGCCGCGAGGGGGGCTCGCGGGGCGGGGAGCGTAGGCGGCCCGCGGACGGCGCGGCAAGGCCAACCCGCCCCGCCGTCACCCCGCCGGCTCGAAGAGCGCGATGCTCGCGGTGAAACCGTGCAGGCAGTTCCGTCTGCCGATCGGCCCGATTTCCCCCTGGGCGAAGAAGCCGGCGGCCGGGATCGGCCCGAGCGTCTCCTGCAGCGCCCGCGCGTCGTGATCCGCCGCGGCGAAGAGGCGGGTGCCGCGGCCGTTGCAGGAGAAAACGAGCGCGCCGGCGGCGGCGGTGCCCGCCTCCCGCTCGCGGCCGAGCAGCGCCCGGAGATCCTCGTCGGCGCTCGCCGCGTCGCGCACGTGGAACTGGATCGTCTGGCCGGTGCGGACGAGGTCGCCGACCGCGATCACTCCCGAGTCAGGATCGGCGCCGACGACGTTGCGGACGAGGAAATCGCCGCGCTCGAAGCGATCCTGGTATTCGCTGGCCACCCGGCCGATGTGCAGCGACGTCCGCACGAGCTGCCGGTCGGCCGGCTCCAGTTCGCCGTACACCTCGCGCAGCCGCTCGAGCGCCGGGCGGCCGCCGAGCTCGACGATCACGTTGTCCTCCGACTTCGTGATCACCATCGGCCGGCCGATCGGCCGGCATCCCTGCGAGACGACCGGCCGCAGCCGTGCCGCGCCGCCGACGACGAAGCCGACGGCGCCGGCGTCGTAGGACCGTGGGCCGGCCAGCAGCGTGTTCGAGCCCGGCGTCTGCCCGCCGCTGGCCATGCCCCCCACGATCGGCACGCCCGGGTGGTCCTCCTCCATGCGGCGGATGAAGGCATCGACCGGAAAGGAGAACGGGTCGGCCAGGAGAATCACGCCGGCATTGTCGGGCCAGACGCCGTCGGGCCAGGCGCCGTCGGGCTCGGGGGGCCAGCCGACGAACATGCCGCCGTCGGGCGTCTGCGCGTGCGCCAGGCTGAAGGGCACGATCCGCGCCGCCGGTAGCCGCGCCAGCCAGATCGCCACCACCGGCCCCGCCTCGTATTCCGTCGGTCCGGCGAGGATCGATTCGGCGGTGACGCCGAGGGTGGCCGCCACGCCGGTGACGTCGGCGAGCCCCTCCATCGCCGGCCGGATCGCATTGCCGTAGGCCCCCGACACGAAGGCCACGGCCACGTCGGCGGGGCCGTCGAGCCCGGCGGCCGCGGTCGCGGCGGCCTCCTCGATCGCCTCCTCGATCCGCGTGGCGGTGGAGGCGGCGACGGCGCAGCGGATGGCTGCGGGAGGGGCCGGTTCGGCGGGCATCGCGGTCACCGTGGGGGCGGAAAGGGGCTCAGACCACGATTTCGGCGAAGGATTCGAGCGGCTCGTGCTCGAGCAGGCCGCCGGCGTCGCGGTTGCCCGGCCGCACCGCCAGCGCCGTGGCCATGCCGGCCTGCCGCGCCGCGTCGAGTTCCGCCCCGACGTCGCTGACGAAGAGGATCTCCCGCGGCGCGAGGCCCATGTCGGCGGCGATGGCCCGGTAGCTCGCCGCCTCCCGCTTCGGCCCCGTGGTCGTGTCGTAGTGGCCGCGGAGGTGGGGCGTGAGGTCGCCGTGCGCCGTGTGGGCGAAGAAGAGCCTCTGCGCCTCGATCGACCCCGACGAATAGATGCGCACGTCGAGGCCCGAGTCGGCCCAATGCCCGAGGGCCACGGGCACGTCGTCGAAGACGTGGGAGACGAGATCTCCCGACTCGAAGCCGCCCCGCCAGAGCATCCCCTGCAGCGCCTTCAGCGGCGTGCTCTTCACGTCGCGGTCGATCATGGCGCCGGCCGCGAGCGCCACGCGGGTGAGGCCGGCCGGGTCGTCGAGATCGGCGTCGGCCACGCCCGCCTCCGCGGCGAGCGCCGCCGCCGCCTCCCGCACCGCCGGGTCATGCCGCCGCTCGGCGAGAAAGTCGGCCACCCGCGCCTTCGCGAAGGCGAAGAGCACGTCGTAGACGAAGGAGATCGACGAGGTCGTGCCCTCGACGTCGAGGAGGAGGCCTCGGCCGCCGAAGACGATCACGGGCTCGTCCTCGCCGCGGCGGGGATCCAGGCGGGGCCGAGGCAGAGCGGCTCGTAGCCCTCGTGCACCCCGTCGGCGAGGTAGTGGGGCGTCCAGCCGCTCTGGTCCTGGAAGAGCCGGATCGCGCGAATCCGCCGGTCGGTGCAGAGGTCGAACCAGTGCCGCGTGCCCAGCGGCACGCTGATCATGTCGCCGGCGCCGACCTCGATGGCGTAGACGGGGCGGTCGACCGGATTGACGTGGAACACCCCCCTGCCCTGCAGGATGAACCGCACCTCGTCCTCGGTGTGCGTGTGCTCCTTGGCGAACTTCGCGAGCATCGCGTCGAGGTTCGGCGTGTCGGGGTAGATGTCGATGACGTCGGCGGTGACGAACCCGCCGCGGCGCTTCAGTTCGTCGATCTCCGGCGCGTAGGCGGCGAGGATCCGCTCGGCCGGGGCCGCCGGATCGACCCGGTCCTCGAGCGGCCAGACCTCGTAGGCGATGCCGTGGTCGGCGAGGAACGCCTTGATCGCGGCGGGGTCGGTGATCCGCCGGGCCTCGGCGGGAACGGTGACGATGGCCATGGAAACCTCCGGGGGAGGGAACGCGGCGGACGGACAATGGACGAACGATCGGTGCGGTGAAAAACGTGGTCGGAGGACGCGGTCGGAGGACAGTGCGACGTCAGGGGGCGGCGGCCGCGGCGAGCAGGCGGCCGCGGGCGACGACCTCGAAGAGGAACTCGTGGATCTCCACCTGCCGACGGGCGTCGGCCAGCGACGCGCCCCAGGTGTAGAGGCCGTGCCCGGAGAGGAGGAAGCCGTGGACCGGCGGCCGTGGGCCGCTCCAGTCGAGGGTCGAGAAGAGGCTGCGGATCCGCCCCGAGAGCTCCACCATGTCCTGGCTGTTGGCGAAGATCGGCACGTCCTCGCGGGTGTCGTGCGTGCCGATGCCGTCGAGCCCCTTGAGCATCTCGTAGCCCTCGATGCGGACGTGGCCGCGGGGCAGGTCGGCGGCCGACAGGATCGTGCTCCAGACCGAATGCGTGTGGAGCACCGCGCCCACCGGGCCGCCGCCGAGGGCGGGCACGAGTTCGGCGATCAGGCAGTGCAGCAGCGTCTCCGCCGACGACTTGCGGCCGGAGCCGTCGCCGACGCGGCCGGCGGCGTCGACGCGGACGAAGTCGTCGGGCCCGAGTGCCGACTTGTCCTTGCCGCTGGCGGTGATGACCAGCTCGAGCGGGTCGCGGGAGACGACGGCGCTGTAGTTGCTGCTCGTGCCGAGTGACCACGACCGCGCGTGAAACTCCCGGCCGATCGCGCGGAGCCGGTCGATCGTGTCCGCGGTGGCGTCGCCGGTGTCGGGCTGGACGAGGGTGACCATGGGGAGGAATCTAGCAGACCGGCGGCGGGGGCTCACAGGTAGGGGGACAGCAGCCGGGCGATACCGTCCCGCAGCCGCACCGGCAGGCTCCGGGCGTCGACCTCCTCGAGCGTGCGTCGGCGGGAGCGGGCGATCACCCCGGTGATCAGCGCGTCGAGCCGGCCGGCAAGTTGGCGGTCGTGGGCCTCGACGTTGAACTCGAAGTTGAGCCGCATGCTCCGGTCGTCCCAGTTGCCGCTGCCGAAGAGCGCCCAGGCGCCGTCCACCACCACGAGCTTCGTGTGATCGAAGGGGGGCGGCGACATCCAGACATTGCAGCCGCGGCCGAGCACCTGCCAGAGCATCGCCGTCGACGCCCAGCCGACGAGGGCGAGGTTGTTCTCGTCGGGCAGTACGATGTCCACCGTGACGCCCCGCATCGCCGCCACGTCGAGCGCCTGGCAGACCGCGTCGTCGGGCAGGAAGTAGGGCGTCATGATCCGCACCGACTTCTGCGCGGCGGCCAGCGCCCCCACGAGCACGAGCTTGATCCGGCCGATCGTCGGGTCGTCGGGGCCGTAGCGGATGCCGCGCGAAAGCGTGCCGCCGGCGGCGTCGCTGACGGGCGCCCAGGCGGCGTTCGCGGCGGCGTCGGCCCCGTCCCCCACGAGCACCTCGTCGGCGGCGAAGGCCCAGTCCTCGGTGAACACCTCGAGCAGCTGCGCCACCACCGGCCCGCGGAGGCGGAAGTGGAGGTCGCGGACGGGGTGCTTCGGCTCGTGCGCGAGCCAGCAGCCGTCGCGGATGTTGAGGCCGCCGGTGAAGCCGGTGGTGCCGTCCACGACGAGGATCTTGCGGTGGTTGCGCAGGTTCGCGTAGGGGAAGTAGATCGGCACGCCGGTGGGCAGGAACCGCGTCACCCGCACCCCCTCCCGTTCGAGCACGCCGATGATCGAGGGCCAGGTGTAGCTCGCGCCGACACCGTCCACGAGCACCCGCACGGCCACGCCGCGGTGGGCGGCCCGGCCGAGCGCGGCGGCGAAGAGCCGGCCCGTCGGGTCGTTGTCGAAGATGTAGGACGCCAGGCCGATGCTGCGGGTGGCCCCGTCGATCGCCGCGAGCATGCGGGGGTATGCCTCGTCGCCGCCGGTGAGCGGCTCGATCGTGTTGCCGTCGAGGAGCGGCCGGGAGGTGACCCGCTCGACGAGGGTGGCGAGCGACCGCAGGGGCGCGTCGGCGGGGCCGATCGCGGCCCGCAACCGCTCCTCCGCGGCCACGGCGTCGCGCAGCTCGTGGACCACCGCGAGATGGCCGGCGCGGAGCTGGCCGGCCCGCGAGCGAATCCGGTTCACGCCGAACACGGCGTAGGCGATCGCGCCGAAGACCGGCGAGAACCAGATCAGCCCCACCCAGCCGATCGTCGACCGGGTGTCGCGCTTGACGAGGATCGCGTGGGCCGACGCCGCCAGGTTGACGGCGAGGATCGCGGCCGCGAGCACGTGCGGCCACACCACGAGCCACAGCCGCCACGCGTGTCCCGGAAACCCTTCCATGGCAGGAGAGGGTAGCCGCGCGGCCGGCGGGCGTCGACCGACGGCGGCGGCCGCACGGTCAGCCCGGCAGGGGCAGCCGGAGGCTCGCCGGCGTGTCGGGCAGCGCCGCCCGCTCGCGGGCGTAGTAGCTGCGGAGCCTGCGGGGGGCGATGCCGAGCTCCCGCCGCAGCTCGCCGAGCGGCCGGTCGAGCATCTTCTCGGCGAACGCCAGGTGCAGCTCCCGCAGGCCGAACTCCATCCCCGCCTCGAGGCCGAGGTCGTAGGCCACGAGGATGCGCGGGGGAATCCGATACGGGTGGGGATAGAGGTGCGACAGGGCGTACTTGAAGAACCAGCGCTCGAGCCGCGACACCTCCTTCGTGCAGCCCATCGTGAAGCCGAGCACGAACGCCTCGTCCTGATCGAGTAGCCCGCGGCCGAGCAGCACGTGGATCTTGTCGTGGTCGGCGAGGCTCACCGCCCCGTGCAGCCGCAAGAGCCCGGCGGGGTTCTCGAAGAGCCGCACGATCCAGGGGATCGCCGCGGGCGGCGCGGCCGGCAGCGTGGCGAGCACCTCGCGGAGCGTGAGCCGTTCGTTGTCGAGGCCGGGAAACCACTTCCGCCAGTTGGCCGTGTGCGTGTCGCTCGGCGGCGGCGGCACGACGGCCGGCCGCGGGGGCGGACCGGCCCGAGAGGCAAGCCCGCCGCCGGCGTCCGGCCGCACGTCAGCCGGCCGGCCGCCCGCCGACCGAAGGTCGGATTCCCGCTCGAAATCAGCCTGGCGAACCATGCGATCACCCCGCGGAAGATGCCGCTCGCACCCGCCCCTCGCCCCCGAGCAATCCTACGCACTGTCCACCCCGGTTGGCCAACGCCCGCCGCGTGGTCGATACTCCGTTGCATGGCCATTCCTGAGAGCACACCCTCCGCCGCGACCGCGGCCACGCCCCCCGTGGATCCCGCGTCGCTCGTGCGGCCGCGGCGGCGGATTCGCGGCATGTCGGCGATCCTCCTGCCGTGCCGCGCCGCGGGGGGCATCGACTGGGAGGGCTTCGCGGCCCACGTCCGGCGCACCGCCGCCGCGGGGATCGTGCCCGCGATCAACATGGACACGGGCTACGTGAACCTGATCGACGATGCGATCCGCCGCGAGGCGCTCGCCGTCGCCCGTGACGCGGTCGGTGCCGCGGGCGAGCTGGTTGCGGGCGCCTGCGTGGTCGACGCGCCCGGCAGCGGCTTCGACGAGGCGGCCTACGCGAAGCAGTGCGGGATGATCGTCGCCGTCGGGGGCGTGCCGGTGATCTTCCCGTCGTACGGGCTCACGGCGGGCGCCGACGCCGACGTGCTCGGGCGGCTGCGGCGGCTCGGCGGCCGGCTCGAGCGGTTCATCGGGTTCGAGCTCTCCACGGCGTTCCTCCCCTGCGGCCGGGTGCTCGCGCTCGACGCCTACCGCGAGCTCGTCGAGATCCCCTCCTGCATCGGCGCGAAGCACTCGTCGCTCTCGCGCCGGCTCGAGTGGGATCGCCTCCACCTGCGCGACCTGGTGCGGCCGGAGTTTCACGTCTTCACCGGCAACGACCTGGCGATCGACATGGTGCGGTACGGCAGCGACTGGCTCCTGGGGCTCTCGACGGCCCATCCCGAGGCGTTCGCGCAGCGGGACCGCTGGTGGGCCGAGGGGGACCGCCGCTTCGACGAGCTCGACGACGCCCTGCAGGCGCTCGGCGACTTCGCCTTCCGCCCCCCGGTGCCGGCCTACAAGCACTCGATGGCGCAGACGCTCGCGCTCCGCGGCCTGCTCGCCTGCGACGAGCCGTATCCGGGGAGCCCGCGGCGGCCCGACAGCGACCGCGCGATCCTCGCCACGATCCTCGAACGGATCGAACGGGCCCGGGAGGCGGCGTGACCCGCGCCGCGACGCGTTCGTGACCCCGCCCGAGCCCGCCGCGCCGACCGTCCGCGACCGGGCCGCCGCGGCGTCCCCCGCCGGCGGCCTTCCCCCGCTCCGCTGGACGCCGCTCGGCGACGCCGCGATCGCGATCCGGTTCGCCCCGGGAGGGCGGGCGGAGAATGGTGCGGCGCAGGGCGACGGCGCAGATCGGGCCGCGGTGGCGGAGGGCGTCGATCTCGACCTCCTGGATCGCATCCGCGCCGCGGTCGCGCGGCTCGACGTCGATCCCCTGCCCGGCGTCGACGACGTCGCCTCCACCTTCACCACCGTGACGCTCTTCTTCGATCCGCTGCGCTGGTCGGGCGAGTCGCTCGCCGCGGCGGTGCTCGCGCGTCTCGCCGACGGCCACGAGCCTCGGGGTGCCGGCGCCGGTCCGGCGCGGCTCCCCGCCGGCCGCGTCGTCGAGGTGCCGGTGGCCTACGGCGGCGAGCACGGGCCCGATCTCGACGACGTCGCCGCGCGGACCGGCCTCCCGGCCGATGAAGTCGTCCGCCTCCACGCGTCGGCCGACTACCGGGTGGCGATGGTCGGCTTCGCGCCGGGGTTTCCCTATTTGGTCGGCCTGCCCGCCGCGCTGGCCGTCCCGCGGCTCGACGTGCCGCGGCTGCGGGTGCCCGCCGGATCGGTGGGGATCGGCGGCGGCCAGACCGGCGTCTACCCGCTCGCGACGCCGGGGGGCTGGCGGATCATCGGCCGCACGCCGCTCGCGTTCTTTGTTCCCGAGCGCGAGCCGCCGGTGATCGTCGCCGCCGGCGACGTCGTGCGGTTTCGGTCGGTGTCGGCCGCGGAGCGCGCCCGGCTCGCGGAGCGGCGGCCATGACGATCCTTGTGGCGGCGAGCGGTCTGCTGACGACCGTCCAGGACCTCGGCCGCGTCGGCCACCGGCGGCACGGCGTGGCCGTTGGAGGCGCGGTCGATCCGCTCTCGCTGCGGGTGGCCAACATCCTCGTGGGGAACGCCCCGGGCGCGGCGGCCCTCGAGATCACGCTCCTCGGGCCCGCGCTCGTGTTCGACGAGCCGGCGGTGGTGGCGATCACGGGAGGCGACCTCGGCCCGCTGCTCGACGGCCGGCCGGTGGAATCCTGGCGGCCGCTGACGGTGCCGGCCGGCGGCGTCGTCTCGTTCTCGCACCCGCGCCGCGGCTGCCGCGCCTACCTCGCCTGCCTGGGGGGCTGCGCCATCCCGCCGGTGCTCGGGGGGCGGGGCACCGATCTCGTGGCGGGGATCGGCGGCGTCGCCGGCCGGCCGCTCGTCACCGGCGACGTACTCGCCTGCGGTGGCCCCGCGGCGGCGGTGGCGGCCGCGGCCGCGCGGCTGACCGCGGCCCCCGCCCGCTGGAGCGTGGCCGCCGAACTCCGCCCCGCGTTCACCGGCACGATCCGCGTCATGCCGGGGGACGAGGCGGGCTGGTTCACGCCGGCTGCGATCGCCGCGTGGCGGGAGGGCACGTTCACCGTGGGAACCGACTCGGATCGGATGGGCTGCCGGCTCGCGGGGCCGCGGCTCGACCTCGTCGCGCCGCGCGAGATGCTCTCGGAGTGCGTCGTGGCGGGCACGGTGCAGGTGCCGCCGTCGGGCCAGCCGATCGTGCTCCTCGCCGGCCATGCGACGACCGGCGGCTACCCGCGGATCGCGCAGGTGGCGGCGGTCGACCTGCCCGAGATGGCCCAGGCGGCGCCGGGCACGCGGCTGCGTTTCCTGGAGATCGACCCGGCCGAGTCCCGCCGGCTGCTTCTCGCGCGGGAGCGGGCGCTCGCGATCCTCGCCCGGGGGCTCGCTCTGGCGGGCCGGCGGCCGTGAGCGGACGCCCTATGGGCGACACGGGCTTTGACACACGAGGGGTGCATTGAGGATGCGACGATGACACGACGAGCCGACGCACGGTGCATCGACATGAACGGCGACGTCGGCGAACTCGTCGGGTCGGAGGCGGCCCGCGACGACGCGCTCCTGCCGAGCCTCTCGAGCGTCAACGTCGCCTGCGGCGGCCATGCCGGCGACGCGGAGTCGATGCGGCGGACGGCGGCGCGGGCGCTCGACCTGGGGCTGGCGGTCGGCGCGCACCCGGGCCTGCCCGACCGGGCGGGCTTCGGCCGCCGGCGGCTGCCGCTCGCGCCGGTGCAGGCCCGCGACCTCGTCGTCGCGCAGGTCGAATCGCTCGCCGACGTGGTCGGCCGTCTCGGGGGCCGTCTCGCCCACGTGAAGCCGCACGGCGCGCTCTACTCCATGGCCGCGGCCGACTCGCACCTCGCCGATGCCATCGCCGGCGCGGTGCTCGCGGTGGATCCGGGGCTCGTGCTCTTCGGGCTGTCGGGCAGCGAGCTGGTGCGGGCGGGCCGCCGGGCGGGGCTGCGGACGGCCAGTGAGGCGTTCGCCGACCGCGGCTACCTGCCCGACGGGACGCTGGTGCCGCGGGGCGAGCCCGGCGCGATGGTCGACGACGTCGATCTCGCCGTCGCGCGGGCGGTGCGGATGGTGGACGAGGGCCGCGTGGCCTCTGTCGACGGCGCGGTCGCCGTCGCCGTCGTCGCCGAAACGCTCTGCGTGCATGGCGACGCACCGGGCGCGGCGGCGTTCGCCCGACGGCTGCGGGCCGGCCTCGAGGCCGCCGGCATCCGGATCGCGACGCCCGGGGGCGGGCCGCCGCGGTGAGCCGCCACGGCGCCGGCGAATGCCCGCGCGGCCCGCGCGTGCCCGCAGCAGAGCGGCGGCGGACCGGATACGCTCGGGCGGCGGAACGCGGCGGGAAGAACCCGCGGGCGCTGCCGTCGGAGTGCGTGAGGGAACAGCATGCGTGTGCGGAAGTCCTCCTGTCGCGCGAGCCGCGCCGCCATCGGCGTGGTGGGCCACGGTGCGAACGACTGTGCGGTCGACGGTGAGCGCACCTGTGCCGTCCTGCGGACGGGCTCGTGCCGTCACTGGCTGGCCGGCTGGCGGGCGTCGCGCCGGGGGCTCCTCGCCGCCGGGGTCTGGTGCGCGGCGGCGGCGATCGCCGCCGCCGGGGTCTGGTGCGCGGCGGCGGCGATCGCCGCCGAGCCTGACGGGCCCCCGGTCGGCGTCGCCGGCGCCGACACCGTGGTGCCAAAGCCCGTGACGATCGAGCTGTGGCCGGGCGGTCCCCCCACGCCGATGCGGCCGGCGTCGGAGGCGACACGGAAGCTGATCGCGTCGTACGGCGGCCCGCGGCCCGGCCGCGTCACCGACGTGACCACGCCCACGATCACGGTCTATCGGCCCGCCGCGCCGGTGGGCGCCGCCGTGATCGTGGCCCCGGGGGGTGGATTCATGTTTCTCTCCCGCGACCACGAGGGGGTGCAGGTCTGCCGCTGGCTCACGTCGCTCGGCGTCACGGCCGTGCTGCTCGACTACCGCACGCCCACGCGGGACGAGCCCGAGCACTTCACGCTGCCCGTGCAGGACGCCCAACGGGCGCTGGGGATCGTGCGGCACCACGCCGCCGAATGGGGCGTCGATCCCGGCCGCGTCGGCCTGCTGGGCTTCTCAGCCGGCGCGAACCTCGCCGGGCACGCGGCCTGGGACCGGGGCGGCCGCACCTATCCGCAGGAACCGGCCCTCGACGACCCGCGCGGCCCCGACTTTCTCGTCTTCATCTACGGCGGCGGCTTTCTCGACAAGGACGACCCGTCGCGGTTCCGCGCCGGCTTCGCGCTGCCCGCCGACGCGCCGCCGGCGTTCTTCGCCGTGGCCCACGACGACGCGCAGGCGCCGGTCGAGGCGGTGCGGCTCTATCTCGAATCCAGGCGGCTCGGCGTGCCGGCGGAGCTGCACGTCTACGCCACCGGCGGCCACGGCTTCGGCATGCGCCGCGCGGGCCGGCCGATCGACGACTGGCCGCGGCGCTGCGCCGAGTGGATGACGTCGATGGGGCTTTTGTCGCGCGGCCGTTGACGCCCGGGGCCGCCCGTGCCCCGCTCGCCGGACGTTCGCCTCCGCCCTGTGTTGCTTGATTCCAGGCCCGAGGGGCCTGGAATGTCGCTCCCGCGAATCGAAGTGAATTCGATTCGCTCCGCTGGGCCTTCGGCTCACTCGGAGCCGGCTGCGCTTCGGCATCCTGCCTGCGCTGGCCGCCTACGCCGGCTCACGGGGCGACGGGCGGCCCCTCGAGCGGATGGATGCGCGTGGTGTTCGCGCGCGGCCGCTGACGCCCGGGGCGACAGCCCGATGCCGCCACGTGCGCCGGGCCGCAGCCCGCCGCGCGGTGCAGGCGCACGAGAAGGCTCAGTAGACGTTGCGCACGAACGGACCGCCGCGGCAGGCCTGCAGGTGCCGCAGCGCCGCCACCTGCCCGGTGGTCTCGAGGGCGTCGCGGTAGACCGGGTCGTGGAAGCCCTCGATGTCGATGCTGCCCCGCCAGCCGGCCAGCCGCAGCGTGCTGATGAGGTCGGTCCAGTTCGTGTCGCCGAAGCCGGGCGTGCGGTGATGGGCGTAGGGCACGCCTCCCCTGATGCCGTGCTCGCGGATCACGTCCCAGAGGATCGTGGCGTCCTTGCCGTGGATGTGCCAGATCCGCGCCGCCCAGCGGCGCAGTTGCGGCAGCGGATCGACGAGGCAGATGAGCTGGTGGCAGGGTTCCCACTCGAGGCCCACGGCGGGGCTCGTCACCTCCGCGAACATCGCCTCCCAGGCCCGTGGCGCGTGCGCGATGTTGCGGTCGCCGAGTTCCCAGGTGCCGAAGCCGGGGCAGTTCTCGAACGCCAGCCGCACACCGCGGTCCTCCGCGCGGGCCGCGAGCGGCCGGAAGACCTCGCCGAACCGGCCGAACGATTCCGGCACGGGGCGGCCGGGCACGCGGCCGGCGAACCCGGAGACGAGGTCGCAGCCGAAGTCGGCGGCGGCGTCGACGAGCCGCTCCCAGTCGCGGACGGTCTCGGGGCTCGAGAGCGGATTGCCGTAGACGCCAAGCGCGCTGACGCGGGGCGGCGGCTCGGCCCCGTCGCCCCGCCACTCGCCGAGCACGCGGCGGACGGCCGCGGCGATGCCCGCCACGTCGGCGTCGCCGACGCTCTTGCCGAAGCTCAGCTGGAACGACTCGAAACCGTGCGGCAGGAGCTGGCGGATCACCTCCGCCGTGCGGTCGTGGGCGGGCACGAGCGTGCCGATCCGGATGTCGTCGTGGGCGTGCATGGCGGCCGGTCACGGTACACTTTTTCCTGCGGGCCCGCCCGCCGGCCGCTTCCGCGGGGAGGCCCTGGGCGCCGGCGCGACGTCTGGGGCGGCGGTCGATTCCACGGCGCCCGCCGCGGCCGTCCGCGGCCGCCGTCTCCGCCCGAGCAGCCCGTGAGCCACCCCACGCCGTGAGTCCCCGATGAACAAGGCCTTCTGCCGGGAGCCCGACGCGGATCTGCCGCCGCGCTGCCCGCGGTGCGGCGGCGAGGGCGTGGCCGTGGGCCCGGAGACGCTCGCCGCGCACGTCGATCCCGCGGCGGTCGGGTCGCTCGGCGGTGCGGCCTGGTGGTGCGCCACCGACAGCTGCCCGGTCGCCTACTTCGACGCGCTCGAGCGGGTCGTCGAGGTGGAACGCGCCCGCGACCTCTACTGGCCGAAGGATCCCGCCGCGCCCCTCTGCTGCTGCCACGGCCTCACGGTGGACGACATCGACGCCGATCTGGCCGCGGGCACGCCGGCCCGGGTCCGCGAGGTGGTGCGGCAGGCGACCGCGGCCGGCGCGGCCTGCGCCACCCGCAGTCCCGACGGCCGGCCCTGCGTGGCGCGGGTGCAGCGGTATTGGCTGCGTCAGGCGGCGGAGCGGCGGGGGGCGGGCTGAACGCCACCGCGGCGTCGGCGACACGCCGCCGGCGCCGCGGCGGGCAGGTGTGGATCGGCCCGGCGACGCGCGGGGGCCCCGGCAAGGCGGACGACATGCGACTCCTGAGCTGGAACATCCACAAGGGCATCGGCGGCCGTGACCGACGGTATGCGCTCGGGCGGATCATCGAGTGCATCGAGGCCGAGAATCCCGACCTCGTCTGCCTGCAGGAGGTCGACAGGCTCGTGCGGCGGAGCGACTTCGACGACCAGCCGCGGCTGCTCGCCCGCCACTTCCGCGCCCACTCGGTCTTCCAGTCGAACGTCGCCGTGGGCCGCGGGTGCTACGGCAATCTCGTGCTCTCGCGGTGGCCGGTGGAAACGCGGCACCGCATCCTCCTCCGGCAGGGAAGCCGCAAGCCCCGCGGGGCGCAGCTCGTCTCGGTCGCCTCGCCCGAGGGGCCGCTGCACGTCGTCAACACGCACCTCGGCCTGGCCGAGCGGGAGCGGCACTGGCAGATCGACCGGCTCTTGGGCCACGTGCTCTTCCGCTCGGCCGATCACCTGCCGACGCTGCTCGTGGGCGACTTCAACGACTGGCGCGACACGCTCGCGGGGGGGCCGCTGGCGGGCGGCGGATTCGCGCAGGTGACGGCGCCGGCGCGGGGCTTCCGCTCGTTTCCGGCGTGGCTCGCGGTCGGCAGCCTCGACAAGGCGTTCGTGCGCGGACGGATCGGCGTGCGCGAGGCGCGGATCGTGCGGACCCGGCTGGCGAAGGTGGCGAGCGACCACCTGCCGCTCGTGGTCGACTTCCACCTCTGGTAGCAGGCTGTGGACAAACAGCCTGCTGCACGTCAGGGATGACGTGCCGGGTGCGGAGCACCCGCGAAAACCGCAGGTTTTCAGCCGAGGAAAAACGTCCGGAGGACTTTTTTCAAGGGCCAGGTAGCGCCGCGGGTCGGATGCCCGGCGGCCGTTCAGCCGTCCGCGCACCGCTCGACGAGTTCCATGGTGCCGGCGAGGTCGCGCAGGCCCGCCGTCGCCCCCAGCCCGGTCACGCAGCAGGCTGCCGTCGCGGCGCCGAGCAGCCCGGCCTGCCTGAGCGGCATGCCGCGGAGGATCCCGGCGACGAGGCCGGCGAGGAAGGAGTCGCCCGCACCGGTCGTGTCGGCGACCGGCCCCGGCGCGGCGATGCAGGGGATCTCGAGCACAGGGCCGTCCGGGCCCGCGACGAGCGCGCCCTGGCTGCCGAGCTTGACGC